>Ga0207646_10003654_pt1 | contig 17193 bp, 19 predicted proteins | sample KBSK5502metaG_FD_184343 | JGI IMG/M metagenome (GOLD analysis project Ga0207646, IMG submission 184343) | Corn, switchgrass and miscanthus rhizosphere microbial communities from Kellogg Biological Station, Michigan, USA - KBS K5-50-2 metaG... | ecosystem: Host-associated > Plants > Roots >... | reverse complement strand
TCAACATCGCCTCGATTGCCGCGCTGGTGGGGCACCGGGGCCGGGACGCGTACACGGCGGCAAAGGGCGGCGTGGTGAGCCTGACCCGGTCGATGGCGGTCGAATACGCAGCGGACAATGTGCGCGTCAACTGCCTGTGTCTCGGCCCGACGCCGACCGATGGGGCGCCGGCACCCCGGGAGGACATCCGCTATGGTCGCCCGGACGAGGTCGCCCAAGTCGCGACGCTGTTCCTCTCCCCGGAGTCGGTCCACCTCAACGGCACGGTGCTGCCCGTCGACGGCGGGCTCAGCGCAACCTCGCCGTATCAGCCCGCCCGCTAAGCCCTTCCTTCGAGAAACCGAATGACCGGTGTCGAAAACCGGTATTGGACGCGCGCCGGCGGGCGCTCTAGCCTCAAAAAGATGGCTTCCAGATTGACGCGCGCGAGCTCGACCCCTCCCGGTTCACCAGGTCGACGTCTGGGGGATCAAGCACGACCCGGTCCCCTTCTACCTCGATTGGTTGGAGCGCGGGCCCTTCTATACGACGATGGACGGGGGCGTGACCAGCGCGGTCTTTGCGCGGTACCGGGACGTGGAGCCGATCCACCGCGACCACCCGCGCTTCAGCAGCGTCAAGCCCAAGGTCGCCGGCCTGGAGCGGCTCGACTACTTCAACGGGCAGCCGAACCTCGCCTACGTGGATCCGCCCGACACACCCGGCTGCGGCGGCTCGTCCAGCCGGCCTTCAGCCCGCGGCTCGTCGAAGGTCTGCTCCCCGGCATCGAGGCCAAGATCGACGAGCTGCTCGCTCGCGCGGAAGCGAGCCGTCCGGGCGTCGAATTCATGAGCGTTCGACGGCGAGGGGCGGTTCCAGGCGCGCTGCGGTTACGGCACCGGATTCTAACTCTCTTAACTTAGGTGCTTCAGACGAATAACGACTTCGCCGGTCGTATTCTCTACACGTAGAGTCTCCGCGATTGGTCGCCTATCTTTGGGTGGAGCATACAAAGTGGATCAAGCACGCAACGGGCTAGGCACCGACCTGGCCAGCCAACTCGAGGATCTGCTCTCAGCCGTTTGGAGGGCGGAGGCCAACTGGCGTTTCGACGACCGCCTCGACCTTGCCGCCCAGCACGCGCTGCGAGGCCTCAGCTCCATGGGACCACTCGACCGGCGCCCTTAGAAGCTGCTCGGGATCTGATTCGACACTCGTCGTACGGTCAGGCGACCGGGTCCCCCGAGCGGGTGCGAGGACCGTGAAACTGCTAGTCAGCGAAAGTGAATAGGTATCGACAGCGCTTTCTTCAGCACGCTCCGTTTAAGTTCCCATTATCGAAAGCATTGCCGCGGGTGCCGACGCTATCTCGACTGCGCGACGAGTTGCTCTATTCCTCTCCCTAGACCTTGACTTGATGCCCGCGGCACCACATGCGGACCTCGTCGCGGTGTGCGAAGCCGAAGTGGGCGTTCTCAAGAAGCGAGCGCACATGACGTTCGTCCCCGCACCGCACAGAGCCATTCCTGATGAGATCTGGGCCTATCTCCAGCCCGCGGAGTTGCTGTCTCCCCCACTCCGTGCATCTCGTCCCCAGCCGGGAGGCCCGAGCGAGGCGACGTCGATCCCCAATTGCCAATGAGTTGGCTCTTGCCCCAAACACGTCCCTGGGCCGGTGGTCCGCTTCCTGGTCGCGGTCTACATCATCGCGATGTGGCCATTCATCCGAGAGCACAGTGCCGTTCGACTTCGCCATCAACACCGACCCGCTTAGCATCGCCCAACCACGCGTTGAGGCGCGACGGCGGTGTTGCGCTCCAGTTTGTGCCCCGGCCCACATTCGATTGGACTAGACCCTTGATCATGACGTCGCGACGGTCGCGCTCCAACGCGAGCACGATGGCCTATTGGTAGGGAATACTCGCCGTCAGCTCAGAGACGCTGGACGTTTTGTCGGATTCAGCGCATCTGCCGGATTTGCAGTCGCGTGAGGGCTATGGGTCGCCCGCGACATCCGTCGTTGCCGACTGGCCCCAGCGGTGATTGAAGTAGAGAATCATCAGCTCACTCGCGGCGAGTCGTGCGGTGTTGACCTCATCCTCTGTAACCGTTGCCGGGTTGGGATGCGCTGCGCGGCTGCTGCGAAGGTCCCACGAGTCGAGGATCGCCTTGGTGGCGAAATCCGGTGTGCCGAGCTTCTTGGTCGTCCGCTTGAGCTGCGCCCGGCTGCCGCGGTCACGAAGGCGGTTGAGCTGGCGAGTCGCATCATCGAGCGCGGCGATCTTCTGCTCCGCAGTTCGCTGGTCGTCTGCGAGCGCTACCGCCAGGTCGGCTATTAGCTCGGCCTGAGCGGCCGGATCGACCTCATCAACCAACGGGTTGAAGGCTTGGGCGATCTGCTCGATGACCTTAACGTAGTGGACCATGCAGGCGTCGCGGTCCGCCTCCGAAAACATCTCTCTGTACTCGTGCTCGGCAGCGCCCCAGAGTCGGACGATGTTCGCCACCCTCTCGTCATTGACTACCAGCTCTCTGATGGCCGCGAAGCGACCTTTGGTCGGCGGCGACATCGGGTTGACAATCATCGGCCCGAAGATCATCTGTACAGACGAGGCTGGCTCGAAGGGCACAACCTCGCCCTCGGGGATGCCCGGCTCGATAGGGATAGCTCCTACGATCTGAAACAGGGGCGGCGGCTGGCGCGGATCTGATGCGACCGCCAAGATGCCGACCGTCTGCTCGAAGCGCCGGCGTGCGATGGCAACCGCTTCGTCCCGTGTGCCCTGGACCTCAGTTGTGATGGCGTGGTGAGCGTAGAAACGCAACTCCGGCTCCACGACGGTGAACGGAGCGGCCATCACGCTCGGGTTCGGCTGGACAGTGAGTCCTCTCCTGCGCTGAGGCGTCCACCGCGGAGCCGGAAGCGGGGTAATGATGCAGTCACCGGCATCGGTCGGCTCGGTTGGAAGCTCGATCGCGGCGATTAGCCCAACCACTCTCCACAACCCGGGCTGGTGTGGGTCGCGATAATCGGCCCAGTTTGGTTGATCGCTCACGGCTTTCCGCGATTCTCGCCTCCGCGGCCTTCGCTACACCGCGATTGTGGCATCCTCGGCGGCGTGGCGCGAGTGTCTGACTTCATCCCGGACGGCGACGACGCACTTCGACTTCCGACCGAGGTGCTCGGAATGCGCCTGCTGCGGCTATTCATCGTCGGCGGGCCCACGGTCTACGGACAGCTCTTCCATCCGGAAGGCATCTACAATCCATCGGTCTGGCTGGGCCATAACACCGGCTCGGATTCACAGGCTTTCTTCCGAGCGATGGCCGAGGCGTGGGCCTGGCTGGAGTCCGAAGCCCTGATCGCGCATGGGCCGACGACCTCGGGCTACCCGTACTTCGTGACGCGACGTGGTCAGGAGCTCGCCAAGGCGACGGACCCGATCCGACGCATCGCCGATGAAGCCCGCCTCGCCGCTGGCCTGCACCCGTTGATCGAGGCTCGAATCCGGCAACAGTTCTTACTCGGTGAGTACGAGCTTGCCGCGTTCGCCGCGCTCAGGCAGGTCGAAATTCGTGTGCGTGAGCTTGCCGGCGCCGCGGAATCGAGCATCGGCGTGGACCTCATGAAGAACGCATTCAAGTCGGGCGGCCCGCTCGCCGACAAAAATCTCGACAGCGGAGAGCGCGACGCGACGATGGCTCTCTTCTGGGGCGCGATCGGGGTCTTCAAGAATCCGACCAGCCACAGGCAGGTGGACTATAAGGACCCCACTCAGGCAGCCGAAATCGTGCTGTTCGCAGACCTGCTTCTGCGGATTCTCGACGACGTCGAACGCCGCATCGGATCGGCCTCCGGATAGCCCACAGCCGCCCTGGATCGGTCGCTTCCGATATTGCGTGCGCCGAGCATCGCTTCGCTCTTGATGTTCCCGTAGGTTCTCGAGCGTGAAGCCGCTGCGCAGGAAGTCGCCTTCGGTCTTGGTCTACGATTTGTCGGACCCTTGGGCTCCCGCTTTAGGTATGGCCCAGGGAACTGGCTCAACAGCTCCGACCCAGCGCTCCGTCTTGGTCCGACGGTTATGGACGCCCTGGTAACCAAGCCAAGCTAGCACCGTCAACTCCAAGTACCAGAGTTGCAGTTTCCAGGCATCGACCATTGCCTCGGAGGGCCAGCGGTGCCGCTTGTCTGGGTGGACAATATCGTTGCGCAGGGACGTGGTCGCGTGAGGTCCATTTTTCCACACTTGGCTGCCGCCTGCCTTCTCTAGCGCTGCTAGCTCCGGCGGGATAGCCAGCGGGATCTGGGCTCGCTTGAGGAGGCGGGCTTGGCGGCCCGCCACGTCTTTCCCAAGACTAGGGTCATCAAGCTCCGGTCTGTGCGGGAAGCATTCGGCCAGGGCCTCCATCGCGATTTGAGCGCTGACGATGGCGTTTTCAATCGGGTCCGGGTCGTGCGCCTGGACATACCAGCTGACGACGCTGCGGAGGACTCGCCGGCTCTCCGGCTGGCGCCAAAGGTTGAGAAAGGGCCCGAATAGGTCGTTCAGAGATTCCGGATAGTGGGGATCGAACCAAGTCGCCCGCGATCGCACCGGATCAGTTGAGCGCACCGACCAATGCGTCCAAGCGGGGCGCTCTCGTCCCTTGTAGATGCCGTACGGGAGAACGGGGCCAGTGCGCCGGCCCAAGGCAAATGAAATGAGGAAGTACAACCCTTCCATCAGCTCCTCGACCTCATCGGCGCTGAACGTCGAGTCGTCCGACCTCCCCACTATGCCGGCGTGCGATACAAAATGGGCGCCTCGGGCGCGGGCGAGCCGGAGCTTGTCGCGAAGATCATGACTCGGATCGAATACAACGAACCATTCGTCTGACTTCAGGACCAGCCGCCCGGCCGTCGCACGGCGTACTGTCCCACGCTTGGTCCTTACAACGGGCCCCATCACGTCAGGGAAGTTGAAGAGGCTGAATCCGACCCTGTACAGATCGGTGCCCGTGCCGAATGCCGTCCGCGGGAAGTAGCCCGTGAAGTGCTCCGCGAATCGGTGGAGTCGCCGCCGGGGCAGCGTCGGCACAGTGGTCGTCAGGATCTCAACCTCCTCCTCGGCGTCGATCGAAGCGAAGAAGAGCTCTGTCCCGACTCCGTCCGTTTCGAAGATGATTCTGGGACTTGGTTCGCAAACGAGGGATACCAGCGCCTTTTTTTGCTCACTCAATGCCTTCACTCGGATTAGAAGGTCCACCCACCCGAGCCGGATGGTCGGATTCAAGGAGGCACTCTGGTAGCGAGCGGTGAGTGCCCGAGGAATCGCCTCAAATATTCCGCTCATCGCCCTCGCATCCGCCTGGATGGAAGCGCGGAACCCAGCCGACCTTCTCGGCTGCCTGACTCTAGACATGATCCTTAAACCCTCCGGCCCACGTGCCGGCCTGGTCGCAGCCGTGTCAGTTGGACGGCCTCGGGAGCTCGCTCGCCTCCCGGTGAATGGACCGCACCGTTCCCGTGATCATCGAAAGGCGAACCCCTGCATTCCGATGCATGGCCACAGGCAACTCGATGCTCAGCTGCGGTTCGACGACAGCAGCCTCCTCGGTCGCCGCGACGACGTTGGGCGGCCAGTTCGTTTTGGATACCTGCTTCGTCGTTAGCGATATCGTTGAAATGGACAATCGTCACTTCGCGGAGCAGGTGGCTGGGCGGGTGCCAGAGGCATTCATGGACGCTACCCTGCGCCCCATCTTCAAGGGTTGACTTCCTTGGGCTTCCGCCGACGCATTCTTCGGCTCGGTGGCCGTTCACAATCGCTACTACCACCGACACGGCCGGTCAGCGCTCCACTGTCTGGGTGCTATCTGCGTGATATGTCAAATGCACACAAGCATCGCCTGATTGTTCCGACTCTGGTTGCAGCGGAACATGTGAGAGAGGGTGAATGAACCTCAAACCTTGCGTATACGGCTGTAGCTGCTCAGACGATAGATCCGGGCGCCAGTCGCGCCATCGCGGTAGGCCGGTAGCCGCCTGTCCCCTTCGCCATTCATGGACTCGCATGCAGTTGCTATAGAGAAATGCGCCGAAGATGAATGGGTCCGTATTTTGTGGGTGACGAGCTCGAGCGAGGTCGCCACGCCGCGGTAGTTGAAACCACGCTGGCATCCCGTGGCCGACCACACCAATGGCTTGACAATCAGAAGGTCCCTCCCATTCGGCCCAGAAGCTGATGCGACCATTGACCAGCCTGGAACCGCTGCACGCCGTCCTCCCTACCCCTAGCGACGTCGGTTCGTCTAACTCTGTAGGGCCACCTGCGTCCCTCCGGACGCCTTACAGAGAACAGGGCGTAGTTCTCGTCCATGAGCGTGAACGCCGGCAGTGCCCAGCCGCCGCGGTCCATGGGAGGCAGCTGCGCCGCGGTGGAACCGGCCATAAGCAGGAAACGCAGGCTGAGAGTCAAGGAGTTGAACACCACCAGCAGCGCCGGCCCGTGCCAGAGCGCCAGGGCACCGGGCTGAGCGGCGCCGGACACAACGATCACCGACATCATCACCACGGTGGCGGGAGGCAGGCCAATGTGGAGGGCCGACGTCCCATATCCCGCTGCGAGCACGACCGTGCCGGGAACGAACGCAAGCGTGTCTGTCATGCCGTTGAGAAAGACGCGCATGGACCTTGCACCCGAGCCCTCAGCTACCGGGGTCGGCCTCAATCCCTCCAGATCTTCTCGACACGGTCGTAGGACCTGGCCCGGAGATCCGAGGCCTCGCCTACCAGCTCGTTCTTCTTGACTCGCTCGGATGAAGTCAGCGGCAGTTCGTCCCTGAACTCCCAGTAGCGTGGCACCTTGAAATAGGCCAGGCGTTCGAGGCAGAACGCCGCCAGTAGCTCGGGGCCGACTTCTGACGGTTTGCAGCCCGGCTGCAGGACGATGTACGCCTTCACCTCTTGGCCGCGCAGGTCGTCCGGGACGGGCGCGCACGCCGCCATCCTGATCGCGGCGTGACTCTGAAGGACGTTCTCGACCTCGACGGCCGAGATCGTCTCCCCGCTGCGCCTTATGACCTCCTGCTTGCGGCCGATGTAGTAGAAGCGGCCGGCATCGTCCTTGCGAACCAGATCACCGGTGTGGAACCAACCGTTGCGAAAGACGGTCTGGGTTGCCTGCTCGTCCCGGAAGTAGCCGTCGAACACGCCGGGACCGCGATAGACGAGCTCGCCGACCTCGTCCCATCCAACCGCCTGATCGCGGTCGTCGACGACGCGAGCCTCACGGACGGAATAGGGCCGGCCAACGCAGCCGCTGCCCACGAGCTCGTCGTGTTCTTCCGGCGAGACATAAAGGTCGGCGCCGCTCTCGGTCATCCCGCTGATCTCCAGCCAGCACACGCCGAAGCGATCCTCGAGCTCGCGGTGGATCTCGGGAGGAATCGCGGAACACCAGACGAACCGGAGATGGTGGTCGCGGTCGCCAGGATCCGGTTTGCTCTTGTGGAGCAGGGTGGGCATCAGGCCGAGGCAGTAGAAGAAAGTGACCTTGTGCGCACGGACGCGCTGCCAGAAGGTCGAAGGGTGGAAGCGATCCAGCACCACAAGTGGCGAGCCGGCGGCCATCGCAACCCCCAGGTTCCACTGCGGGTCGAGATAGTAGAAAGGCTGGGCCGTCAACATCACGTCCGCGGCTGTCATTCGCGGAAACTCATCGACCAGCCGGCGGATCAGGAACGACCAATAGCTGTTCGAGAGCATGCAGCCCTTGGGCGTGCCCGTTGTGCCGGACGTGTACTGGATGCTGACCGCGTCTTCAGTGCGCACCACCGTGGATGGCGGCGTGGTGGGAGCGGAGGCTGCCGCAAGGGCCAGATCGGCAGCGCCCTCGCCCCCGCCGTCCACATCGAAAACAAGCCGCACATCCTCCGATTTGCAGGAGCGGATCACCGAGATGAACTCCGACGAGGTCACGACCGCCCCGGGCTGCGAGTGCTCGAGCACGCGGCACGCGTCGAACAGCTGGAAGTGCGTGTTCAGCGGGACCATCTGAGCGCCGATCTTGGCAAGGGCGAGCCAGCAGAGCGGGAACTCGGGCCTGTTCTTCAGCATGACGGCGACCCTGTCGCCCCGGCGCAGACCGGCATCGAAGAAGACGTTGGCCAGCGCGTTCGACCTCACCTCGAGCTCACCGAATGAGAGCCGCTCGTCCGTCCCATCGAACACCAGCGCCGTCGAATCGCCCCAGGTCTGAGCGGCAGATGCGACCAGCTCGCGGAGGGTCCACGTCTGGCTCTCGGGCATCGCGTTGCTCGAGGTCTTCGTCGCTTTCAGGACTTGAACCGGACGGGCAGCTCGACCAGGCTGCGGTTGATCAGCGATTCGTGCCACCGGTGCTTGATGGGCACCAGCTGGAGCTGAGGGAGGCGATTGATCAAGGCGGCCAGCGCAAGCTGGGCTTCGGTTCGCGCGACGCCGGCGCCCAAACAGAAATGGGGGCCGATTCCAAACCCGAGGTGCGGATTTGGGCTGCGTCTAATGTCCAGGCGGGTGGGATCGGCGAAGTAATCTGGGTCCCGATTCGCGCCGGCCTGGACTGCGAACACGCGGTCCCCCGCCCGGATGCTACGTCCGCGCAGCTCGAAGTCCTCGGCGGCGGCGCGGACGACCAGTTTGGCCGGGCCGTCATAACGAAGCAGCTCGTCCACCGCGGTCGCCATCAGCTGCGGGTTTGCACGGAGCAGCTCGAGTTGCTCAGGGTTGCGCAGCAGGGCCCGCAGGCCGCTCGCGATCAGGTTGGTGGTGGTCTCGTGGCCGGCGAACAGCACGTGGGTCAGCATCCCCACGAGCTCGTCTTCGCTCACTGTCGTGCCGATCGCGCCGCTGGCCAGCACACGGCTGACTACGTTGTCGCCGGGCTGCTTCTGATACTGATGGACGAGATCCCGCATGTACGCGGCGAGAGAGACCAGAGAGCGCTGCGCCACCTGGTGACGGTCGGACATGGTGAGAGCCCCGAATACGAGGAGGGCGACGTCGTCCGACCAGCTCTTGAAGATGTCGCGGTCCGAAGCAGGGACCCCGATCAGCTCCGCAATGACGATTGCAGGCAGCGGGTAGGCGAAGTCGTGAACCACGTCCATCTGCCCCGCGGGAGCCACCGCATCGATGAGATGGTCGATGACCTCCACGATCCTCGGGCTCAGGCTCCTCATGGCCCGGGGCGTGAAGGCGTTGTCGAAAACAGAGCGCAGCCGTCTGTGGCCTGGCGGGTCGTTGAAGACCATCCATCTGGACAGGATCTGGTATACGGGCGCGGCGCCATCGGATAAGGACTGGCCGCGCCGTCGCATCATCGCCGCGACCCGATCGGCTGACAGGCGCGGGCTGCGCAGCGCGAGGTCGACATCCGGGTATGCGGTGAGCAGCCAGCTATGGTGGATTCCACTCCAGTGAACGGGGTCTTTGGTCCGCAACTCGTCGAAGTAGCTGTATGGGTCCGCGACCACCTCTGGGGACAGCAGGCTGCGCTCCTCGATCGCTGTGGCTTCCTGGGTCACGTCAGCCTCCGAGCACGGTGACCACGCAGCCGTTGCCATCGATGCCAGCGGTGCCTCCTCCCAGGGTCTCGACGAGGCCGATGCGCGCTCCGTCTACCTGGCGGTCTGCGGCGGCACCGCTCAGCTGCCAGACGATTTCGGCGACCTGGGCCAGCCCTGTAGCCCCGACCGGATGGCCCCGAGACAGCAGTCCACCAGAAGGGTTAACCGGCTGGCGACCACCCATCGCGGTGTGGCCCGAATCGACGAGCTCACCACCGCGCCCCTCAGGAGCCAGTCCGAGCGCCTCGGTGGCGACGATCTCGGCGATGGTGAAGGCATCGTGGACTTCGAAGACGTCGACATCCTGCGGAGCCAGGGCCGCCTGCTCGAATGCCGTTTGTGCCGTGTCGCGGGTTACCTCGAATCCCCAGACATGGGCCGAGCGGTAGTCCCAGAGACCGCCGGACCGGAGAGCCGACGCACGGACACGAACATCCGTCCGGTCCCCTCGGTCTTTCCCGATCACGGCTGCCGCAGCTCCGTCCGAGATCGCACAGCACTGGTACAGCGTCAGGGGGTCGGCGATCATTCGCGACGAGAGCACATCCTCGACAGAGAGCTTCGCGCGGTATTGGGCGCGGGGATTCGCCAGCGCTTGTCGATGGTTCTTGACCGAGACGCTCGCCAGCTGCGTCTCCGTCAGACCGAAGCAGGCGATGTACCTCGACGCCGACATCGCGTAGATCGCCGGCAAGGCCATTCCCGAGCGGGCTTCCGGGTCGCTCGACTCCGGTTCGATCGGTCCCACGCCCACGGACGTCATCTTTTCCAGGCCCAGCGCCAGGGCCCGGTCCCACCTACCTGCGTCGACGGCGGTCACCGCCTCGTGAAACGCGGTGGTGCTGCTGGCGCATGTGTTCTCGATCGTCAGGACCGGAACCCGCGTGATGCCGACGCGCTGCAGGACTCGCTGAGACAGGCCGGGCGGACCGAAAACGGTGCCGACGTAAACGGCCTCGACCGTGTCCACCTCGGCGGCGGAAAGAGCCTCGAGGATGGCCCGCGCCGCCAGGTCCTCGACTCTTATCTCGGGCTGCTTTCCAAAGTTCGACGAGCCGACGCCGTAAACGAAGGCGTTCATCCGACCGCCTCGATCAGTGGATTGCCGTCAGGCGTCAGGCCCGCCAGGCGCACGGAGGAACCGACGCGCACCGATCCAGACCCAGCTGGATCGAAATGGGCGAGCACCCTCGGCCCGGAGTCAAGATCCACGTAGGCCAGCCCGTAGGGAGGCTGGATATGGCTGATCGCTATCCGCACGGTGGTGCACGCCCAGACCGATCCGCCCGGTCCGTAGAGGGCGCTCTCGAGCCGCCCGCCGCAAACCGGACATCGTGGCCGCGAGTAGGCGAGCGTGTAGCCGCAGGCGACGCACCTGGCGCCGTGCACCATCATCTCCGTTCCCACCCCCCCGATCACCGGTCGTGGGTCGTTGCCGACTGGCTGCGGAGCAGGCTCCTGGCCTATTTCGGCAGGCAGGCCAGACACTTGGCGACCTCTTCGGGTGTGTTGTAGAACTGCGGAGAGACGCGCACGCGGCCCTCGCGGCTTGCGCAAGCCACCCTCTCTGCGACCAGGGTCTTCTGGATCGTGGGGACGTCGATGCCGTCCCGTTGGGCAGAGAGGATCCCGGACCGCTCCCGCTCTCTCATCGAGCTCACCACGGTGAACCCCTGGTTTTCCAGACCCTCGGCGAGCTCTCTTGAAAGCTGGAGCGCGCGCTGCTCGATCACCTCCGGGCCGATGCTCAGCAGTAGCTCGAGGGTCGCCCCCAGGCCATGAACGGCGGACAGGCTCTGGACGCCGTGGGCCGGTCGGTGAAGAGGGACTCTAGCCGAGGACATAGCGGTAGCTTCCGATCCACGGCAGATCACGATAGCAGCCGTTGTCGAGATCGTCCGCCTTCGTCTCGACCGCCGACCAGATCCTGTGCCCGGATCTTCTACCTGGTTCGCACCGCCCGAGGTCCGCGAAGCCCCGCGGCTTCCGCCGCCTTGGCGCAGGACGTCGCGCTTAGCTCCGAGCCAAGATAGTGACCACATTGGCTAGGTTGTCACCAGCCATGTAGCCGCCACTGTTTTGGGCCAGGGCGACCCTTGCGCCCTCGACCTGGCGCTGGCCAGCCTCGCCCCGCAACTGTAGAACCAGCTCGTGGAGCTGGCCCAGACCTGTCGCACCGATTGGATGACCCCTGGAGAGCAGGCCACCAGAAGTGTTGACTGGAAGGTGGCCGTCAAGGCTTGTGATCCGTTTCCGAATCAGCGCGGGGCCGTCACCAGGGCCGACAAAGTCCAGCTGCTCGTACAGCAGGAGCTCGGCGGACGCGGCAGCATCGTGAACTTCCGCGCAACTGATGTCTGAAGGACCAACTCCGGCCTGCTCGTAAGCTTTGCGCGCCGCAACGGTTGGCGATTTGACGCCGGCCGACGGATCCACCCCTGACGCCATAGCAGATCCCGCGATGCGAACTGCTCGCTTTGAACCATGGGTCAACTTGCTTGAAACGAGGATCGCGGCTGCCGCGCCATCAGAGATCGGCGAGCACATATGCAGGGTCAGCGGCCATACCACCTCCCGAGCCGATAGCACCTGCTCCACCGTCAGGTCTGAGCCGTACTGAGCCAGAGGATTGAGGCCGCCGTTGTGCTGATTCTTCACCACCACCGCAGCGAAGTCCTCGACGGTTGCGCCGCTCGCCTCCATGTAGGCAACCGCCTCAGAAGCGTACACATCCATCAGCGGAGACCGACCATCATCCACTGCCACGACACCCGCCTCGACGTCGACGGCACCGCCGATCGACCTGAATGAGACCCGTTTGTCTGGGTGTGTCATCTTCTCGGCGCCCACTGCCAGCGCAACGTCCGCGAAGCCTGACGCGATCGCCTGCCAGGCCAGGTGAAAGGCAGTCGACGCCGATGCGCACGCGTTCTCGACGTTGACAACGGGGATGCGATCGATCCCGAGAGGGCGCAACGAAACCTGCCCGGCTACCATTTCCTGGCCCGTGATAGAACCAGCCACTGCGTTCGCGAAATACGCGACGTCAAGTCGCGCCAGGTCAAGCTGTGCGTCGCGTAGAGCCAGATTAACCGCCTCTTGAACCAGGCTCTTCAGACCTCGTTCTGGCTGCTTTGAAAACCGGGTCATGCCAACACCCGCAACGTAGGCATCTCGCAAGGCTTGTACCCTCCAGTATCCTGGGCTCTCTCGCTTCGTCTATTCTGCGCCTCATTGACAAGAGACACGAGGGGCGTCCCTGGGATCCGCTGCCTCGACTGCGGATACGCCGTCCTCGCCGGTCGTCACCCTGTCGGAGCGACCGGCACGGCGCAGCTGTATGGGATCGTCGGTCAGCTGCGTGGAGTGGGCGGGGATCGGCAGGTCGACGAAGCGAGGCTCGGCCTGGTTGAAACGGTCGGGGGCGGAATCAGCGGCATCGACGGAAACGGTTGTGTGATAACCCATTCTGGAGCGCTAACGACGCACCCGACGGCCCGAACTGGGTGGTCAGCCTACCTCGAACAGGGCACGTGGGACGGCGCTGATCACCTCGGCTCCGCCGTCATGGACAAATACCGTGTCCTCTAACTGAACGGCGCCAAACTCCGGACCAATGAGCTTTGGCTCGATCGCGAGCGCCATCCCGACACGCAAACGCGTGGTGTCCCCAACGGCCAGCACCGGGGGTTCGTCAAGGTCGAGGCCAACGCCGTGACCGATATAGCGTCCTCGCTCTGTTCCATAACCCTGGAAGTGCCCCTCCCAGCGAGTGCCGATCACCACGCGCAGTGCGGCGGCGTAGACGTCCTCTGCTGGTATTCCCGGCTTGATTGCGTCGATGGCCGCCTGCTGACACGCCAGCACTACTTCGAACAGTTCCCTTGTCAATTTATCCGCGCGGCCAACCACGTACGTTCGTGACATGTCGGCCTGGTAACCGGCGCGATTCAGACCCAGATCTATGACCAACAAGTCCCCTTTCTGGACAATCCGCTCCGAGGCACCCCACGGCAGCGCCGGGCCCAAGCCCACCCCAGTCACGGTCATCGCCAAACCCGAGATCCGGGCCAGGTTGGATCCCGACACCACGAGCCCTTCGGGCTGTATGCAGGCATCCCACCGCCGATAGAAGGAGATATTCTCGTGCCCGGCGCGGCGCAGCGCGCGAGAAACCTCTGCTGCCACGTCGATCTCTCGCATTCCGGGGCGGAGACTCTCGAGAACGGTCTCGTGCAACCGGTCGAACAGTGCCGCTGAACGCCGCAGCTGATGCTGTTCAAATGCGTCCTTGGTCATCCGCGCGCCAAGAATCATCGACGAGACATCGTCGATCTCAAACTCGGCGAAGGACTCCCGCGCCTTCAAATAGAGCCGCCCCGGTATGACGTCCAGCTCCAGACCGATTCGTCCTCGTTTCAGGCCGAGCTCACGTACCCGGCCTGCCGCTGGGCGCAGGCTGGCCGCCTGCTCCACCCGTTCGACTGCCGCCTCAGACCGAACCCAGGCTGCCACCCGTCGCGCATAAAGAATCGGTGGATGGTTGGGCACGACCAGAAGGATGCACGGCTGCCCGGTCCCAGTCAGGTAGAAGACGTTGCGGCGGTCCAGCAGGATTGCCGCCACGAACCCGCTCTCGACGAGCGCCGTCTCAAACCGCGCCTGGCGGCGCGCGTAGTCGGGCCGCTCGGGCTCCTGCGCCTGACTCACCGCAAGGCTTCGTCCGCTAGGTGGCCGGTTCTTTGAGTCGCGTCTTCACGGTTACCACCACCGAACCGTTGGAGACTGCCACGGGATACGTCTGGAGCTTGATGTCCGATACCCCGAACAACGCCTTGCCAGTGGTGAGATCGAACTCCCAACCGTGCCACGGGCACTGCAGCACCTTGTCGTCGAGACCCCACGCCAGACCGTCGCGGTCAGCGGGAAGCCAGGTCCCGCCGAACCGTCCCAGGCAAACGGGCCCACCCCGATGCGGGCAGAAGTTCCTCACCGCATAGACACGGCCTTGCGCTGTCCGCAGGATCCCGATCTCCAGCCCGCCGATGTCGATCAGCTTCGCCTTACCAACGGGCAAATCATCGATGCGACCGACGTCGACCGTTTGTGTGGCCGTTGTCATTTGGTCAACGGGAACCATTCCATAGCGTTGCGCGACATCACGTCACGTTTCTGCTCTGCCGTAAGGCCGGGCAAGACCTTCTCCGGAGTGTCCCCATCCCAGTGCGGGTAGTCGGAGCTGAAGAGCAGCATATCGACACCGAGCATCTCCACCACCTTGTAGAGGTCCTTGGGATTGCTTGGCTCGTCCACTGGTTGAGTAGTCAAACGAACGTGCTTGTGCGCATACTCGATCGGGGAGCGCTTGACCCAGGGGATTTCGAAGCGGCAGCTCTGCCAGGCCTTCTCCATGCGCCACAGCATGGGCAGCGCCCATGAGAAGCCCCACTCGATGAACACCACCTTGAGCGAGGGAAAGCGTTCCAGAGTGCCACTCAAGACCAGGCTGGCAAAGCTTGTCCAGGCCATGACGGGGATGCTCGTGTAGAACTCGCTGTAGGTTTCAGCCCAGCCGGCCGGATTGATACCGGCACCCTGGAAGATGAAGTCGGTGCTGGTTGGATGGACGATTACAGGCAGGCCCAACCGTTCCGCCTCTTCGTAGATCGGGTAGTAGTAGCGGTTACCGATGGGCATGTAGATGAGGGGCAAGAAGATGGCCACCACGCCCTTTTCCCCTCCGAGTCGGCGAATCTCCGCTGCCGCCTTCTGAGGGTCCTGCACGGGCACGGTTGCCGCGTATCTGAATCGGGGGTCTGCCGGCAGCCAATGCTCGAGGAAGTAGTCGTTGAAGGCGCTGCACAGGATCACGCTCTCGTCCGGCTGCGCCTGGACCGCGGCCAGGCTCAGGACCTGGAGATTGTTGAGGACGGCACAGTCGATGCCATATCGGTTCAAGTGATGCTCGACCAGGAAGGCCGGGTCCGAACCACTGGATCCGCCGCCTGGCGGCCTCGCATCTTTGCGCAGCGCACCGCCCTCGTGCGGGTTGGCGAAACGGTAGCTGAGAGCGTCCTCGTTCAGGTCGAGTCCCTTTATCTCGAAACGCCGGCGCCATGCTACTGACATGTAAGGAAGGACGTCTCGAAGGCCGTCACGTGCGTAACAGTGGACATCAGAGTCAACGAGCTGGAAGGTTGTCTTGCTCTCCTGAGTAGCCGTTCCGGCCCGATTTGTCTCCCGGATCATCGCTCAAGAACCTCCCACTTCCCGGCCGCTGCGAATGACAACGCGCATCCGTGCTGGAAGCAACTTCGGGCTAGAGTTATGCGCTCAATGGCGCTGGGTTCGGACAACGCGCCCCGTGCTAGGCTAGAAGTCGTGTCTGGCCTTGTCAACATCACTCGCTTCCACACAACGTTGGCGTTGAATTTCCAGTCGCATCCACGTTCGACTTGATCCGGCAATTGTAGGTTCCGCACAGCCCTGGAGTGGAGATGATGACGAAGCCAAGGGTGGGCTTGATCGGTCTCGGTGCCATCGGCCAAATTCTGGCGAGTCATCTGCTTCGGGCCCACGGGCGGCTCACCGTGTTCGACCTAGACCCTGAGCGCGTCAACGCCCTGGCTCGGTCCGGTGCAAATCCGGCCGATTCCGCCAGGGACCTGGGCTCGAAGTGCGACTTCGTGGTGGTGTCGCTGCCATCCCCCTCGGCAGTCGAGTCGGCAATCACCGGCGCTGACGGAGTGCTCGCAGGACTCGCACCCGGTTCGATCGTCCTCGATATGAGCACCATCGACCCGCAGACCAGCCGACGGATGTATGCGGCGGCATCCCAGGGCGGAGCGAGTTACCTTGACGCTCCCGTCAGTGGCGGCCAGCCTTTGAGCGGAGGCACGGATGGTGCGCGGACCGCCAGCTTGACCTTCATGGTCGGTGGCGACGAGAACGCCTTCGAGCGCGCCAAGCCCGTCATGGCGGCCATGGGGAAGCACTTTTTTCACCTGGGTCCCGCTGGGGCAGGGAGCACCGTGAAGCTGATCAGCAACCTGGCCTCGGGGATCTATGCGCTCGTGTTCGCTGAGGCGTTTGTGCTCGGCGCTGCCGCCGGATTCGATGCGCCCAAGCTGCTGGAGGTCTTCGAACAAACCGATGCGAAGTCCTTCTTCATGACCGATTACCTGGCACCACGGCTCCTTCGCGACGACTTCGAACCGGGCTTCAGCGTCCGCCTGCAGTTGAAGGACCATCGGCTCGCCGCTGAACTCGGTCACGAGCTGGGCGTCCCGCTCCTGCTGAACCAGGTCGCGATCCATTACTACGAGATGATGGCGGCCCAGGGGCGCGCCGAGAATGATGTCGCCGATGCGGTTCGCTTTCTGGGCGTGCTAGCCGCAGGCCCACGCTCGTCATCGAAGACGAGAGGTGGCGCTCAAGTGGACCCCAGGTCGCCCTGACTAGGAGGTGTCGGATATGCAGCTGGCTGACTCGGTGGTCGAACTGTTCGACCGCAGCTCACCCGATAAGCTCGCACGTCAGGCTGACGAGTGGATTCGGAAAGGCGAGCGCTGGGTCGACGTGGAGGGTATCAACCTTCACGCCGGCAACAACATCCAGAGTCCCGCC
>Ga0207646_10003651_pt1 | contig 17197 bp, 17 predicted proteins | sample KBSK5502metaG_FD_184343 | JGI IMG/M metagenome (GOLD analysis project Ga0207646, IMG submission 184343) | Corn, switchgrass and miscanthus rhizosphere microbial communities from Kellogg Biological Station, Michigan, USA - KBS K5-50-2 metaG... | ecosystem: Host-associated > Plants > Roots >... | reverse complement strand
AGGACAACACATGACTTGCGACGATGTGCGGTTCCAGCTCCTCGACTACCAGCGGGGACGCCTCTCAACACAGCTTCAGGAGGACGTCCGCACTCACTTGGACACCTGCTCCATGTGCGAGCACGACGTCGCGGCAGAGCTCCTGCTGACGCAAGTCCTCGAGCACCGGCTGCCCCAGCATGCGGCGCCGCTGGCGCTGAAGCGCCGGCTCGCCACGCTGTGGCCTCCAACCCTTCGGCAGCAGCCGTCCAGGTGGGCTCTATGGAGACGGAGCCTCGTCCCGCTGCTGGCGACCGCCGCCGTGCTCCTCATTTCCGTCCCTATCTACTATGAGCACACCCGGCAGTCGCCGAGCGGCGGGCTGCCCAGCATGGTCGCCGAAGCGGTCACCGACCATTTGCGGCTCCTCGCCAGCCAGCATCCGCTCGATGTGGAGAGCGGCGATATGCACCAGGTCAAGCCGTGGTACGAGGGGCGGCTGGATTTTGCTCCCGTCGTCACCTTCGTCGGCGACGCGGAATTCCCGCTGGCCGGGGGCGCCGTCGGGTACTTCCTCGATCGCAAGGCCGCGGTCTTCGTCTTTCATCGGCGCCTGCACGCGATCTCGCTCATCGTCTTCCCGGCTCGGGGCGTGTCGTGGCCGACGAAGGGGCTCGCTTCGATCGGCCCGGTCAGCGCGTACCGGACCGCCGATCGCGGGTTCCACGTGATCCTCTGGCGCAAGGGCGAACAGGGATGTGCTTTGGTCTCCGATGTCGACCCCGCCGACCTGACCCGGCTCGCCGTGAGGCTCGCCACCAGTTCCTGAGAGCGGAGCACTCGGGGGCACGTCGAGGCGCTGACGCGGCGACGCGATAGCCTCGCCGGGACACGTCGCTCGAATCATGCACAGCGCGGCCCTTCGGCCCATATTCCACCCATTGCCTAGTACAGGCTCCCTCACTGCGGCGATCGTGTCATCGTGGAAGGGACCCGTCCGTCTGCTTGTGCCAACGGATGGCGCGCGAGTTCGTTCCGTTCTGCTCTCACGATTTCGTTGAACACGGGGCGGTCGGTCCTGGTGTCCTGGTCTTTCCGTAGTCGGCGAGCTGGTGACGGAGCGCCATTCGCGCTCGCGACAGCCGCGATTTTACGGTGCCCACGGGACACCCCACCACGCTGGCGACCTCGTGCTCGCTCAGGCCCTCGAGGTCGAGCAGAACCACGGTGCGCGCCTCTTCGGACAAACTCATCAGCGCACGTTCGATCTCCTCGCCCACGACCGTGCGGAGGTGTTCCAGCTCGAGATCGCCTCGGAGCCACCCGCCGTCGGTAGCATCGTGCTGACTCGGGTTTACGGTATCGAGCCCTCCTACGGTCGGGTCACGACGTTGCCGATGGTAGAGGCTGATGAAGGTATTCCGAAGAATCCGGAAGAGCCAAGCTTTGAGGTTCGTGCCGGGCGTGAACTGCGCGGCCGCTCGCAACGCGCGCGTGTAGGTCTCCTGGACGAGATCCTCGGCATCCGTCGCATTCCGCGTCAGGTAGCGCGCCAGGTTGTGGAGGGTATCGGCATAGGCGAGGGCCTCGCGTCCCAGCTCCCGCGCCTGCCAGCGCTGCTCGCCTGTCACGGGGCTCACGACGGGCCATCGCCCTTCAGCAGGGCGTCGATGAAGTCCAGGGCGTGGACGATCGCGACGCGGTCCGTCGGGAGCGACCGAAGTGCCCGCACGCCGCTCGGATCGATAGACGTCACCCCCGTCAGGTCCAGCCGGAGTCGTCGGCTCGGCTCCTGCAGCGCCCGCCCGCACTCCTCCCGCAACACCCCAACCCACTCCGACACGATGCGCCCCTCCACATGGAGTGTGGTCTCGCGGTGGCTATCCACGACCTCCCGAATGCGCAACATGGTCTGGTAAACGGCAAAGGCCGTACCATGGCGAGGTGGCGCGGGCGCGAGCGACCGCAACTGGTCGTCAACCCGAATGAAAATCAGAGGGCCGATGGGAGGGACGGCAGGCGACGCAGCCCGAAGTCGGCCCAAAATCTTGGGACTTTCACGGTATGTTGTGAATGCTCACTCCCCTCGAGGACCTCCGGTGGCCACATGCAAGGAGCTTCGGATGTCCTGCACGCGCGCCGGGTCGCCCAGGTCGTTCCACTCCACATCGCTCACGGGAAGTACCGCCAGGTTTCCCGGGCCCGCCTCCAGCACGGACCGAGAAAAATCGATCGTCGGCAGTCCGGAGTAGACGACGTCGACCGCGGCCGCCTCTCCCACGGTGCCGAGACACCGCCGGACCGGCTCGAACGCCCGGTACAGGTCGGGGAGCGCCTGCTTGATCAACGCCAGCAGCGCGGATACGCGCGCGACCATGACGAAGCTGTTCCAGAGCCACCCGCACGCCCGGTACCGCTCACTATCGGGCCGGGAGGGCTTCTCGTGGAAGCCCCTCACGAGCCGGAGGGGTCTCGTCGAGCTCCAAGCGAGCAGCTCACCCGGTTCGATCCAGCCGTAGCCGCCGCGGTCCAGACCATCGGGCACGATCCCGAGCAGCATCACCAGGTCCGGCCGTTCGGCGCTCGCCTCGAAGGCCGCGTCCACATGGCTCATGAACGCCCGGTCATCGGACACATGGTGGTCGGCCGGGAAGAACGCCACGCGGTCCCGAGGAGCCAGCGTGGTGAGCCGGAGAAGCGCGTACAGCACCGCTGGCGCGGTCCCACGGTTCTCCGGCTGGATAACCACCGCCTCGGTCCGCATGGACGCCAGGGCGGGCACATAGAACCGCTCCTGCGTCCGCGTCACCACGACCAGAGTCCGCTGCGGCGCGACGCCAAGCATCACGCGCCGGCGGGTCCCCTCCAGCAAGGAGGTGTCGCCGAGAATCGCGCAGAACTGCTTGGGTCGGTCGTCGCCAGCCAGGGTCCGGGTGAGCGGGCGGAGCCGAGCGCCCTCTCCCCCGGCCAGGATGACCCCCCACCGGTGCGGGACCGACGGTCGGCTCATTCCACCACCAGCTGGCCCTTCATCCCGAGATCGCGGTGCAGCCGACCTCCTTCTTTCATGTCGCACCCGATATCGAACGTCCCTCTCGCCTCAGGCGTGAACTTGATCTCGGCGCTCTTGCCCGGCCGCACCTTCACGTACTTGACACCGTTCGGCGCATCGACTTCCATCTCCCCGCCTTCGACTTCGAGATCCCGGGAGGCCAGATACGGGGACGTGAACATGTGCGTCATCCGCCCTCGGTTGACCACCCGGAGGGTGACCGGCTTGCCCACCGAAAGAATCACTCGCGCCGGGGTGAACGCATACTCCTTGAGCACGATGCGCACGACGGTCGACGGCTCGCCGTGAGCCGGCCCGGGACCGGCGACCCCGAGCCCGATGACCGCCGTGGCCACCGAGGCGACCGCGAGACCGCGCGTGATCGTCATGCTCACTTCACCACGACCTTCCCGACCATCAAGGGATGGAGGGTGCAGAAGTACTGGTAGACCCCGGGCTTCGTGAACTTGTAGGTGTAGGTTTCGTCCGTCTCGAGCCCGGGCGATCGGAAGGCCCCGGCTGTCGACACCACGGTGTGCACATCCTCGTCGTGATTCACCCACGTGACGGTCCCCCCGACCGGGACTGCCACTGTCGGGAGGCTGAACTTGTGCTTGGCGATCTCGATCCGAGGACTACTGGGGGTTCCGGTGGCCGCGGCGATGACGCGCGCTGTCGCCTCCCCTCCATCGTGGTGCGGCCCGGCCATCACCCCTCCAGGCGAGGCCACCAGACCGAATAGGGCGACTCCTATGGTCGCCGACTTCCACACGACGCCAGTTGGAAACGGTCGATGCTGCGTCTTCATTGGATGGTCTCCTTTGCGGGCCCGTTGTTGATCCTGCTCGCCGGTCCCAACGCGTCAGGCCCCACCGCGTTCCGGCCTCCCTGCGGCGGAAATAGATAGCCGTGGACCTCGACGGACACCCGGCTCGGCGGCGCCGGCGTCGGCACGCTGATGACGAACGGCCGCGAGTCTTTCGGGGCGAGGACTCCGGCGAGCGTCACCCGTTGCTGCGTGAGGGGCGTCTCCCCGCTCGTCCACAAGACAATCTGCAGGGTGACGTCCGCGACCTCCGGCCCCTCGCGATTCTCCAGCAGGCCGTCGATACGCACCCGATCGCCTGAGTCTTCCGCCTTCCACGCCAGCGAAAAGACCTGATCGCGGGCGTAATCCGTGAAGACCGCTGCCGCGGTTCCGTCGGCACGGCTGCGCGCCGCGTCCGCGACCGACGCTGCGGGCGCGCTGGTGACCCCCTGGTTAGAGAACGGAATGAGCCCGGCGCAGCCCGCGACGGCCAATCCGGCCACAATGGACGCCGCCCCGCCGAAGAAATCGATGTAGCGATCGATCGGTCGCGGCCAACCGCGCTTGAAGAGGGATACGCGCATGGCGGCTCCCCTCATCCGACAATCTTGTGATACGGGGCCCGGCCCTCTGGGCCCGACACGGTGGCGACGCCGGCGGCTCCAGGATGTGCCGCGGTGTACGCCGCCAACCCGACCGACCCGACAAGCGCGAAGCAGAGACTGCCGATGCTGACCAGCACGAGGCGTCCCATCGTCGTCCTCCCTTGAGTGACTGCCTTCACCGATCCGAACGCCCTCGCACGCACGGCGTTCCCGGCGTCGGAACACGGCACTCCCGGAACGATTCATCGAGCTCGGCGTTGACATCCCGGCGAAGCCGCCGCGCAGGCTACGATGCGGCAGGCATTGCGTTGGTACATATGAGGACGATGCCCGCCCCTCGGACGTGATGGGGCACTCGCAGGCCGGGGTCGTGGAACGATGCAGGGGCTACGGCGTTCTCAACAATGAGGCTCGCATGATAGAGACTACGCGGGGATCTCGCTGTACCTGGGCAGCTCCCCGCCGCCCGCGCCATCCGCCCCGCCGGTCATGGGGGGTGGGCCGTGCTGCACGAGATTCGCTCCGAGTACGCCCAATTCATGACCTGCATCTATCTGCTCGCGGCCGGTCCCGGGCCTTGGTCGCTCGACGCACTGCTCCTGCGGCGGCGCCGAGCCAGCGCCCCGGAGGGCTCGAGCGCCGTCTTCCCCAGCTCGGCCCCCAGGCCGCAAAGCCAGAGGCTGGTGCGCTGGAACTGAAGGAGAACCAGGGTCATAAGGCTCATGGAGTCGGGCGCGTCTGACTACGCAGCGAGCATCGCTTCGCATCGACGAGCGGGTCGGGGTGTTAGTGCGCCGGGGCGCTCGCGCCGGGTGGCGGCCCGCGCAGGACCAGAACGCCGGCACGAAGAGCAGCGCGCCAGAAACGCGAGCATCCGGTTTGGATCTTTGCTCGAGCGGGTCGAGACGGACAGGAGTACGTAGGAGGTGGCCATGGAGTTCGATCAGCAGATCGACCGCTTACCCTTCCACGATCCTGACGGGGCTGAGGAGGCCCGCGCTGGCGGGACGGTGCCCTCCCGAGATGCTCGAATCCGACATCTGCAGCGAGTTCCGCTGTTCAGCGGGTTCAACGAGGACGAGCTGCGTCGGGTCGTCGAGCTCGCGAGGATCGTCGAGGTCCCGGCGGGGACTGTGGTGACGCAGATTGGCGAGCCCGGTGATACATTCTGCATCATCATCGACGGCGCGGTGGCGGTGCGCACGCCGGTCGGAGCTGGTAGCGAACTCCATCCTGGTGACTTCTTTGGCGAGATGAGCCTCCTCGATGGGGAGCGGCGATCCGCGACGATCGTGGCGACGACCGATCTCCGGCTGCTCAGCGTAGATCGCGCCCACTTCTGGCGAGTGCTGGATGAGACCCCGGACCTGGTCCGAGGGATGCTCACGATCCTGTCACGTCGCGTGCGACGGCTCGAGCAGACGATGCACGCGATACCCCTTGGGACGAATCCGACCTGACGCCCGCCCGGGCAATGCGCTCTAGCGGCGCCACCGACCTCGGCGAGGGCCCCTTTCTATGAACAACCTAGACTGCGCGTGGCGGTCCGCCGACATGACGATCCTGGTTTGATCTGCTTGGTTGCGGGGGCCGGCAATCACCGAAATCGACTCGCCTTACTTTTGCCGTGGACGTTGCCTAGTTGCCGATCTTCGGCCGGACAGTGCAACCCAATGCGCCCCCGCGAGCTATTGTCAGCGTCGCGCTCTTCACACTACAGATACTGCCCCGTTGCCACGACCTGCTCCACATCCCGGCGCTTTTGCTTGGACTCGCCGGTGAGCAACCTGACGGAGACGATCCGCTCGCCCTTCTTGCCCGCGATCTTCGCCCAGTCGTCCGGGTTGGTCGTGTTGGGCAGGTCCTCGTTCTCCTTGAACTCCTCCCGCACCGCGTTCAGGAGGTCGTCGACCTTGATCCCCTTCTCGCTCGTCTGGATGTAGCGCTTCAGCGCCAGCTTCTTGGCCCGTCGCACCACCGATTCGATCATGGCCCCCGACGAGAAGTCCTTGAAGTACAGGACCTCCTTGTCGCCGTTCGCGTAGGTGACCTCCAGGAAGCGATTCTCCTCCTCGAGGCTGTACATCTCCTCGATGGTGGCCGCGATCATCCGGTCCACCGCGGCCTGCGCCTCGCCGCCGCTCTGGCGGATCTCCGACTCGTGGATCGGCAGCTCGGTGGTCATGTACTTGTTGAAGATGTCGGCGGCGCCGGTCTGGTCGGGTCGCTCGATCTTGATCTTCACGTCGAGCCGCCCCGGCCGCAGGATGGCCGGGTCGATCAGGTCCTGACGGTTGGAGGCGCCGATCACGATGACGTTCTTCAGGTGCTCGACGCCGTCGATCTCGGCCAGGAGCTGCGGCACGATCGTCGTCTCCACGTCGGACGAGATCCCGGAGCCGCGGGTGCGGAACAGGGCGTCCATCTCGTCGAAGAACACCACCACCGGCACGTCCTCGGCCGCCTTCTCGCGGGCCTTGATGAAGATCTCGCGGATCTTCCGCTCGGTCTCGCCCACGTACTTGTTCAAGAGCTCGGGGCCCTTGATGTTCAGGAAGAAGCCCTTCACCTTCTCGCCGCGCTTCTCCGAGATGCGCTGGGCCAGGTTGTTGGCCACCGCCTTCGCGATCATGGTCTTGCCGCAGCCCGGCGGGCCGTAGAGGAGCACGCCCTTCGGGGGCGCGAGATGGTGCTCCCGGTAGTAGTCGGCGTAGAGGTACGGCAGCTCGACCGCGTCCTTGATGGTCTCGATCTGGGTGCTGAGGCCGCCGATGTCCTCGTAGCTGATGTCCGGCACCTCTTCCAGCGAGAGATCCTCGACCTCGCTCTTGGGCAGCTTCTCGAGTAGGTAGCCGCTCTTGGCGTCGATGAGCAGGTGATCGCCGATCTTGAGCTTCGCCTGGCGCAGCGGGTCCGCGATGATGCCGACGCGATCCTCATCCGCCCGCTGGGTGACGATCGCGCGCTCCTCGTCGAGCACTTCCTTGAGCACGACCACCTCACCCTGGATCTCGTAGCCCGCGGTCTCCACCACGTTCAGGCCCTCGTTCAGGATCAGCTCCTGCCCGGGCTTGATCTCCTCGGCCTTGATCGACGGGTGCAGGTTCACCTTCACCTTGCGCCCCTGCGAGAGAATGTTGACGGTGCCGTCCTCGTTGACCGAGAGGTAGACGCCGTACGTCGAGGGCGGCGCGCAGAGCTTGTCCACCTCTTCCTTCAGCGAGGTGATCTGCTCGCGCGCCTCGTAGAGCGCGTTGACGAGCTTCTCGTTCTGGTTGAAGGCCTGCACGAGCTGCCGATTGGCCTCGCGCAGCTTGTTCTCGAGGATCATGAACTCCTTGGGCGCGTCCTCGAGCTTCTTGCGCAGCCGCCCGGTCTCGGTCTCGAGCGAGCGGACGTAGGCCTGGAGGTCCTGAACCTGGACCTCGTATTCGGTGAGGCGCCGCCTGTAGTTCGAGTCGGTCATGGGAAGGAATTTCGAGAGTCCCTTCATCCCTTCGGACGAGGGCTCCCGGCTAGGGTTGCCCTTCTTGTCGAACTCCTTCATGTTCGCCCATTCCTTTCCGGGTGAACCATCGGGCACTCCCAGCGCTCCGTCGCGCGCTCCGCCCAAGCCTCCGAAAGGTGACCTCAGTATAGGAGCCCGTTTCGCTTTAAGTCAAGCGAATTGGCCCCATTTTTCTCTCGGGAACAGCTGATTTCATTTACTTTCTCCGATTCCACCCGCTGCGATCACCTATCGCTCTCACCGAGTGAAACTGGGGCTGCCCGAGCGCGGTTCCACGCCCCCCGTGTATGGAGAAAGCAGGTTCGATGCCAGGGCAAAAGGGCGAGCGAGCCACGCGGCCGCTTCACGGAGCCGCCCACATTCGCGGACTTCGCGGCCGCGCAACCGGTGCAGGCGCGAGTGGTGGATACCGGTGGATATCCAATGGGCAATACCTAGCCAGAAATGGCTACACATCGCGCAGTCGGGCGAGTTCCGTCGTATAACAACGATGATGTCGAGTATGTGCGGGCGCATCGTGGTGGCGGCTCTCGTCGTCCTTCTGGCGAGTGGGGGTCTGACGAGCGCAGGCTGGGCGCAGGGTGGCGTCCTGCGCGTGGGCCTGCCCTCCATTGCGGCCTCGCTGGACCCGGCCACCGCGCTCGAAGGTCCGGTTTCCGTCATCGCGCGGCAGATGTTCGACACCCTGGTGCAGTACCGCGACGTCAGCAGCGACGTCGAGCCCGGACTCGCGGCGCAGTGGTCGGTCTCCCGGGACGGCCTGGTGTGGACCTTCCGGCTCCGCGACGGGGTGCGATTCCACGACGGCACCGCGCTGACCGCGCAGCACGTGGTGGAGAGCCTCGAGCGCGTCGTTCAGCCGAATGCCGCCCACGCGCCGAACCCGAACGCGGCGGCGCCCCGGCTTGTACGGGGCACGCCGGGGGTCGTGAAGGAGATCCGCGCCCTGGACGTGCGGAGCGTCCAGATCAGTCTCATGCTGCCCTATGCGCCGCTGCCGGCGGTGCTGGCCCACCCCGCGTTCTCCATCGTGCTGGCCAGCAGCGTGGAAAAGCGGTGGATCGGCACTGGTCCTTTCGTGCTGACCGAGGCGAGCGTGGGGCGGGTGGTTCTCGACGCGAACCCGGGCTACTGGGGAGGCCAGGCGCGCTCCACCCGGCTGATCTTCCTCGACACCGGGGAGGAGGCCCGAGGCGAGGCGATGCTGGAAGCCCAGGCGGTGGACGTGCTGCTGACCTCGGTCGCGCCATCGCGTCCGTCCGGCGTTCTGGCCATCCCGAGCTGGCGCATCGGCTATCTCGCCCTCGAGAGCGAGAAAGAGCCCTTCAATCGGGTCAAGGCACGCAAGGCGGTAGCGGCCGCGCTCGATCCCGCGCTGCTCGCCCCCGCGGTCAGCCCCGTGGGTGTTCCACTCCTCTCGTTCCTGCCGCTCGGGGTCTGGGGACGCCGGGACGGGCCTCCGGCGCTGGACGCCAACCCGGCCACCGCCAAGCGCCTTCTCGCGGAAGCCGGGTTCCCCCAGGGCACCTCAGCCGGGCTGCTCATCGCCGACGGCGGCAAGCGCCTCGACGAGTCGCGAGTGGCCGAGGCGATCCGGGCTTCCTTGGCCACCGCGGGCATCTCCGTTCCCATCCAGGCCGAGCCGGCGGAGGCGGCGCTGCAGCTCGCCCGGACGGGTCAGCACCAGATGGCGCTGCTCGAGGCGCGCGTGGAGGCGGGCGATCCGCACTTCCTGCTCTATCCACTCTCCAGCAGCGAGGGGGCCAGCAAGGGGTCTTCGGCCCTGAACATGTCCTTCTATCGCAATCGCACGCTCGACGGGCTGCTCATCCGTGCCAGCCAGGTCTCCTTCCGCCCCGAGCGCCAGCGTCTCTACTTCCGCGCCCAGACCATGCTGGCCGAGGAGATGCCATGGGTGCCCCTCTACGTGAGGATGCACTGGGCGGTGGCGCGCGCCGAGGTGCGCAACCTTCGCCTGCATCCGAGCGGTAACCCCCGCTTCGACCGGGTCTGGATCGACCAGCCGGCCCCCGCGCTGCCGCCGGCGTCGGCGGCGCCGGGCAGCCAGCGATGAGGGGCGGTCGGGTTCTCCTCCCGCTCCTGTGCCTGCTCCTCCAGGCCGGCACGGTGGGCGCGGCGGGCGGTAAGCCGGCCGGGACGCTACGCGGCGTCTTCATCTCCGATCCGCCGACCCTCGATCCGGCCCAAGCCACCGACACCACCTCCTCGGCGGTGGTGCGGCAGCTCTTCGACACGCTCGTGGAGCTGGACGAGCGACTGCAGCCCGTCCCGGCGCTGGCCGAGCGGTGGTCGATCTCGCGCGACCAGCGCATCTACACCTTCGTGCTCCGCGCGGGCGTGAAGTTCCACAACGGCCGCCCGATGCAGGCCGCGGACGTGAAGTTCTCCTTCGAGCGCGCCGCGCGCGGCAAACGACCCTGGGTGTTCGAGAAGATCGCGGGTGCGCCCGGCTTCATCAAAGGGGCGGGCGGCGAGATCCCGGGCGTGCGCATCGTCGACGAGCGTACCGTCGAGCTGCGACTCGACGCCCCCTTCGCCCCGTTCCTCTACCTGATGGCCTACGACGCGGCCTCCATCGTGCCGAGAGAGGAGACCGAGCGGTTGGGCGCGGCCTTCGCGACGCGACCGGTGGGGACCGGGGCATTTCGGCTCAAGGAATGGCGGCGCGACGATCGCGTGGTGGTCGAGGCGTTCGCCGAGCACTTCCGGGGCGCTCCGGGTCTGGCGCGCGTGATCTTCCGCATCATTCCGGCGGAGATCACGCGCTTCAATGACTACAAGGCCGGCAATCTCGACGTCACCGACATCCCGACCGGGCACTGCCGCGCGGTCAAGGCGGATCCCGCGCTGAAAGGGCAGGTGACCATCTGGCCGACGCTCGGCACTCACGCGGTGCGCTTCAATGTCGAGAAAGCGCCCTTCAATGACCGGCGGCTGCGTCTGGCCGTCGCGCACGCCATCGATTCCGCCGCCGTGGTGGACGGGCTGCTCGAAGGCTGCGTGATCGCGGGGAAGGGGATCCTGCCGCCCTCGCTCCCGGGCTACAACGCGGGGGTGACCGCGCCGGGCTTCGACCCCGCCCGGGCCCGGCAGCTGCTGGCCGACGCCGGCTTTCCGGGGGGCCGCGGGCTGCCGCCGATCACCTACCACTTCAACACCAGCGATCTGAACCAGCGCATCGCCGAGCTGCTCCAGGCCCAGCTCAAAGCGGTGGGGATCACGCTCGAGCTGCGGCGGCTCGACTGGGCCGCGCACATCAAGGTCGTGGACGAGGGGGCGGTGACGATGTTCCGGCAGGGCTGGATCGCCGACTACCCCGACCCGGAAAACTTCCTGACCGTGCTGTTCCATTCGCGGAACATCGGCGCGGCGGGCAACACTTCGCGCTACCGCAGCCCCGAGCTCGACCGGCTCCTCGACCAGGCCGACGCCATGCCGAGCGGACCCGCGCGCGCCAAGCTCTACCAGACCGCCGAGCAGCGCCTCCTCGACGACGGCGCCTGGGTCACGCTCTACCACTACGCGAGCCGGGCCCTGATCCGGCCGAACGTCAAGGGCCTCGAGCGCTCCCCGCTCTCGACCGCGCCCGAGTTCCTCGCCCCCCTCCGCAAAGTCACGATTGAGTAGCGGGTCGCCCGGAAGGCGGGTGATGCGGACCAGGTTGTCCGCAACTGGGGGAGTGCGGGGGCCATGTCTGGGCCCCCGCAGATGAAAGAAAAAACGGCTGCACAAGCAAGCGCGCGCCAGCGCGCAGGTTGTCCGCCCTCATGTTGAGCGACCTCGCAGAGCCCGCGGCCAAACGCGTGCTGGCGCTGGTGCCGGTCTTGCTCGGGGTCAGCCTGCTGGTGTTCGCGCTCACCGCGGTGGCCCTGGGCGATCCCGCGCGCGCGATGCTCGGCCAGCGGGCCGATCCCGAGCTGGTGCAGCAGATCCGCCGTGACTACGTTCTCGACCGGCCCGTCCACGTCCGGTACGCGACCTGGATGTCGCGGCTCATTCGGGGTGACCTGGGCACCTCCTACCATCAGCAGCGCCCGGTCTCCGAGATCGTCGCCGAGCGCCTGCCCGCCACCGGACGCCTCGCGCTGGCCGCCACCGCCATCGCGGTGGTCGTCGGGCTCGCCACCGGTATCGCGGCCGCGTTGAGGCCGGGCCGGCTGCTCGATCAGCTCCTCATGAGCGCGGCGGTGCTCGGCATCTCCACCCCGGTCTTCTGGCTGGGCATGATGCTCTCGCTGCTCTTCGCGGTGTGGCTCGGATGGCTGCCGGTCTCCGGCTACGGTGACGGAGCTTGGGCCAATCTCGTTCTGCCCGCGGTCACGCTCGGCGCGCTGCACACCGGGACCATCGCGCGCATGGCGCGCGCGAGCCTTCTGGAGGTGATCCGGCAGGAGTACATCCAGACCGCGCGCGCCAAGGGGCTCGCCGAGTCGTGGGTCGTCGGCAAGCACGCGCTCCGCAACGCGCTCATCCCCGTCGTCACGGTGATCGGCATCGGCCTCGCCGATCTGCTCGTGGGCGCCCCGCTGACCGAGACCGTGTTCGCCTGGCCCGGCCTCGGGCGCATGCTCGTCGCCGCGGTGGGGCAGCGCGACCTGCCGGTCGTGATGGGCGCGGTGCTCATCTTCGCGGTGATCTACGTGCTTGCGAACTTGCTCGTCGACCTGGCCTATCTGATCATCGACCCGAGGATCCGCCGTGCCCGCTGATTCGCTCCCTCTCCCGTCGAGGGAGAGGGTCGGGATGAGGGTGCCCGCGCAGCGAGGCCGACTCGTCGTCGGGGGCGCCCTGGTTGGTCTCTTCGCGCTCTCCGCGCTCCTGGCCCCGTGGCTCTCCCCGTACGACCCGGGTGCGGTCCCGGCCGCCCTGAGTCAGGGAATGCTTCGACCGCCAGCGGCGGCGCATCCCTTCGGCACCGACGCGCTGGGCCGTGATCTCCTCTCGCGCGTGCTCCACGGAGGGCGGGTGTCGCTGGCCCTCGGCCTGGGCGTCGAGGTGGTGGCCGCCGCGGTGGGGGTCGCGATCGGCCTGCTGGCCGGCTACTACGGAGGCTGGCGCGATTCGGCCCTGATGCGCGCCACCGACGTCGTGATGGCCTTTCCGTCGCTCATCCTGGCCATCGGGCTCATCGCGGTGTTCGAGCGCCCGGGGCTCGACAAGGTCGCGCTGGTGCTCGTCGCCCTGGGCTGGACCACCATCGCCCGCGTGGTGCGCGGCGAGGTGCTCTCGCTGAAGGAGCGCGACTACATCCAGGCCGCCCGCGCCCTCGGCGTCCGCCACCGAGTGGTGCTGCTCCGCCATCTCCTGCCGAACGCGATCGGTCCTATCATCGTCACCGCCACCATCGGCGTGGGCGGCAACATGATCGCGGAAGCCGGCCTCTCCTTCCTCGGCCTGGGCGCCCAATCCCCAACGATCTCGTGGGGCACCATGCTCGCCGAGGGTCAAACCTTCTTGGTCTCCGCCCCCTGGGTTGCCTTCTTCCCCGGTGCCGCCCTCCTGCTGGCCGTGCTCGGCATCAACCTGCTCGGCGACGCCCTCCGAGACCTCCTCGACCCGAGATTCAAACCCTGACCGAGAAGCGAGGGTGGGGAAATGGAGCGGGAGGGAGGGAGCGGGCGAGGCAGGGGGCGGCGGGATGGGGCCGGGTGACCCGTTCCCTGCCGCGGAACGCCTTCAGCAACCAGGCCCCGGATTGGGAACTACTCACGCGAGGCACAGAGGGAGCGGGTCGTGGTCAGAGGCCCCGCCCCGCCGCCCCCTGCCTCGCCCGCTCCCTCCCGCTACGACGAAGCTAGCTGTGCTTCCGCAGCTCGAGCCGCCCGATCTGCCGGCGGTGGACTTCATCCGGCCCGTCGGCGAAGCGGAGCGTCCGCGAGTGCGCCCACATCGACGCAAGCGGGAACTCCTGGCTCACGCCGCCGCCGCCGTGGAGCTGCATCGCCCGCTCGACCACGCGCCCGGTGATGTTCGGCACCGCCACCTTGATCTCGGCGATGGCCTGCCGCGCCGCCTTGTTGCCGACGGTGTCCATCATGTAGGCGGCGTGCAGGACGAGGAGCCGCGCCTGGTCGATCTCGATCCGAGACTCCGCGATGCGCTCGAGCGTGATGTCGTTGTCGGCGAGTGGCTTGCCGAAGGCGATGCGCTTCGTAGCTCGCCTGCACATCAGCTCGATGGCACGCTCGGCCACCCCGATCTGGCGCATGCAGTGGTGGATGCGGCCCGGACCCAGCCGGCCCTGGGCGATCTCGAAGCCGCGACCCTCGCCCAGCAGCATGTTGGCGGCGGGCACGCGCACGTTCTCGAAGAGCACCTCGCCGTGGCCGTGGGGCGCGTCGTCGTAGCCGAACACGGTCAGCATCCGCACCACCTTGATGCCCGGCGCGTCCCGCGGCACCAGGATCATCGACTGCTGCTTGTACTTGTCGGGATTCTTCGGGTCCGTCTTGCCCATGAAGATGAGGACCTTGCAGCGCGGGTCGCCGATGCCCGACGTCCACCACTTGTGCCCGTTGATCACGTAGTGGTCCCCGTCGCGCGCGATGCTGGACTCGATGTTCGTCGCGTCGGACGAGGCCACCTTCGGCTCGGTCATCGCGAAGGCGGAGCGGATCTTGCCTTCCAGGAGGGGCGCGAGCCACTGCTTCTTGTCCTCGGCGGTGCCGTAGCGCTCGAGCACCTCCATGTTCCCGGTGTCGGGGGCCGAGCAGTTGAACACCTCGGGCGCGATGGGGGAGCGCCCCATGATCTCGCAGAGCGGCGCGTACTCGAGGTTGGTGAGGCCGGCGCCCCGCTCACTCTCGGGCAGGAACAGGTTCCAGAGGCCGCGCTCCCGCGCCTTGGCCTTGAGCTCTTCCATGATCGGAGGGATCTGCCAGCGGGTAGGGCCCGAGTTGAGCTGGTCGACGAAGACCTGCTCGTTCGGCACCACGTGCTTGTTCATGAAGTCGGTGAGCTGCTCCATGTACATCTTGGTCTTCTTCGAGTACTCGAATTCCATGTGGGCCCTCCCGGCGCCGGTGCCTCCGTTGCGAGATGTCGGCTGGCTCTCTGACGTGGCCCCAACCCTAGGGCGGCCCGCCGCGATTGTCAACGCCTCCGCGGGGGCGGCCGGCTGGACTTGGAGTGCCCGGCGTGGTAGAAAAATGCGAGACTTACGCGACATTCGGCGCTGACCATGCTCTCGATCTCCGATACCGCCACCGAGATGGTGAACTGGGTGTTCCCCGAGCACGCGGGAGCCCCCGGACAGATCCATGGTGGGCGCATGATGCAGTGGATCGCCACCTGCGGCACCATCGCGGCGTCGCGGGTGGCGCGGGGCAACGTGGTGCTGGGTGCCCTGGACGACATCGACTTCCTGCACCCGGTGAAGGTCGGCGAGGTGGCGGTGCTGCGGGCGGAGGTGGAATACGTGGGCCGGTGCTCCCTCGAGGTCGGCGTCCGCGTCTACGCGGAGAAGCCGGCCACCGGCGAGCGGGCCCTGACCCTCTCCTCGCATCTCGTCTTCGTCAAGGTCGACGAGCACGTGAAGCCGGTGCCGGTGCCGCAGACGATCGCGCCCCGCGGGGCGCCGGAAGAGGCGCTGCACGCGGCGGCGGGTGCGCGGCGGGCCCGGCGGCTCGAGCGCTTCGCCCGGCGCGCGGAGCGGGTCCGCAATCTGGAACCGGATGGTGAACGCGTGGTCGAGGACGACGCCCCCGACCAGCTCCGCTGGCGCTTCGAGTCCTGCCGCGCGGTGCCGCCGGAGGACACCCTCTTCGGCAGCATCATGTTCGCGGGCAAGCTCCTGCTCGACATCGACGAGGCGGGCGGTATCCTCTCCATGCGGTACTGCCGGGGTCTCGTGATGACCGCCTGCCTGGACGCGCTCGACTTCTACGGGCCGATCTCGTCGAACGAGGTGGTCACGTTCAAGGCCGGGCTCAACCACGTAGGCACGTCCTCGCTGGAGATCGGCGTCAAGGTGCTGAGCGAGGTGCCGTGGACCGGCGAGGTGCGGCACGCCTGCACCGCCTACCTGACCTTCGTACACCTGGGCCCGGAGCCGGGGCCGAAGCTGCGGCCCCGGCCGTGCCCGCCCTTCACGCCCGAGACGCCGGCCGAGCAGCGCCGATGGGCCGAGGCGCTCGAGCGCCGGGCCCGGCGCCTCGAGCGCGTCAAGAACCTGAAACTCTCCCTCAGCGGCAGCACGTAGGAGACCGGTATGTCGGGACACTCACGGTGGTCGCAGATCAAGCGGAAGAAGGGCAAGACCGACGTCCAGCGCGGCAAGCTCTTCTCCAAGATCCTGCGCGAGATCACGGTCGCGGCCAAGAACGGCGGCGGCGACCCCAAGGGCAACCTGCGGCTGAAGGCGGCCATGGAGTCGGCGCGGGCGGCCAACATGCCCGCCGATAACATCAAGCGCGCGGTCCAGAAGGGAACCGGCGAGCTGCCCGGCGAGTCGTACGAGGAGATTGCCTACGAGGGCTACGGCGCGGGCGGGGTGGCGGTCATGGTGCGGACGCTGACCGACAACAAGAACCGCACCGGCCCTGAGATCCGGCACATCTTCGAGAAGAACGAGGGCCGCATGGGGACGTCGGGCTGCGTGGCCTGGATGTTCGACCGGCGCGGCTTGATCGAGGTGGACGCGCAGAAGGTCAAGGAGGACGACCTGCTCGAAAAGGCCCTCGACTCGGGGGCGACCGACGTGAAGCAGGTAGAAAAAGTGTTCGAGGTCACCGCGACTCCTGATGAAATGGAGACGGTCCGGCAGGCGCTCGAGCGGCAGGGGATGCCGGTGCTCGAGGCGCGGGTGGACATGGTGCCCCAATCTACGGTGCGGGTGGAGGGCAAGGAGGCCGCGGCGGTGCTGCGACTGATCGAAGCCCTCGAGGAGCAGGACGACGTCCAGTCCGTTTACTCCAACTACGACATCGCCGACGAGGTCATCGACGCCATCACCGCGGCCTAGCGCGCTTCGCGTCATGGGGGTGGACCCGGGCCTCGTGGCCACCGGGTTCGGCGTGCTGGAAGCCGGCGCGGGCGGCGTGGTCGTCCGCGACTCCGGCGTCATCAGCACCGCGGCCGGCCAGACCCTGGAAGCCCGCCTCAACGCCCTGCATCGGGCGGTCCACCGGATCATCCAGACCCAGCGCCCTCGCCTGCTGGTGGTCGAGGATCTCTACACCGAGTACAAGTTCCCGCGCACCGCCGTGCTCATGGGCCACGCCCGC
>Ga0207646_10003650_pt1 | contig 17205 bp, 13 predicted proteins | sample KBSK5502metaG_FD_184343 | JGI IMG/M metagenome (GOLD analysis project Ga0207646, IMG submission 184343) | Corn, switchgrass and miscanthus rhizosphere microbial communities from Kellogg Biological Station, Michigan, USA - KBS K5-50-2 metaG... | ecosystem: Host-associated > Plants > Roots >... | reverse complement strand
GAACTGTAGGAGTGGGCGAGCATACCCTTTTCCGCACCGGCCATGGCATGCTGCCCGATAAAGATCACCGCGCTGTACGAGGAATCCAGTTCGAGCGTTGACGAGACTGGGCTGCCCATGAGGAGCCGTGCCTTCGGGTGGATATCTAATGTGGACAATGTGCGGCTGGCATCGTGCCCGTCCCAGACCACGACTTCGGTTGCGCCGCCTTCGAGCAAACCATCCACTGCCGCATTGATCTCACCAGTCAGTAGCTTCTTCGACTCCTCGAAGCGCGGACTCTGGAACGGAATGCACTGGAGTTCGGAGTTGAAGACCCCGTCCACGCCCTCCATGTCCGTGATCATAAAAACTTTTTTCGTCTGTCGAGTCTGACTAACGGCAACCGTTGTCCAGCCAAAAATCACGGCCAGCGCGATCAGGCCCCAGAACCGATTTGAGCAAATACGAGCCATGACATTCTTCCTTTACGTCGGACGACTGTCCGTCTGCATGATTCGTTCTAACCGTTTTGCTGCATCCGCAAGAAGCGCGCAATCCCTGGCCTCACGCCGTGCGGCGCGCGGGTGAGGCTCATCGGTCTCCAGACCGCCGGTTAGTTTCAAAAAGATTGCCGCTGAGTGCTTGTATGCCGGGACTGGTTCGCGGAACCCAATCCATCCCAGATACTGTATAAGGTCCCGCAGCTCCAGGTAGGCTGCTTCATTGCGCTTCCAAGCGAGATCGCGGGCTGCAAAAAGTTCCGGTGCAAACGTCGAAAGGCCCAGCAAGTAGTCGCTGCCGAACTCGATCATGTCGGCCGCCAGGTCATTGCCTGAATAGACGATGAAATCCGGCCTTAAGCGGTCGCGGAGCTCGAGGCGCGCCAATTCGGTGGAGCGATCCAGCGAGGAATGCTTCAACCCGCGGCATGCGGGCAACTCCATTAATGCGGCCAGCACGCGTTCAGAAAACATGCGGCCGTGGGGAGTGAACATGTTGCCCAGCTCGAAGGCTATGAAGGTTCCAACATTCGCCGCGATTTCTCGGAACAGCTCAATCAATGCGTCCCCATCGAGCTTCGCGTAACCGGGAGAAGGAAAGATAACGGGAATTCCCCCGGAGTCGCGGATGAGAGAACATTCCTTAACGTAGGCCTTTGCCAAGGTAAGCGAAGTGTCGCCAAAAACAGGCAGCGCGCCGGCAGCGAACCAGTCCCCGCCATCTACCGTTTCTCGGGTCCATTTAAGCACGCGCTGTTTTTCCTCTGCTGTCAGCAGGTCAACGTAACCCGTATCCATGTTGACTGCGGCACGCAGCCCTGCCTTCAGGGTGCGGCGCAAATGCGTGCGAAACCCGGACTCATCAATCTGACCGTTCGCTTGGTAGGGGAGCAGCACAGCGCTGATCCCTTGAATTGTCCGCCCTGGCCGGCAACGGCGTTGGTAATTATCGAGCTTAGGGCGCATCTGCTCCGTCCTTCGTTGTCGCCTTCGTGACCTTGCTCGTCAGTTGTTTGAGCAGTTCTGCTTCGGGCCTTTCCCTGTAAAAAGGATCTAGGGGATAACAGCCTGAGACTAATCCGTTGCGCGGCCCGTTCGTGCAATCACTGAAAGTTCGACACAGACGTTTGGAGACCAAGATACCTTTCTGAAGCACATCCGCCGGCAATTCTGGGTAGGTCAGCATCATTCGCCCCAAGCCCACAAAGTCGGCCCATCCCTGGCGCACTAGAGCTTGGGCGACGTGGGGCAAATAGTTCTGGAAGTACGACCACCCCGATGCAACAATCACCGCCCTGCTGCTGGATTTCAATTCTCGGGCAGCCCATTGCAGCCGAGCTGACCCGGCAAGAGGGTCCTCCGGTGGAAGATACCCGTCCACAGGCGGAAACAACGCGGGCCGCTGGATATGCGGACTGTAGTAGGGACTGCCAGCGGTAACGTTGATCAATCGAACCCCAAGAGATTCGAGAAGCGTGAGCAGGCGCCTGGCCTCGGTGAGGTCGGGCTGTGTGGGGTCATCGGGATTGACACCGAAGCCCCAGCAGTACGGTGCAGGAGCCGATACGGGTACTCCTTGCCTCGACTCCGGGTGGCTAACGAATGGAACGGAGTCATAGGCGCTAACTCTGACCCCAATCTCCAAACCCTTCGCGGACGAGCGTACGGCTGCGACCAATTCCCGCAGGAAGCGGGTTCGGTTCTCAAAGCATCCGCCGTATTGGCCCGAGCGATCATGGGCGCTCAGGAATTCGTGCCCCAGATAACCGTGGCAATGCTTGAGGTCAACGAAATCGAACCCGATCTCCTGGGCCAAGTGCGCAGCCGCCCCGAACGCCGAGACAATGCGCTCAACTTCGGCATCGGAAAGGAGATGGAGATCCACTGCGCCCTGGTGTCTTGAATCGAGAATCGGATGGCGATAAGCGACCACCGGTTCCGTGCGGTCCTTGGCGTTGGGGCGGCAAAAGCGTCCTGAATGAGTCAGTTGAAGCCCAAAGACGAGGTCATCAACTCTACGGAAATGCTCGCGATGGACTCGCAGAGTTTCTCCACGCAGCACAGCCAAAGCAGAGGCTGTGCGGTCGTTGAGGATCAATTGATTGGGGTTGGCGCGGCCTTCAGGAAGAACTGCAACGGCCTCTCCGCCCCAGATCAGCTTCGCGCCGCTGCGGCCGAAATTCAGCCACCGCCGGCGAGTCAACTCAGAGGGCCGGCCATCGAGTTCGCCATCCCATCCCTCCATGGGCTGCACCGCAAAGCGGTTGCCGACCCGGCGCTTCCCGTACAACCATGGAATCTCCAACGGTTGCGAAAGGGGGGAGAGAGGGGCCGGCAGAATGGCTTCATCTATCGGGAGCGGGCACCCCAAGCTGGCAAGGTATTCCGCCAAGGCGCGAGACGTTCGGAAGCTTGCCACTCGAGGGTAAGAAACCATGCTCAAGGTTATCGCCCAACTAGGCGCTCGAATACTTGCTGCAAAGCGTCTTGATTTTCTCAATCAGTCTCGGCACGCCGGTCATTGGATCTTCTTTGCCCTCGTATTCCGCCGACATGTAGCCCTTGTATCCGCCTTTCGCGAATAGTTTCCAAACTCGATCCAGGTCAATGGGCCGGCCCGTCTCGGTAAACAGATCGCGGATATGAGCGTGCGTCGCAAAAGGGACGCACGCTTCGATGTCGGAATACTGTTCTTCATCGGACTGGGCTTCGAAATTGGAGATATCAAGATTGACGCCTGCGTAAGGCGAATCGACGCGCCGCAGAATTTCCAAAATGGTTGAAGCGTGTGCAGTAATTCCGCCATGGTCTTCGATACCCAGCGTGATCCCGCGTTTGGCTGCATAGTCGCATGCCGGCTTCATCGTCTCCACCACCCATCCGATACCCTGCTGCTCAGTGCCGCCGGCGCGAATCTCTCCGCCGAAGACGCGGAGGTGTGAGGCGCCGAGGAGTTCCGTGGCATCGACCCACTGCTGGATCTTGCGAACCTCTTCTACCCGCTTGCCAGAATCGGGCTGGCACATTTCCGTGCGAATGGCTGCACCCGAGAACGGCAGTCCGTTCTTAAATGCCAGGTGTCGCAGTGCGGTGAGATATTCCGGATCGGTTGACTTCAGCCAATAAGTTGTCACGTCGACCCCGTGAACGCCTAGCTCGACTGCCTTCCGGAAAAAATCCTCCATTTTCATGGCACCCGCGTTCAGGTGCTTGCTATAAGAGTACGCGCAGCAGCCGACGAAGAGCCGAGCGGAGGTCGACGACACTTTCTCGGAAGGTGTAATAGTATTCCCGAGGATCGGCATTACGGCCGCTGTTCCTGCAGTTTTCAAGAAGTCCCTGCGACGCATCGGTTTCACCCTCAAGTGTCTTCTTTACTCAGAAAACCTCGACTGATTTGCTTTGTGTTTGCCCGGTCAGCATATCTCTCGCGCGTATCGTCCAACTACCGGCCGAATCATTGAGCGCAAAAGGCAGGCTCCGGTCCATTCGCCCGTTGGGAGCGAGCACATTGCCACTATAGGCGGGCGCGATTTTTCCTGCAGGATCGACAACATCCTTTTCCGACGGCGCAGGAACGTACAAGTCGCTGAAGAACGTCTGGTAGGACAGAGAAAGCCGGTCCTCCCTATCGTTCATTTGCAGACGGCTGCTGAGAGGCAGATGAAAAATCTGCCCCTCGATCTTTTCTGAAAACGTCGCCAGCTCAGGCTGCCGTTTGGAATTGGCTCCGGAGATGATGAAGCCATACTTCTCGTGAAAGACGCTGACACTGCTTTGCCGGTCAAGATAGAACTGGCTGAGCGACTGAGTGTTTATCACGCCAGAGAGCGCCACGACCCACGGGCCTGTCTTGCGAATTCCCGCCGGAATGCTCATTTGGTAGGAATAGTTCGCCTGGTCCTGCGGGATGGGTTCGGTGCGCCCCTCGTGGCGCCAAGGCATTGATGTTGGGTGTCTGAACCAGTCCGTAGCCGTAGCACCCCAGGTGGTCGGCGCGGACCGTGTCAATAGTAATGATGATGACATTGGTTTTTTTGCCCGCTGCCTGGAGCTTGATCGTAATCGCGGCGAGAAACAGCACGGCGCACAGCCACCACACAAGAGCGCCGGTGACGGAAAAGGCCTTTAGAGACTCTCTTTCGCTCCTCCGGGGCTTCTTCGTATCGCATTTGTGACCTAGGTCTTGCGCTCTGGGTCATTGTACTTGACGTAAAATCTCTCCAGGAACTCCCCCAGGAACTCTCGTTCAGAAACTCCCACGTGGTTCTAAGCTGCAGCGACTTCGATGACTTGCAATCCCAGCTGGGCGGCTTTTCGCTTGAGATGGATGACCTGCTGTTTGCGGTGTTGGGCCTCATAGAACTCGGCTCCTTGGTTTACATATTTCATTCCGTAGCGCAGCATGCGGTAGATGAGCCGAGCGAGTTTGGCAGCCATGGCCTTGGTTGCCACCGGAGGGCCGAGCCGAGTCCGAAATCGGCGGAACTGTGCCCCTAAATAGCTGTCGCTCTCCCGTAGAGTAGTAGCGGCCATCCTTAAGACGGTGGTGGCGCGGTTGTTGGTGGGCATCCGAGCTTTGCCAATGATTTTGCCCCCACTGATTTTGTTGTCCGGAGACAGCTTCAGCCAGGAAACAAAATGGTTCTCGGTCTTCCACTTACTCATATCCCATCCTACTTCGCTGACCATCGTCATCGCCGTCATGACATCGATGCCATCGATCTGGGTCAGGTCCGTACCGGTCATGCGAAACAACTCTTCCCGCAAGTTAAACTGTGGATTGCCTTTCTTCTTCTTGCGCCGTCCCTTTCGCGTCTCTTCCGGCAGAGTGGCTCCCTGGGTCCGATCCTCTAGTCGCGCGAGGTACTGTGCCAGCTGCTGATCGCATTCCGTGATCTGTTTCTGGCAAAACTCGTATCCCGCCTGTTCCTGCCGCAAGACAAACAGCTGATCCTCTTGCCAGTTGCCCTCCAGAGCCTGCACGATCTCTTCCTCGCTGGCCTCCACCCGGCAGTCCCGATACGCCGCCAGTTCCCGGGGATCGCGTTGCCCATCCAGAATCGCCTTCAGGATGGTCTGCCCGGTCACCCCGCTGATGTCGCTGATCACGTTGGCCAACTGGATATTCATCCGCGTCAGCGCCTTCTGCATGCGCTGAATGTGGCGACCGGTACTCCGCACCAGATCGTGGCGCTGCCGCCAGTACGTCCGCAGAGTACGGATCTCCCGCGAGGGGCGGAACGAATTCCGCAATAAGCCGTACGTGTGCAGCTTCATCAACCACTGGCTCTCCTGCACGTCCGTCTTCCGCCCCGGCAGATTCTTCGTCTCGCGTGCATTCACCAGATACACTTCCATCCCCGCCTCTTCCAAAATGTCGTAGACCGCGATCCAATAGACTCCCGTAGATTGCATCGCAACCGTGCGAATCCCACATTGCGTCAGCCACTGTGCCATCGTCTTCAGCTCGGCAGTGGTGCAGCCAAAGCAGCGGACTGGTTGAGGGTCGCGGCTTGGCGGTACGGCCACATAATGGGATTCATTGCCGATATCAATGCCCGCAGCGTGCGGATGCACCACCTGCAAGCTGAGGTCTTCGCTCTGCACCTTGCGCATCATCTCCCGTCGTTGTTTGCGGTTCATCTCGTTCCACTTGACCAGCGTTGGGTTGTTACTTGCTTCCTTGCCTTGCTTCTTGTCTTTCCGGGCTCTCTTCGATGGTTGGCTTTTCATGCTAACCTTCTCTTGTTGAATTCAACCTGGCCCGGCCCGGGCGGCGAAACTTATACAATCTCTCCATCGGGGTCCGGGCCTTGATCCTTATTCAGGACAATCCCGGCCACCATCTTCACAATCGCCAATACCGGAGCCATGCTTAGGGACGGGCAGAAACGCTCCAAAGATATTGCGGCCTTAGCTGTCGAGCTAGGTTGTGCTCAGATTCTAGTGCTGCACGACCATCAAATCACGCGGGACTCTAAGAGACTCTGAGGGAGTTCCTGGTTCATACAACCACCCCACGGGGTGGCTGGTGCTTAGGGCCCTATCGCTAGTGCGCCGGCGCCGTGTAGCCGCATGGACCCAAGTGTCTCCCGCCGGGGCACGTGCGATAGGGGGATTGGGACGAAGCCGCTGCGCGGGCGGACGCGGGGGAGCTATGGGTTTTGCTTGGGCGATTCGAAGATTCTTTGCCTTTGGAGGGAGAAGAAAGGGCGAGTAACTAAAGATCGTTTGGCCGCGAGTAAGTGCTGGGAGGTAGCAGGGCGAGGTTTCAGAGTGGAAGTAAGTGGTGAATCCGAGTCGGTGGGAGTAAGCAGGGACACGAAGACTGTCGGAGTCGAGGATTCCGCGATGGAGAGCGGCATGGGTTGTCGGTTAGGAGGAGTCAAAGAGAATACTCCTGGGAGGGAGTTGGCTAGCCTGCCATGCAGAAAGAAATTCCACTCGCAGCATGGGGGCGGCACATTGCGGACAACGGAAGCATGCCGGGGCAGCGGGAGTGTAGGGAATAGGCGACAGTGCGGGAGGTCTTGGATTGTCCAACAACAAACGTTGACAGCGGGGCAGGAGGGTAGCACGGCAACGATTAGCCAGGAAGCCGAAGGAGCGGATGCGGACAAAGCCGCGGGGCAGTACATGAAGCAGGAAGCGGCGCAAGAACTCCTGCGCCGAAAGGGTCATCATCCTCTTCCGATTTCGGTGGGCGTAATCTTTCCAGCGGAACGAGACTTGGTTGTTTTCGAAGGCGACCAGGCGATGGTTGGTGATGGCGACGCGATGGGTGTAGCGGCCGAGATAGCCGAGGAGGTGATGGGGGCCGCCGAAAGGTGGTTTGGCATAGACCACCCAGTTCTGACGGAACAAGGGGCGCAAGAAAGCGCGGAAGGCTTGCTGGTTTTGTAGGGGCTGGAGAGAGCCGGCAAAAGTCAGTTGGCGCTGTTGGAATCTTCGTTTGAGACCGGCTACGAACTGTGCCCAGTCAATTGGACGAAGCTGGCATCACACAGGTTATTCAAACGAGCTAACGCGGGGGATCTCCCAGAACCGCCATCAACCAACAACAACATTGTTCTGCTCATCTACCTCGACGAAACCATTGCTGTCAATGAACCTGGTTTACGAATGTGCGAGCCTACCAGCGACAACGCTTTCGGGTTTCATTCTGATTTCACAACCAGCGCTGGAAATAGTTTCTACTACGTGGTTATGCCAGGGCTGGATGATACCTGCATCCAAAATACGTGCCCTAATGGGAATTGTTCGCTTCAGCTGAGTCAGACACAAGAGCAGCGTCTGACCCAAGTCACAAGCCACGAATTTGCGGAGATGTGTACGGACCCTAAATTTCAGGCAGGCTGGTACGGTCCCACCTCGGATGAAAACGGAGACGTCTGCAACGGAGAGGCAGCTACGATCACTGTCGGTGGGAGCACCTGGAATGTTCAGCGTCAATACAAGACGGATGATGAAAGCAGCGGCGGCCTGACGTTTTGCATCGTCGACGCAGCCAGCCCTATGACCAAGCGCAGCGATGGTCCGAGTTAGCATCTTGACTGGAGGCATAGATTCACGCACCAATATTGGCGGCGGCATATTCGGATTAACCTTACTATGCCTCTCTTCTGCGTCGTCACTTGTGTTAGCGGCTGACGCAACTGGTTCTTTCTGGTTTGCTGACCCCACAGTGCGTATTCCTGTGGGCGCTCAAGATGGTGCTACTGAGATCATCTTGAAGGGCTTCAACAGCGCAGAAGACAGCTCCACTGGTGACAGATGCAGATTTGCCGCATCCACCAGTAGCAACGTGGTCAGGAATGGCTAAGTTGCTGAGGTTAATGGGGTTAGGCGTAAGCCCTTCTCTACCCGAGAAATAGCAAAAATCGCGAAAATAGAACGCTGGCTTCCCCAACCTGGCTGTCGCGGGTTTGATCCCCGTCTCCCGCGCCATGTTTCCTCCACTCACGGATTCCCTGAACCTCAGGTTTGTCTAGTCCAGCTGGTCCAAGTTCTCAATCCCCCCCAAACACCTTGAATCTCACCGCTTCTGGGTGTATACCCACCAACGGACTCTGCCAGACACAGTGGCGGCTGATATTGAATTTTGATAAATCTGTAGCCAAGCTCACCGAACTTCAGTCGCCGCGAGCCCGACAGAGAAACTAGAATTAGAACTGGAACGTTTGAAGCTATGGAGGGTAGGAATATGAGTTCTGGCATTATGACGCCGTCCGGAATTAAAGCTCCCCGGGAATACATGGAAGAAGTAATGATCGGTGTGAAAGCGAAAAATCCCGCGGAGCCGGAATTCCATCAGGCGGTTCAGGAAGTGTTCGAATCGCTGAGGTTGGTGCTGGCGAAGCATCCGGAATACCAATCGGCCCGTTTGCTGGAGCGGATTGTGGAACCGGAGCGTGTGATTATGTTCCGCGTGCCTTGGTTTGATGATCAGGGAAATATCCAGGTGAATCGCGGTTTTCGCATCGAGATGAACAGCGCGATTGGTCCGTACAAGGGCGGGCTGCGCTTCCATGCTTCCGTGAATCTGGGCATCTTGAAGTTCCTGGCATTCGAACAGGTATTCAAGAACTCGCTTACCACGCTGCCCATGGGCGGTGGAAAAGGCGGGTCGGATTTTGATCCCAAGGGGAAGAGTGACAACGAAGTGATGCGTTTCTGCCAGAGCTTCATGACCGAACTCCAGCGTCACATTGGTCCCGACACTGACGTTCCGGCTGGTGACATCGGAGTGGGTGGCCGCGAGATCGGTTTTATGTTTGGCCAATATAAGCGCCTCCGCAATGAGTTCACTGGAGTCCTGACGGGAAAAGGCTTGAGCTGGGGCGGTTCTCTCATTCGTCCGGAAGCCACCGGCTACGGCTGTGTATATTTCGCCGCAGAGATGCTCAAGAGCAGACAGGACTCGCTGGAGGGCAAAATCTGCTTGGTTTCGGGCAGCGGTAACGTGTCTCAGTACACCATCGAAAAATTGCTGGACTTGGGAGCGAAGCCGGTCACAGTGTCGGATTCAAACGGCGTCATCTACGACCCGGACGGCATCGACCGGGAAAAACTGGCTTGGGTCATGGAGTTGAAGAATGTACGGCGCGGGCGCATCCGTGATTACGCGGACAAGTTCAAGAAGGCAGTCTTCATGCCCACGGACATCAAACTGGACCACAATCCGCTGTGGAACATCAAGAGCGATTGTGCGTTTCCGAGCGCTACGCAGAATGAGATCACCACAAAAGATGCGGCCAACCTTATTAACAACGGCTGCCAGCTGGTGGCTGAGGGAGCGAATATGCCAAGCACGCTCGAAGCGACCAAGATGTTCTTGGAAGCCAAGGTCGCGTACGGACCAGCCAAGGCAGCTAACGCCGGAGGCGTGGCTACGTCAGGCCTCGAAATGGCGCAGAACAGTGCCCGGCTGAGTTGGACGCGCGAGGAAGTGGATGACCGTCTCCACAAGATCATGATCGCCATTCACAAGACCTGCTACGAAACGGCGGCGGAATACGGTACGCCGGGCAATCTGGTCAACGGGGCCAACATTGGCGGCTTCCTAAAGGTGGCGAACGCGATGTTGGATCAGGGACTCGTCTAGGCCTGGGTTCGGGAGTTTGATAAGCGATATGAGCTACGGGGTGGACGAACTCCATCCCGTATCGTTTTTTGCAATCTCGGAAATTAAGGCCGGAGATTAATACATGAGTTTGCCGCGGACGGCCGAGCGGATTCTCGACGCTGAAGAACGCTTTGAGGGCTTCGAAAACCTGATGCCCTTCAAAGTGCATAACATCCTTCTGGTGTCGAGCCTATACGACTCTTTCATTCTGCGGGAAGATGGACGGCTCAACGAGTTGTTGATCGACGAATCGCTCGAACTGAGTCCGCAGCAGATTCCTGGAATTACGCATGTTTCCAGTTGCGCTGAAGCGCTAGCCCTGGCGCGATCGCAACCGCAGTTCAATTTGATTGTCACCAATCTCGCGGTCGGTAATATGAACGCCGCCCAGTTGGCTGCCGAGGTCAGAATCGCGGGTTTGGATGTCCCTGTGGTAGTGCTGGCCTACGATTACCGGGAAGTAAAAAATTTCATCGCACGCAATCCAATCACTCATATCGAACGGATTTTCTTGTGGCAGGGAAATGCCCGCATCCTGATCGCGATCGTCAAGTACATCGAAGACAAGCGCAATGTCTTGCATGACACGCGAGCCATGGGTGTGCCGGTCCTGCTGGTTGTGGAAGACAATATCCGCTATTACTCCGCGTTTCTGCCGGTGATTTACACCGAACTCATCAAGCAATCGCGACGGGTGATCCAGGAGGGCGTCAACATTGCCCACAAGCTGGTGCGAATGCAAGCCCGCCCCAAGATTCTGCTCAGCTCGAATTATGAAGACGCTTCGGAGCTGGTCCAGGAATACCGCGATTACCTGTTCGGCGTTGTCTCCGACGTAGAGTTCCCATGGGATGGCAGACTCAGTCCCGAGGCCGGTTTTGAACTGGCGCGCACCGTGAAGAGCCTGGTACCGGACGTGCCTGTGGTTTTACAAACCAGCCGCACTGAATTCCGACCGCGAGCGCATGCTGAAGGATACTCCTTTCTGCGCAAGCGTTCGCCAACGCTGCTTCGCGATTTGCGGCGGATCCTAACTGAGCAACTGGGCTTCGGCGACTTTGTGTTTCGCATGCCAGACCAAACCGAAGTGGGGCGGGCGAGCGACCTGAATACGCTTGAAGAACAGTTGCAGAGCGTCCCGGGGGAGAGTATCGCCTTCCACGCACAGCGCAACCACTTCTCCCACTGGCTTATGGCGCGGACCGAGTTTGCGCTGGCTGCCAAGCTGCGCCCTCGCAAGGTCAGCGACTTCCGAACCATCGAGCACTTACGGCAGAATTTGATTGAATCCATCAATGAGTACCGGCGAGAGCAGAGTGACGTATTGATCGGGGACTTCAAGGTCGATACCTTCAAGCCTTCGGAATCAGGCTTCCTGAGAATCGGCTCGGGGTCGCTCGGCGGCAAGGCGCGCGGCTTGGCATTCGTGCGCCATCTCTTGCGGACGCGCCGCATCACGCGCCGTTTTCCGGGAGTTCGCGTTGCAGTGCCGCCGGCAGTGGTTTTGGCTACAGACGTGTTCGATCAATTTCTCAGCGAAAACAACCTCCAGGATTTCGCCTTGCATGGTGATGATGAATGTGAGCTTCAGCAGCGGTTTCTGTCCGCCGCGTTGCCGGGGTCGCTCGAGGCAGACCTGAAGGCATTTCTTGCCGAGGTGCACTATCCGCTGGCGGTGCGTTCTTCGAGCCTGCTGGAGGACTCACAATATCAACCCTTCACCGGCGTGTACGAGACCTTTATGTTGGGCAACTGGCAACAGGATGATGGTCTGCGCCTAGAGCAACTCAGCGAGGCCATTAAGCGCATCTACGCTTCGACATTCAGCACGCATGCCAAGGCCTATGTACGAGCCACGCCATTTCGCCTGGAGGAAGAGAAAATGGCAGTCATCCTGCAGCAGGTTGTGGGGTCGATGCATGGGCAGCGGTTTTACCCGGACTTCTCGGGAGTCGTTCGCTCCCACAATTTCTATCCCGTGCCACCAATGACTTTCGCAGATGGCATTGCGGCGGTTGCATTGGGGCTGGGGCGGACGGTGGTGGACGGAGGAAAGTGCTTGATGTTTTGTCCACGCTATCCGAAAAATCTCGTGCAATTCTCGTCGGTGGAGGACATTCTAGCCAACTCCCAGTCGGAGTTTTGGGCGCTGGCAGTCCATGGCGGCCAGCACGGCGGATCCAGCGAGCTGCGCGAAGTGCGATTCGGGCTCGAGATGGCCGAAGAGGATGGCACGTTGCAATCCGTCGGCTCAACGTATTCGGCCGATAACCACGCTGTCTATGACGGCCTCAGCCGCACGGGAACGCGCATTGTGAGCTTTGCGCCCATGCTCAAGCACGGGGTGTTTCCGCTGGCTGCGATTCTGGAGCTTCTGGTGAAGTCCGGTGAGGACGCTTTAGGTCATCCCGTAGAGATTGAATTTGCCGTTCGCCTGCCGCGTACGGGACAAGAAGCAGCGGAATTTGGATTTCTGCAAATCCGGCCACTCACGCTCGCGCACGACCGCGAAGAATTAGCGATCGAGAACGTCGACCCCGAGATGCTGATTTGCCGGAGCACGAAGGTGCTGGGCAATGGAAGAATCGGGAACCTGCACGACCTCGTAGTTGTGGACTCCCACCGCTTTGAGCGCGGTCGCAGTCAGGAGGTGGCCAAAGCAGTGGCACATTTCAACGGTACGCTGAACCAACAGAACCGTCCTTATTTGTTGATCGGAGTAGGGAGGTGGGGATCGAACGACCCGTGGCTGGGAATTCCGGTGGAGTGGGACGAAATCTCGGGAGCTCGAGTGATTGTGGAAGCGGGATTCCGCGACTTTCGTGTCACTCCTTCGCAGGGGAGTCATTTTTTCCAAAACCTGACGGCGTTTCGCATCGGCTACTTCACGGCGAACCCAGATGCAGGGGAAGGTTCGGTGGATTGGAAGTGGCTGACGGCGCAACCTGCTGTTGAAGAACAGGGTTGCGTTCGGCACCTGCAATTGTGAGTTTTCGGCAAGCATTCGGCACCTGCAATTCACAGGACCACTACTGGTAATCATGAACAGCAGAAGCAGTCAGGGAATGATCTTCAAGCCGCAGAGACTGTCTTCCTGATTGGGGTTCAAGAACCCATGGGCATTTCCCCATAAGCGATAACTTAATTAAGGCGGAATTCCTTGCGAAAAGCACAGTGGAGGACGAAACCTTCAGTCAACCACGCGCTTGTTGTCATCCCCCACGGTGGAATCGAGCACTGCCATCCGCGGTAGCCATGGAAGCAATGATTTTCACAGGCGGAGAAATCGGAGACATCTGCCCATGGCAGACGAAGAAGATCGGTCACCACACCGTTCAGAAGGAGTGGTCCAACAAGCCGGGCAGATCATGATGGTTCGCGAGAAGTATCTTCACTTGTCTGATACATCTGGCATGGCAATTCTCTGGGAAGTGACCGACGGGGCAGCTTTCAGCGTCTGGCGCTCCCGCCAACTGGATATCCGCCGATGGGCATCCTCAATCTGGGCTTCCGTCATTCGCGATCCTATAACCCTCAATCGGTAATTGTCGTCTTCTCGCAAACCTGTAGCGATACTGGCCCAGGTGTACGCACGTACGAAGTCTCTTGGAACGCCTCGACCGCTCAAGTAAAGGTCACTGAGAGCATTCTGGGCTCGGATATCGCCGTGGTTTGCAGCTCGTTTGAACCACACCACTGCCTTGCGCTCATCATGTGGCACTCCGATTCCTTCGATATAGCCTAGCCCGAGCTTCCACTGCGCATTGTCGTTTCCGTTTGCCGCCGCTTTCGTGAACCATGCCATTGCGTCCCGGTAGTTCTGCGGCACGCCTTCACCATCAGCGTATCGCAGAGCCATTTCGTATTGAGCAGTGGAATCACCCGCGTCGGCTCGATTGAGTACGCGATTCACATCCGTGCCCTGAACTGCTTCCTTGATTGCTCGAATACGCTCTTGCCTGGTGGCTGTTAGTACACTGTCTGGCGCTTTCGGTTGCCCATTGGTCTTCTGGTCTTGTTCCGACAACATGTGCTGCTGTTCCGGGATAGCCGGCTTGTGGTTCGCGGCCGCAATCGGAAGTATTGCGACGTTTGTTGCTACTCTTGGATGATTGAGGTGATATCCGTAACCGCAGATTACCAGAGCAAGGGCAGTGGCCAGTCCTGTTGTTAACCAGCGAGCCCCACTCGGATGCTCCTGGATCGTCATAGTTACCGACTGATCAGGTAATTGCGATCCGATGTAGTGCCCGTTCCTTTCGGGCGCTTCAGCCGCGTCCGTGGTCGGTAGGCGGTTATACTCCTTGAAGAGTACATCGGCACAGGCCAAGAATTTTTGGAGATCCCTTACCGCCTCAATATCCTTGCTCGGGAGCTGATCAAGGCATCGATCCGGTATCGTCGCGGACTCCGAAGGCAATGGTAATACCCGATCGGCTAACTTACTCATCGCGGTCGCGTCATGCTGATTGAACGCATTCGGGTTGGTGGACAGTACTTCGAGCACTCCCGCTACCTTGCCATTCTGCTTAATTGGCACTATCAGCACGGACCGGATGCCCATTTCTTTGCATGATTGCGGGTCAACCCGCCGATCGGTATAAGTGTCGTTGCAGAGCAGGATTTCGCCGGTTCTGAGACAAAGCCCGGTGAGGCTGATGCCCGCGTGCAAACGCACCCCCACTTCTGGAGCGGAGACACCAGTGGAGGCTCGGCAGCACAAAGCGTCTTCTGTGCTGAGCGCTATAACCGCTCCCGTTGCCCCAGTTCCCTCCGTTGCCTGCTCCAAAATGGCCTGAAGTTCGGGTTCGGGGCCAACCGACTCTTTGCCTCGAGAAGTCGTGATCGCAGTGAATTGGGGTGTGCTGTGCTCAACGTTTCGTCGTAGCTTCTCAGGAGAGCTGGTAACACTTGAGTTATCAGGCAAGGGAAAGCTTGACATACTCACGCCTTCACGATCGTTTAGGATACAGCTGTTAGCTGACCTACTACTACAGTCAAGTCAGCTCCGTAAGCCGTTACCTCTGGTAGTCCTGCGCCCGAGCTCTGGCTGAACTCCCGTGGCGAGCCTGGCGCGTTAATCTCGCGCGAACCGAAGCTGCAAAGGATGACCAAACGCCCTTGTCACGCTGCGCCAAGAAAGTCGTGCTTCTTTTCCTGGTAGTCACCTCAATCGGGAGTGCCTACCCAGCCAAACATGTAAAATCCGCAGCATTACTAAGTATAGGCGGTGCGGCCCGTGTGCTGGACGAAATTTCCAAGAAATCTCAGAATGCGGTCCCGGATGCGGTCCTGAACACCACGAAGTGCGTTGTAGTGATTCCGTCGATCACGGGGGGACCCGTGAATGTCAGCGCTGCCGGAGTGGCTAGCTGCCGTGAAGCAGCGGATAACTGGAGTGCTCCTACATTCGTCAAATTCAAGGGGCGTGGTATTCCGGCTCACCGTACTGATTTGCTGGTTTTTGTGTTGAGTGACACGGGAACCCTGGCATTGCGGTCTGGCGAATTGCAGATCGGAGGACAGAAGCTGGCGGCCGCACCTCTCGTGAGTACAACTCCGGTTACCACCCAAGTTGAACTGACCGCCGAGTTGCTTACCTATGAAGGCGTGGCCGGTGTGCTTTCTAGCAGTGAAGCCAGCGGCGTCATTCGGCGCGATTCGAACACTTCCGATGCGGTCACCAACGCAGTACCGAAAAAAACAATTGAGAAATATCTATCATCGGTCGTTTCATTCTTTAACACGATCACAGCGACCGGGATCGTGATTCACCACACGGCGGTGATTCCGGGCGAAAATACAGTGCCCCGGAGCGAGCGCGATATCGACAAATATCATCAGGAGCACGGCTTCGAAATCTTGTGTTTCGGTCGCGTCTACCATGTGGCCTATCACTACATCATTATGCCCAACGGCAGTGTGCAAGCGGGCAGACCCGAGAGGTGTGAGGGAGCGCATGCGCTAGGGTACAACTCATATCTCGGAATTTCGGTCGTGGGTGATTTCAGCAGCGAAGATAACCCAACCGGGAAAAAGGGGCCGACCAGACCGAGCGCGAAGCAGATTGCCTCCCTAATTCAACTGTGTCGCCGCCTGAAAGACCGTTACCACATTCCTTTGCAACACATCGTCCGCCATAGTGACATTTCAAGCACCAGATGTCCCGGCGACCGATTTCCCTTCAGATCTGTTCTGGATCAACTTCAATGGAAACCGGGAGGCGTAAAGCCGAAACGTCGATGATGGACTCGAAGCGTCTGATGTCATGGCTTACGGCGGCGGCTTTATCGACGACTTTGGTCGCTGCACCGAAACGCATTCCGCACAGTCCGAAAGCCTCTAACGAGGAACCATTCCGCAGCTTTCGCATGCTGGACGCTAAGCTGACTCTCCTTGCGCATCAGCAGGAGGCTTTGAGCGCGGCTTTCAATCCAGCGCAGATAGGTTCGAGAAGCGAAGCGGCCAATTCAGGGCGTCGGACGACGTTTTCCAATATGAACTCCACGGCCGCCGGAATCGTTGTCGTAGCGGGTGAGCTGGAGCGTTTGTACCAAAGGCGCCACCAGCCCTTCGGGGTCCAAATGTTTAGAGCCCTGCGCACCAGGGCGGAAGAAGTTCAGCGAGGCGTCAGTGCTGTGGCCAAAGCGCAAACGCGAAGTGGGTCAGAGTCCGCGGCAAAGAGGCTGGATGAAGGGATAGTCTCCCTTGTTGTTCAGTTCCAAGCTGCGTCGGGCGGATACGGAGCCGCCCGTTGTTCCCCGGGCGCATGGACATGTTGCGAACCAAAGCGATCCAGAGATTTGCTTCAAAGTGAACAGGTCGCATGCATGTGGGGGTGTGTGGGAACGGCGCGGACCTGTACAGGGTTCATAGGCCCGCGTATCCGGCGGCCCTGAAGTTTCTACAATACAAGAGCGTCCACCCCACCATAATTGGACCATGAGCACTTTGGGAAGGCCAATGCGCATTATCGCGATATTAGTGCGCCGGGATGAACCGGCATGAAGTAGAGGATGAAAGAGCCTTACAAGAAAGGAATAGCGAACCACTTGGCCTCGAGTCTTGCACTGCTACCGCGAGGGACCCAGTGAA
>Ga0207646_10003648_pt1 | contig 17215 bp, 18 predicted proteins | sample KBSK5502metaG_FD_184343 | JGI IMG/M metagenome (GOLD analysis project Ga0207646, IMG submission 184343) | Corn, switchgrass and miscanthus rhizosphere microbial communities from Kellogg Biological Station, Michigan, USA - KBS K5-50-2 metaG... | ecosystem: Host-associated > Plants > Roots >... | reverse complement strand
GAGGCGAACCTGAACGTGCCGCAGGAGATCAGCTGGCTCGAGCCCATCCCGCTGAGCCTGGTCGCTCCGGACCGCGATCCGGCCGAGGTCGCCATCGCCAACGAGTCGATCCGGCTCGCATTCGTGGCCGCGCTGCAGCACCTGCCGGCGCACCAGCGTGCGGTCCTCATCCTGCGCGAGGTGCTCGACTGGCAGGCGACAGAGGTCGCCGAGCTGCTCGACACCTCTGTCGCCTCGGTGAACAGCGCGCTGCAGAGAGCCCGCGCTACGCTGGCGAAGTCCAACGCCGGCGCCCAGACAGGGGCGCAGCCGCTCAGCGCCGCCGACCGCGCCATGCTCGACCGCTACGTGGCCGCGTTCGAGGCCTACGACCTGACGGCGCTGACCTCCTTGATCCGTGAGGACGCGAGGCAGTCGATGCCTCCGTTCGACATGTGGCTCGCAGGACGCGACGACATCCTCACCTGGTGGTTCGGGCCCGGCATCGGCTGCCAGGGCTCGCGCGTGATCCGTGCGATCAGCGCGAACGGGATGCCGACCTTCGGCCAGTACAAGGCGGACCCTGCCGGCGGCCACTCGCCCTGGGCCCTGCAGGTGCTGGACCTGAAGGAGGGCCAGGTGGGCGAGTTCACGTTCTTCCTCGACACCGCCAGGCTATTCCCGCTGTTCGGGCTGCCTCTTCACCTCGACGCCTAGGCATCCGTCCAGGCCCATAAACACGATCAGCTCCAGCAGGTCGTGGCCGGGGTTGCGCAGCTCGAGCTCGCAGCCTTCGCGCCGGGCCGCCAGCCTGGCGCGGGCGAGTCCGTCGACCGCGGCCAGCCCGGGCTCCCGCATCCGGGCACAGTCGAGGATGACCGTCTCGGTCGCCATCGACATTCAGACGGAATAGGCGCCTAAAACTCATCGGTTGGCAGTCGATGAGTTTCCACGCGGGACTCGGTCTCTATGGGCATGAAGACTTCACGCTGGCTCTCGCTGATCGTTCTCTGCACAGGTTTCCTGCTGATCGTCGTCGACATGACGATCGTCAACGTCGCGCTGCCTTCGATCCAGAGCGACCTTGGCTTCTCGCAGTCGGGGCTGGCGTGGGTCGTCAACGCGTACCTGATCGCGTTCGGCGGCCTCCTCCTGCTGGCAGGCCGCGTCGGCGACCTGCTCGGCCGCAAGCGTGTCTACATCGCGGGCCTCGCGATCTTCACCGGGGCGTCGGTGCTTTGCGGCCTGTCCTTCGCGCAGCCGATGCTGATCGGCGCGCGCTTCGTCCAGGGCGTCGGCGGGGCGGTCAGCTCGGCCGTGATCCTGGCGATGATCGTCACCCTCTTCCCGGAGCCGAACGACCGCGCCAGGGCTTTCGGCGTCTTCAGCTTCATCGCCTCGGCGGGGGCGGCGGTCGGGCTCCTGGCCGGCGGGCTCATCACGCAGGTCGTGAGCTGGCACTGGATCTTCTTCGTCAACCTGCCGATCGGCATCGCGACCGCGCTCGCGGCCGCGCGGTTGCTCGACGACGACAAAGGCATCGGCCTCGGCCGGGGTGCGGACGTGCTGGGAGCTCTCATGGTCACCGCGGCGCTGATGCTGGGCGTGTACACGATCGTCCAGACGTCCGATTACGGGCTCACCTCGACCCGCACGCTCGTCCTCGCCGGCGTCGCGATCGCGCTGCTCGGCGCCTTTGTCGTGCGCCAGGCGCGGGGCAGCAACCCCATCCTGCCGCTTGGGATCTTCCGCTCGCGCAAGGTCGCGGGCTCCAACGTCGTCCAGGCGCTGATGGCGACGTCGTTCTTCAGCTTCTTCTTCCTCGGCTCGCTCGACCTCGAGCGTGTGCTGGGCTACGGCCCGCTGGCGATCGGCCTCGCGTTCCTGCCGGTCGCGGTCGTGATGGCGCTGTTCTCGATCCGCTTCTCGGCTCCGCTCATCGCGCGGTTCGGGTCAGGCCCGATGCTCATGGTTGGCCTGGCGCTGGCGGGGCTGGCGCTCCTGATCGTCGGCCTCGGGCCGACCTCGGCCGACTACACGGTCCACCTTCTCGCGCCGATGGTCCTGCTGGGACTGGGCGGCGGGCTGGCGTTCCCCTCGCTGACCATGATCGCCATGGCCGACATCAACCCCAACGACGCTGGGCTCGCGTCCGGTCTCCTCAACACGACGGGCCAGGTCGGCGGGGCGCTCGGCCTCGCCGTGATGGCGACGCTGGCAGGCTCGCGCACGGTCGACCTCATCAACAACGGGACCGAGACGCTGACTGCGCTGGCGGCCGGCTATCACTTCGCGTGGCTCGTCGGCGCGGCCATCGTCGTGGTGAGCCTGGCGGCGGCCGCGTGGGTGCTGTTCCCGCGCAAAGCCGGGGCGCAGGTCGCTCTGCCGTCCGAGGACTGCGTGGGCTGCGAAGCGGCGGCGTAGCTACGACGTATGAGCCGGCCAGAGACCGCGTGGGCGAAGATGGTTCGATGAGCAACCAGCCACGCGACCCGGACACGATTCACGCGGCGCTCGGTGCCTACAGCCACCAGGTCGAGGTGCCCGGTGGATCGCGGTGGCTCGTGATGGCCGGTCAGGTCGGCAAGACGCTGGACGGCCGTGTGCCTGAGGACCCGATCGAGCAGGCGGCGGTCGCGCTCGAGAACATCAAGCGCAACCTCGATGCCGCGGGCATGGGAGTGGGGGACGTGGTCAAGCTCACCTGGTACGTCGTCGGGCAGATCGACGCTCAGCGCCGGCGCGAGGTGCTGACTAGGTGGCTGGGCGACCACCGGCCCGCCTCGACCTTCATCTATGTGGCCGGCCTAGCCTCGCCCGAGTACCGAGTCGAGATCGACGCCGTGGCCTGCCGGGCCTAGTCCCGCTCTTTCCTTTCCAGCTCGCGCTGGCGCTGGATCCAGTAGTCGAGCCGGTGACGGAAACGTTCGACCTGGGACGCGAGCACCGGCAGGTTGGTCGCCTCGGCCTCGCGCTGCGCCTCCCTCGGCATGGTCGGAATCATCCGGGCGAGCATGTCGAAAAGCTCCTGCTCGAGCTTCACCAGGTGGCGGTAGACCCCAACCCAGCGTCGCGCCTCGGCCAGCGACTCAGACTCCGGGTCCTCGCCGCGGATCGGACGATTGAGATCGGCGCCTTCCCAGGCCGCCCCCGCGGCCTCTTCCTTCGAGGCCATGTGTCGATCATGTTCCTTTTGCTCGCGTTTTGGGCTCATCGGGATGGCCTGTATTCCCGAACGCGATCCGGTCGCGTACCACCCGAGCCCTGCCGAGAAGACGCGAGCGCTGAACCGCGTCCTCGCCGAAGCGGTCGCGGATCCTGTCCACCGCGGCCTCCAGGCGCTCGACCTTCGGCCGTGCCCCGGTCGTGGCGAAGAGATCCATCTGGCCGGCGTCCGCGTCGGTGAGGCCCGACACACCCACACCGAGCGTGCCGACCGTCAGCCGGGGGTCGCGCGCGGCGAGCAGCTTGAGCGCCGCCTGGTAGATCTCGTCGCCGGTGGCGACCGGCTGGGGCTGCTTCGCCTGGCGTGAGAAGTTGCCCGGGTCGGGCCGATAGACGACGCCGACCGAAACCACGCTGCCGCGGCGCGCGGCGGCCCGCAGTCGCCGGCCGACCATGTCGGAGAGGCGCATCAGCAGCTCCTCGAGCTCCTTCTGCGACGCCGTCGCCCGCGCCATCACGTGCGAGTGGCTGTAGCTCTTGCGACGCGCGCTCTCGAAGGTGCTGACCTCGAAACCGCGCAGGCGCATCGCCCAGCCGCGCGCGACCTCGGCGTGCATGCCGGCGAGGCGCAGCCGAGGCGTGGTCGCGCGGAGGAACTGCACCGGCGTGTGGATGCCGCCGCGGGCCAGCCGCTTCGCGGTGGCGTCGGCGATCCCGGAGAGGTCGGTCAGCCGCAGCCTCTCGAACACCGAGACGAGGTTGGTGTGGTCGATGCGCTCGAGCCCGTCGCGCTTGTTGAGGTTCGAGGCCTGCTTCGCCATCCAGATCGACGTCGAGACGCCGACCGACGCGGTGACGCACTCGCCGATCTCTTCACGGACCGCGCGCTTGACCGCCAACGCAACGCCCTTGGGGCCGAGTTTCTTGAGGTCCGGCGTCCCGGCGAGGTTCATCGACGCCTCGTCGATCGACATGCGAAGGACGTCGGGGCTGTGCCGCTCCATGATCTCGACGAGCTTGTCCGAGACCTTGCGATAGAGAGGAGGGTTGGGCTCGCGGACGATGATGGCGGGGAAGATCGCCTTTGCCTCGAAGAGCTTCATCCCGGTCTTGATGCCCAGGTCGCGAGCCTCGCGGGACGAGGAGACGATGGTCCCCGCGTCGGTGGCATAGGCGCCGATCGCGAGCGCCCGGCCGCGCAGCTCGGGATCGTGCTGCTGCTCGATCGAAGCGAAGGCGCAGTTGATGTCGACGACAAGGGTCGCCGGGTCCGCGAGGTTGAGCCCGAGCATCGCCTCGGCCGAGGGCGTCGTCGTCACGTACAGATGTTCGCACCGGACGGCCGGCTGCGCAACCTGGAAACCACCGAATGCCGGCACTCGGACGTTTGAAACCGAAGAATTTCAGCCCAGTGCCGGCATTCGGCGCATCCCTTAACAGGCAGCGTTGTCGCCGCCGGCTTGGCCACGCATGCTGGGCGCGCATGGGTCGCACGCCTGTCCTGCCTCGTCAGCTGCTGCGCGGCCCGTTCACGGTCGCCGAGGCGAAACGTGCCGGCATCGACCGGGCGCATCTCCGCGGCGCCAGCTGGATTCGGCTCGGTCATTCGACTTACGTCTGGTCGAAGCTCGCGGACGATCCGATGCACCATCTCGCGGCCGCCCTTCGGCGCCTACCGGCCGGGGCTGCGTTCTCGGGTCTCACGGCGGCGTGGCTGCACGGGCTGGACGTCACGCCGTGCACGCCGATCGAGGCGACCATTCCCGTTGGTGCCGGGGTCTCGGCCCGGTCCGGCATCGCGCTGCGCCGCTGCCTGCTCGGCAAGGGCGAGATCGTCAGGGTGCGCGGGCTCCCGGCAACCTCCGCGGCGCGAACCATGGCCGAGGTGTGTTCGAGGCTTCCCCTGGTGGAGTCGGTGGTCATCGCCGACGCCGCGCTGCACGGCAAGGTTGTCCGAGCCGACCAGTTGGATGCCTGGGTCGTCGCCCACGGAGGGCAGCGCGGCCTCCGGACCCTGCGCCGCGTGCTGGACCTGGCGGAGCCCGCCAGTGAGTCCCCTATGGAGTCCCGCCTGAGGATGGTTTTGATCAATGGCGGGCTGCCGCGCCCCCGCGCCCAGGTGTCGATCCATGACAGGTGGGGCCGCTTCGTCGCTCGACTGGATCTCTTTTATGAGCAGCAGCGCCTGGGGATCGAGTACGACGGCGCGGTTCACAGAGAATCCCTGGCCGCCGACAACCGCCGTCAGAACAAGCTTCTGCGCGCCGGCGTGCGTCTCCTCCGCTTCACCGCGGCCGACGTGCTGGGCAATCCCGACCCAGTTGTCCACCAGGTCCGCGAACTGCTATCCGCGAATGCCGGCACTCGGACGTTTGAAACCGAAGAATTTGAGCCGAGTGCCGGCACTCGGACGTTTGAAACCGAAGAATTTCAGCCGAATGCCGGCACTCGAACCAAACGCTAGACCCTGGCCGGCACCTCGACCGACGCCAGGAACCTGAAGAACACGCCCTTCCACTTCTCGGCGGCGTCGAAGAGCGGCCCGTGTCCCGACCCCTCGAACATCTCCATCTCAACCCGCCCACCACGGCGCCGGTACTCCGACAGCACCGCCCGGATCTGCGACACCATCGGCTGCGGCGGAAAGACCTCATCTCCCGGCCAGCCCGGCACGAACCCCAGCTTGCCCAGCGTGCCCATCTCCCAGGCCGAGCCGTCCGCGACCACGATGTCAGCGGTGCCGTGCGTCCACAGGATCGGCGGCTTTGGCTCCACGTCGACGATGCCTGCCCAGTTGCAGTACTTCGGCGACAAGGCGTTGAGGACGCCCCGTGTACCCGGCGCGATCCCTGGCCAGTTCGGCGACGTGGTCGTGTCCCCGGGGTTGCCGTCGTCCCCTGTCACCGACTTCAGCACCTCTTCGAGGAGCATGTCCTCGCGCTCCTGCGGCTCGCGGTGCGACGCCGACCAGTAGGAGCTGTTCATCACGTTGCGCGGGGAGAACGGCGACTCGGTCGAGGTGTCGTGGTCGGCGATGCGCTTGATGAACTCGGGGTTTCCGGTGCCGCCGCCAGAGCCCGCGTAGTCGTCGAAGCATGGCGTGCCGTCGAGGCGCACCCCGCCGAACCCGTATGGCGAGACAGGGTCGATGAAGGTCAATGAAGCGACCGGCCGGTCCTGCGCGTAGTTGGCGATCGCGGCTCCGCCCGTCGACCATCCAACCAGGTGCGGAGGCGCAGTCACGCCCAGCGCCTCCAGCAGCGAGTGCGTGTCGTCTGCCCAGTCGCGCAACCCACGTGTCGCGTCCATCGGCTTGCGCTCGGTGTCGCCGAACGCACGCATGTCGGGGGCGATGATCCGGTGACTCTTCGGCGCGCCCGGCATCAGGTGCTCGAAGAATCGTCCGGTCGCCAGGTTGCCGTGGATCATCACCACGGGTATGCCGTCGGCTGGGCCGGACTCGATGTAACGCATGCGCAGCCGCTTGGTCTGGGCGAAGTGCGTGCTGACTCCGGGCGGAAAGTCCATCTCCAGCCTCCTTGAGATGCTTGACGAGCCGAGGGCAGTGTATAGCCGAGCCTCTCGGCGACTTCAAGCGCCGGCTACTGGACATCTATGAGCGCTACCCTGAGCACGTTGAGCCGGAGGTGGCGCGCGCAATCGTAGAGTCGGACGTGATCATGCTCGAGACCCAGGTGTCGCGCTTCGCGCGGAAGCGCAACTTCGGGAAGCTTCGCGCGACCAAGCTGTCAGGCAAGTGGCGGCGCGGTGCGCCCGACTGAGCTGGGGCCGGCACCACACCGGACCGACCCTCCCTTCGACATCGTCGCCATCGCGGCCTCAGCCGGCGGGGTTCACGCCCTGACCGATGTGCTGCGGCGCCTGCCCGCCGACTTCAACGTCATCGTCGTGTGCGTCCAGCACCTGGATCCGCGTCACCGCAGCCTCATGCCGGAGATCATCGGCCGGCGGTCCAGCCTGCCAGTGGCCCATGCGGAGGACGGCAAGGAGCTGGAGCCAGGTCACGTCTATCTCGCGCCGCCCGACCGCCACCTGCTCATCAACCGTGACGGCACCATCAGCCTGACCCAGACCGAGCTCGTCAACTTCGTCCGGCCCTCCGCGGACCTGCTGTTCGAATCCGTCGCCGCCGCCTACGGCGAGCGGGCGATCGCGGTCGTGCTCACCGGCGCGGGCAAGGATGGGTCGATGGGAGTGACGGCCATCAAGAAGAGAGGAGGGACGGTGATCGCCCAGGACGAGTCCTCCTCCGAGTTCTTCAGCATGCCGTCGGCCGCCATCAAGACGGGGGCGGTGGACTTCGTGCTCGCGCTCGAAGAGATCCCTGGGGCGCTGGCCACCCTGGTCGCGGGCGAGGCGAGGGATTGACGCTGGAGCCAGGCGAGCAGTTCGAAGCCCTGATCGAATACCTGCGCGAGACCCGAGGTGTCGACTTCACCGGCTACAAGCGGCCGAGCCTGTTTCGCCGCATCGCCAAGCGCTGCGGCGAGCTCGGCATCGACACCTTCGCCGCCTACGTCGACTACCTGGAGGTCCACACCGACGAGTTCCCGATCCTCTTCGACAAGATCCTGATCAACGTCACGGAGTTCTTCCGCGACCCGGCCTCCTGGGAGTACCTCCGCAAGAACCTGCTCCCGAACGTCGTCGCGGGCAAAGGGCCAATCCGAGTCTGGAGCGCGGGCACAGCCTCGGGCGAGGAGGCCTACACGGCCGCCATCCTCCTTTGCGAGGCGATCGGAGAGGAGGAGTTCGTCCGCCGGGTGAAGATCTATGCCACCGACATCGACGAGGACGCCCTCAACAGGGCGCGGTCGGGATACTCGGCCCAGGACCTCGAGCCCCTCGACGAAGCCCTCAAGAGCCGGTACTTCGAGCCGCAGAACGGACGGCTGGCCTTCAAGACCGGGCTGCGCCGCGGCATCATCTTCGGCCGCCACGACCTCATGCAGGACGCGCCCATCTCACGCCTGGACCTCCTGATCTGCCGCAACACGCTCATGTACTTCACAGCCGAGGCGCAGGGCCGCATCCTCGCGCGCTTCCACTACGCCCTCAACGACGACGGCTACCTGTTCCTGGGCAAGGCGGAGATGCTGCTCACCCACGGTGCGCTCTTCACGCCGGTCGACCTGAAGCAGCGCATCTTCTCCAAGGTGGCGCGCCTGCAGCTGCGTGAGCGGTTGCTGATGCTCGCCGAGTCCGGCAACGTCGAGGCGACCGACAACATCGCCAAGCAGATCAAGGTCCGAGAGCTCGCGAGCGAGGGGACGCCGTTCCCGCAGCTCGTGGTCGACGTGCTCGGGACGCTCGTTAGCGCGAACCAGCCCGCCCGTCGCCTCTTCGACATCTCCCCCGGCGAGGTCGGTCGCGCGCTGAAGGACCTCGACCTCTCATACAAGCCAATCGACCTCCGGACGCCGGTCGAGCGCACCCATCGCGAGCGCCGGCCCGTGGTCCTGTCGTCCGTGCACATCGTCCACGCAGACGGCACGGGCCGCTACTTCGACGTCCACCTGATGCCCCTCATCGACGAGGACGGGTCGGTCGTCGGCACCAACATCAGCTACGTCGACGTCACCACCCCGACCGAGCTTCGCGTCGAGCTCGAACGCTCGCGCCAGGACGTGGAGACCGCTTACGAGGAGCTGCAGTCGAGCAACGAGGAGCTGGAGACGACGAACGAGGAGCTCCAGTCCACCGTCGAGGAGCTGGAGACGACCAACGAGGAGCTCCAGTCGAGCAACGAGGAGCTCGAGACGATGAACGAGGAGCTCGAGTCGACCAACGCCGAGCTTCAGACCACCAACACCGACCTCCGCGTGAGGACCGACGAGATCGGCACGCTGAACGCGTTGCTGGTGGCGATCACGGGCAACATCGAGGTCGGCGCAGTCGTCCTCGACGGGAGCTCGAAGGTGAGGGTCTGGAACCAGCGCGCTGCCGAGATGTGGGGCATGCGCTCCGACGAGGTCGTCGGCCGGTCGTTCTACGACCTGGACATAGGACTACCCGCGGACGACCTGCGCGAGATGATCCGCTCGGTCCTGGCCGGCGGGGGCGCCCATCAGGAGAGGACTGTCGACGCGGTCACGCGGCGCGGAAGGCGCATCCGCTGCCTGGTCAAGGCGCACGTTGTCTCCGACGGCGAGCAGCCGAAAGCGCTGGTGCTGGTGATGGAGGAGCTGAAGGCCGAAGCGAAGGCTTAGGCGCTGGCCTCGGCGATCGAGGTCCGCAGGGAGTCGCGCCACTCGCCGATCAGCTGGTCCAGGACCTCGACCTCCGTCGCCAGCTCGTAGCCACCGGTGCGAGGCGCACCGGCGGCGGCGCCCTTCAGCCTCCCGGAAAGGTCGTCGGCGCGTTCGATGAGGTGGCCGTATGCAGCCGGCCAGTAATCCGGCATCAAAGGCGACCCCAGCTTGACGAGCGTCAATCGATAGGCGCGCTGGGCGCGCTCGATCTCTGCACGCAGCCGCTCGACGGCTTCGCGCAGGACCTGGGTCCGTCGCAGCTGCAGGCGCCGATCGCTGGAGGCGAGCATCAGGCGCTTCGACTGCAGGACGAGCAGCCGGGCGGTCACTAGCGATTCCGACATCCCGTCGTTCATCACGCCTCCCGCTCAGTCCCGCCGCCCAGGGTCCCGGCGATGCCGTAGCCGCGGTTGCGGACGACGGTGATCACGTCACCCAGGCCCACGTCGCGCAGGCGGTTGCGCAGCCGCATGATGTAGGTGCGGACCTGGGCGTCGGACAGGCGTGAGTTCTGCCACGCGAGCGTCGCCAGCTGCTTGCTCGTGAACGGCCGGCGCGGATGGCGGAGCAGGAAATCGAGGAGATCGGCCTCCCGCCTGGTCAGGCGCAGCGACCTGCCGGCGTACGTCAGGGTGTGGTTCTTCTGGTCGATGATCACCCCGGCAAGCTCCGCGTGTCGGTCGCGCCAGGTGGCGAGCCGCTGTTCGATCCAGGACAGGTTGCCCCGCAGCGCCTCGGTGTCGGCCTGGCCATTGGCCCGCGAGAGCACCGAGCGCAGGACCTCCGCCATCTCTTCGTAGATCGCGATCCAGCTGGCCACCTCGGCGACCGCGGACGTCGAAAGGTCCTCGCCCGGGAGCTCCGTCCACGAGCCAGGCGCGGCGGCCTCCACCCTGGCCTCCATGTCAATGAGCCTACACCGGTCGCCCCCAAGTCGCCAGCGGATTTAGACCCAGAATTTTGCGAAGCGCGCGGTAGGTTGAGCCCGGCATGGCTGCGGGGGGCAGCGGGGTCGGTTCAGATCGGCGGGGGGACAGGTCCGGGCGAGGGGTCATGATCCGGAGGGAGGGTCAGGCCCCTCTCCCGTCCCTGGGCCGAAAAGTGCCGGCAACCAAGAGTCTCGTCGAGATCTCCGAAAGGCCGGCGATGAGCCAGCAACCCAAGTCTCGCCGGCCGCCCGTCACGCCGGTCGTGCGCGCGAATGGCGATGGCGGTCACATCCGCATCGTCATCGTCGAGAATCATCAGCTCGTCTCCGACAGCCTGGCCCTTCTTCTGGACACGCAGGCGAACATGGAGGTCGTCGCCACGGCGCGCTCAGTCGCCGAGGCCGCCGCCATGCCGAAGCTGCTGGCCCCAGATGTCGCGGTGCTCGACTTTCACCTCGACGACGGCACGGGCCGGGACGCCGCGCTCCACCTGCGGGACCTCTTTCCCAACGTGAGGTTTGTGTTCTTGAGCCGCGATGGCAGCGATAACGCCAGGCTGGCGGCGATCGAGGTGGGCGCGAGCGCCTACCTGCTCAAGTCTGGCCCGGCGTCAGAGGTGATCGATGCCGTGCGCCGGGTGGCGGCCGGGCAGACCCTCATCACGCCCCGCACCATCGCGACGCTGGTCAGCAACGGCAGAGATCGGGCGCACGTGCGCGGCAGCCTGAGCCCGCGCGAGCTCGAGGTCCTCCAGCTGCTTGCGGACGGCGTGGCGACGCGGGTGATCGGCCAGCGCCTCGGAATCAGCTATTCGACGGTGCGCACTCACGTGCGGTCGATCAGCGTCAAGCTCGGAACCAGCACGATGGTCAACGCCGTGCTGACCGCTCGGGAGCTGGAGCTGGTTTCCTAGCCCGGCTCGGCGCTCGTCACAAGGGCCGTTCCTTCCTGGTGCCGGGTGCGGAGGTTGGTCAGGATCGCCCGCATCTGGCTGCCGAAGGTGCGCGTGTCGAGCGGCTTCGACACGTAGCCGTCGCAGCCCGCGTGGATCGCCCGTGCCCGGTCGCCGGCCATGGCGTGGGCGGTCACGGCGACGATAGGAATCGCCCTGGTCTTCGGGTTGGCCTTGATCTCCTGCGTGAACGCGATCCCGTCCTCACCGCCGAGCTGCACGTCCATGAGGATCAGGTCCGGGATCACGCGCAGGAGCCACTCGCGCGCCTCGGCCGAATTGGTCGCCACCTCGACGTCGAACCCGTCGCGCTCCAGGACCGCCTGGGCGAGCATGACGTTCGCTTCGTTGTCCTCGACGAGCAGGATCAGCGCGCTGCCCCTCATACGACCGCTCGCTCCGGTGCCCGGCGCGCCTCGTCGACGACCAGGTGGACGATCTGCGGGTCCCACTGCCGGCCGGATCCTCTCAGCAGGACCGAGACCGCGACCTCTGGCGCCTGGCCGAGCCGGTAAGGACGGTCGCTGGTCAGCGCGTCATACGCGTCGCACACGGACATGATTCGCGCGAGCAGCGGGATGCGCTCGCCCGAGAGACGGTCGGGATAACCGGTGCCGTCGTAGTTCTCGTGGTGGTGGCGGACGATCGACAGCAGGTCGGCGCCGGTCTGCAGGGGGGCGATGATGTTCTCGCCGATGATCGGATGCAGGTGCATCCGCGCCCGCTCCTCAGCGTCGAGCTCGCCGGGCTTCAGCAGGATGTAGTCCGGAATCCCGATCTTGCCGATGTCGTGGACGATGCCGCCCCGATACAGGGTTTCGACCTCGTCCTGGGACAGGCCCATCCTCTCGCCGATGTGCTTGGCCCTGACGGCGACGCGGTGCGTGTGCGCCTCGGTGTACGGGTCTTTCGCCTCGACCGCGGTCGCGAGCGCGAAGATCACCTGCTCGGCGCCGTCGAGCGAGTTGTACACGCGCTTCAAGCGCAAAGCCGACCGGACGCGCGCGACCAGCTCGACCCGGTCGACGGGCTTGGTCATGTAGTCGTCGGCGCCCGCCGCCAGGGCGCGGACGCGGTCCGACGTCTGGTCGAGCGCCGTGATCATGACCACCGGCAGCAGGCTGCCTCGCTCCGCGCCCTTGATCCGCTGGCACACGTCGTAGCCGTCCAGGCCGGGCATCTGCACGTCAAGGAGGACGAGGTCGGGCGCGGACTCTTCGATCGAACGGAGCGCGCTCGCACCGTCCTCGGCGGTGCGCACCGTGCACTCCACCTGGTGCAGGCAGGCCTTGATGAGCTCCCGGTTGGCGGCGCTGTCGTCGACGACGAGCACGACCGGCTTGCGCGCCGGTGTGGCAGTTCCCGCGTACGGCGTGATGGGAGTCACCTCGCCGGAGGCGCGGCTCAGCCAGGCGGCCGGCTTCAGCGCCGAAACGAACGCCGACGCCGTCGGGAAACGTTCCTCGGGTCGCTTCGCCAGCCCGCGGCGCAGCACGTCGCCGAGGTGGGCGTTCAGCTCGCCCTCGAGCTCGACGGGCGCCGGCACTGGTCGCGTCATCTGGGAGACGAGGACCGCCGCGGGTGTGTCCGCCTGGAAGGGCGCCCTGCCGGTCAGCATCTCGTAGGCGACGATCGCCAGCGAGTAGCGGTCTGAAGCCGGGCCGACGGGCTCGTCAGCAACCTGCTCGGGCGCCATGTACTCCGGGGTGCCCATCACGGTCCCGCTCGCGGTCAGCTTGCGCGCCGCGCCGGCAAGCCGGGCCAGGCCGAAGTCGGCAAGCACCGGGCTGCCGTTGCCGCGAACCAGGATGTTCGAGGGCTTGACGTCGCGATGGACGACGCCGTTCATGTGCGCGTAGTCGAGGGCCTCCGCCACCGGTGCGAGAAACGCAACCACGTCCTCGAGGTGCATCGGCGAGCCCACGCGCGTTGCCAGGGTGCCGCCTTCCACCAGCTCCATGACGATGTAGGGGACGCCGGCGTCGTCGCCGAAGTCGAAGACCTGGAGCACGTGCGGATGCCTCAGGCGCGCGATCGAGCGGGCCTCGTGCAGGAAGCGCTCGCGGTAGCTGGGCTCCTCGGCGAGGAACTCGGGCAGCACCTTGATCGCGACCTGCCGGTCCAGTGCCGGGTGGTAGGCGCGAAACACGGTGGCCATGCCGCCGCGGCCGATGCGCTCGAGCAGCTGGTACGGTCCCAGCCTCTGACCCTCGTGCACGCTCACTCGCGCACCTCATAGGCGCAGCCGGCCGGGTCGCGGAAGCCGAGCGAGCGGATCTCGCGCCGGAAGCCCGTGCGCCCACTGACGCCCTCGAGGACGCCGGCGTGGAAGTGGCAGATCACGGGCGCGCGCCTGCAGGCCTCGGCGAAGAGGCAGTTCGTGCAGACGATCACGCCGCTTCGCGCGAGCTCGTACTCGGCGCCCATCTCGACCATCGGCTCGAGGGCCTCGGGCAGCTCGCTCCCTCCAGGCCGGGCCAGGCTCACACCGAGCGCGCGCCCGGCTTCGCTGGCCATGCGCCTCCCGCCGTCCTCGTGGTCGCGCTCCAGGGCCCGCGCCAGCGCCTGGGCGAGGACGTCGTACCGGCGCATCGGGTGACTGATCTGGAGGGGACCAGCCTTCAGGCGGTAGATCTTGGCCGGCTTCCCTGGCAGCCCGCGACGGCGTTCCACGTCCAGGTAGCCGAGCGCGACCAGGCGTTCGAGGTGGTCGAAGGCGACGGAACGGTGGATGCTCGCGGCCTTGGCTACGTCCTCCACGCTCCGCGCGTTGCGATCCGTGTAGAAACGCAGCAGGATGTCGCGGCGCGTGAAGTCGCGGAGCGCGCCCAGAGCTCGTTCCATGTCCGGAGCCATCGCGCGCATGTGGTCTCTTGCGGATACCGCGCGATCTTCAAAGTGCCCCGGACCGGCGGGGGTGCGCCGGTCGGGGCCAGGAAAGGAAGTGGTCGTGCTAGGCGTTGACATGCGCCTGCCGGCGGCGGCCGGCGGCAAAGCCGATGAGGAGGAGGAAGAGCGTCAGCAACAGCAGGAGGCCGATCAGGAGCGCCAGGTTGAAGCCGGCGCTGCCCTTGCCTGCGAGCGCCGCGGCGGCGACAAGCGTCGACCCCGGAACGTCATCGGTGCTCTTGTTCCGCGTCTGGGCGCTCGAGTCGCCGGTCGCGTTCGCGCTGGCTCCCGCCTTGCTGCCCGCTCCCACGGTGGACCCGCCGGTCGAGGTCGAGGCGCAGTCTGACGGGGCGGTGGTGCCTGAGGTGCCGACCTGCGCCGGTTCGGCCGCGGAGTCTCTGCCGGCGGCGCTCGCGCTGGCCCCGCAGTGCGCCGCGGTGCCGCCGTTGGTCGACCCGGCGCCGGCCTTGCCGGTGGACACGGTGGTGTTCGACCCAGGCTGGGAGGAGCTTCCAGCGGAGACTGACATCGGCTGGACGGTCAGGCCGCCGGGAGGAGGGTTGGGCGAGGTATCGGCCGCGACACTCGCCGAGGTGGCGATGAGAAGGAAGGCGAGCGCTCCGAGCGACGAAGCGAGTCTGGCGAGCCTTGACATCATTTCCTCCGGTTTGTCGGGTTGCGACCCACTAAACCCTAATCCGGGTCGGATGTCAAGCCCTTTTTCGAGGTTTCTTTAGGCGGTCTCCCTCCTCGGGGCGCCGCCGACCACGCCGAGGCGGAGGTCGCGCACGTTGTGGCGGCGGGACTTGACCGCGTACATCTCGGAGTCCGCCCGGGCGAGCAGGCTCACGATGTCGTCCGAGCGCTCGAGCGCGGCGACCCCGGCGCTGAAGCTGATGCCCTGCTTCTCGGTTTCGGTCTGGATCCAGCTCATCTTGGCGCGCGCGGCGTCGGCGGCCGCGTCGGGCAGCACGCAGACGAACTCGTCGCCGCCATAACGGAGGACCAGGTCCTGGCCGCGCAGCCCGCCCTGGAGGGCCTGGGCCAGGCCGCGGATCAGCTCGTCGCCGGCCTTGTGGCCGCGCTTGTCGTTGGCCTCCTTCAGGCCATCGATGTCGATGAAGGCGACGGCCAGCGGCGTCTTCTGCCGCCGCGCGCGCGAGATCTCGCGTTCGATCGCGGCGATGCCGGCGGCCCGCCTCATGACGCCGGTCAGGTCGTCGAACGCCGTCTCCTCCCGCAGCTTGAACAGCCCCTTGGTGCTCACCGATAGGAGCTCGCGCGGGCTCATGCCCAGGTCGTGGGCGAGCGCCAGCCGGACCTGGGCGTCGCGTGCCCGGCGCGCTTCGACCCACGTCCTGCCGAAGAGGAGCACCCACAGGCCGAGGAGCAGGGGCAGGACGGCGAGCGCCCCAAGCAGCGCCGCGTCCAGAGGGGTCCGGATGACGAATGGCGTGAAGGGGATGTGAATTCCGCCGCCGGTTCCACCGCCCCCGCCGGACCCTGTCGATCCAGAACCCCCCGAGCCACCGGAGCCAGGGGCCGCGGGGGCGCTCGGGGTCGGCGTGCCGAGCACCGGGGGCACGCTCGGCGACGGCGTGATCGAGATCGGGAGCGTCGGCGAGGGAAGCGGCGTGGGCAGGATCGGTGGCAGCGAGGGCGGGAGGCTGGGCAGGGGGGACAGGGTGGGCGTCGGAAGCGGGGTGAGCTTGGGCAGCTGCGGGGGCGTGACCTTCGGCAGGACCGGGGGCAGGCTCACGGCCGGCAGGGAAGGCGACGGGAGCGGGCTGAGCAGGGCGGCGCGGACCGCCACGGCGCCGGGGCCAAGGCCCGAGCTCGCCAGCAGGATGCACGTCACCGCGCCGGCGAGGAAGAGCCCGGGCCCCGCGGCCCAGCGCAGGAAGCCTGCACGAGGTTGCCTGGCGGTCGTTTCGCGGTGTCGCATCCCCGAACCCCTTCGCGGCGATCGTAGGCCGGGTCAGTGGCCCGCTATACGTCCGAATGGATGATTGGCCTACCCGGGTGGGTAGGGGTCACTTAACCATGAGGGTAACCAGCACTTAACGGGAGCGGGTCAGGGCTTCGGCGGGCGCTCGAAGGCCCCGGTCACCGCCATTCGCTTGGGCAGCCATTCGATGCAATCGGGGCAGACCCGCCCGCCTTCGGCCTCACCCGTCCCCAGCGTGGCCAGCGGCAAGCCACACAGCGAAGCCTCCGAACCGTCGCGGACGAGGTGCAGCACAGAGCCACCCGGTGGGTTGGCGGCGCGGACGATCAGGGCACTGTAGGTGCGCTTCACGTGCGGATCCTCACGGCCGGGTGCAGTCTAGCCGGGCCGGCCCCGGCGACCTGGTTTGGTCAGCGTGTCGCAAAACCACCGTTCCAGCATTGACTTTTCGGGCCGTGAAGCGTCGTCCGCTGATGACGTTCGCGCTGGCGGCCACGGTGCTCGCACAGTAGGCGCGGGCCGGGTCCGCTGTCTGTGAGCCAGGTCACAGCCAGCAGTGAAGGCCGTCTCGATAATGCGAGCGGTCATCGAACGCTGGCATGTCGAACAGTCGCCTGGCGCGGTGGTCATCTTCGACGGAACGGGCAATGTCGCGGATGCCAACGCTGCCGCGTGTGCGCTGCTCCGCGTTTCCCTCCACGATCTCCTGGGCCTCCGCGCACCCCTCGCCGGCCTGGTGACGCTGGAGTCGCCCGCCGGCCCGACTTCGGTTGACCCCGTCGCCGCCGCCCTGGCCAGCAAGCAGGCGTCGCGTGGCTTCCTGGCGGTGATCGCGGGTACCACCTGGGTCGTCTGTGACGCCGAACCTCGGCTTGCTGCCGGCGGCGACGTCGAAAGCGTCGCGCTGGGCTTGATGGACGTGACCCACCTGGTGACCAGCAACAGCGTGGGCGTCGGCAGGACCGGTGAGGAGATCGTCGCCGAGCTCTCGGATGCCCTCGCCGAGGCAAGGCTCGACAGTGACGCCATCCTCGCCACCGCCGTGTCGAGGCTCAGCGCGAGGCGGCGCGGCAACTGGGTC
>Ga0207646_10003647_pt1 | contig 17220 bp, 22 predicted proteins | sample KBSK5502metaG_FD_184343 | JGI IMG/M metagenome (GOLD analysis project Ga0207646, IMG submission 184343) | Corn, switchgrass and miscanthus rhizosphere microbial communities from Kellogg Biological Station, Michigan, USA - KBS K5-50-2 metaG... | ecosystem: Host-associated > Plants > Roots >... | reverse complement strand
CGCAGGTGGATCTCGCCGGGCTCCTGGCGGAACGGGCGAAGCACGACGTCGACTTCGGGGAAGTAAAGGGGCAAGCGCACGCGAAGCGGGCGCTCGAGGTCGCCGCCGCTGGGGGGCATAACATCCTCATAGTGGGTCTTCAAGACCCACCATATTGATGTATGGTGGTTGAGACCCTGGCTCAGTTGTCAGGCCAAAGTGCGTCCGGGGAAGACCTCAGTGTACGCTTGACCAATCCGCGCCTTTAACCGGGGTGGTGCCGACACAAACGTAGTCTGCGAGAGGGCATAGCCTGTAACTGTGTGGAACGCATCGGCGACAGGCGGAAAGAACCTGTCAACCCGTTGACGATGGTTTTTCGTCAGCGTCCAGTTAACGAAGTCCATTGTCGCGCCGGTCACGATGTCCGCAAGTTGAAGGTATGGGTTGTAGATAGTGCTACTCACCACGATATCCGGGAACGCCTTCCGGTGTCGCAGTGTGCCGCAGGAAAACGGGTGGCCCTCTAGGCTTCTTCCATCGTGCCAGGGTGTGTGATACACCTCGAAGTACGCCTTCCCCACCTTCTGCATGGGCCAGTCCAGGCACACCAGGAGATCAGGATGAACAGCGGTCGGATTCGCCAACCATCCTATGCGCTGGAGGAGGTTTGCAGCAGCCCAAGTGTAGTACTCCCTTTTCCCGACAAATCCTAGACCTCCGAGCACGCAGGCGAACGTTTTCGCATTGTATTTCTTCAACAGATTGAGCAGACCAAGACGTAGCGGGTCCGCTTGTGTGATCGCGCTCTCTAGAAGCGCAGCCTCGCCTCGTTGCTCGAAATACTCCGTGACGCCACTATCTCGAAGGTTGTACTTGACGGGGTGCCGTAGTTGAAGGCCCACCGAGTTTTTCACTTGCTCCATACCAGCGAGAAGAGGATGTAGGTGTTCCTGTCGTATGGCGTAACCCGCCAAGAGAAAGACCTGGAAGATTCGCGACCGGACGCTGATCGGGGAAGAGAGGTTCTCATCTCCGAAAAAGACCCACATACAGTCAACGAGTGGGCATGGCGTCGCTGAGCAAGCCGCCCTCGGGCGGGGGGCATTTCCCCTCCCAATGGATGGGCGCGCTGTCCGAGGAGCGCCTGCCGACGGGGCCGACGATGGGCTTCCCGCAGTTCGCGCAGACAGGAGCGGGCGTCGCGGGAGGTGCGGCAGCGCGCTCGGCAGCTTCACCCGCCCGCGCCTTGTCGAGGTAGCGCAGGAGCCCTTCCTGCTGGCTGTGCTTCTCGTAATCGAAGAACGCAGAACGCAACGCAGCGAGCCCGCGAGGCTTCCCTAGCATCTGCCGCACGGTCGTGCCCAGGATGGTGTCGCGGTCGCGCTGGACGAGCCTCAGGTCCTCCCGGAGTTCCGTGACCGCCTTGAGGATTCGGGCCAGCGTCTGGTCGGTAGTGCCCTTGCTCTTGGCCAGATCGAGGACGAGCAGTGCTGCTGCAATTGGGTTGTCGGCAGCCTCGGGATTCCGCAGCACCGCATCGACATGCTTGGCCAGGTCCACCTTGGCTTGCTCTGCAGCGTCGAGGTCCTGCGTGTCGTAGTAGATCGTCCGCTGGTGCGCGATGTCAAAGGGGAGCGCCTGGCCTTCCAGTAGCATGTGCACGATGGGTTTTCGCGTCACGTGTCGGAGGGCCAGCTCGTAGTGAGCGTTCGCGTTGCGGTCGGTCAGGTCCGCAACGACGAGGTTCGCGTTGACCACCCGCTCGATGATCTGCTGGGTTATCAGGCCGGGCTCCATCTCGTCGGCCCGCTGCACATCCATCTCGAATGGTGGGGCCTCCAACACTTTCTTGATGATGTGCTTGAGGAGCGCGTCGGCGCGCACGCGGGCGTCCGTCCCCTCTTTGCCGATAGGCCCAACGACGAAGCACGTCTTCTTGGCCATGTGCGTCTACACGTCCTATGAGCGGGTTACCCCAACGTGCATGACCAGTCGCCTCACCACTAGGGCGTTTTTGCGGCACGGACGGGTCCGGATGCGACAGCGGGGTCTCGTAAGGGCGCTCTGAAAGTCCACCGGGGGTGTTTTGATGGACCGTTGACTCCCGCGTTGCACCTTGCACGCGTCCTTTTGCCTGGAGCGACTCGTGGGCATTGTTATCTGGCCCGAGTGGTCCCCGCCTTTGACTCTGGCTCCCGTCACCGCACCGCATTATCCTGCACGACAGCCTGACCAGCCGGTCCTTCGACCCTCCGACCAGGAGCCGAAGTCCTCGATGGCTGAAAACGTGCTCTACTACGGCGACAACCTCGATGTGCTGCGACGCCACATAAGAGACGAGTCGGTGGACCTCGTCTACCTCGATCCGCCGTTCAAGTCTGACCAGAACTACAACGTGCTGTTCGCCGCCAGGGACGGGACGCAAGCTGCCGCCCAGATTCAGGCATTCGAGGACACGTGGCATTGGGACCAAGCCGCTGCGCGCGAGTATGAGGAGACCGTGGAGCAGGGCGGCAAGGTGTCGCAGGTCCTTCAGGCGTTTCGATTGTTCCTCGGCACCAACGACCTACTGGCCTATCTCACGATGATGGCGCCCCGGCTCGTGGAACTCCACCGCGTGCTCAAACCGACCGGCTCACTCTACCTGCATTGTGACCCAACGGCGAGCCACTACTTGAAGCTCCTCCTCGACGCCATTTTCGGTCCAGAGCACTTTCAGAACGAAATCGTGTGGGAGCGGACCAGTTCTCATAACATGCGGACGAAGGGGTACGTCCGCGTGAACGACACGCTCTTCTTCTACACAAAGACAGACCAGTTCACGTTCAACCAGGTCTATACCGCGTACGGCGAAGCACAGCTTAGCAGGTTCAAGAAAGACAAGGACGGGCGCCTGTATAAGGCCGAGAACCTCACATTCTCATCGCCCAACCTCTCTCGCCAGTTCAAGTGGCGCGGCACGAAACCCCCGCCGCATCGTTCATGGGGTGCGTCTTTGGAGCAGCTGGAGAAGTGGTATGCCGAGGGCCGGATTCTCTTGAAGCGGGACGGCACGCCCCGAATGGATGGTCTCAAGGTCTTCTTGGACGAAACGAAGGGTAAGCCGCTCACGACAAACTGGACGGACATCCAACGTGTGGGCAACACGTCGGGCGAGCGTCTTGGCTATCAGACCCAGAAGCCCGAGGCCCTCCTTGAGCGGATCATCACCGTGAGCAGTAACGAGGGTGATACAGTCCTCGACCCCTTCTGTGGTTGCGGTACCACTATCGCGGCCGCGCAGAAGCTCAAGCGGCGGTGGGTGGGCATCGACGTCACTTACTTGGCTATCTCACTCATCAAGTCCCGGCTCCAAACCGGATTCAGTGGCGCCGCGACGTACACGGTGGTCGGGGAGCCTACCACGATCGAAGATGCGAAGGTGCTGGCCGAGACTGAGCCCTACCAGTTTCAATGGTGGGCACTCGACCTCGTCGGCGCGCGCGATGCCGGGCAAAAAAAAGGTGCCGACAAGGGAATCGACGGCCGGTTGTACTTCCATGACGGCTCCGAGCAGACCAAACAGGTCATCTTGTCAGTGAAGGCAGGCACGCTTCACGCGACCCACGTTCGTGACCTTGTCGGCGTCGTCCAGCGGGAGAAGGCCGAGATCGGCGTGCTAGTAAGCTTCGAGGAGCCGACTCGGCCCATGCGCGAGGAAGCGGCTTCGGCGGGGTTCTACACCTCGCCTTGGGGAAAGCACCCACGGATTCAACTGCTGACGGTCGCTGACCTGCTCGCTGGTAAGGGCATTGACTACCCGCGCACTGCGGGGACGAATGTGACGCTCAAGGCCGCGCCCCGCGCTAGGGAGGCCGCAGCCGAATCCCTTCATCTCTTCGAGAAGGGTGATGAACCGAAGGTCCCGTCGCCCAAGCGCCGCCGAAAGCGGCGGTAGGTATCCCCAGAAAACCGAGGAGAGGACTTTCGGTCCTCTCCCCGGTTCGGGTTGTCCACAGCGGTCTTACTCTGCTTTGACGAGACCAGCGTTCTTCAGCACTGCGAGAATGCCGTTGATCGCCGTGCGAGACTGCGTGTCCACCGTGCCGCCCCCTGTGGGGTCAGCGATGAACGTCGCAGGCGGGGTCCACAGTGCGTGGAAGACCCACGTATCGGGCTCACCCTGCGCTTGACCGGCGTGTGACACCACGACGCCCTTGGTCCGAGCTGGCACGATGCCGACACGCGACCCACTGAGCGTGACGACCTCGATGCTGCCAGTGCCGAGCGACTCGATGCGGACTTCCTTGTTGACAGCGATGGTGCCGCCTGTACCGTCGTTGATCTTCGGGAGGTACACCCTGACGTGGAACGCGAGATTCGACGAGACGTAGGTTTCTGTGCTGGCGATTTTCTCGTCGTTGCCAGCGAGTACACGGACTGCCATGTGCATGACTCCTGTGTGTGTGTGTGTGTTGTGATGCGTGGGTGGTGAGACGAAGCCCCTCTACTACGGGGCAGTGATGTTCCAGCGATTGCCGGGCTCGTTGCCTTCCGCCGTGAACGTCTTCGACGTGCCAGTGTCCACAATGGCGATCCAGAGGTGATGCGAGTCGAGCACGTTGATGTTCCCTGCGCCGTCTGCCTGAACGGTGATCGCGTGCTCGTTCAAGACGCCCTGGTTGTGCTGTAGCAACGCTGCACGGCGATACCCGTGGGACAGCGGATCGACTATGGGCGGGAGGATCACCGAGACGGACTCCGTTAAGGGTGACACGACCAGCGTGTCTTTCGGGCCGATGACTTCCATGTCCCCGGCGAGGATGCGAGTTGCCATGTGCGTTCCTTGTTGTGAGAGAAGGGTCCCTAGTACTGTTCGGTGGAGTCCGGAGCGACGAACGTCGGCAGAAAGCCCCGCTGAACCCTGATGAAGTCCCGCACCGCATTGACATCCGGAGCGATGCCTGCGTACTGGAGAACGCTGATCGACTGAGGCGAGAAGCCGCCCCGCCCGTTTTGCAGGACCCGCTCCACTTCCTCCTCCAAGAGCCGGAGGTTGGAAGGATCGGTGACGAGCTGCTTTGTGTAGTCGGGCCGTGTGGGACGGAGGTTCGCCTGCGGAATCCTGTCGAAGTCACGAAGGTTTGAAGCACCAGACTTGGACTTGAAGACCTCGTTGCGAGTGTCGTGCATCCACGTCCGAACCTGCTCCTCATTCATGTCCTTGCCTGAACCCCTGCGCCACCTGATGTAGCGCATGGTGAACTCGTCCACAGCCTCCTCCGCCTTGAGACGCATCTCCGGCCCTTCGATGCCAAGCTCAGAGACGAACATGGCGCGAATCTGCCGTTGAGCGGCTTTGAGGAGTGGGTCCTTCTCGAAGCGAGACGTGCCGCCTTCGTTATCCCGCGACTGAATCTCGTTGACGAGCGAACGCCACGTCGGGACGCTCATCTCGCGGTTGGCGAGCAGGGCCGACGCCTCTTCGAGAGAGGTGTAGTGCTCCCCGGCGTGCGGGGTGTAGACGCGACGGAACGCGGAGGCAACCTGTAACGGGTCGTCCGCGAGTGTCCGGTCGCTCCACGCATCCTGAAGCTGGAGCATCAGAGGTACCTTCTCGGGAGCGATCTGCTGCATCATCTGGCGTAGAGGCTTGAGGTCTACGTTGTGCGGGTCGTTGGCCTGATCGAGAAGCTGTACGGCCTGCCCGAAGATGCCTTCGACCGCCTGATCCTTCGCCTGCTCCGCTCGCTGATGCTCGCGGTTCATCGCCACCTGGTTCTCCTGAGCGATGTCGTTCTCGGCCTCCTCCACTGCCGCTGCGCCGGTACGCGTCGCACTGAGCGCCGAACGCTTGCCATCCAGGGGTCCAGACTGGATCGTGTCGAGCAGTCCGAGGATGGACGTGTCGTTCAACCGCCGAGCGGCAGCGACCACAGCCTCGACAGTGCGCTCGTTGACGAGCCTCCCGTTCAAGCCCTTGGCGACTGCTTCGTCATTCATCGCCGTGATCGCGGCTCCGAGCGTGTCGAGAGACGTGCCCCTGCCAAGTTCGGTGCGAATGCTGTTGAACACTTCAGAGAAGTGGCCGTCGCCCGCGAACTTCACGACACGTCCCGCCAACTGCGAGGCGAACTGCCGCTGGTTGTCCGCGAGGTAGGCGTCAGCACGGTTGCCGAAGCCCTGCTCGAACTGCGCGTTCCTGTCGCCCTCATCCAGGTTGTCCTTCATCCACCCCGTAGCGAAGCTCTGATAGAACGCGTCGAAGTCGGCGGCCTCGGTCGTGGACTGCATCTTCTCGTCTTTCGCGAGCGCGGTTTGAAAATCGAAGTTCATCCTGTCTGCTGCGAGCCGACCGAACTGCTCGCGCAAACCGGCCATGAACCACGGAGACTGATCCGGTGTGATCTTCCCGTCACGAATCGCGTCTCTGAAACTCTTGGCACTCTCGGTCAACTCCCGAGCGCGCTTCTTGCCCGCCTCGAACTGTTCTTCAGCCGTCCGCTTGGCGAGCACGTCGCTGAAGCGCCCGAGCGCGGGGGACAGAGCGGCGAGGCCCTGGGCCAACTGTTCTAGCTGGTGGGCATCGGCGGTCTGTGGGACGAAGGTGTCCACGGGCGAAGCAACGGGTCTCAACCCCGCAGGGCCGATCCCGCTGTCCACTTGAAGTCTCTTCTTGGGCATGTCTTGCTCTCCTAAGAGGGGGAAATGAAAAAGGCCCGCCGTGCGTTGCGTCGGCGAACCTGTCTCGGTGTTAACTCGGTGTGACTGTTATGTGGGTTTGCGACGCCAACGTCGCCACCATTCTCGATTCTTACAGCGACGCGAGCAGAACTTCGTATCCACACGCTTCGTCAGCGGAATCGGGTTCTGACAGGGCGGTGAGGGACAGTAGCGCAGCATCGGTGTGACTGCCTCATCCGGCGTCTGCGCCGTGTGGAACAGGCTGATGACCCTACTCGCGAACCGAGCGTATGCGGTCTTCAAGCACGGCACGATCTCTTCGACCACGCGAGGGGGCAGGTCACGGTAGTAGCCCGACATCTTGCCCGTCGTGTGACTGTAGGAGCTTCCAAACGCGAGCGTCGTCTGCGAGCGCCAGAGTCGCACTAACTGGAAATCGAAGGCTCGGTCGGAGACGAACTTGTGCCGGTCTTGGTCTTGCATGAGGAACACCGCAGCGACCAAGATGCCGGATTCGACCGCGTTGGTGTCCCCAAGCACGCGAAGCATTTCATCGACCGCCCGCTGTCGCCAACGATGTGCCCAAGGCTTGCCGACTTCGACAGCCTCAAGGGAGCGTGCAGCCCCCTCGATGCCGTGGGCCACGTCGTGCAGGTACGTCTCGACGCGCTCGATGTTGGCGGCGCGTTTTAGGAGTTGTTTGATCCGCTTGATGTACGTCGCCAACTCCGTCTGCTTCCTGATGGGGGCTTGCCGGGCATCTCCTTGGCGTCGCCACCGCTGATTGCAGTTGCCGCAGCGCCTCCCGAACCCCGAAGAGGCCCATTGCACAAATCGAGCGGGCTCCGTGCACCCCGGAGTCTTGCAGCGGGGAGCGAAACGTGGGATCGGGGGGAACGTGCCTTTCATGGGCTCCTTTCTCATTTCACGGTATTTCCGTCTGTGGGACGGTCAATCGGTTGGTTCTCGGACAACCCTTGTTCAGACCGACCAGCGACTACGATGCTCGACACACCAGATGAGAGGGAACCACCTGTCGAGCGATAGCGAGTGGTGGCTCTAGCCGAACGACGACCAAAGGTTCGACCAGCAGAGAAAGGGAGTTCCCTGCGAAGCAGAGGGAACGACCTATGCTGGCTCTGTCTTTGGAGAGCTTCAGTCTTCGTTAGAAGTCTTCAGCGTCCTGGGATTCAGACGTTGGTGAAGACGGACTGGCAGGTCTAGAAACCACGGTCGCGGTCAGGCATCTCGGGCAGCAAGCCGTGTCGGGATGAGAGCATCGAATGTTTGCAGGCGTCGGCGTAGGCTTCTCGCCTCTGCTGCTCAAAGCTCCGCGCCGCCCTTCTCGGTTATGGCTCTCGGTTACTGGCTCTCGGTGTTCCGCCTGTGGGACGGTCGATAGACCGCCTGTGGGACGGTCGATGGGCCGTCTATTAGACGGAAATAGGCTTGCTTCTTCCGCCTGTGGGACGGTCGATGAGGTTGCCTGTTTCCGCCTATTAGACGGAAATAGGGTGTAGGCATTTCCTTGGTGCCTCTTGAAGTTCCCTGGAATCCACGTCAGATAGCCAAGGGCCTTCAGTAGCTCACGCTCACGTTCCACCGTCCTGGTTGAACAGTGTGCCCGCTCAGCAATCTGTTTCGTGTTCGGGTATGCCCCAACCGTTTTGCCAAAGTCGGCATAGGATTGGATGGCTGCGTAGACGGCCAGCGTGTAGCTGGTGATCCCTTCCCGCTTGTCCTTCAGTAACTCCAGCGGGGTCTGAGCGAAGTACCCGACTTCTTGCTGAGTACTTCGTTTCTTTGTGGTCGCGGGATTAGTAGGCGACCGCTCTGTACTGCGTGGCATGGGAAGAATCGCTCCTGGCCTAGTGTGGTGAGACATGGGGCGAGAACACGCCTCCACCTCGCCCGGCCCTGTGATTCTCGGCCAGGAGTCTCGCGGGTCAGCACGAGGTGAAGGAGCGCTCTCGATGAGTACAGCGTGACACAGTGTGGATTAAGCGTTCGCGCCTAGAACCCGTGATCGGCGGCGGTGAGCCGCTTCGGTTGCCAACGCAGGTGCTCCGCGAGCAGAAAGAAGCCCGTCCTCTGATCGAGGGTCGCCTCACAGCGTCGAACATGGGCTTCCGCGTGCTGTCGGCGTCTCGTCTGCTCGATCTCGGGCGGCGGGAGGTGCCTCAGGGTCTTCCCCTGCGCCTTGAGGCTCGCGATCAGCGACCGCAGCGAGGGTCCGGTCTGAAAAAGCTCGCCGCAGCCCTTCACGCGACATCGCATGATGCCCGGCAAGCAAGACTCGGGCTGAAAGAGCGCGTAATCGGGTCTCACGCTGTCGCCTTCGCCTTCACGAAGTACCGCACGGCTCCCTCCGGTAATCCTCGACGATCCTCAATCGCGTCACCAGCTCGGACGTGTTTGATGGCGTGGTGGGCGCGCTCGTAGGTCTGGTTTGGTCCGTTGGGAATGACCTTCGAGCACAGGACGCAGAGCAGCTCGCGAAGGTCAGTCAGCTCGAACAGCGAACGCTCGCGTGTCGCTTGCGTCGGCAGTTTGAGTCCAGTCGGACCCATTTTGCCCGCCTGCTCCTCGTCGGGACTGACGTGGATGCAGCGGTCCTTCAAGCAAAACTTGCAGGTCATATCCATTCTCCCGTGTCGGGGTCTTGAGTCGGCAAGTCGAAAATCGGTCGCTGCACACCGCGCCGGGCATCGAGCGCAGCCCGTCGTTCGCGTCGAGCAGCTTGATCGGCGCGCATCGTCGCGAGCGTCGCAGCGTGTGCCGCCTCTTCTGCCGCCCTAGCAGCTTCAAATTTGGCCCGCTGTTGTGGAGAGAGTTCTGCGAGTATCGCCGCTTCCATCGCAGCGTCCCGCGCAGTCCGCTCCCGCGCCAGAGCGAAGTAGTTGGCTTCGTCGTCCAGAACGGGATAGGGCTCCCCCGGTACGACGCGCAGGATGCGGCGCAAGCCTTCGTGCGATGGGCTGCGCGCCCACCGTCGAAACCGCCCATCATTCAGGGCGCTCTTCTCGTTTGGTGCCCACGCCTCGAAGATCAAGCCCGTCGCCGTGTCCGTGACGACGAAGAAGCTGTTTTTTCGTCGCTGCTTTCGGGCCGTTGTGCTACTACTCGTCAAACGCAGCACTCCTTTCTCGGTGGGAACCACGCCAAGGCCAGACAGCGCCCGTCCTGTGAAGAGCGGGGACACTGCCTGACGCTTGCGGGCTTATGTCTTAGGGGCGGTTGAGTTCTGCTCGCGTGATCGCGGCTCGTAGACCGCGAAAGCGCCTCGCGTCCATTTCCTCAATCTCGTCCTCGTCTACATCGGGACTCACGAGCTTCGTGAGCGGGACGGGACACGCGGGGAGCACCGGCTCAGGCGTGTCGTCAGTCATCGGGCTAATGGTTCCGGATCGTCACGTCCCTGTCGCTCAAGGCCCCGAGCGCCTTTTCATCCGCACGGGCACCAGCGTCAGGATCATCCGTCCCGATGTAGACTCGATTCGCGGTTTTGCCCACGTAGATCACAGGGCCGTCGCCTACGTCGAATCCGAGCCCTGTCTTGGCGTCCCACGCCGCTCGATGGGCCTCGTCATTTTCGTACCTGTTCCTGCCCAGGTAATCGCGCTCGCTGCGCGCCGCCGTCTGTTCCGCCTGCGAACGCCATTTCGTGTTTGGGTCTAGATGCTGCATTGGTGTAACTCCTAGGGTGTAGCGGGTTGTGATCGAACACCGCCCTGTCTTGGATGCGGTGTGTCTAGCAGCAGGTGTCGAAACTGCGCGTTCCACTTCTCCGCGTCGGGCGGCTGCCAATCCTTAGGCCGACATGGCTTGCAGCGAAGTCCGTCGTCGCACGCGAAGCACTCACACTTCATGCGGCACCGGTTGCAGCGGTACCAGCGCGTCCAATCGAGGAGCGGTCTAAGCGACATGCTTCCAGACCTCTCGGTGCAGGATGCGCCAAACGTGCGTCATGCTGAGACCGAAGCGTTGGGCGAGCTGCCGGATCGTGGTCCGCTGGCCGATGTGCGTGCGGCGGGCGTATCGCTCGCGAAGCTCGATGACCTTCGCGGTGGTGAGCTTGCTGTTGCCGTTCAAGTCGCCGCGTGCGATGAACTCTCTACTCATGCTCTGCGCTTCTCCTCTCTCCCCCTCCGTGGTGGTTAGGTCGCGAACTCGTAGTGGAAAAAAGCCCCGCCCTGTCGCTCGATCTGGTTCGCGCCCGGTGAGGGAGGGGGGTGTCACCGAGGGTTGCGACCCGAGAGGCAGGGCGGGATTGATCTGATGGGTTCTACCTGGGCGGTAATTGGTATGTCCTACCTGAGCGGTAATTGGTATGTCCTACCTGAGCGGTAGTTGGTATGTCCTACCTGAGGGGTAGTTGGTGTGTCCTACCTGGGCGGTAGTTGGTATCTCCTACCTGAGCGGCAATTGGTCTGTCCTACCTGCGCGTCTATTGGTCCTACCTGAGCGTCTGTGGCTTCTACCTGAGGGTCTGGCTTCTACCTGAGGGTCTGTGGGGAAACGACAAGGCCCCCGAGCGTCAGACCAGCCTCAGGGGCCAAGGTTCCTACCCTACTGGAGCGTACAATTACCTCGCCAGCTTGAGCCACGCCCTCCCGTTGCACTCGTCGAGCCACGGTGCGCTCGCGTCGGCGGTCTCGGAGAACCACTCGTCGCGCTTGCCGTCCTCCCGCACTCGGTTGCAGTCGCGGAACAGGTTGCGTAGCGCGACTTCGAGCGGCCCACTCACCGCGTCCCGCTCCAGGTAGAACAACTGCTCGACCACGTAGACGTTGTTGAGGAGCGCGACGAGTTTCGTCCGGATTTCGCGCTGCTCTGCCTTGTCGGTGCTCTCCTCAACCTGCTTCGCGAGCCTCTTGATCTGTGTCGCTGTCATTTCGTCCCCCTGGATGGTAGGTCGGTCCCATTCGCAAGCAGGTCACTCTTGACCGGCATGGTGCGCCCGCTCGCTGTGAATCGCACGATGACGACAGAACCCCGCTCGCGCTCGACAACGCCTTGCGCGCCTGCTGACTCAATCAGCGCGTTGCCCTGACGGATCGGACGCAGGAGCACGACGCGGGCAGATTGGGCGAACCTCATCGCATCCTATCAATCCCGTCGCACGCGACGGTTGTACGGTGCCGGTTGTCAGGGTCTCGGGATATGAAGCAGGCGTCCGCCTCGCCAGTTCTCATATCCATTCGCACGAAGCCAATAGACTGATGCGCGACGACGGCGTAGCGTGGCCTGGACGTGTGAATCGCGATGCTCACGGCCACCGCGACAAGCAGAGACCCGGCAAGAATTGCCCTCGGTGTGTCGAGTGTCACTTGGTGCCTCCTTTGAGTTTCAGTCCCTCACGAGTTGTGGTCTCGCGCAACATGATCTCGATAGCCTCAGGCTGCGTTACAGGAGACAGGAGACCCGCACGCGTCGCGTAGTGCTGCTGCAAGGCGGCGAGGAGTCGCCACCCTTGTTCGGAAATGAAGATGCTTAGTTGTCGGGGTCTCCCCTTTGGGGGCTGTCGCGCCTTTGCCATGCGGTCCTCTCCCGGTTGTGTGGAGCGGCGGATAACCTAGTCTTCTCCTAGTCGTCCGCAAGGTCACGCAGCGTGTCGAGGAACCAGTTATCCGCGATTCGCTTCTGGAACTGTCCCCGTGTCTGTGTGGATGCGTTGGTGGTGAGCCCCACGAGGCTGCGGATGATGCTCTCGGGAACTGAGCACTCGTGCCCGCCGCTCGTGAGCAGCCCGCCCCGCAGTGCTTCGAGGAAGCGAATGCGTGCGACGACTTCGTTGATGTTCTTGTCGGTGAACGACGGGATGCCGATGACTTGCGTCATCAGGATGATCGTGGAAACGACGGGCCATTCCTGTTCGCGTGCCTGCTCGTCCTGAGCGGCATACGCAGTGCGGGCAAAGTTATAGCTCAGTGCCATGCGATCCCCCTTCGTGTGTTGTGGTGGTGGTGGTCTTGCCGCGCTGCGGGGCTGCTGCTTGCTGGTGTAGCGGGGTGAGACCTTCAGCTTCTAGACATGCGTTGCTACTGCTTCACTCTCTGACCTTCCCGTCGTGCGTGCATCCGACCTGACCGCACACGCCGCAGTAGGCGTCATCGTTGAGCGGCGTCAGCTCGTCAGGCTCGAATGTGAACCGCCGATCATCTCCGACCATGACACAGACAACACGGCCCGTGCGCTCCTCAATGCCGTCCCACTCGGTGTCCTCTGTCGGCTCGATTTCCCATCCGTAGACACGCCACGCGACGCCACGGTAACCGCTCACCGTGTAGGCTTCTGCGGGAAACGCCTTGTCGTCTGCTTCGTAGTTGGGGCGTCTCATGTGTTAGTCCTCCCTCGACGCGAACACGCCCGAGCTAGCGGCGTCGTCCGCACATTCGGAGCAGAAATCGACGCCAGTGTTGTCGTCCATGTCACAGCGATAGAGCGTCTGGGCGACAGGCTGCGAGCACTCGGCTAGGTCCCTGTGAGCCTTGCAGCCTGCATCAGTGCATTGGCACGTCGCGCCCGACACTGGCCCGTAGTAGAGCCCGCGAGAGACGCCCGCACCGTGCCACGGCTCAAGCGAAACCCGCGCCATGTCACGGCCTGTTTTCGCATCGTGCCACAGCCTGACTGAGACTGAGCCCTGCCAACTAGCGGCGGTCGCATCGAGCCCGCTCCTCTTCGTGCCGAGCCTGGATGCTTCGCCCCTGTGTCCCTGGATTGCAGCGAGGAAGTGTGCCATTGGCCTAGCGTCTCCCTTCGAGTGAGTGTGTGTGGGGTTACTGCGGGTTGGAAAACGCGCTGCTCGCATTGCACGAGCACTGCGGGCTACGCCTCACATGCGTCCCGTTGCGCGTGTCGTCGTTCGAGCACTGCGTGGCGATCTAGCCGTAGCCTGTAGTCGCCGCTCTATCGTTCGGCGGTCTTTCCGTCAGACGCAGGGACCGGTCGCACGTCCCTAGCTCAGCCTCTCCCGAGGCGCGGTGTGTGTCGTGCGCGTTGCTGCGTTCCGCCTAGACTAGGCGTTACCTAGTCGCGCACTAGGCATGCAGATTGTGTGCCGAGCCGTTTTGTAGCGGGGAGGAGCGAGCGACGGAGCGCGGTGTGTCGCAGATGTACGACGAGAGTGTGACTAGGTAACAACTAGGTTGTACCTAGTCCTGTGTTAACACGACCCCGTACCTTGAGGCGGACACACACAGACGAGCCCGTAAACGGGGCGGATCGTCGCTCGCGTGGCTCGCGTGCGTCGCTTCGGGGTCTCGGAGTGCACAACGTCGAGACGTGCGGACGTGGAGACCCCTCTACCGTTCGATTGCCAATCGAGGAGACCCGAGGAAAGGCCCGTCGTTACTGCTCTATCTCACCTCGGTGTGCGAATGGTGTGCGACGACGGAAGGAGAGGGTAGGGTAGGGGCGTGGCGTCGAGCGGATCGAGCGCGGGGGTGGGGCTGCGGGGGGAAATCGGGCCAGCGCAGCGAGTGCGTGACCCTCACGAAAATTGGTGGTAAGATTCTGGCATGAATAGAGGCGGGGAAATCTCTGCGCTGCTACTTCCGGTCCTGCTTCTCGTCTCTCCAGCGATGGCTCAACGGCCAGCCCCCAATGTTCTGGCAGGCGTGGATTCGGTAGACGCACGAATCATTCTCACGTGGGACTCCGGAATCCGGGGTTTTGACGAGGCTACTGTTCGATCTCGCTTACAGACGGTCATTGAGTTGGAGCTACGTGAGCGAGGCATTGTTGTGACAAAGGTGGCTCCCAACTATTTGCTTCTCACTGTGACAGTACTGAACAACGATGATGGCACCATATCCTACAGACACGACATCGCACTGTACGAGCCGGGATTGCCCAAACGGGTGATCCTCGACTTGGTGCTCGGCTCTATGGGGAACATGGATTTTAGGCGGTGGAACACGCTAACAAAGTCCGATTCGGAACGTGTATCTCTAGAGATGCGTGCGAAGATTTGGGAAGGATTCTGGAGTGCCTACAACGACACCTCGACAACGAACTCCACGGTCGGTTGGGTTATCACTTGGTACGGATCAGGAGGCATCGTGCATGTGGGCCGCAACAACCTCCAGAGCGGACTCGAAAAGACAGCCACCGAAATGGCGCAGGCTTTCGCCAACGCCTACATCGCCGTTCACCGCCCGCGATGACCGCTCATGCTTTCCATCCCGTAGGCGACGATGCTCTGGCCGCCTTGCTTCCAGTGAAGCGTGAGTGCCTGCGTCTCGCCGGTGTAGTCCACGACCATCCCGCTGAACAGTTGCCGTAACAGCGCGTTCGCTGCCGCTCGATCCAGTGGTTTCCGCCGAAGGACCGCACGCAGGTCAGTCGCCTTGCGCGCCAGGAGCGGACCAGCGGCGTCAGCCTGTTGAATCAGTAACTCCTCGTGGTCTTTCTGGAGTTCGATCAACTCCTTCTCCACCGCCTTGAGTCGCTCTGACAGCGCACTCGATGCTCCGGTCTGAATCGCGTCGAGCAGGTTCTCACGCTGGTCCTCTACGTACTGGATCGCCGCTTCCGCTTCGGTGACTGCCGCGTCGATAGTCCCGGGGTCGCCAGCGGGCATCTCCCCGAGCACGCGGTCAGCATCGCGAAGGAACGCAGTCTCCACCGCCTCGTAGCGCACCGCGTGGTACTTGCAGCCACCACCAGTCTTAGCGAGCACACAAGCGAGGTACGCGCCGCCCTTGGGGCCTTTTCCCTTGTAGACCCTGGTGAACGTTTCCCCACATTGAGGACAGCGGGCGAGGCCAGAGAACAGGTTGCGCACGACACCGTTGGAAGCGTGCCGACCACGCAGCGGCGTTCGCGAGCGGAGCAGCGATTGCACCCTGGTGAACGTCGTACGGTCCACGACAGGCGGGTAGTAGCCCTCTAGTGGATCAAGCGGCTTTCGCTTCCCACCCTCTGCCTTTCGCCTGAGGTGGGGCTGAAACGTCCCGATGACCGCAGGGTTGCTCGTGATCTTCGCGATGTAGGATCGCTGCCAAACCTTGGCGCGTCCGAAGGTGGGAACCCGTTTCGCGTTCAACTGCTTGGCGATGCTGTCTTGACCCACGCCTTTGAGCGTCAGCTTGAAAATCTCTCGAACGATCTTCGCACGGTCGGGGATCAACTTGATCTTGCCCGAGGCCCGATCCAAGACGCACCAGCCGGGGACCTTGGCGGTCATCGGCGTCGTGCGAGCCTTCGCCCGTTTCGCAGCCCACGCTTCGCCCACGCGCCGCGCCTTGAGCGAGCTTTCCTCTCCCGCTCGAATCAGTCCGAAGCACAGCGCCATGATCGCCATGGGGTCATGCTCGACGGCAGCGAGGTCATAGCGTCGCTCGTCGGTCAACGTGACGAGGACGATCCCCGCGTTCACGATGGCTTGGATGGTGGGGAGCGCTTGCCAGAACCCCTGTCGGCTCACCCGGTCCAAGTTCTCCACGAGCAGGTAGGAGCCGGGCTTCACGAGTTTTGACTGCACGGCAGAGAGGAAGGCCCCTAGCTGTCCGCTAAGGTTCGCCCCACTGAACGCCGACACTCCGAGATCGTGAAAGGTGAGTTGGTCGTCCAATTCGAGGTCGTGCGTCCTCGCGTATCTCACCGCGAGTTCGGTCTGGCGACGGCGACTGTCACCAGCCGCTTGTTCAGGCGTCGAGAACCGGAGGTAGGAGTAGGCTCTCGGACGAGCTGGCTGTTCGCTTCGCGGTGCCTTCGCCTTCACGGGGCAGGGTCTCGGTTAGGGGTCTTGAAATAATATAAGGCTGATGATCGGACCCCCGGGCAGCGGCAAGACGATGCTCGCCCGGCGGCTCCCCACCATCCTCCCGCAGATGAGTCTCGACGAGGCGCTCGAGACCACGAAGATCCACTCCGTGGCGGGCGTGCTGCCGGTCGGCGAGTCGCTCGTGGCGCGGCGGCCGTTCCGCGCGCCGCATCACACGATCTCGGACGCGGGGCTGATCGGCGGCGGCTCCTACCCGCGGCCGGGCGAAGTGAGCCTGGCGCACGGCGGTGTGCTGTTCCTGGACGAGCTACCCGAGTTCCGCAAGAACGTGCTCGAGGTGCTGCGCCAGCCCATGGAGGACGGCGTGGTGACGATCGCCCGCGCCGCCATGAGCCTCACTTATCCGGCGCGCTTCATGCTCGCTGCGGCGATGAATCCGTGCCCCTGCGGGTACTTCGGCGACCCCCAGCACAACTGTGTCTGCGGGCCGCTGGGGGTGGAGCGCTACCTCGCCCGCGTTTCGGGACCGCTGCTCGACCGCATCGACATCCATCTCGAGGTGCCTGCCGTGAAGTACCGCGCACTTGCGGACCAGGGGAGCGGCGAGTCCAGTGAGGCCGTGCGGGAGCGGGTGGACCGGGCGCGGGCGGTGCAGCGGGAGCGGTTCGCAAACCGGCCGGGCGTCTACGCCAACGCGCACATGGCGCCGCGGGATATCCGCATCTTCTGCCGCGTGTCGGACGGCGCCGACGCGTTGCTGCGCACGGCGATCACGCGGCTCGCGCTGTCCGCGCGGGCGTATCACCGGATTCTCAAGATCGCCCGTACCCTCGCCGACCTCG
>Ga0207646_10003644_pt1 | contig 17225 bp, 17 predicted proteins | sample KBSK5502metaG_FD_184343 | JGI IMG/M metagenome (GOLD analysis project Ga0207646, IMG submission 184343) | Corn, switchgrass and miscanthus rhizosphere microbial communities from Kellogg Biological Station, Michigan, USA - KBS K5-50-2 metaG... | ecosystem: Host-associated > Plants > Roots >... | reverse complement strand
GTCGAGGTCATCACCCCGATCAAGATTCCGCGCACCGGCATCATCGCCGGCAGCCGCGTCGTGGAGGGCAAGGTCAGCCGTGGAGGCTGGGTCAAGCTTTTCCGGGGCCGCGAGATGATCCACGAAGGGCGGATCAACTCGCTCAAGCACTTCAAGGAGGACGTGCGCGAGATGCCGGCCGGGCAGGAGTGCGGCATCGGTCTCGAGAGCTGGGAGGACTTCCAACCAGGCGACGTCATGGAGACGTACCGACTCGAGCGGGAAGAAATTTAAGCGGACGTGAGTCCGACAAAGGCGGTGGTCAGCATGACCAGCTACCGCGCGGACCAGGTGGGCGAGCAGGTGCGGGAAGAGATCATGTCGATCATTCGACGTGACCTGAAGGATCCGCGCATCGGTTTCGTGAGCATCACCGCGGTCCGTATGTCACCAGACCTTCGCCAGGCGCGCGTTCGAGTCAGTGTGCTCGGCAGCCCCGAGGAGCAGAAAGCCTCGATCCGCGGACTCGTGTCGGCCAAGGGCCTGATCCGGCACGAGCTCGGACGCCGGCTCGAGAACCTCAAATTCTCGCCCGAGCTGCGCTTCGAGCTCGACGCGTCGATCGAGTACGCGGTGCACATCTCCGAGCTGCTCAAGGAAGTGCTGCCGCCCACACCGGAGGAATCGCGATAGTCACCGCCCAGCGCGACAAGCCGCACCTCTACGACGAGATCAAGGACCTCATCGACGCCAACCAGGAGATCCTGATCTTCGGCCACAAGGACGCCGACGGCGACACCCTCGGCTGCAGCCTCGCCTTCGCCGAGGCGCTGCGTTCCGAGGGCAAGGAGGTGTGGGTGCTCGTACCTCCGCCCCTGCCGCCGATGTACGCGTTCCTGCCCGGGATCGAAGAGATACAGTCCGACCCGCCGCACGGCATCGACCCGCAGCTGGTCTTCTTCTTCGACTCCGGCAACCTGGAGCGATCCGGCAGCGCGGTGCGCAAGATCGCGGAGCACGCGACCATCGTCAACGTCGACCACCATCCGTCGAACTCACGATTCGGCGACATCAACGTCATCGACCCCAATGCCTCGGCTGTGGGGCAGATGGTGATGGAGATGCTCGACCATTTCAATTACGCGATCACGCCGACGATCGCGGTCAACCTGTACGTCGCGCTGCTGACCGACACGGGCGGCTTCCGCCACGAGAACACGACGCCCCGCGCCCTCGATGACGCGGCACGGCTGGCGCGACTTGGCGCGGACCCCGGCCACATCGCGACGCAGGTCTACAAGATGCGGCCCGAGACGACCCTCAAGCTGAACGGCCTCGCCCTGGCCACGATGCGTGTCGAGCTGGACGGGCGACTCGCCTGGGCGAAGGTGACGCGAAGGATGCTCAAGGAGGCGAACGCGGCGATGGCCGAGTCGGAAGGCATCATCGACACCCTCAACAGCATCGCGGGCCTCGAGCTGGCCATCCTCTTCAAGGAAGTGTCCGGCGACCTGACCAAGATCAGCGTCCGCAGCCGCGGCGGCGTCGACGCGGCCGCGCTTTGCGCGTCCTTCGGCGGCGGCGGGCACATCCGGGCTGCCGGGGCCGAAATCGAAAAGCCTATGGACGAGGCCACCAGGCTGGTCCTGGCGGCCGCCATTGAGGCCATCATTGCCGCCTCGCCCCAGCCCTGACCCGGGGCGCTTCGCCACAGGCGTACTCAACGTCAACAAGGGCGCGGGCGAAACGTCGTTCGCGGTCGTCAACCGCCTCCGCCGCCTGACCGGCGCGCATCGGGTCGGCCACGCGGGGACCCTGGACCCGCTCGCCACCGGCGTCCTGCCCGTACTGTTCGAGTCGGCCACTCGGCTGGCCGAGTTCGCGCTGAAGCTGCCCAAAACCTACCTGGCGGAGATCCACCTCGGGTTCGTCACGGCGACCGACGACGCCGAAGCCGAGCCGGAGAAGGTTGCCGACCCGAGTGGTATTAGCCGGAGCGACGTGGAGGAGGCACTGACCGCCTTTTCCGGAAGGTTCCTGCAGCGGCCACCGGCCTTCTCGGCGGTGAAGGTGGACGGAAAGAGGGCCTACGCGATCGCTCGAGAAGGCGACCCCACGCGCCCGGCGCCGCGAGAGGTCGAGGTTTACTCGATCGCCCTCGTGAGCTTCGAGTCGCCGGTCGCGCTGATCGAGGTGCGCTGCGGCAGCGGCACGTACCTGCGCTCGATCGCCCGCGACCTCGGTGAGAAGCTCGGCGTCGGCGGCTATCTCGGCAAGCTCGTCCGCACCGCGTACGGTCCGCTCCGCATCGATGGCGCGATCGCGTCGGACGCCTTCGGCGACGCGCAATCGGTCCTCGATCGGCTCCTCCCGGCGGAGGTCATACTGCCCGAGATGGAACGGGTCCGGCTCAATGTCGAGCAGGAGGCCCACGTCCGGCAGGGCCGCGCGGTGCGCGTGCTGCCCGAGCCGGGTCCGGGACCGGTCCGCGCCCACGACGGCGAAGGCCGCCTCGTCGCGCTCGGGCACACCGACCCGCTGCGCCGGACGTTCGTGCCGGAAAAGGTATTGACCTGAATAAAAAGGGGTCCCCGCGAACTCACGGCGTAGCCTCGGAGTTCGTGGGGCCTTGAAGGTACACATCGGTCTCCCGGCGGAGCCGATCGGGCCCGTCGCGCTTACCGTCGGCAGCTTCGACGGGGTTCATCTCGGCCACCTCGACGTCATCCGGCACCTCAAGGCGGCCGCCGAGGCCGACCACTTCGCCCCCGCCCTGATCACGTTCGAGCCGCACCCGCGCTGCGTCCTCGACCCCGCCAACTGCCCGTCGTCGATCACGACCTTGCGCGAGAAGCTCGGCCTGATCGAAGCGGCCGGTGTCGAGCATGCGATCGTGCTTCGCTTCGACCGCGAGCTGATGTCGCTGTCGCCGCAGGAGTTCGTGGACCGGCTTTCCGTCGTGATGGACATCAAGGCCTGGGTCATCGGCTTCGACTTCGCTTTCGGCCGCGGCCGCACCGGCAACGCCGAGTGGCTGCGTGCGCACGGACACCGCGTCGACGTAGTGCCGCCATTCAAGCTCGACGGCCGCGAGCTGCACAGCTCCGAGATCCGCCGCCTGGTCACCGCCGGCGAGGTCGACGCGGCGAACAGGCTCCTTGGTCGCGAGTTCTCGATGAGCGGTCCCGTCGAGGCCGGCGCGCAGGTCGGCCGGCAGCTCGGCTTCCCGACCGCGAACATCAGCCCTGAGCCGAACAAGCTGGTGCCGGCCCTCGGCGCGTACGCCGGCAGGGTCATCGCGCCGGAAGGCATCTTCGTCGCCGCGCTGTCGGTCGGGTACCGGCCGACGTTCGGCGGCACCGAGCTGAAGGTCGAGGCGTTCCTTCTCGACTTCGAGGGCGATCTGTACCAGCAACGCCTGGAGCTGCGGTTCGTCAGCTACCTGCACCAGGACATCAAGTTCCCGACGCCCGCGGAGCTCGTCAAGCAGCTGAAGCGCGACGTCGAGGACACACGGCGGATCGCGTCGCGTTGACACCATTGACCAGGACGGACCTCGAGAAGATCGTCGGCCCCGCGGCCATCGACGAGCGCTCCGTCCGCGACCTGTGGCCGCTCGGGATCATGGAGGAGCGCGCGGGAAGCACGCCGCCCAAGGTGCTCGTGGTCCGCCCGACGGGGCGTGACCAGGTCACCGCGATCCTGCGTTGGGCGGGCGAGAACGACGTCGCGGTGAGCCCGATGGGCGGAGCGTCCGGGGTGTGCGGCGCGCTCGCGCCCGCGAGCGGCGAGATCGCGCTCGACATGTCCGCGTTCGACCGAATCTTCGAGATCGACGAGACCAACCTCGTCTGCCGCTGCGAGGCCGGCGTCAACGGCTACGCGCTCGAGCAGAAGCTCAACGAGAAGGGCCTGACCCTCGGCCACTACCCGAGCTCGCTGCCGGGCACGACTGTCGGCGGCCTCGTCTCCACCCGGTCGTCGGGGCAGGAGTCAAGCCGCTACGGCAGCGTCGAAGACATGGTGCTCGGGCTGGCGGTCGTGCTTCCTGACGGGACTTTCGCCGCGCCACGACCCGGGCCGCGCTCGGCGACCGGCCCGGCGCTGCATCAGCTGTTCCTGGGTGCCGAGGGCGGGCTTGGCGTTGTCCTCGGCGCGGTGCTCCGGGTGCACCGCCTGCCTGAGGCGACCGTCGGTCGGGGCTACGCGTTCCGCGACCTTCGGGCCGGGCTCGAAAGCATGCGGGCCGCTATGCAGGCGGGCATCCGGCCGCTCGTCATGCGCCTCTACGACGCCGAAGACACCGTCTTCAGCGGCTACGACGTCCGCGACGGCGAGTGCATGCTGGTCGTGGCGACCGCGGGCCCGCGCCAGGTGGCGGAGGTCGAGGCGGCGACTGTCAAGAAGCTCACCGGCGAGGCTCGCGAGATGGGCGAAGGACCGTGGGAGCGCTGGCAGAAGCATCGCTTCGACCTCTCGGCCGAGCGCCTGAAGGCGTTCCTCGAACCGGCCGGCGCCTATCTCGACACGATCGAGTTGGCGGGGCCGTGGACGGTCCTGCCCGACCTCCACGCTCGGGTCAAGGCCGCAATAGGCGTGGGCGGGATGGCGTTATGCCACTTCAGTCATGCCTATGAGCAGGGGTGCTGCGCCTATTTCTCGTTCGCAGGCTCGGGCGACACCGAGGCCGACGCCCGTGCTAAATATGTGCGCGCCTGGGAAGGGGCGATGAGCGCCGCCCTGGAGCTGGGCGTCACGATCACCCACCACCACGGCGTCGGGCAGGTTCGCTCGCGCTGGGTGGCGGACGAGATGGGAGGGTGGATGCGCGTCTGGAAGGCGGTCAAGGAAGGGCTCGACCCACGGAGGACCATGAACCCGCGCGCGGTCGGAGGCTCGCGATAGCCAGCCGCGCCGGCGCGCCGATCCTGTTCGTCGTCAATCCGGCGTCGGGGGCGGGCAAGGCCGGGCGGCAGTGGGCCGCGATCCAGTCCTGGCTGCCGACGAGCGGCCTGCCGTACGAGGTCGCGTTCACGACGCGGCCCGACGAGGCGACGGAGATCACGCAGCGGAACGTCCTGGCTTCGCGGCCCGTGGTGGTCGCGGTGGGCGGCGACGGGACCCTCAACGAGGTCGTCAACGGCTTCTTCCGCAACGGCGCGCCGCTGCCGACGACGACCAAGCTGGCGATGGTCCCGCTGGGGACCGGCGGTGACTTCCGCCGCACGCTGCGCATCCCGCTCGACCCGAAGCAGGCGATCGACGTGCTGCGCAGCGGAGTGGTCAGGAGGCTCGACGCCGGGTGCGTCACCTATACGACTCCCGACGGCGCCACCGGTGTGCGCCATTTCATCAACATCGCGGACGCGGGCCTGGGGGGCGAAGTGGTGAACACGGTCGGCAACGGGACCAAGCGTTTCGGCAGCGCCGCATACAGGATTGGCGGCCTGCGCGCGCTGATCGCGTTCAAGAACAAGCCGATGAGGGTCGACGTCGACGGCTCGGTCTACGACCTGAAAAAGGCTCAGCAGGTCGTCGTCGCCAACTGCCAGTTCTTCGGCGGTGGCATGCAGATGGCGCCGGCCGCGTCGCCCACGGACGGCGTCTTCGACGTGATCCTGATCAAGGACGCGGGCAAAGTGGAGACGCTGCGCGGGATGAACGACATCATGAGCGGCAAGCACCTCGACCAGAACAATCCGAAAATGGAGCTCATGTACGGCAAGCGGGTGTCGGTCGCATCGCCCGAGAAGGTGCGCCTCGACGTGGACGGCGAGGCGGTCGGATTCCTGCCCGCCCTGTTCGAGATCCAGCCGGGCGCGATCGAGTTCATCACCCCGAGATGACTCTTGGGGTCATCGCGACCCCGCACCGCACGGCGAGCGAGGTGGGGGCGCAGATCCTGCGCGACGGGGGCAACGCGATCGACGCGGCGATCGCGGCCGATGCTGTCCTGTGCGTGGTCTACCCGCACATGACCTCGGTCGCCGGCGACCTGATGGCGATCGTCTGGCCGGCAGGGGAGGAGTCGCCGGTCGGGCTGATCGGCGCAGGCCGCTCCGGCGAGAAGGCGGGCATCGAGGCCGTCCGCGAGCGCGGCTTCGACGAGATGCCGGCGCGGGGCGCCCTGTCGGTGACGGTGCCTGGCACGGTCGAGGCGTGGGGGAGGCTGCTCGAGCGGTTCGGCAGCGTAGGCCTGGGCGCGGTGCTCGAGGCGGCCCGGGGACTGGCGCAGGACGGATACCTGATCACGAAGGATCTCTCCGAGCACCTGATGCGGGCGGCCGAGCTGCTTCTGCGCGAGCAGGCGGCCTACGCGCTTTATCCGCCGATGGAGCCGGGGATGCTGCTCCGCAACCCGGACCTCGCATCCGCGCTGGATGACATGGGCCGTGCGGGCATCAACGTCTTCTACCGCGGGGAGATCGGGGTCGCGATAGCGGCGGCGCTGAAGCGGCGCGAGGGTTTCGTCACCCGCCAGGACCTGGCCACGCACCGCTCGCAGTGGGTTGAACCGATCGGATTTCCTTACCGCGACCTGGTGATCTACGAGCTGCCGCCGCCGACAGTGGGTTTGGTGGCGGCGTCGATGGGGCTTCGGTTGGAGTCGGGCCAGGACTTTCGTGCCGCGCGTGCCGCCAGCTACGCGCTTCGAGACCGTTACATCACGGACCCGGATTTCAGCCCCGTGCCAAGCGAACCCTTCCTCGATCCGGCTTACGAGGTCGTTGCGCCTGTCGATGCCACGCCGAGAGCTGGAGACACCGTCTACCTCTGCGCGGCGGACGAGCACGGCAACGTGGTCTCGCTCATCCAGAGCGTCGCCTACGACTTCGGCTCGGGGATCGTCGCCGAGGGGACGGGGATGCTCCTCCAGAACCGCGGCGCGTACTTCAAGCTCGACCCCGCGCACGTGAACCGGCTCGAGCCGAAGAAGCGGACGATGCACACACTCATCCCGGCGATGGCCGCGCGCGGCGGCAGGCCGTGGGCGGCGTTCGGAACTATGGGCGGCGACCGGCAGCCGCAGATCCAGGCCCAGGTCCTGCGGAGCCTGGTCGACGAAGGGCTGGACCCCGGCGAGGCGGTGGCGCGACCGCGCAAGGCGATCCTGTCCGACGGCGAGACGATGATCGTCGAGGCGGATTACCCGGGCGCTGCGGAGATGTCCCGGAACGACCGCCGGGTAAGGCTGGTGCCTCCTCGCTACCACCAGCTCGGGCACGCGCACGCGATCGTGATCGACGGGCCGTCGCAGTGGCGCGGGGGAGCAGATCCCCGCTCCGACGGCAGCGTCGAATACGCGAAATAGCCGATAGTCGCGACTATCAGCCTGTCCGGCTCAAGTGGCAGATAGTCCGGACTATCGCCGTGGGTCCCGAATACGGCCGCTAGCCACCGCCCCGTATACTGGCCCGTTGAGTTTGGCAGTAGAGAACGCAGTCAAGGGCAAGCTGATCGCGGACCACAGACGCGCAGACAAGGACACGGGATCCCCGGAAGTCCAGATCGCCCTCTCGAACGCGCGCATCAAGGAGCTCACCGAGCACCTGAAGACGCACGCCAAAGACCACCACTCACGCCGCGGCCTCCTTCTCCTGGTCGGCAAGCAACGGCGTCTGCTGAACTACCTGAGGGACACCGACGTCGAGCGCTATCGCGCCCTCGTCGCCAAGCTCGGGATCAGGAGATAACAACCGGGAGGACCCTGCACGGTAGCGCGGGTCAGCCTCTTAGACGCTCTCTCTCAGTTCGCAACGAACTAGGCGGCAGCTGCTAGGAATCTGACCCAAGACAGGCACCGGCATCGGGTTCCTCCCTCATATCTGGAGGTATTGGCGTGGCAGTAGTCACGAAAAACGTAGACGTCGCCGGAAGGCGACTTTCGATCGAGACCGGCCGGGTGGCCGAGCAAGCCAACGGGGCGGTGATCATCCGCCAGGGCGACACCGTGGTGCTGAGCACCGCGGTCATGTCCAAGGAGCCGCGGGAGGGCATCGACTTCTTCCCGCTGACCTGCGACTACGAGGAGAAGCTGTACGCGGCGGGCAAGATCCCTGGCGCCTTCATGCGCCGCGAGGGACGCCCGAGCGAGCAGGCGATCCTTGCCTCGCGACTCACCGACCGGCCGCTGCGGCCGCTCTTCCCGGAGGGCTTCCGGCTCGACGTGCAGGTCATCTCGACCGTGCTCTCGGTCGACCAGGAGAACGACCCGACCATCCTGAGCATCAACGGCGCGTCGACGGCGCTCGTGATCTCCGACATTCCGTTCCAGGGCCCGGTCGGCGCGGTCCGCATGGGCTACCTCGAGGGCCAGGTCGTCGTCAACCCGCCGATGTCGCAGATGGGCGAATCGGAGCTCGACCTCGTCGTGGCAGGCACAGCCGACGCCATCCTGATGGTCGAAGCCGGCGCTAAGGGAGTCACCGAGCAGGTCGTGGTCGACGCGCTCGCGGCCGCTCATGAGGAGATCAAGCGCATCTGCGCTGCGCAGCTCGAGCTGCGCGAGCAGGTCGGCCTGGAGAAGCGGGAATGGGTCCCGCCGACGTACCCCGAGCAGATGCTGGAGATCGTCGGCGAGTACCTCGCGCTTCGCCTGGACCAGGTCCTTTACAACCCGGACAAAGCCGCCCGCGAGAGGGCGATGGACGACCTTCGCACCAAGACCGCCTTCGAGCTCGGGGAGCGCTTTCCCGAGTACTCCGACATCATCGGCAAGCTGTTCGACAAGGCCGTCAAGGACCGCGTCCGCCAGCGCATCGTCGATGAGGGTGTGCGGGTCGACGGCCGCGGGCTCAAGGACGTGCGACCCATCACCGTCGAGGTGGGCGTGCTTCCGCGCACCCACGGCTCGGGTCTGTTCACACGCGGCCAGACCCAGGCCCTCAGCATCGCCACCCTGGGCTCCATGTCGGACCAGCAGAAGCTGGACGGCCTGACTGCCGAAGAGTTCAAGCGCTACATGCACCACTACAACTTCCCCCCGTACTCGGTGGGCGAGGCACGGCCTTTGCGGGGACCGGGCCGGCGTGACATCGGGCATGGAGCGCTCGCGGAGCGAGCGCTGCTGGCGGTGGTCCCGCCCATCGAGGAGTGGCCTTACACGATCCGAGTGGTCTCCGAGATTCTCAGCTCGAACGGCTCCACATCGATGGCGTCGGTGTGCGGCTCGACGCTCGCGCTGATGGACGCCGGCGTGCCCATCAAGTCTCCCGTCGCGGGGATCGCGATGGGTCTCATCACACGAGAAGGAAAGTTCGCGGTCCTGACGGACATCCAGGGCATCGAGGACGCGCTGGGCGACATGGACTTCAAGGTCGCGGGCACGCGCGACGGCATCACCGCGCTGCAGATGGACATCAAGATCAAGGGCCTGACGCACGACATCCTGGCCCAGGCGCTGGACCAGGCCCGTGAGGCGCGCCTCTTCGTGCTCGACAAGATGCTCGCCGTGCTGCCGCGACCGCGAAGCGAGATGAGCAGCTTCGCGCCGCGAATCACCACGATCCTGATCAACCCGGACAAGATCCGCGACATCATCGGCAAGGGAGGCTCGATGATCCGCAAGATCACCGAGGAGACCGGCGCCCAGATCGACGTCGAGGACGACGGGCGCGTGTTCATCGCGGCGGTCGACCAGGAAGGCGGCCAGAAAGCGATCGACTGGATCAAGAGCCTGACCGACGAGGCCGAGGTCGGGAAGATCTACAAGGGCAAGGTGGTGCGGATCATGCCGTTCGGCGCCTTTGTCGAGATCCTGCCCGGCCAGGACGGCCTGGTGCACATCTCCAAGCTCACCGACCACCGGGTCGAGAGAGTCGAAGAGGTGGCCAACATCGGCGACGAGATCGTGGTCAAGGCCGTCGAGATCGACAGCCAGGGCAGGCTCAACCTGAGCCGCCAGGCCGCTATCGAGGAGCTGACCGCGAAGGGTGAGCCGATCGAGGAAAGCATCAACCCCGAGGTGATGGCCGCGGCCCTCGCCAGCCCGGCGCCCGTGCGCGAGGGCGGATTCGGGGGCCGCGATCGTGGCGGCCGCAACGGCGGAGGCAGAGACCGGCGCCCACGCAGAGACTAGTGAAAGTACGCCCCTCCGGGCGCTGCGCGCCGCCTCCCCACGAGTGGGGAGGCAACCGTGATGGCTGACGCCATCAGGGTTTGTGTCGCGGGCTACCGGGGCAAGGTCGGCTCCGTGCTCGCGGCGGCGCTTCAAAACGAGCCGGATTTCGAGTATGTCGGGGGCGTCACCAGGGGCGACAACCTCGCTGACTTCCTGCATCAGAAACGGCCTCGCGCCCTGGTCGACTTCACACGGCCGACGGAAGCGCTGCACAACGCTCTCGCCGCGGTCGCCGCCGGCGCGTCGCCCGTGATCGGGACGACGGGGCTTTCGGCCTCCGATGTCGACAAGATCGAGACGGCCTGCCATGAGACGAAGATCGGCGGGATCGTCGCGCCGAACTTCGCAGTGGGGGCGGTGGTGATGATGCACCTCGCGGACGTCGCCGCCCCGCACTTCGACGCGGCAGAGATCATCGAGCTGCACCACGCGGGCAAGCTGGACGCGCCCTCGGGTACTGCGCTCTCGACCGCCCGCCGGTTGGGCGCCCGGCGCGGCGGCAAGCCGTTCGCGCACCGGAGGGCGGAGAAGGAGACGCTCGCGGGTACGCGAGGTGGGGAGGAGGGCAACGTCGCCGTGCACAGCGTGCGCCTGCCCGGATTCGTCGCCGACCAGGAGGTGATCTTCGGCTTGCCTGGGCAGATCCTGACGATCGCGCACCGCACCACGAGCCGCGAGGCGTACGTTCCAGGTGTCCTGCTGGCGATCCGGAAGGTGACGGCGGAGCCGCGCTTCTACCGAGGGCTCGACGAGCTGCTGGGTCTAAGTTATGGCTAACGTCCAGGTCTGGCAGTCGCAGCTGGTCGCGAACGACTTCCCGCCGGTTTGCGCGATGACCGGCGCGCCGGCCGAGATGTGGCGCAAGTTCACGTTCACCAACACGCCCGCGTGGGCATTCATGTTCGGCGCGATCGGGGCGGCGGCGTTCTCGAGCAGGGTGAGCGGCTACCTTCCGCTGACGCGCCAGGCCTCGAAGCGCATCACGCGCGTGCGCTGGTTGTTCGGCGGCCTGATCCCACTCGCCATCGTGTTCTGGGTCGCGGGCGTAATCGCCGTGCCGGCGGGCGACGACACCATCAGGGCGACCATCGCCGGCGTGCTTTTCCTGCTCGGGTTCGCTGCGCTTTTTGTCGGGCTGCTCGGAATCCTGCTGGCGCGAAACTACCTCGGACCTGGCGCGCGGATCATCGATCGGGGCGGTCAACCCCAGCCGCTGATCGAGCTGCGGCGCGTGCATCCCGCGTTCGTCGCGGCGGTGCAGCAGCTGCAGCAGGCGCGGGCCGCGCAATCCGCTGCCGCGCAGCCGCCGGCACCTCCACCACCGCCACCGCAGTCGCCGTTTCCGCCCGGCAAGTTCTCGTATTGAGCGACGGCCCGGATCGAGTCCTGGTCTGGCGGTCGCAGCTTGTCGCGAACGACTTCCCGCCGGTCTGCGCAATGACCGGCGCGCCCGCGGAGACGTGGCGAAAGTTCAGGTTCGTCACCGCGCCCGGGTGGGCGTATGCGTCGCTGGTGCTCATCTGCACCGGGATCGGCCTGCTGCCGATCTTCATCATCATGCGGCTCGTCTCCCGCACCGCGAGCGGTCATCTGCCGCTGACCAACGCGAGCGCGCAGAAGCTCAGGACCGTCACGTCGATCGCGGTTTCCCTCTTCTTGCTCACGCTCGTCCTGTGGGCGGTCGGCATCTTCGTCCCATCGGTCGCCGGATCAGACAACGCGACGGCGAACACGATCGCCGGCCTCGCGTTCTTCCTCGGCCTGCTTTCGGGTCTGGCCGGTGTCATCGTCTGGCTGTTGGTGAGGCCCAGGTTCGGGCCTCGCGGAAAGGTGATGGCGACCCAGCCCGGCCAAAATGACAACCTCGTCCAGCTCAGCCGGGTGCACCCCGTGTTCGTCGCCGCGGTGCAGCAGCATCAGCAAGCGCGCGCGGCGCAGGTCCAGGCGGCACAGCCTTCCTGTTGACGTGAGTGGCGCACTCAGCCGGATCGAAGTAAACTGACCTCGTGCCCACCTCCAAGCGATTAAACGTTGCTGTCGTCGGCGCGACCGGCATGGTCGGCAACGAGGTGCTTCGTGTGCTTTCGCAGCGCAACTTTCCCGCCGAGCGCGTCGTCGTCATGGCGTCTGAGCGCTCGAAAGGCATGACGGTTCCCTACAACGGCAGCACGCTGAACGTCGAGGAGTTGAGCGAGACGGCGTTCAAAGGCATCGACGTGGCGCTGTTCGCGGCCAGTGGCGACATTGCGCTGATGTACGGACCGGTCGCGGCGGAATCCGGCGCGCTCGTGATCGACAACAGCTCGGCGTGGCGGATGAAGGAGAACGTGCCTCTCGTCGTTCCTGAGGTCAACCCAGACGACATCCCGAAGAACGAAGGCATCATCGCCAACCCGAACTGCTGTGCAATTCCGCTGACGATGATCCTCAACCCGCTGAAGACGAAGGCGGGTATCGAGCGAGTGCTCGTGTCGACCTATCAGTCGGCGTCGGGCGCCGGCCGCGTCCTCGTCGACGAGCTCGAGGAACAGACCAGGGCGATCGCCGCGGGCGCCGAGCCGTCGGTCGACGCGTACCCGTACCAGCTCGCGTACAACGTCGTGCCGGGTGGCTGGCACCCCGAGGCCGGTGGCTACAACGAGGAAGAGGTCAAGATCGTCAACGAGACCCGCAAGATTCTCCACGAGCCGGAGCTGGCGATCGCGGCGACGTGCGTGCGCGTACCGGTGCCGGTAGGGCATGGCGAGTCCGTGTTTCTCGAAACGAAGGACAAGATCAGCGCCGACGACGCTCGCATTTTGCTGAGCGAGGCGCCCGGCGTGGTCGTCCAGGACGACCCCCACGCGAGGCTCTACCCGACACCGCACGACGTCGCTGGGAAGGACGAGGTTTACGTCGGCCGCATCCGCGAGGACACGTCGACGAAGCGCGGACTTCTGTTGTGGATCGTCTCCGACAACCTGCGCAAGGGCGCCGCTCTCAACGCCGTGCAGATCGCGGAGCAGGCAATTGAGTTGGGAGCACTGGGAGCAGTGAGGGCATGACGAAGGAACCAGGAAGACTGCTGACCGCGATGGTGACGCCGTTCAAAGCCACCGGAGCCGTCGACTACGAAGCCGCGGGCAACCTCGCGGCGATGCTGGTCGCCGACGGGTCCGACGGCGTCGTCGTCTCGGGCACCACCGGCGAGTCGCCGACACTGAGCGACGCGGAAAAGATCGAGCTCATCCGCGCCGCCAGGGACGCCATCCCTGGCAAGACGGTGGTCGCGGGCACCGGCAGCAACAACACGCACCACTCGGTCGAGCTGTCGGAGCTCGCGATGAAGGCCGGCGCCGATGCCCTGCTCGCGGTGGTTCCCTACTACAACAAGCCGCCGCAGGAAGGCATGTACCAGCACTTCAAGGCGATCTCGGAGGTCGGCCCGACGATCATGTACAACATCCAGGGCCGCACGTCGGTAAACATGACCGCCGCCACGACATTGCGCTGCGCCGAGCTGCCCGGGATCCTCGGGGTCAAAGAGGCCAGTGGCGACCTCGACCAGATCAGCCTCGTCTGCGCCGGCAAGCCAGAGCGCTTCAAGGTCTGGAGCGGCGACGACAGCTGGACCCTGCCGATCCTCGCGGTCGGCGGCTACGGCGTGATCTGCGTGGTGTCGCACATCGCCGGGCGCTCGATGGCGCGGCTCATCGAGGCCTACCGCAAGGGGGACAACGCGCTGGCGGCGGAGATCCATGGGGCGCTGCTTCCGGTGATCAAGACGCTGATGACGACCGCCGCCAACCCGGTGCCGGTGAAGACCGTGCTCAACGCGATGGGCTTCAACGCTGGGCCGTTCAGGCTGCCCCTCGTGCCGCTCACCGACGAGCAGCTCAAGCCTGTGCTGAAGACGATCGCGGACGCGGGCGAGTTCATAACCTTTACAAGGCCTGGAGTCAAAGTCGCTTAGCGCGCCTACGGAGCTGCTCAAGCTCCACGAGACCATCCGGTCCTGCAAGAACTGCGGCCTGCATGCCACGCGCACGCAGGCCGTACCAGGAGTTGGCCCTTGTCCGGCCGACGTGATGATCGTCGGCGAGGCCCCCGGCTTCAACGAGGACCGCCAGGGTGAGCCGTTTGTCGGCGCCGCGGGCAAGCTCCTCGACACCCTGCTCGCGCGGATCTCGCTGGGCCGCGCCGACGTGTACATCACCAACGTGCTCAAGTGCCGGCCGCCGATGAACCGCGACCCGATGCCCAACGAGGTCGAGTCGTGCTCGCCGTACCTCAAGCAGCAGTTGGAGCTCGTCCGGCCGAAGGTCGTGCTCATCCTCGGCCGCCACGCGCTCGAGCGCCTGATGCCCGGCCAGGGCTCGATCTCGCGCATCCACGGCAGCCTGATCAAGCGCGGCGAAATCGCGTACGTGCCGCTCTATCACCCGGCCGCCGCCCTCCACAACGGCTCGCTCGTCGCGGACCTCGAGCGCGACTTCGACTCCCTCAAGCGCTACCTCGACCAGCTTCTCGCCCCGCCGCCTCCGCCGGTTCCAGTGACCGTACCTGCACCGGAGTCGGAACAACTGCGCCTTTTGTGAGAATCGCCACGAACTCAAAGCCTCCGGCCGGGCGTCTTCGCTACCTCCCGCTCGGCGGCCTCGGCGAGGTCGGCATCAACATGTGGGCGCTCGAGTGGGGTAACCAGGTCCTGGTCGTCGACGCGGGCCTGATGTTTCCGCAGGAAGACACCCCCGGCATCGACCTGGTCCTGCCCGACATCTCCTATCTCCTTCAACGCGAAAAAGAGGTCGTGGGCATCTTTCTCACCCACGGCCACGAGGACCACATCGGCGGCCTGCCCTTTGCCTTGAAGAAGCTGAACGTCCCGGTCTACGGCACGCGCCTGACGCTCGGCCTGCTCAAGCCGAAGCTGAGGGAGCACCGCATCCTGCGCGAGTCGGACCTGCGTGAGGTGAGGGTGGGGGACTCGGTGCAGGTTGGGCCGTTCCGCGTCGAGACGGTCGCAGTGTGCCACTCGATCCCCGACGGTGTGGCGCTGTCGATCGAAACGCCGGTCGGCCGTGTCGTCTACACGAGCGACTTCAAGCTCGACCCCGCGCCGCCTGACGGCAACCCGACCGACATCGAGCGTTTTCGCCGCCTGGGCGATATGGGCGTGCTCCTGCTGCTCAGCGACTCGACCAACGCCGAGCGCGCAGGCCACTCGGGATCGGAGCGTGACCTGCACGGCGCCTTCGAACAGATCTTCACAGACGCGCCGGGGCGGATCGTCGTCGCCAACTTCGCCTCCAACATCCACCGCATGCAGCACCTGGTCCGGATGGCGGCGCAGTTCGAACGCCGCATCGCGATCGTCGGCCGCAGCGTGCAGCAGAACTTCAAGACGGCCCGCGAGCTCGGTTTCCTGGCCGTGCCCGACGGGGTCGTGATTCCGCTGGCCGACGTCGAGAAGGTGCCCGCGGCGCGATTGCTCTTGTTGACCGCCGGCAGCCAGGGCGAGCCGATGTCGGCCCTGACACGGTTTGCCGCCCAGCGCCACCCGTTCCTCAACGTGCGCAAGGACGACTGGGTCGTCATCTCGGCGCGTCCGATTCCCGGCAACGAGAGGATGGTCCACCAGACCGTCAACAACCTCTACCGGCATGGCGCGCGGGTGTTCTACTCCGAGGTCGGCAACGTCCACGTCACCGGCCACGCGCATCGCGACGAGCTGCGCGAGATGCTGGACGCGGTCCGGCCGAAGTTCTTCATCCCCGTGCACGGCGAGTACAGGCAGCTGCTCTTACATTCCGAGCTTGCGAAGGAGACAGGAATCTCGGAAGACCGGATCGCCGTGGTCGAGGACGGCGAGACGGTCGAGCTGGATCGGGATTCGATGGTCCGCGGCGACAAGGTCGCCACCGGCCTGGTCTTCGTGGACGGCATCGGGGTGGGCGACGTCGAGCAGGTCGTGCTGAGGGACCGCCGTCATCTTGCCGAGGACGGGATCCTCGTCGTCACCCTGGCTGTGGATCGGGACACCGGATCGGTACGCGCCGGGCCAGACCTCGTGTCACGCGGCGTGATCGAGCCCGAGCTTTCGACCAGGCTGATGGCCGACGCGCGTGAAGCTGTCCTCGCGAGCATCAAGCAGCTCGCCGACTCGCACCCTGAGCTGAGCCTGGTGCAGGAGGCGGTGCACGATGCGGTCTCGAAAACGGTCTACAAGCAAACGCGCCGCCGTCCTATGGTGATCCCGGTGATCACCGAGATTTGAGGGCATGAAGCTTCCGCCTCTGGCGCTCGTCGCGCCGAGCCTGTGCCCACGCTGCGACCAGCCGGCGATGGTCATGAATCATTCGGGTGAGGAGCTGCGCTGCGCGCACTGCGGCCTGCAGCTCCACCAGTGCGCCAGGTGTCGCGGAGTGGCGGGGCCGTTCGACCGCTACTGCGGTTTCTGCGGGTACGAGATGGTGCAGGGAGAGCACCGGCCGCTGTGGTGGAGGCTGTGGTTCCTGGCCGCGTTGCTGCCGGTGGTGCTGGGCCTGGCGTACGGGATCGCGCAAGCGCAGGTCCACCGCTGATTGAGTCCTCCCCATTACCTGGTTGAGGTCCTCCCCATTTATGGGGAGGTGGCGCGAAGCGCCGGAGGGGCTACCGCCGGAGGGGCTAGCGCGACTTACTGCGGCCGGTTAAGGCGATGGCCGCACTCCACGCAAAAGCTGTGACGGCCAAGGTTGTGATGGCCGCATGACGGACACACCAGCCGCCGTGGCGGATCCGCCTGCAGCCACCGCTCGTTCTCGCGCCGGTACCAGATCCCGTCCTCAGGACCGAGCGTCCACCTCCGGCCTTCGTTGTCGAGCACCGCGAGGTCGCGGACGGCGATCCTGAACGCGCGCGGCTGCAGGCTCCCGGTGCGCCGCTCCTCGACCAACACCTTGTATCGGACCTCCGCTTCCGCGAACGGATCCACAGCCACGCGGGAGAGTATGCCGACTCTCCCTTGCTAGAATCCAATCGGCTCTAGGGCCCGCAGCATGCGTCGCACCACATCCCGAAGCTCGAGTAGATCCGGCTCACGCCGCGGTTCGTCATCGCGCTCCAAACGGAGCAAGCGCGCCGCGCGCCCACGTCTGAGCTCGCT
>Ga0207646_10003643_pt1 | contig 17226 bp, 9 predicted proteins | sample KBSK5502metaG_FD_184343 | JGI IMG/M metagenome (GOLD analysis project Ga0207646, IMG submission 184343) | Corn, switchgrass and miscanthus rhizosphere microbial communities from Kellogg Biological Station, Michigan, USA - KBS K5-50-2 metaG... | ecosystem: Host-associated > Plants > Roots >... | reverse complement strand
TCTCCACCACCGCGGCCCACTGATCCATCCAGGGATGCGCGCCCCCGAGCCAAGCAAAACGGCTCGCCGCCGGTGGTGACCGGCGCGGCGGCCGGGAAGCCCACGCTTGCCGGCCGCACCAGACGCCGTCTACTGGGGACCGTGCCAGCACTCGTGCTGGGCGCCCTCGTGCTGGGCGCGTGGCAGCTCGCCGCAGAGACGCATGCGCTGCCGTCCTACTTCGTGCCGGCCCCGGCCGAAGTGCTGGCCGCGTTCCAACGCTCGGTGGCCAGCGGACTGCTGCTCAGCTATGCCGGTTGGACGCTGGCAGAGAGCTTCACCGGTTTCGCGCTGGGTGCGCTGATCGCGCTGCCGCTGGGTTACGCCATCGCGCGCAGCCGGTCGCTGGCGCGCCTGCTGGAGCCGTATCTGGCGGCAAGCCAGGCGCTGCCCGCCGTGGCGCTGGCGCCTCTGCTGGTGCTCTGGCTGCCCTATGGGCTGCCCCCGGTGGCAGTGCTCTGCGCGCTGATCGTCTTCTTCCCCGCGGTCGTCTCCACGGCGCTCGGCCTGCGCACGCTCGATCGCGACGTGCTAGATGCTGCCCGTGTCGAAGGCGCCAACCGCTGGCAGCTGCTCTGGCATATGGAAGCGCCGCTGGCACTGCCCGCCATCCTCGCTGGGCTGCGCACGAGCCTCACTCTCTCGATCACCGGCGCCGTGGTCGGCGAGTTCGTCATCGGCTACCAGGGGTTGGGCGGCCTGCTCGAGATCGCGCGCAGCAACTTCGATACGCCTCTCGTCTTCGCGACGCTGCTGATGCTCGCACTGCTCGCCATGGCCTTGTACGGCCTTGCGCGGTTCGCCGAGCACCAACTCTCATATATCGAGAAAGAGTAATCACCATGCATCCACGCGGTTTCTCGCGGCCGCGCGCGCGCGGCGCCGCCCTGTTCGCGCTTTGCGCGCTTGCCGTGGCGGCGCTCTCTGCCTGCGGCGCCAGCAACAGCGCAGCGGGCCAGACCTCATCGCTGAAGCCCGTCACCATCGGCCTCACCTACGTGCCGAACATCCAGTTCGCGCCGTTCTACGTCGCCGACGCGCTCGGGTACTATAAGGACGCCGGGCTCAAGGTCACCTTACGGCACCACGCCGCCAATGAGGACGAGTTCGCGGCGCTGGTGGCCGGCAAAGAGGATCTGATCTTCGCCAGCGGTGACGAGGTCGCACAGGCGCGCGGCCACACCGTGCCGGTGGTCTACGTCGCCAACATGTTTGCGAAGTACCCGGTGGCGCTGATCGTGCCGGCTGGCTCGGCGATCCACAGCGCGGTGGACCTGCGCGGCCACACGGTGGGCATCCCTGGCACCTATGGCGCCACCTATTTCGGCTTGCTGGCGCTGCTCAAGAGCGCGGGCCTCACGAAGTCCGACATCACCATACAAAACATCAGCTACACCCAGGTGCCGGCGCTGCTCGGCCATCGGGTGGACGCGGTGATGGGGTATCTCAACAACGAGCCAATCGCCTTCCAGAAGGCCGGCTTTGCGGTGCGCACGCTGGCGGTCGGCGACGTGCAGCCACTGGTCTCCAACGGGCTGGCCGCACTGCAAAGCGAGCTCGGCGCCCACCCAGATATCGTGAAGGCCGCCATCAAGGCGACGCTGCGCGGGCTGGACTATACGCTCGCCCATCCGCAAGAGGCCGTGAACCTGAGCAAGCACTACGTGCCGACACTAAACGACGCGACGCAGGCAGACGCACTGGCGGTGCTGCAGGCGACGCTCCCGCTCTGGCGCACCAGCGGCAAGGTTGGCTACAGCGATCCGCAGGCCTGGCAGTCGATGACCGCTTTCTTGCAGGCGCAAGGCCAGCTCGGCGGGCCCGTGGACGCTGCGCAGTCCTTCAGCAACGCGTACCTGCCCTAGTAGCGAGGGCTCTTCAGGTGCCAGTAGCCGCTCGCCGGACCGCACGGTCCGGCGAGCATCCTGCACTCGCGGTTATTGTGGCACGGCGACAGACATATTGGTGAAGACCGACTCGGCATTCTCGGTCACAAAGAGGCCACACTTACCGTTGGTAAACGTCGAGTCGTCGGCCTGACCTACCTTGGTGCCATTGACGAAGAAGTCGAAGTGACTGCCCGTGGCGACGACTCGCAGCGTGTTCGCGGTATTGAGGCCACCGTGAATCACCGCGTTGGACGTCGGGTCGACGATGCTCGTAAAGTTATCGCCAACGGCTTTGCCGAAGTCCCACTCGCTGTTGCCGTCGATGCCGAACTGATAGTAGTTGCCCTGGCTGGTTCGGCGCAGGGTAATGCCAGAGTCGGTATTGGCGGTCGAGCCGGAGAGCAGCTTGACATCCACGCTGAAGGTGGCGTCGCCCGCGTTCCCGGCCGGCGCATAGCAAATGAAGCCGTTCTTGATGTGATAGCCGTCGCTGGCGAAGTTGCACTGCCCACCCGTGCTCCACCCGTTGGTATTCGAGGTCAGCGGATCCTGGAAGACGACACGCAGGCTGGGGGTCGGTGTCACGGTCGGAGCAGGCATGGACGTCGCTGTGGCAGTGGCAGTGGCGGTGTTCAACGCGCCGGCAGAGGCCAACACGAGGCCGAGTGTGCCGCAAACGACGAGCACGGCGACCAGGCTAAGCGTCACCCAGAGCCCGACACGGCTCTTGCGCGCCGGCGGCGCCATGGGATAGCCAGGCGGCATGCCTTGCCCGTATATCGGCATGCTCGGTGGCGCGTACATGCCACCCGGCGCCCCCTGGCTATAGAGCGGCACAGTCGGCGGCGCCCCCTGCCCTTGGCCCTGCCCATAGGGCGGATAGCCCGGCGGCGCTGGCTGCCCATACAGCGGCACACTGGGCCCGGTGGGCTGCCCGTAGGCGGGATAGCCTTGCTGTGGGCCCTCGGCGCCATAGCCGGGAAAGCTGCCCGGCTGCCCGTAGGGCGGGTAGGGCGGGTAGCCTGGCGGCGCATTCGGTGGAGCGCTGGCCGGCGGCTGGCCGCTGCCCTGCCACGACGCTCCCGACGGGTCTTGCGCCTCCGGTGGCCTGGGCGGCCCAGCATTCACCGGCCACCCACAGCGGGGGCAATGCGATTGATTGGTCGCGTCAAGCGGCAGACCGCAGTTTGAGCAGTGCACGCGCGCATCCTCCTGCCAGGTGAGAGCAGCGCCAAGTGGCGTGTCCAGTATACCTGCGGGCGACCTGCGTGCATACCCCCTCAGCCGCGTTCTGTTATACTCCTGGAAAGCTCACTGACGCCCAGCATTTGATACTGCGTGGCCACTGAGTGTGTCATGGGAAGCGCACCACACGCGCCGCAGTATGATGAGGTGGAGAGAAGGGGGAAGGAGCCATGGCAGGCGACACGACCCAGACCGCGCCGGAGCCGCATGAGGCGCAGCCGCGCGAGGAAAGGGACCGCATTGCGCTGTTCGCGCGCTGCGAGCGCGCGCTCTCGGGCCACGGGCGCCTCTCGATGCGTGACGAGCTGGCGGCGCTGGCGGCGGAGGCGGGCGCCGAGGAAGAGCGCGATGTCTACGGCGCGGGCAAGCTGATCGAGGACTTCGAGCACGAGATCGCCGGGATGTTGGGCAAGCCGGCGGCGGTCTTCATGCCAAGCGGCACTATGGCACAGCAGATCGCGCTGCGTCTCTGGAGCGAGCGGCGCGGCTCCGCTACGGTTGCCTTTCACCCGACCTGCCATCTCGATCTCCACGAGGAGCGTGCGTACCACGCGCTGCACGGCCTGCGCGCGCGGCTGGTGGGCGATGCGCGGGCGCTCATCACACGCGCGGACCTGTCGGCGATTCACGAGCCAGTCGCCGCGCTGCTGCTCGAGCTGCCACAGCGCGAGATCGGCGGCCTACTGCCGCCATGGGAGGAGCTAGCGGCGCAGGCGGAGTGGGCACGCGCGCACGGCGTCGCGCTACACATGGACGGCGCACGGCTCTGGGAGTCCGCCCCGTTCTACGAGCGGTCGTACGCCGAGGTCGCCGCACTCTTCGATAGTATGTACGTGTCCTTCTACAAGGGAATCGGCGGCATCGCAGGAGCGGCGCTGGCCGGGCCAGCAGACTTCATTGCCGAGGCGCGTGTCTGGCGGACACGGCATGGCGGCACGCTGCGCTCGCTCTACCCGTACGTGCTCGCCGCGCGCGCCGGCCTGCGCCACCGGCTCGCCCGCTTCCCACATTACCACGAGCGCGCCCTGGCGCTTGCGCGCACGCTCAGCGCGATCCCTGGCGTCTTGCTCAAGCCCAACCCGCCGCACACGCACATGATGCACGTCTATCTGCGCGGCGAGCCGGACCAGCTCGTGGCGGCCAGCGAGACCATCGCACGCGACGAGAGCGTGGCGCTCTTCCGCCAGCTATGGCCGACCGACCTGCCGGAGTACTGCCGGTTCGAGCTCACCGTCGGCGACGCGGCGGACGCGCTCAGCGACGACGAGATCGCCGGCTACTTCCGCCGCGTGCTGGCACTGGCGAGCTAACCGCGCTACGCCGCCTCCCCAACCCGTGTCCACGGCAAGAGGTGCGGGGCGCGACCCTCTACCATCCTGGGCCAGAGGACCCCTGCCTTCAGGCAAGGGGGTGAATGCCAGGGGCCAGCAGGCGAGGATACATGACATTCGAACGCACGTTTGCTATACTTTCACTATGAGCTATCGCACGGTAGAACTGGCGTGGACTCCACGCTCGACCACCGAATGGGCGACGTTCTCGGCCGGCCGTCGTGAGGCGGCACGGCTGTGGAACGACCTCGTGCTACGGCATCACCGCATCCGCCGCCTTGCTTGGCGTTGGCCCAGCAAGGCGCGCTGGCAGCGCTGGGCCAAGGGGCGTTATCTCGGCTTGTCCGCTCAGAGCACACAGCAGCTCATCGGCGAGTTCTGCGAGGCGGTGGATTCGTGCCGCCACCTGCGCACGAACGGCCAGACCGAAGCACGCTATCCATGGCGTCTGCGCCGCTATCACGATGTGGTTTACACGAATCAGGACGCCCGCATTCGGGACGGGCGCCTGGTGTTGCCACACGGCACGAGTGGCACGCTGCGCATCCGCCTGCCGGAGACGGTCTCACTGCCGGGCCGCTTGATGGAGGTGCGCCTCTCCTATGGCACGGTGCGCCTCGTCTGCGAGGTACCCCAAGCCCCCCGCCCACAGCAGGCCGTCATCGGCGTAGACCTGGGCGTGAATACGCTGATCGCTGCCTCCGACGGCGGCACGGTCTTCTTGGTGAGCGGACGCGGCGTGAAAGCGGTCATCCAGTGGCGCAACAAGACACTGGCGAGCATCCAGCAGGCGCAGTCCAGCACGTCCAAAGGCTCGCTGCGTTGGAAGCGCCTGCAACGCCGCAAGTACTGTGTGCTCGGCAAGACCAAACGCCAGGTGCGCGACGCCACCCACAAGGCCACGCATGCCATCGCTACGGCGTTCCCCGGCGCCACGTGCTATGTCGGCGAGCCGTTCAATAACGCCGCCCGACGCAGCGGACGGGTGCACGCCCAGCAGGTGAGCACCGCCTGCACGCGCAAGATCATCGAGCAGCTCGAGTACAAAACCGCTGGGGCAATCACCCTGAGCGAAGCCTATTCCTCGCAGACGTGTCCCGTATGCGGGGAGCGGAGCAAGCACCGCCGGATCTACCGCTGCCCCCACTGTGGCACGACGGCCCCACGGGATGCGATTGGCGCGGTCAACATCCTGGCGCTCGGTACTCATGGTGCCATGCTCCCAGGTCGTGCTGTCCCGCAGCACATCAAGTATCTGCGCCCCTGGCGCAGTAGTTCCGGCGGACACCCGGCACGTAGCTCGGCGTGAGCCGAGAAGTCCCTGGCTTCAGCCGTGGGGCGTGTCACTTCGTGATCTTCAGGTTGGTGAAGACCGCTTCAGCCTGGTCGCCGACGTAGAGACCAGATTTGCCGGTGGCGAACGTGGTATCGTCGGCCTGGCCCACCTTCGTGCCGTTGACGAAGAAGTCGAAGTGGCCGCCCTTGGCGACGACCTGCAGCGTGTTGGTGGTGTTGAGGCCACCTTTGATCGCCGCGTTGGATGTTGGATCAACCAGGCTCTTGAAGGTGCCGCCAACGACCTTGCCGAAGTCCCACTCGCTGTTGCCATCGATGCCGAACTGATAGTAGTTGCCCTGGCTAGTGCGGCGCAGGGCAATGCCAAAGTCAGCAGCGGTGGTCGAGCCGGAGAGTTGCTTGACATCCACGGTGGCGGTCGTGTCACCGAGGTCCCCCGCCGGCGCATAGCAAATAAAGCCGTCTTTGATGTGATAGCCGTCGCTGGCGAAGTTGCACTGCCCACCCGTGCTCCAGTCGCTGGAGGACGAGGTCAACGCATTGGAGTAGATGACGTTCGAAGCGTTGGTGCCGCCAGACTTGCTCGTCAGCGCCGCCACCGCGATGACCGCACCGATCACGACCAGTGTGATCACCGCCGCGATGATCCGGAAGCGGTTCTGCGTCCGGCGTACCTGTGTCATGGGCACGGCCGTGCCACCCCAGGGCGAGGGAGCGAGCGGCGCGCCACCGCCTGCGTTCTGGCCATAGCCGAAATCACTCTGGCCAGACAGCGGCTGGCTAGGTCCAGCCGGCGAGCCAAACGGAGTACTGGGTGGTGCATACGGTGAGCCGCTGGGTGGTGCATACGGTGAGCCGCTGGGTGGTCCGTATGGTGAGCCGCTGGGTGGGTTCGAGTAGCCATACGCAGGCGGCTCCTGCGCGTAGCCTGGCGGTGGGCTGTAGCCGCCCTGCCCCGCCGGCGCTCCGTAGCCGCCCTGCTCCGCCGGCGCCCCATACTGGCCCGCGGAGGGAGCGCTGCCTGGGCGCGCGAAGGGCTGGCCGCAGCGCGGGCAGCGATCGGTCGGACGGTCGAGGTACAACCCACAAGTCGGACAGTTCATCGTCGCTCCTCGTCATTCGTGGCTATCGGCCCGCGGCGCCGGCACGCCGGCATCGCACGTGGGCGCACGGCACAGGCAAATCTCATCATCCGGGACGGGCAGCGGAGGTCAGGCCGCTGCCCGGCACACAGTATACAAGGATACGTCCATTTGGTACAGGCAATTGCTGTAAGGGTCTTGCCTCGCGTGCGGCGCGCACAGACACGTGCAGGCACGCATGGCAGGCGGCGGGCTGTGCAGACTGGTGGCGGGCGCGTCACGTGCGGCTGAGAGTGGGCGCGCCGCGAGCGGTGGCGTCGTGGTACGGGGGCATCTGGTGGGCACGCGGCGGCTGTGGGCGATGTGGCATGTCGCAGGCGCGGGATAGAAGTGGGGTAGAAGAGTCCGCGCTCGCATGCCACACATGAAGACAGCCCCAACGGGCCGCCTGCCCACAGCCTTGTGCCCGTGACCGATGAGATGAAAGACGGACTACGACACCGGCCTACAAAGACAGACTACGAGTGCGCCTGATGGTGGACGAGCAGTCAGCAGATTGCGCGCCAGGTGGGGGCCTGCATCGCGATCCTTCTTGCCCGTCTGCCTCATACAACGCAGTGTACCTGGCGGAGTAATCACCAGACATGTCGGTCCTGGAAGCGGTACTATCAGGCTAGCCGCCTTGGGCGCCGCTCCTCACTCAGCCGGCCGGCAGCATATCGAGCAGACTGCGCAGTATGCGGGCAGTCACGCCCCAGATGCGGTAAGGCCCGAAGTCGTAGAAGTGGATGAGATGGTCCGCGCCAGCGCGCCGCCAGATCTCGCTGTGGTAGATTGCCGGCTCTGCCAGCGCCTCCAGCGGTGCCTCGATCACCTCGGCGACCTCGCGTGGATTCGGCGTCAGCATGGGCAAGCCGTCGCCCAGCCAGCCGACGTACGGCTGGATGAGAAAGTTGCTGACCGCCGCGAAGACAGTGGGCAACGGCCCCAGCAGGTCCACGGCCGCCGGGTCCAGCCCCAGCTCTTCGCGCGTCTCGCGTAGCGCGGTCTGCTCCAGCGACGCATCGGTGGTGTCGCGCGAGCCGCCCGGAAACGAGATCTCGCCGCGATGCGTGGAGAGGTCCTGCGAGCGCTGGGTGAAGAGCAGGCACGGCAAGCCGTCGCGCACGTAGAGCGGCGCAAGCACCGCCGCGGCGCGGGCAACCTGCGCGCCAGGGGCCAGCGTGCTCGTGGGCGCCGCTGGAAGGGCTCGCCGCAGGAACACGGTCAGTGCGTCGGCATGCCGCAACAGCTCTATGCGCGACGAGCCCTGCTCCACCTCATCCGTCACTCGCACCACCTGTTGCCCACTTGCAGTCTGACAATCTGTTCATACGCGGCAGATATTGGTCCCAATCAGGCGCATTCGGCTTGCGCAGGCCCACCCCCTCTGGTATAATAGGCGCTGAAGTGGGGGCATGCAACGCGGCTCGTGCGGGCCAACGCGCGCGAATCCAGAGATCAGCCGAGAGGAAGACCACCCTCGGCGTATTTGTATTCCGTGCCGTCGCACCAGGACAAACCATCGTCACGTAGGATCTCGGACACTCGTACGGTCGGGACTCCATCACACACTACACACGCTTCATCGCGCAGTGCACGTCATCGCGATGCGGCGAACCCCGGCGCGGCGCGCCTTCCCCTCGACTCGCGTAGTCTCCCCTTCTTCAGCGCTGCACGCTCGTGCGCGACGGTGCCCGCCAGGATTTGCTCGATGAGGCCGTGCCCCCTCACCTTTGCCCGTCCTTCCCGGCCCCACTACGCCACGCGGACAGCTCATTCTACAGAGGGGGTAACCTAGTACCCATGCCAATTGAGCAGGGGAACCTGCCGGATCCGGCGGCCATGGCCGCACAGACCGGCGACAGTGCCGATGTCGTGCGCGAGCACGGCACGGACGTAACGAACAGCGAACAGGTTGGGACGATGAGCGTACACGATGATTTCACCGCGCAGACCGAGTCGGCGCAAAACGGGCACGACGATAGGACCGAACTGCCCGACATGAGCGAGATGCAGCGCCTGCTAGACGAGGAAGAGGTGCAGTTCCGCAGCATCAAGCGCGGCGATGTCGTCGAGGGCCAGATCGTGCGCATCGATGCCGACGAGATCCTCGTGGACATCGGCCTCAAGAGCGAGGGTGTGCTCTCCACCAAGGAGCTGCCCAACCAGGGCTATGGCTCGCTGGCCGAGCTGCACGTGGGCGACGAGGTGCTCGTCTATGTGATGCAGCCCGAGACGCCCGAGGGCCACGCGATCGTCTCGATCAAGCGCGCACGCCTGGAGCGCCAGTGGCGCATCGCCCAGGAACAGTACGAGCGGGGCGACCTGTTGGAGGCCGAGGTCATCGACCACAACAAGGGCGGCCTGATCGTCAACCTCGAAGGCATTCGCGGCTTCGTGCCCATCAGCCAGATCCTCAACCTCAAGCGCGAAGACACCGCCGACAACGCCGAGACGCAGAACAAGCTGGCGAGCATGGTCGGCCGGAAACTGCAGCTCAAGATCATCGAGATCAACCGCAACCGTAACCGGCTGATCCTCTCCGAGCGCCTGGCGGTGCAGGAGTGGCGGGCCAAGCGGCGTGAGGAGCTCTTGAACGAGCTGAAGGTCGGCGAGGTCCGCAAGGGCATCGTCTCCAACCTCTCCAATTTTGGCGCGTTCGTGGATCTGGGCGGCGCAGACGGCCTGGTGCACATCAGCCAGCTGGCCTGGAGCCGCGTCAACCATCCCAGCGAGGTGCTCAAAGTCGGCCAGGAGGTCGAGGTGCAGGTGCTCTCGGTGGACAAGGAGAAGAAGAAGATCGCCCTGTCCATCAAGCGCGCCGAGGTGGACCCGTGGACCACAGTGGAGGGCCGCTACCAGGTGGGCCAGTTGGTGCACGGCACCATCACCAAGATCGCGCCGTTCGGCGCCTTCGCGCGCATCGAAGACGGCGTCGAGGGGCTGATCCACCTCTCGGAGCTGCCGGCGGGCCAGCAAGATCCCAAGGCCGTCCTGCGCGAGGGCCAGGAGGTCACCGTCCGCATCCTGCGCATCGACGCCGACCGGCGGCGCCTGGGGCTCTCCATCCGTCAAGCGGACGAAGGCGCCAGCGCTGAGCCGGCGGCGGGGGAGGAGCCATCCGTGCGCGCCGCCGAGGGCGGCGTGAGCGCCGAAGCGCCCGCGGAGGGCGCGCCCGAGGCTCCGGCTGTGGCCGCCTCCCAGGAGGCGACCCGGCCGGCTCGCCCAGCCCGCCCCGCACAGGAGGAGCCGACCACCGCGATGGCCGCCGCCTTCCAGGCCGCGCAAGCGGCTGCTGTGCGCGAGCAGAACGCTTCGGCAGCCAACGGCACAGCGCCGGCCGAAGCGCCGACCGCCACCACGGCGGTGCCCGCTGCGCCGGAGCCGGCCACGCCGGAGCCCAGCGCTCCAGCCGCCGCCGCGCAGCAGCCCGCGGCTGCGAAGGCCCCAGCGGCCTCTGCTGCGGCGGCTGAACCCACCGCCGAGCCGGAGCCCACAGCGGCCGCTCCAGAAGCTGCCGCACCGGCGACCGCGGCGGAAGCCGCTCCACCTACCGAGCCGGAGGCGGCCGCGGCATCTGAGCCGGAGGCAACCGTTGCCGAGCCGGAGCCAGCGGCAACCGCTGCTGCGCCCGAGCCGGTGACCGCCGAGCCAGAGCCCGCGGCACCGGCGACTGCGGCGGAAATTGCCGCACCGGAGGTGGCGCCTGAGGCTCCTGAGGAGGCGCCTGCGGCGAGCGCCAGCAAGCCGGAGCCAGCCGCGGCGAAGGCGGAAGAACCCGCGGCCGCGAAGGCACAGGCTGAGGAGCCAGCGTCTCCCACCACGGAGACACCTAAAAAGACGAAGTCCGCCAAGCAGGAGGAGTCCGCAACGCCGACTGAGCCTACCTCAGCGGTAACCGAGAGCTAAAATCGCTTCGGCGCGAGTCTAGGGAGGCCGTTCTTGCGTTGTGCGGGAACGGCCTTCGCCTTACGCCTTTCCACTCGCCGGGATCAAATGCCTGCTCTAGACGAACAGTGCGCGATTGTCGTACCGTCTAATCACCGGCGGCGCTTGTATAAACGCTACGACCACGCCGATGAGAAGCGCGCGACGTTGCTCTCCTCAGCGTGTGCTCCAGTCTATCCAGATCCACCAGCGGGCCGCGGAGCCACGATGCATCTGGCAGGCGTGATCATCGCGAGCGGGTATGCGGCAACGGATCGCGCCGCGAACGCGAGCAGCGCTGGGCTGTCGCCGAGTAAGGCGCGCGGATTGCGATGAGCGACACCAGAGTGGAGGCACAACTGCTGACGAGCCGCGGCGGGTGCGAGGCGGTGCTCCGGCGGAGGTAAGGTGACTTACGGTGGCAAGGCGCGCTGTGAGCGACTGGCGCTTCCATTGCGCGGAAGCCGGGGCGGAATACAACAGTAACACCAGTGGCCGCGCGGCGCCGCTCGGACTGATGAGGGCGCCACAGGACGCCGAAAGTACGCGCGACCATGCACGAGCCAGCCGTCTGCCTCGTACTGACGAGGACACGCAAGACCGCTTGAATAGCGGATTTGTATGGATGAGCTTCCTTGACGCTGAGTCGTGGATGGCGTATTATTAGAACCAGGTTTACCTGACTAGGAGGGGCCCGGTTCCACCCTAGGCCTTGAAAGGGGGGATACATCAGGTGAACGACAGAGACAGATTCGATAAGTTTACCGAGCGGGCTCGCAAAGTGTTGAGCCTGGCACAGGAAGAAGCCCAGCGCTTCAACCATAATTACATCGGGACCGAGCATCTCCTCCTTGGCCTCGTCCGTGAGGGCGACGGAGTGGCGGCGAAAGTTCTGAGCAACCTGGGCGTTGAGTTGAACAAGGTCCGCAGCGCCGTCGAGTTCATCATCGGCCGCGGCGACCGCATCGTGCTTGGCGATATCGGTCTGACCCCCCGCGCCAAGAAAGTCATCGAGCTGGCGGTGGATGAGGCACGCCGCCTCAACCATCATTACATCGGGACCGAGCATCTCCTCCTCGGCCTCGTGCGTGAGGGCGAGGGGATTGCGGCTGGCGTCCTCGAAAGTCTGGGTGTCAACCTCGAAAAGGTCCGCACGCAGACGATTCAGGTGCTCAGCCAATCCGGCGGCACTCACAGCGAGTCCGGCCGCGAAAAGCACTCCAAGACGCCGACCATCGATCAGATGGGCATTGATCTGACCTCCCATGCGCGTCAGAACAAGCTCGATCCGATCGTGGGCCGCGAAAAGGAGATCGAGCGCGTCATCCAAATCCTCTCGCGCCGCCAGAAGAACAACCCCGCGCTCATCGGCGAGCCGGGCGTCGGCAAGACGGCCATCGTCGAGGGGCTGGCGCAGCGCATTATCGCCGGTGAGGTTCCCGAAACGCTCCAGGGCAAGCGCCTGTTGACGCTGGACGTTGGCTCGCTCGTCGCGGGCACCAAGTATCGCGGTGAGTTCGAAGAGCGGCTCAAGAAGATCATCGAAGAGATTCGGTCCAGCCAGGACTGCATCATCTTCATCGACGAGGTCCACACCCTGGTGGGCGCGGGCGCGGCAGAAGGTGCGGTGGACGCCGCGAACATCCTGAAGCCGGCGCTCTCGCGCGGCGAGCTGCAATGCATCGGCGCCACCACGCTGGACGAATATCGCAAGTACATCGAGAAGGACGCGGCCCTGCAGCGGCGCTTCCAGGAAGTGATCGTACGCGAGTCCACCGTTGAGGAGACGATTCAGATCCTCAAAGGCATTCGCGAGAAGTACGAGCAGCACCACCGGCTCACTATCACCGACGATGCCCTCAAGGCAGCGGCGGAGATGGGCAGCCGCTATATCACCGACCGTTTCCTGCCGGACAAGGCGATTGACCTGATCGACGAGTCGGCCAGCCGCGTGCGCATGCAGCGCTCGCTCGCTCCGCTCAATCTGAAAGAGGCGATGCGCGGCCTCGAGGCGGTCCTTCGCGAGAAGGACGAAGCCATCCAGAATCAGGACTATGCCCAGGCGGCTGAGCTGCGCGACCGCGAGGTCAAGCTGCGCGACCGCATCGCCAAGCTAGAGTCTGGCTGGCACCGGGACCAGGGCAACGAAAAGCCGACGGTCGGCGAGGAAGATATCGCGCAGATCGTCTCGATGTGGACGGGCATTCCCGTCATGCGCATCGCGCAGGAAGAGTCCGCCCGGCTGCTCGAGATGGAGAGCGCGCTGCATAAGCGCGTGATCGGCCAGGATGAGTCGATTGAGACCATCGCCCGCGCCGTGCGACGAGCACGCGCCGGATTGAAGGATCCCAAGCGCCCCATCGGCTCGTTCATCTTCATGGGGCCGACCGGTGTCGGTAAGACAGAGCTCGCGCGCGCGCTGGCGGAGTTCATGTTCGGCAGCGAAGACGCGCTCATCAAGATCGACATGTCCGAGTTCATGGAACGCCACGCGGCGGCTCGTCTCGTCGGCGCGCCTCCGGGCTATGTCGGCTACGAGGAGGGCGGTCAGCTGACCGAGGCGGTGCGGCGCAAGTCGTACAGCGTGATCTTGCTGGACGAAATCGAGAAGGCCCATCCAGACGTCTTCAACATGCTGCTCCAGATCCTGGAGGACGGCAAGCTGACCGACGCCAAGGGCCGCACGGTGGACTTCCGCAACACCATCATCATCATGACGTCGAACGTCGGCGCGAGTCTGCTCAACAAGGAAGCCGCCATCGGCTTCGCGCAGAGTCGCGACAAGTTGAAGGCACAGCAGGCCGAATACGACTCCATGAAGGATAAGGTGCTCGGCGAGCTGAAGAACACCTTCAAGCCGGAGTTCCTGAACCGCATCGACGCGACCATCGTGTTCCATAGTCTGCGCCAGGAGCACGTGCGGCAGATCGTGGACCTGATGCTCGCGCGGGTGCGCACGCAGCTCACCGAGCAGCAGGTGGAGCTGCTCGTGCCGGAGGATGCCAAGGACTTCCTTGTCACCAAGGGCTACGATGCGCAGTACGGCGCACGTCCGCTACGCCGCACGATTCAGAATCTGATCGAAGATCCGCTGGCCGAGGGCCTGCTGCAAGGCAAGTTCCGGCCCGGCGACATTGTCGAAGCCACCCACCGCGACGATACGGTGGTGCTAGACGTGCACGAGCGCCGGGAGGATCTGCTCCGCCAGCTCCCACCGCCTCCGGAGGCTGCGCTTTCGGCGGGAGAGGTTGGCGGCGGCAGCGAGTCATCGCACTAGCTGCTCGGTTCACCGAAAGGGGGCGCGTCCGGGATCTCTCCTGGGCGCGCCCGTTCTTTTTGCGCCGCGCATAGCCGCGCACAGGACTGGGCGCACGAAAAGAACCCATCCGTTGCGTCGGGCGTATACACATGCGAGGAGCACGGCACGCACGCGTGCAACCTGCGCAGAGAGCGCCCGGCTCGCGGCACTCGCGGCACTCGCGGCACTCGCGGCAACCGTTACCGCTTTCGTCGCCCGGCGCATGGAATTGGTCTACGGATCACAGCCCGCACATCTCTCGCACCCGTGCGGATGGCTATCCTTTGAGGTACCGATGCCACGACCACATACGAAGTTCGTCTGCCAGCAATGCGGCTACGAGAGTGCGAAGTGGATGGGCCGCTGCCCCGACTGTGGCGAGTGGAATAGCCTCGTCGAGACGGTGATCCCTGGTGCCCGCGGCCAGGCGGACAGCCGCGTCACGAGTCTCGCACGGGCGGGCCGCTCCACGCCGACGCCCCTCACGCAGATCGAAGCCACCGGTGACCGGCGCCTCGCCACCGGCTCGGGGGAGCTAGATCGCGTGCTGGGCGGGGGTATCGTACCTGGTTCGCTGGTGCTGCTCGGCGGCGAGCCAGGCATCGGCAAATCCACGTTGCTCGCCGCCGTCGCGGGTTACATCGCGTTACAGACCGGGCCGGTGCTCTACGTCTCCGCTGAGGAGTCCGCCCAACAGGTCAAGATGCGCGCCGATCGGTTGGGCATCACCAGCGAGCGGCTGCTGCTGCTGCCAGAGACGGAGATCGAAGCGGTGGTCGAGACGGCGGAGCGCCTGCGGCCCGCGCTCCTGGTCGTGGATTCGATCCAGACGGTCGCCTCATCGAACGTCACCTCGGCGCCCGGCAGCATCAGCCAGGTCCGCGAGTCGACGCTGCGGCTGATGCAGCTGGCGAAGGGGACGCAGGTACCCGTCTTCATCATTGGGCACGTCACCAAAGAGGGCACAGTGGCCGGGCCGCGGGCGCTGGAGCACATCGTAGACGCCGTGCTCTACCTGGAGGGCGAGCGCTACCATAGCTACCGGCTGCTGCGCGGGGCGAAGAATCGCTTTGGCGCGACCAACGAGGTCGGCGTGTACGAGATGCGCGGCGAAGGCATGGTAGACGTCGAGAATCCCTCGGCGCTGTTTTTGGCCGAGCACGACGGCCGCAGCACCGGCTCGGTGGTCACCGTGAGCATGGAGGGGACACGCCCACTGCTGGTGGAGGTGCAGGCGCTGGCCACCACGACGGTCTTCGGCACGCCGCGCTGCACCACCAACGGCCTCGATCAGAGCCGCACGCTGATGCTGCTGGCGGTGCTCACCAAAAGAGTTGGTCTCGCTTTGGGTAATCAAGACGTGTATGTGAATGTAGCTGGTGGATTCTCGCTGGGCGAGCCGGCGGTGGATCTCGGCGTGGCCGCCGCGGTCGCCTCCAGCTTCCGCGAGCAGCGCGTCGCACCGGACACGGTGCTGATCGGGGAAGTCGGGCTGGGCGGCGAGATCCGCACGGTGACGCGCACCGAGGCGCGCATCCGCGAGGCGGCCAAACTGGGCTTCCGGCGCTGCGTGCTTCCGAAGTCCACCCGCGCGCGGCCACACCTAAATGATAGTACTTCTGGTCCTGGCATCGAGCTTGCGCAGGCTAGCACATTAGCCGAGGCGCTCGAGCTAGCATTGGAGTGAGTCTGCCAGGGCGCCAGAGCAACGGTGTATAATGGCGGATACGGTCCGTCAAGTAGACTCGCAGATGCTGATGCAAGGGCGCGTTAGCGGGCGAGGTCGGGTCGTCTGGAAGGGAGGGGAAGAGCGGTCGCTTCAGCACGGTGGAGAGAGCGAGCACGTGGTCTCTTGTTTCCCCTTCGGTGGTGGGATTGAGCTGGCTGACCAACTGCACTTATCCGCGTCATATATGTGGCGCAGCCGTGATAATCGCTCGAATGCTCCACCGCCCTCACATGCGCGTGCGCTGGATGCACGCGCCACATGCGACAGGCCCATGGGGGTCTGATCGGAGGACGGTATGACTGGGAAGCTCATCAGCCGCATCATCGGGCTGGTCGTCGCCATCGGCGTCGGACTGGCGGTATTCTTCAATCTTTTGAACGCGCCCAACATCCACCTGGGTACGGCGGCCACCGCGGGCATTGCCGTGCTCAGCGCACTGGTGGCGCTGATTCTCTCCATCTGGATCGCGCTGGTACCCTATCGATGGGTGCGCGATCAGATTCGCCGCGCTGAGGTCAGCGACGTCATCGCCGCCGTCATCGGCCTCATCGTCGGCCTCATCATCGCCGCGCTGGCCTCGATCTTCCTCTCGCAGATCACCTTCCTTGGGCTCGGCCACTGGCTGCCAACGCTCACTGCGATCCTGTTCGCCTATGTAGGCATCACCATCGCCGTGCTGCGCAAAGACGACTTCGGGCGGCTCTTCGCCTCCGCGGCGACTGCCGGGCGGGCGGCGCGGCGGGCGGCGCGCGAGGAGCGCGACAACGACGAGAGCGAGGACCGCGACGACCATGCGCGCGAGGACCACGCCCGCCTGCGCGACCGGTTGCCGGGGCGCAAGCCCGCGCGCCAGCCCGACCGCATCCTGGTGGACACCAGCGCGATCATCGACGGCCGCATCGCTGACATCAGCGAGACCGGCTTCATCTCTGGCATGCTGGTGGTGCCGCGCTTCGTGCTCGAAGAACTGCAGCATATCGCCGACTCAGCCGACAGCATGCGCCGCAACCGTGGCCGGCGCGGCCTCGAAATCCTGCAGCGGTTGCAAAAGGAGCCAGCGGTGACGGTGGATATCACCGATGCCGACGCCGAGAGCATCCACGAGGTAGACGCCAAGCTGGTGAAGCTGGCACGCCAGTGGCATTGCCCGATCATCACCAACGACTTCAACCTCAACCGCGTCGCCGAGCTGCAGGGCGTCAAAGTACTCAACATCAACGAGCTTGCCCACGCGGTGAAGCCGATTCTGCTGCCGGGCGAAGAGATGTCGATCAAGATCATGCAGGACGGCAAGGAGATCGGCCAGGGCGTCGGCTATCTGGACGACGGCACGATGATCGTCGTCGAG
>Ga0207646_10003641_pt1 | contig 17232 bp, 17 predicted proteins | sample KBSK5502metaG_FD_184343 | JGI IMG/M metagenome (GOLD analysis project Ga0207646, IMG submission 184343) | Corn, switchgrass and miscanthus rhizosphere microbial communities from Kellogg Biological Station, Michigan, USA - KBS K5-50-2 metaG... | ecosystem: Host-associated > Plants > Roots >... | reverse complement strand
CGCGAAAGCTCGAGAGCCAGCACCAGCGACTTGTCGCGCTGAGTCCGGAGTCGGTGCTGACCCGGGGCTACAGCATCACCCGGGACGCCGCGAGCGGCGCGATCCTGCGATCCGCAGCTGAAGCCGAGGTGCAGCAAGAAGTCACGATCCAGCTCGGCTCGGGGAAGCTCGCTGGGCGCATCGAGGAGGTCACGCCGTGACCGAGGAGCTGACGTACGAGCAGGCGCTGGAGAAGCTCGAGGAGACGTTGAAGCGGATGGAGTCGGACAAGCTTTCGCTGGACGACGCGGTCAAGGCTGCCGAGGACGCTCAGCGCTACTTCCGAATCTGCGTCCAGCGGCTGGAAGAAGCCCGCAAGAAGATCGAGGTCCGCGCCGAAACCGAACCTACTGTGTGACCGGCTCTGCCGACTCCAGCTTCTCGTCCATTGCCCGTATTCGCTGGCTTAGGTTCTTGACGAACTCCAGCAGCACCTCCGGGTGCTCATGGACGATCGCATGCAGACGATCGCGCCGGAGAACGCGGACCGTGGTGTCTGTGGTCGCCTGGGCGCTCGCCGACCTGGGCTCCTCGTCGAAGACCGACATCTCCCCCACCACCGTCCCGGTCCCATGGCGGGCCAGGGTCACCTCGCGGCCCCCATGGTCCAGGTGGACGCGGATCTCGCCTTCGACGACGACATAAAGCTCCGCACCGACATCGCCCCTGCGAAACACGGACTCGCCCATGACGAAGTGCCTGGTGACCATGAGTCGGTCGATGCTTGCGAGCTGCTCGAGGGTCAACGTGCTGAAAAGGGGAACCCGCTTCAGCGCGATCAACTCTTTCATGTGCTCACTCAGTCCTTGGGAGGCCGCCTCTGCTGTCTCGCGGACCCATTTGTCTTCGTGGTCAGTGAGGGCTTCGAGCTCCGCGGGCGACAGGGGCCGGGCCACAATCGAATCGAACGACTCCGGCTCCAGCAGCCGTGCCAGCGGTCCGGCAAGCCAGGCCGGGCCGAAGTTTAACAACGTTTCCAGGGCCTCGACCCGCGTTTGCGAGTCCTCCGACGCGAGCCCGCGCTCGACGGTCGCGAAGCCTCGCTTGCCATGCAGCGCCCGCATCGCGGCAAGGCCTGAGTCCGCGGCGCTGTTGGCGTAGTCGTCGAGCCCGATGCGAAGGAGGGCGTATGCGGCGGCGGTATCGCCATCGACGTGCCGCATCGCGCCGCCCAGACGCGCCGACAGCCGCGCGAGATGTTCACCGCTCGACAGGCGCGTCACAAGGTGACCGCGTACGTGCTGAAACAGCTCGGGGCGGCCGCTCCGCATCAGCGCCTCCACCGCGGCGGCGGATGTGTCGTCCCGCGCGAGGAGCAGAGGCAGCGTGAGCGCCAACGCCTCCGGCGCCTGGGTCGCCATCGCCTCCGCCGCAAGCCGCCGGACATCTCGGTCGGGACTGGCCAGTCCCGCGGCCAGCGCCTCGGCGTACGACTGCTGCCAGTCGCTCGGTGGCGCCCACCGCGACGCCTGACGGAGTGCCTCACGCCGCACCTCGACGTCGACGTCGCGCATACATTCGATGAGCACTGAGCCAACGCCAGGGATATCTCCCTTCATCCGCGCGAAGGCGCGCAAGCCTTCCAGGCGGACATGCGGATCGGCGTCGCCCAGGGCCTTGACAACTGTTCCGGCGTCGGCCACGAACGCCGCGGCCCACGCCGCCGCGGCCCGGTCGCGCGGTGCGTCTGAGCTGTCGAGCGCGCGGAGAACCTCGTCGGATCCTTCCCAACGCGCCTTCCGCATCACTCCCGCGATCGCGGCGGCGGCGCGTACCCACCCGTCCTGGTCGTTTTTTGCCGACTCGAGCTGGTCAGGCGTGATCGAGTCGGGCGGCGCCATCTGGAATACCAGGCGACGGACCGTCGCGTCCGGCGACGCGAGCAGCTCGGGTGCCATAGACCTGAACACGTCCGGCGACGCCTTGGCCAGCGCGGCGACGGCGAACTCCCTGGTCTTGTCGTCGGCCCCGCGGACATAGCCCTGCAGCTCGACGATCTGGTCCGGTGTCGGCCGTCCGACCGCCTGTTGAAAGTCGGCAAGGCTCAGCGCATGGGTGCGAAGCCGCGAGTAGATCGCGTCGACGTAGAGGCTCCTGACCCACCAGGCGGACCCGACCAGAAGGACGGCGAGCGACAGGCCTACGAGGGCGAGGACCTCGACGTTTGCGACGCCCGCCGCCTGGAGGAGCAGCAGGCCGACGCCGCTTGCCGCCGCGGCACCGGGAAGGACCGCGTTGTCGAGCAGGAATTTCAGCTTGGGCACCACCTGCGCGGGCAGCGCGCCGCCAAGCACGTTCTGCGCGGGATCGTCAAGCCCGGTCTGGAGACCGTTCCGGACGATGAATAGGAAAAGCGCGGTGGCGAGCACGGGATTGGCCGCCACGGCGATGAACCCGATGACGGTGAAGATGGGCAGGACCACGATGGCGTTCTTGACGCCCAGTCTGTCGAGCACCCACGGTGCGATGAGCAGGCTGACGATCAGCTGCACCACGTAGCTGACGAGCCAGGCGTTGCCGATGAGGATCGTGAGCTCCTGCAGGTTGTTGTGGGTCGCCTCGACGAAGAGCAGCGCCACGAGGTAGTCGCCGACCCGACCCACGATTAGGAGAACGAGAGCCAGCAGCACGAGGGCGAGGACCAGCCGGCTCCCGGTTACGTATTCGACCGCGCGCCTCAACAACGCGATCGCCCCGTGCCGCTTCAGGTCGACCTGGTGCTGGACCATGAGCTGGTCCGCCTCGTCGACGAACGCGGGCCGGAACAGGGTGCGCTCGAGCCCGACCGACATGATGGCGGCCGCGATCGACCCGAATGCCCACACGAACACCAGCGGCTCCGTGGCGTACAGCGCGACGATCGTGGTCGTGAAACCGGACAGGATGTAGCCGACGCTCGACCCGGCGGCGATGATGGGAAAGATCCGTTTGCCTTCGAGCACGTTGAAGTGCTGCGTGACAAACGTCCAGAAATGCAGCATGACCAGCTCGAACGCGACTGAATAGACGACGTACGCCGTGAAGGCCACACGGGCGTCCTCGCGGATCGTGTACGCGATGAAGATGCCGATCGCAGCGACCGCGTTGGCGATGAGGTTGATCCGAAACGCGCGACCGACGCCAAACCGCCTGGTCAGCGCGCCCTGCACCGCATCGAGCGGCCAGACCGCCAGCGCGAGCACGATGAAGAAGAGCGGGTAGGCATGCGGTCCAGCTTTGTTGAGGAAGATCGACTGCGTGGCGCTGAATGCCGTGTACATCGCCCACCCCACGACGATCGCGAAGCCGGCCACCTGCAGCGTGCGTCGCAGCTCAGTGCGCCGGACGTGGAGGATCTTGGCGAGAAGAGGCGACACCGCCTCCTGCTGGCGAAACCTAGGTCTGCTGGACGCCGGCGATCCTCTGCAAGGCGGCGATGCGCTCCGCGATCGGCGGGTGGGTGTCGAACAAGTGGCTGAAGAAGCTGCCGTGGTGCTCTTCGGGGTTGTCGATCATCATCGCCGCGACCGCGTGGTTGAACCGCTCAGGCGGCTTGTCGTTGCTGGCGATCTTCTGCAGCGCTGAGATGAGGCCGGTCGGGTTGCGGGTGAGCTCGACACCGCTCACGTCGGCAAGCGACTCGCGCTGTCGCGACAGAGCAAGCTGCATCAGAGGTCCGACCAGGAACGCGACCAGCGTGAAGATGATGCCGATCGCCAGCACTATCAGGGCGCCCTGCCCTCGCATGCGCATGCGGCCGACGCTGTTCCAGAACGCGCTCGCGATCAAGGCTGCCATCCCGATCATGGTCGCGACCACCAGGAGCAATCGGACGTCGAAGTTCTTGATGTGGCTCATCTCGTGGGCCAGCACGCCCTCGAGCTCTTCTCGATTCATCATCTGCAAGAGCCCTGTGGTCACCGTCACCGCGGCGTGATTCGGATCACGTCCCGTGGCGAACGCGTTGGGGCTCGGGTCGCTGATTACGTAGACCTTCGGCAAGGGGAGGCCGTCGCCGATGGCCAGCGCCTGCACGATGTTGTAGAGCTGCTGATACTGGCGTGCGTCAGCGGGCTGCGCACCCATCGCGGCGAGGACTGTGGCCGAGCCGAAGTAGTAGGCATAGAGCGCCGCGACAACCCCGAGCAGGCCGAGGACGATTGCGCCCGCGACTGCGCCTCCCTGTCCATATGCCAGCCAGCCGATGATCAAGCCCGCCAGCAGCCACACGGCAAGGAAGGCGGCGATGACGATGATGCTGTTGCGCTTGTTGCGCGTGATCTGGTGGTACATGTCGGCCTAGGTCGCCGCGCGAGGGTTTCGCCGGATGGTATCGCGCAGGCGTGCGGCGACATAGCGGCCCCAGATTTGGGCCCAGACGAGGCCGTTGCCGAATGCCGACACGTCCTCGGAGTGGTGCTTGAAGTGGTACGTCCACATAGCTCTGTGGCGCTCGTACGTGATTTGGCGCCGGCGGTCTGCTGGTGCGGGCTTGATGCGATGCGTGGCGCTCGCGGCCGGTAGATAAAAGATCTTCCAGCCGCCGAGCTTCAGGCGATAGCAGAGGTCGAGGTCCTCGCCGAACATGAAGTAGCGAGGGTCGAAAAAGCCCACTCGGTCGAGCGCCGACATGCGCAGCATCAATGCCGCCGCGCTTCCCGCGTCCATCTCGTGAACGTCGGACTCTGGGAGGTACCCCATGTTGTGGCGGCCGAAGCGCGGGCTCTTCGGAAAAAGCTTGCTCAGACCCACCGTCTGGTAGAAGAGCGTGCTCGGGATCGGAAAGGCCCGCCGCGCGTCCGGGTCGAGCCGGCCGTCCGGCAGCACGAGTCGCGGGCCGACCGCGCCCGCGTCCGGACGCGTCAGCAGGAAATCGGCTAGCCGGCCTACGCACTGCGGGTCGAGGACTACATGCGGGCTGAGCAGGAGGGCAAAACGTCCCTGGCACCTCTCGAGCCCGAGGTTGGCGGCGCGGCCGTAGCCGAGGTTCTTCGACTGGACGAGCACCGTCGCCTGGGGAAACTCGTCTGTGACGGCCGCCGGGGAACCGTCCGACGAGTCGTTGTCGACCACGACCGCCTCCACGGGCACGTCCGCGCTCGCGAAGAACGACTTGAGGCACTGAAGGAGCTCGTCCTTTGCGTTGCGGTTGACGATCAGTGCTGAGACGATGGGCTTGGCCGGTTCTGGCATCGGCCAAGAATTATGGCCTGACGCGCCACTACAATCGGCGGACGTGCAGCGACTGGGTCTAAGCCTGAATCCGCCGATCCCCGCCCGCATCTTCGCTACTGGGGCGGCTCATCCGTGCGTTGCCGCTTGCGCTCCGGTCCTCACGCACCTACGTGGTGCGCTCCGGTCCGGTGCTCGCGGCGCCTTCGGCTGAGCTCGCCACAGCGCGAATCTGCGGGCGCGGCCGGCGGATCCAGGCTAAGCCAGCGCCTGGCCCAGCTCCTGCGAAACCGGCTGGTCCGGCAGAACCTGATCCTGTTCTTCGGCGGTCTCGTCGCCGGAATCGGCGGTTTCGTCTATCACGCGATCGCGGGTCGCGTGCTGGGCCCGGCGACGTACGGGCAGGTCGCGTTCCTGATCGCGGTCTACTCCGTGGGCACCGGCCCAGCGCTGATCCTGATCGTCGTTCTGGCCCGGTACACGGCCATGCTGAACGCTCGCGGCGACCCGGGCGTGCGCTCGCTGCTCGCACGCACTGTGCGCCTGATCGCCATCCCCAGTCTCCTGTTGATCCTCTTCACCGCGCTCTTCGCGCGACCCATCGCCGCGTTCGAGCATCTCGGTTCTACCATCCCGATCCTTATCCTCGGATTTTCGATCGCGCTCATCTGGCAGGTTGCGATTCCGCGCGGAATCCTGCAGGGCCTGCAGCGATTTACCGCGCTATCCCTCAACCTCTCGCTCGAGCTGGTTGTCCGCACGATCGTCGTCGTGCTTCTGCTCCGGGCCGGCTATGCGGTGTCGGGCGCGATGGCTGCCGTGTTCGTCGGTCTGGCCTTCGTGTTCTGCCTGGGTCTTTATTCGCTGCGCGACCACTTCCGCGGCATCGGCACGCGCGTGAGGCTTCGCGTCATGGCGGGTTTCTCACTCACTGCTGCCGCCGGCATCATCGGCGTGCAGATCCTCTACAACCAGGACGTCATCCTTGCGGTGCACTATTTGAGCAGCCACGACGGAGGCATCTATGGGGGCCTCAACAAGATTGGGACGATTCTTTATTTCCTGACCCTCAGCGTCAGCCAGGTGCTGTTTCCGCGTGTCGTCGAGGCGGTCGCCAGGGAGCAGCACCCGGGGCGCCTCCTTCTTTGGTCGGCCGGCATCCTCACGGCGCTGGGCGCCGGCGCGCTGCTGGTCTTTGCGGTGGTGCCTGCGCTGGTGGTCGGGGTTCTGTTCGGGCCGAGCTTTCGCGACGCTATCCCGCTCGTGTTTCCCGTTGGCGTGATCGGCTTGGCGCTGTCGCTCGACAACCTGCTCGTCCAGTTCTTCATGGCCGTGCACGACCGGGTCTTCGTGCCCATCCTCGCGCTCGCGGTGGTCGTCGAGGGAACGCTCATCTTCCTTTTCCACGCGCGGGTGGGACAGGTGGTCCTAGACGTGCTCGTGGCATTGCTCGGGCTCCTCGTGCTGTTGAGCATTCGCTGCTACGTGCTCCTGCCAAGACTGCGGCCCGAGAGCGTCATCGAGCCGGAACCGGCCCTGCCCTGAAAAGGTAAGTCCCGCCACCCTGAAGGGCAAACGGGACTAAAAAACGCTCGGCAACGACCTACTCTCCCGCCGGGTTACCCCGGCAGTACCATCGGCGCTGGAGGGCTTAACTTCCGTGTTCGGAAAGGGAACGGGTGTCTCCCCTCCGCCATAGTCACCGAACCCGAAGATTATACGGAGTCTGGGATTTTTCCTCTCCCCTCAGGGGAGAGGGCAGGGTGAGGGGCGAGTAAGAAAGTCCCCCTATCGGGTTCTTCGCCGTCGGGCGCGAAGGCTCTTGATCTTCCTCGCCTCCGCCGGCGGAACGTAGTGCGAACGCCGTCTCATCTCGCGCACGAGCCCCTGCTCCTGCACCTTGCGCCGGAACTCGCGCAGCGCCTGCTCGAACTCCTCGGGATCCTTGACGACTATCCGCACAACCCGACAAGGATACAGGCCGAACCACGCAGGCCGCTTTGTAAAGGCTCCACTCGAGCACGTCGAACCGGCCGCGCGGCGCTCACTCTCACTCAAGCTCCGCGCGAGCCGGTCTTGTGGCAGCCCTTAGTTCTTTATGGGTTCACTCCAGCAAGCGCCACCGTCGCGGTGTGGGTGCCGGTCTGGTTGACCCACGTCACCGACACGCTGTCGCCGGGCTTGTGCGACCTGATTGCATTGCCGAGCGTGTCCGACGACGTCACCGCAGTCCCGCCGACGTTTGTGATCACAGAGTTGCGCGCGATCCCCGCGCTTTCGGCCGCCGAGCCCGGCTGGACACCAGTGACCAGCGCACCGGAGGTCACGCTCAGACCGAGCTGCTGCGCGCTGAACGCGTCGAGGGTCTGGACCGAGACGCCGAGGTAGCCGACCTGACCGTAGGTGAGCTCCGCTGCCTGGTCGTGCGCACGAATCCGATTGACGATGCCGACCGCGGTGTTGGACGCGATTGCGAAACCGACATCGGACGCAGACGAGCGGAAGCCTTGCGCCTGGCCGGCCGTGATCATGCCCACCACCTGGCCGGACGTGTTGACGAGCGCCCCGCCCGAGTCGCCTTCGTAGATCACCGCGTCGCTCTGGATCATCCCGCCCAAGGTCTCGGAGCCGCTCCCGCCAGAGCTTGCTGTGATCGTCTGGTCGAGCGCGGTGATCTGCCCCGACGTGACGTGCGGCGCCCCACCCTGGCCGAGCGCGTTGCCGAGTGTCACGACCCTGTCGCCGACCTTCAGCGACGACGAATCGGCGAACTTGACGGTGGGCAGGCCCGAGACGCTGCCGTCGATCTGGATCATCGCGATGTCCTGCGAGACGTCGACACCGACCACGTGGGCCGAATATCTCTGCGAGCGGCCCTGCACCGTGACCGTGATGCTGGTCGAGCCGTTGATCACGTGGTTGTTGGTCAGGATCTCGCCGGTTGAGCTGATCAGCATGCCGGAGCCCGCGGCGGCGCCGTTGCCCAGCACGGTGTTGATGTCGACGATGGCCGGGCTGACCTTGGCCGCGATGGCGGCGGTGGTGCTGTTGGGAGAGGTTGTGGTCCCCGGCGTGACCTGCTGGATGGGTGCTTCGGGCGACGTCGTCGCCTGTGCGACAGGGCGGTTGTTCACTGCGCGGGCGAGGCTCCACCCGATGCCGGCGCCGGCCGCCGCCGCAACTACAGCGATGAGCACGATGTACGCGGCGATCCGGTTCCACACGGAAGGCGGTGGCGGCGGGGCGGGCATCCACGGCGGTGGAGGCCCCATGGCCTCGGCGGCCGGTGGCGAAACCAGGGTCTGGTCGGGCGAGGCCGGCGTTGTCTGCTCCGGCTCTGGCGATTTCTCTTCTGACATGGATCTGTCCTCCGGTAACTCTCTGGAACGCTGTTTTGTGCTCCAGATTGCCCCGGCAAGCTGTGAGGCGACTCGACGGTTCCTTAGCGTCAACTGAGAATACGGGTCGCAGCCGAACCGACGCGAGTAACGTTTAGGCGCGGCACAGCAGATCGTTCAAGGAGGATTGACGATGGCGTTCCGAGAAGCCTCGCTCGAGACCACTGCCTCGCCCGTCAGCGTGTGGCGTGTTTGGTCGGACGTCAACCGCTGGCCGGAATGGAACCCGGACATGAACGAGTCGAGGCTCGACGGGCAGCTGAAGCTTGGCGCGACCGGCATGATCAACACGAAGTCGGGCGGCAAGCACGACGTCGTGGTTACCCACTACGAAGAGGGTCGATCGTTCGAGCTCGAGAGCACTGCGCTTCCAGGCACCAAGATGGCTATCCGGGCCACCATCGCGCCTGCCGGAAGCGGGAGCCACATCACGCAGGGCTTCGAGCCGCGCGGACTCCTGGCGCCGATCGTGGGCCCGATGATGGGCGGTCAGATCCTGAAGACCTTCAACGCGGTGCTGAACGGACTGAAGCGAAAGGTCGAAGCCACGTCCTGAGCAGCGAGGAACTCCTCCGCGCGAACGTCGGCGGACAGACCATCGCATACCGCGAGGCCGGCCGCGGCACGCCACTGGTGCTGCTACACGGGTTCCTATGCGACTCTCGGTGCTGGCGGACACAGCTGGCCAGCCTGGCGGATCGGTTCCGTGTCGTGGCGTGGGACGCACCGGGCGCCGGCGCGTCGCCCGACCCCGCAGAGACATTCACCGTCACGGATTGGGCCCATTCGCTCGCCGCCTTCCTCGACGAGTTGGGCATCGCTCGGGCGCACTTGCTCGGACTCTCATGGGGTGGCATGCTCGCCCAGGAGTTCTACCGGCTCCATCCCGCGCGTGTCGACCATCTCGTGCTCGCAGATACCTACGCGGGATGGACGGGATCGCTTCCGGCTGACGCCGTCGAGCACAGGCGCGCGAGGTGTTACCGCGACTCGTCGCGACCGGCGACCGAAGTTGTAGGCGAATGGGTGCCCAGGGATTTCTTCCTCAACGCCTCGCCGGAACTGGCCGCGGAGATGGCCACGGTCGTCGCCGACTTCCACCCGGTCGGATTTCGTCTGATGGCAAGATCGCTTGCCGACACGGACACCTCACCGGTGCTGGAGACCATCGATGCGCCGACATTGCTCCTGTGGGGGGAAGGCGACCAGAGAAGTCCGCTGGGTGTCGCGAAAAAAATGCATTCTGCGATTCGTCGCTCGGAGCTTCGCGTGATTCCCGGCGCGGGCCACGTCAGCAACATGGAGAAGCCCGAGGACTTCAACAGCTGCGTGCTCGAGTTTCTGCCGATTCACGACCTTTGAACTTTCCACGCGTCCAGAAAACCCGCCTCGTTCACGGACTCTGCCAGGCCGAGTGACCGCCCCAGCGCGGTGACGTGAGGCGGCTCGAGGCCGGCCTCCTTGACCATCGACCGGTCCTCGAAAGCCCCCGATGTCGGACCCGCATACATCACCGTTCCATGGGACAGCACGACCGTGGTCGGGCACGCTTCGCCGACAAAGTCCATGTCGTGCGTGACCACCAGCACGGTCCGACCCTCAAGCCCAAGCTGCTCGACCAGTCGCGCCAGGCGCTGGCGCGACGGATAGTCCTGCCCGAGCGTCGGCTCGTCCAGCACCATCACCCGCGGTTCGCCGGCCAGAGCCGATGCAATGGCGACCCACTTCCGCTCGCTGAGACCGAGGTCGTGCGGGTGAACGTCTTCCTTGCCTTCCAGGCCGCACGCGCGGAGGGCCCACGCAACGCCACGCTCGATTTCCTCCGACCGCTTCTTGAGCACCCGAGGCCCGAATGCGACTTCCGCCTTGACGGTCCTCTCGAACAGCTGGTCGTCCGGATTCTGGAAGCTGTAGCCGACGGTCTGAGCCATGGCCGCCACGGTCACGGTCCCTACGTCGAGCCCTCCCACCTCGACCACCCCAGAGCGAGGCCTGAGCAGCCCGATCATGAGCTTGGTGAGGGTCGTCTTGCCAGCGCCGTTTTCGCCCACCAGCGCGGTCACGCCTTCGCCCATTGAGAGGCTGAGGCCGGGCTCCGGATACACCTCCACCCCGCCTGGATATGCGAAGCGCACATCCTGCAGGAGGATCTCAGGCAATTGGGCTCTCGAAAGCAGCAGTCGAGTCGGCAAGTCGCACGGGCCAGGGGCCCGGCAGATCGGCGTCTCGCGCGAGCCGTGTGAACACCGGCAGGCCGACACGGTCCTGCACAGCGGCATGGTTGAACACGTCATCCGGCGGCCCGTCGGCGAGCACCCGGCCGGCGACCATCGCGACGATGCGGGGACACAGCTCGCACAACGTCTCCAGGCGGTGCTCGACCATGACGATGGTGACTCCCCGCGCGTGCAGGCCGGCCAGCACCTCGAAGATCGCGGCGGTGCCCGCGGGGTCGAGTTGCGACGTCGGCTCGTCCAGCAACAGCAGCTTCGGCTGCATGGCAAGCAAGGCGGCCAGCGCCAGTCTCTGCAGCTGTCCGCCGCTCAAGTCCAGTGGGTGGCGGGACGCGAGATGCGTGATGCCCACCTGCCGCATGGCTTCTTCGACACGCATGTCCACTTCAGGCCTCGACAGGCCGTGGCACTCAGGCCCGAATGCAACCTCGTCATCCACGCGTTCGCGGGCGCCAGAGATTTGTGTGAAGGGGTTTTGGAACAACAGACCTACCTCGGATGAGCGCTCGATCACAGGCACCGTTCGCGAGTCCCTGCCGAAGGCCAGGACGCTGCCTTTCAGCCGCCCGCCGAAGAAGTGCGGGGCAAGCCCCATCGCGAGCAGGCACAGCGTTGATTTGCCGGCGTTCGTCGGTCCGGTCACGCCGATCCATTCGCCGCTGGAAATGCTGAGTGAGATGTCGCTGACCGCTTCGCGGGGCGCCTCTTCGTACGCGTAGGAAACCCCGTCAAAGACCAGCGCGAGCTCGCTCACCGCCAGCCAGCAATTCGCGCGGCGATCGCTCCGGGTACGGCCAGCGCCATGACCCACCGTAGGATCCGCTGGGCCGCGCTGTCGACGAACTCATACCTGCTGATCCGCTTGACGCGCAAGCCGAACCCGCGCACCTCGAGCGCCATCGCCCGCTCTTGGGTCGCGACCAGCGATGAGAGCACGAGGGGCAGCATCAGGGGCAGGTATGCCCTGGCCCGTCTCGGCAACGACCCCTCGGTCTCGAGGCCGCGTGCTCGCTGGGCATCCTGGATGCGCCCGGCCATGTCGAGGGTCTGGGGGATGATCTGGAGCGCGGACTGCAGGACGTAGCCCATCCGTGGCGACAGCCCGCGCTGCATCAAAGCTTCGGAGAGGTCGGCCGGCCGCGTGGTGAAACTGAACAGGAAGGTGGCGCCGACCAGACATGCGATGCGCACCGCAGCCAGGGCCGCGATGGCCAACCCCTCTCTGTAATAGACGATCGGACCGAGCGCAAAGACCACCGTCCGGTTGTTCGGGTTCGCGAATCCCTGGACCGCGAGCAGCAGCAGCGTGATCGGCAGGAGGATCGCCAGCGCCACGGCCAGGAGGCGCCTCAGCACGCCAGCCAAGGCGACCAGCACGAGCAGGATGATCCCGAGGGCAGCGACCCAGCCGATCGATGGCGCGATGAAGGCGAGAGCGACGGCACTCAACGTGACGACGCCCTTGGTCAACGGATGGGCGCGGTGGAGGAGGCTTGTGCCCTCCGCATAGAGGCTCAGGCCTCCTGCCACTTCGCCCGCGGCTAGACGGAAGCCGCGGGTGCCGGTTCGGCTTCTGTCGAGGGCCGTCGCCAGACCGAGAACAGCGCACGGTACCGGTTGGGCAGGCCGAAGTAGATCAGGATCGCGACCACGACCGTGATCAGCTTGTCAGGGATGTCGCCGCTCGCCTCGTCGATGTATGCGGCGAGCCATGTCGGCCAGCCCCCCTTCACGAGAGCGGCGTAGATCGCGTCGCCCGTCGGTACGCCACTCTGGCCTGCGTACAGGTTGATGTTGAGCGGCGTCGAACCGATCGAGGCCACGAGCACGATGAGGACGTAAAGCGCCACCCTCCCCTGCCAAGTCTTGTGCCACCCGTAATACCCAGCGATGCCGGCGGCGATGCCGATCGCGAGCGAGATGATCGAGTAGGGCGCCGCGATGGGGTCGACAGTGCCGGAGCTGATGAAGTTAGTGATGAGGCCGGCGATGCCGCCCACCCATGGTCCAGCCAGGAGGCCACCGAGGACCGTCCCGATCGAGTCCAGGAAGAGCGGCAGCTTCAGGGTGCTCGCGATCGCGTGCCCGGCCCAGTCGATGGCGATGCAGACGGGGATGAGCACGATCGCGAGCGTGTTCATCCTCACCTTGAAAGCGTTGAGAATGCCCAAGGTCAATCCTCCTCCGAAAACCAGATTGACGGAAGCGTGACATTCGTAGACCGGTTCGTTCGGCTTGTCAACCACCCGGTCAGGCGCAGTATGTGCGGAGTGGGCCGGGTCGCCGTCCTGGGCAGCATCAACATGGACCTGGTCGTGCGCGTGCCCGGGCTTCCTCGACCTGGCGACACCGTGCTCGGAGAGAGCCTGCTGACGATTCTCGGTGGCAAGGGCGCCAACCAGGCGGTTGCCGCAGCGCGACTCGGCGCGCAGGTGCGAATGATCGGGCGGGTGGGCGGCGATGCGTTTGGGGCTGAGCTTGTGGCCGGGCTGCGGGACGACGGTGTCGAGACGTCGGGGATCGCCGTCGACGCTTCCGAACCAAGTGGAGCGGCCTTGATCGTGGTCGAGAAAAGCGGTCAGAACACGGTCACGGTCGCTCCGGGCGCCAACTCGAAGGTCGGCGACGAAGAGGTGGCCAGGCTGGTTGACGGACTGGGGCCACAAGACGTGGTCGTGCTGCAGCTGGAAATCCCTCTACCGCCCGTTCTGGCCGCGATCAGCGCGGCTCGCGCGGTGGGCGCGCGCGTGATCCTGAACGCCGCTCCCACCGCACGCGTGACCGATCGGCGCATCCCCGAAGTGGACCTGCTGATCGTCAACGAGGGCGAGGCGGAAGAGCTGGGAGGGATCGGAATACGTGAATCGGTCGGCGCGCTCGCGGTGACCCTCGGAGCGGCGGGCTCGATCGTCTATGAACGGGAGCGCGTCACGCGCATCGAACCCTACCCCGTCGATGCCATAGACGCGACAGCCGCCGGCGATGCTTTGGTCGGGGCGGCGGCCTTCGCCCTGGCGAGTGGATCGACGATCCTGGATGCCATCCGCCTGGGCGGCGCCGCGGGGGCGGCCGCAGTCACGAAGATGGGCGCCCGGCCTTCTCTGCCGTGGCCGGACGACCTGAAGCGCCTATTCGGCATTGAGCTCGACCGCGCTTCCCGCGTCAAGTCGTGACGACGCGCATCATCCTCGACTGCGACCCAGGCCACGACGACGCGATGGCGATCCTCTTGGCCCACGGCAGCCCTGAGGTCGAGCTGGCCGCCATCACGACGGTTGCCGGCAACCATGCTCTCGAGTTGACCACCCTGAACGCTCTTCGCGTCTGCACGCTGGCGGGACTCACCAACGTGCCGGTCGCCGCAGGGTGCTCGGCGCCGCTGGTCCGCCCTCTCCTGACGGCGCCGGAGATCCATGGCACGACCGGTTTGGAAGGCCACGTCTGGGGCGAGCCCAGCGTCGACGCGGTGGCGGAGCACGCGGTCGACGTGATCATCGACCTGGTGATGGCGGCGCCCGGCGAGATCACGCTGGTCCCAACCGGGCCGCTCACCAACGTGGCAATGGCTCTGCGCAAGGAACCGCGCATTGCGGATCGGGTGCGCGAGGTCGTGCTAATGGGCGGCTCCTACGCGCGCGGCAACACGACGCCGGCCGCGGAATTCAACGTCTATGTCGATCCTGAGGCGGCCGCCATCGTCTTCGACGCCGGATGGCCGGTCACGATGATCGGCCTGGAGGTCACGCAGATGGCTCTGGCGGACGAGGCTGTCATCTCCCGCATCGAGGAATTGCGGACGCCCGTCGGGGCGGCGGTGGTGGGCATGCTGCGGTTCTACCAGCAGCAGCAGCTGCGCGAGATCGGCGTTGCCGCCCCACCGGTCCATGACCCGTGCGCGGTGGCGCGGGTTGCCAACCCGGAGCTGGTGACCTGTCGCCAGGCGCGGGTGGACATCGAGCTGACCGGACGTTGGACGACCGGGATGACGGTGACGGATTTCCGCAAGCGCGACGGCATCCGGCAGAACGCGCTGGTCGGGATCGGTCTCGACGTCGGAGGATTCTGGGACCTGTTCATCGGCGCGCTCGCGCGCGTCTGGGGGACCGCCGGCGGCGTAGCATCACGCGAGTGACCGTCGACCCGACGAACCCACCACCTCCTTCAGATCCTGGGTTTCCGCCACCGCCAGGACCGGGAGCGTCGCGCGAGGAGTGGCGCGCCTGGCGGGATCGACAGCGGGATTACGTGCGATCTCAGTGGCAGCGCTCCGGCTGGTACGGCGGCGGGCCATGGCCCTGGTTCGGTGGTTGGGCATTGTTTTGGGGAGTCGCTCTGGTCCTCATCGGCGGGTACTACCTTCTCTACAACCTGGGACTGCTCGGATGGCTCAAAGGCGACGTGCTCTGGCCGGTTCTCTTGATCGTGTTCGGCATCTTTTTGCTGTTGCGGCGCGGCCGCGGCTGGTGGCCGTGATCCGCGCCGCTCGAGCCCGGATTCTCAGATCGCGTTGATCTGAACCATGAAGTTCACGCCCGGCATGCCGAGCTTCGCGCCCTGGAACTTGTAATGCCCGGGGGTGGACGGCGTGACCAGCGACCCGACTTCTGGGATGTTGACCACGACGATCGCGAGATAGTTTCCGTTCGGGTCCTGGGCCACCGCACCGGCGGGCGGTGTCGGCGAAGAGACCAGGATCCACCGTACGACGAGTGACAGGTGCATTGCACCGGTCGGGATGCCGGGCGTCTGATGGTTCGCCGTCGTGAATTCGGCGGTGCCCGTTCCATCGGTGTCGAGCCGCACCGAGCCCCAATCCCCGCCCAGCCCAAAGCTGACCGGAGGCGGCGCGCAGGCCGGGACCGACGGGTTGTTGCAGTTGTTCGAAAAGGCAATCTGATAGGCGGCGCTGCCTGAAGCGGATGCCGTCGATGCGGCGCCGACCACAAGAGCCGCCGCCATGACGAAGCACGCGAAGAAGCGTCGGATGTGCATGAGTGATCCTCCTCATCTCCATCTCGCGATGGAGCGTGTTCTGATCGCCGGCAGGTCAGGCCGGCGCTAGTCGAAAGTCAGCCGCCGCTACAGCAAGTCGTTGGCGTTGGCCCGCTACCCACCGGTTGAGCGCGATCGCGTCGATGATCGTGCCGGCCAGCAAGAGCATCGTGCCGATGCGATCCGCCACCACCGACCATCCCGGGACGCCGTCGGGCACCATCAAGTGGCCGATGAGATGCGCGAGCAGCAATGCAGCGCCGGCGCCTCCGACCAACACGGCCGCCTGCAGCCCGTGGCGCTGGAAGTGGCGCCAGATCACCAGCGCAACGAGTGGTGCGGTGAGCAAGGACAGCGCGTGCAGGGCGTATGCGGCATCCAGGCTCAATCCCAGCGCCACCAGCGGAGCGACCAGGACTGGAATCGTGCACGCCAGGCAGATCGGCGAGAGCGGCGCCCAGGCCACGGCTCCCGACAGCACGCCAAAGCGGTGGCCGTCCGGTTTTCGATCGGCCTTGGACGCAAACCAGCGGGCGCGGATGCGGCCTGCCGCGCCGCTCGCGCAGTCGACGCACACCTGGACCTCTTTCGGTAGATCGGCAGGCAAGCTTGGGCGATGCAGCACGGCCAACTGCAGCACGAGGTCGGCCAACTCAGGAATGGGCACGGCGGACCGGCCGCGCGCGAGGGCCTGGTCGACCAGGTCGTCGAGCGCCAGCGGGCTTTCGTCCGCGAGCACCCGTCCGTGCCTCCGAGCCAGGTTGCCTGCCAGCTTGGTCAGTGATCGCGCCAGCATCATCTTGGTCGCGGCGGTCGAGAGCCCCAGCACCTTGCCTATGTCCGCCATCTTCAGACCGGCCCCGAAGCGAAGGGCGATGCCGTCTCGCTCGCGCTCCGAAAGCTCGCGGAGTGCCTGGTTGACCTCGATCAGAACCTCTTTGGCGAGCAAGACCGTTTCGGGAAGCTCGGCCGGGTCGGAAGCCGCGGTTTCGATGAGGTCGAGGTCGATTGGCTCGAGCCCTGAATGACGGCGGCGCCGATTCCAGTCAACGACTGTGCGCTGGGCGATCCTCAACAGCCACGGCGCGACCCCACCGCGGGCGGAGTCGAAGGTGCCCCAGGATCGCCAGGCACGCGCAAAGACTTCGCTCGTGATGTCTTCCGCCTCGTGCCGGTCAGAAACACGGGAGCGGACGTAGCGCCAGACGGGCAAGAGCTGGTCGCGGTAGATGTCCGCGAAGTCCGGACCGCGCGGGTTGCCGATGATGGCCATCCGTCCCTCCCCTTGATTGGGCTTTGTAAGTGTATTTCGCGAAATTCAAGGAAAGGTCACACCGTCCGCATCACAGCCGAGATGGGACAAGGCGGAGCCTTGACCGCATCGTGTTCGAGAAGTTGCTCCATGCCATCCACCTCGG
>Ga0207646_10003639_pt1 | contig 17236 bp, 20 predicted proteins | sample KBSK5502metaG_FD_184343 | JGI IMG/M metagenome (GOLD analysis project Ga0207646, IMG submission 184343) | Corn, switchgrass and miscanthus rhizosphere microbial communities from Kellogg Biological Station, Michigan, USA - KBS K5-50-2 metaG... | ecosystem: Host-associated > Plants > Roots >... | reverse complement strand
TCCTCGGCGTCGTGATCGTGATCGCGGTCATCTCCTGGCTGGTTACGCGCTGGCGCATAGAGGGCGGCGACCTGAGGATCGAGACCGGACTTGTCCGCCGCCAGTCACTGCGCTTCCCGCTCACCCAGATCCAGGCCATCGACGTCGTCCGGCCGGTCCTGGCCCGAGTCCTCGGGCTCTCCGAGCTGCGCCTCCGCATGGGCGGCTCGGAAGGGGGCGCCGGCCGCCTCGCCTATCTGGAGGCGGGCGAGGCGGAGAGCGTGCGCGGGCAGCTGCTGGCACTTGCCCGAGGCGCGCCCCAGCTCCCCGGCCAGGACGCCGGCGCCGCCTCCGAGCGAGTGCTGGCCTCGCTGCCCCTGGGGCGCCTGATCGGCTCGATCGCGATCAGCGGGAGCGCTCTCTTCGTCCTGCTCCTGCTGCTGGTGCTGCTGGCCGCCGAGGTGGTGGCGCCGGCCGCGGTGGTGCCCGTCGTGAGCTCCAGCGGCGCGATCGCGATCGGCCTGCTCACCGTGCTGTGGCGCCGCCTCAACAGCGGCTACAGGCTGACCGTGGCCGAAACCCGGGACGGCCTCAGGCTCTGGTCGGGACTGCTCGACACCTCGGCCGAGACCATTCCCCAAGGCCGGATCCAGGCCGTGCAGATGGTCGAGCCCCTGCTCTGGCGACCCCTGGGCTGGGTCCGCGTCGAGGTCGACGTGGCCGGGCGTCACCGGCGGGAGGGCGAGAACCGGCAGGAGAGCCGCCAGCTGCGGGCGGTGCTGCCGGTCGGCACCCGCGAGGAGGCCGGCCGCCTGCTCCGCCACCTCCTGCCCGACGCTCCCTCCGAGCTCCGCCCGGCGCCGAGCCGAGCGCGGCTCAAGAGCCCGCTCCGCTACCACAACCTGTCCTGGGGGCGAAACCAGCGCTACGCGGTTACCACCACCGGCCGGCTGGCCCGCGTGACCGCCTGGATCCCGCTCGGCAAGGTACAGAGCCTGCGCCTGGTCCAGGGTCCACTGCAGCGCCGGCTGCGGTTGGCCACCATCCACCTCGACACCGCGGGGCGCAACCTGCACTCCGCGATCCGCGACCGCGATGCGGACGAGGCGCGCCAGGCGCTCCAGGAGTTGACGGGCCTGGCTCGGGCGGCCCGCCGCTGAAAGCGTCGCCGGTGCTCGGCGTATGTTGGTCGATGTCGACGAGCTCAACGCGCTCCTGAATCGCCACCAGTTCACCCGGCGCTACGGTTTCGAGGTCGTCAAGGCGGGCGACGGGGAGTGCGAGATCCTGGTGCCCTACGTGCCCGAACACGACCGGCCGGGCGGCATCGTCAGCGGGCAGGTCTACATGCACGCCGCCGATGTCGCCTTCTGGCTGGCGGTGAAAACCCGGCTGGGCATGGCCGAGGAGTACGTGACCAGCTCCATGACCACCGCCTTCCTGGGCAGCGCCCGCGGGCATCCGTTCCACTGCCGCGCGCGCGTCATCAAGGCGGGACGGCGGCTCATCTACGGCGAGGCGACCTGCAGCGCCGGCGAGCGCCCCCTCACGCACCACACGCTCACCTACGTGAGCGCGAACGCTTCGAGCTAGGCGTGGCGACCCCCTTCGGCGGCGTCAGCGCGGTGCCGCACCGGCCGGCGCTCAAACGCTTCGCGCAGTCAGCCGACGACGTGGCGCCGACCGCGAAAGCGGCGGCCGCCCACCCCAGGTTCAGGTTCCACGGCGGCCCGATCGTCACCTCGCCGGTCGTCCATGCCAGCTTCTGGGGCAGCGCCTGGGCAACGGACCAGGCTCACGTCCAGCGCGCCGCCCGGCTCGGCCAGTTTCTCCAGGACCTGCTGGCCAGCACCTATGTGAACATCCTGACCCAGTACGGCGTGGGCCATGGCCCAGCCCAGTCCGGGACATTCGCCGGGTCCGGCACCATCGCCACCTTGCCCGACCAGCTGACGGACGCGAGCATCCAGGGCATCCTTCAGTCGGCCATCGATTCCGGCGGACTGCCCGAGCCCGGGAAACCCGCCAACGACGTGGTGATGGTCTACCTGGCCGAGGGGATCGAGGTCCAGGGCCCGAACCCGGCCAGGATGTGCGAGCCGAGCGGAGACAACGCCTTCGGCTATCACCACTTCTTCGCGACCAGGGCCGGCAACCCGCTCTATTACTCGGTGATCCCGGCGCTGGACGACGCCTGCCTCAAGGCCTCCTGCCCGAGCGACCAGAGCTGCTCGCTGCACCTGGTTCTGACCCAGGAGCAGCGCCAGACCCAGGTTTCGAGCCACGAGTACTCCGAGATGGTGACGGACCCGGAGGGCTCGGGCTGGTTCGACGGCACGGCCGGGGCCGAGAACGGCGACATCTGCAACGGCGAGTCGGGAACCATCACGGTCGGCTCGCGGACCTGGACGGTGCAGCTGATGTACAGCAAGCACGACGACATCGCGACCCGGGGCCGCACGACCTGCATCGCGTCGGCGCCCCACCCGACTCCGCCCGCCAAGTAGGTTCGGCGGCTGACCGCAAGCCGACTCCGGCGCGACGCCGCCTTGAGGCGGTCCGGGACCCAGGACGAGGCCGGCCACCCCGAGGCTGCCAACAGATGCGAATTCTGGCCGAAGCCCTCGGCTACGCGGTCGCCGCCGGCTTCCTGCTGCTGGCCGTCAAGGCCGTGGAGGACCTGTGGGCGCGACCAGAACGGCGGCACGCCTACCTGGCCGCCGCGATCGTGGCGCTGGCCGTGCTCGCCCTCTCCAGCCAGCTCGAGATCGCCTACCCTCCCATCGCCAGCCTGGGCGGGGATTTCGCGGTGCTGAGCCTGATGGCGTCGGCCTACGCGCTCCTCCTTTTCCGGGGCACGTTCATCCCCCTGAGGCGCGCGACCAAGGTCGCGGCTGCGACAGCCGTGGCCGCGGCCGCTCTGGCTGGGACTCTCGTCCCCAACCTGTTCCCGACCGTCGCTCCCCTTCAGGAGGTGGCCACGGTGGTGCCGATCACGGTCTGGTTCATCTGCGCGGGCGACCCCATGGTCAGGTTCTGGCTCGCCTCCAGAGGACGGCCGGCCGTGCAGCAATCCAGGCTCCGGGCGCTCTCGGCCGGGTTCGGCGGCATCTTGCTGATCCTGCTGCTGAGCATCACCGGCGCGGCCGGAACCGGTTCCCCGTCGGCCCTCCTGCTGGTGATCGCGATGTGGGCGATCGCGCTCGGGGTGATGCCCCTCCTGTACGTGGCATTCTGGCCGCCGCGGTGGTTGCGAAGCTGGTGGCGGCAGGCGGAAGAGGCGTCATTTCGCGGAGCTCTCGAGGGCCTTCTGCTGGCGGCAACCCGAGAGCAGGCGGCGGCGGCGGTAGTCGAGTGGGGGATGCGCCTGGTCGGCGCCGGGTCCGGGGTGCTGGCGGCCGACGCGCGGCCACTGGCCTGGGCAGGCCTCAGCGCCGCGGACGCCGGCTTGCTGGCCGCCGAGCTGGACACGCAAACCGGGCCCGAGGCGAGCGCGCTCGTGCTCCGAGGCGAGCGGCTGTCCCTGACGCTGCTCCGGAAGACCGGCCAGGGCTCCACCGTGCTGGTGCTGCTGCCGGGCGACTTCACCCCCATCTTCGGGGCGGACGAGGTGGACAGCCTGCGCCAGTTCGGCGTGGCCGCGACCGCGGCCCTGGAGCGCCTGCAGCTGATCTCCGAGCTGACGCGCGCCAACTCGGCGAAGAGCGAGTTCCTGTCGCGCATGAGCCACGAGCTGCGAACGCCGCTGAACTCGGTCCTGGGCTTTTCCCAGCTGCTCGGGATGGAGGTCACCGATCCCAAGCAGTCAAGGCGCATCGGCCACATCAACCAGGCCGGAAGGCACCTCCTGGCCCTCATCAACGACATCCTCGACCTCTCACGGATCGAGGCCGGGCAGCTGAGCATGAGCCTGGAGCCGGTCCTGGTGGCCTCCGCGGTGCAACAGACGATCGAGCTCATCAGCCCGCTCGCCGACGAACGCGGTCTGGTGGTCGAAGTCGACCAGGCGCCTGCTGAGCAGTTCGTGCTCGCCGACGCGGGCCGCCTCAGCCAGGTCCTCATCAACCTGCTCTCGAATGCGGTCAAGTACAACCGCCAATCCGGCCGGATCAGGGTCTTCTCGGAATCCCTGAACGCGGGCCGGGTGCGCATTCACGTAACCGACACCGGGATCGGCATCGAGCCCGACAACCACGATGTCGTCTTCCAGCCCTTCGAACGCCTGAACGCCGGCAGGACCGCGATCGAGGGCACCGGCATCGGCCTCAGCCTCTCGAAGGCGCTGGCGGAGCTGATGAACGGCAGCCTCGGATTCACCAGCCGGCCCGACCAGGGCTCCGACTTCTGGATCGAGCTGCCCGTGGCCGAGCCTCTGCGGCTGGCGCCGCCGCTGGCCTCGGACCCGAACCTCGCCCGGGCGACGACCGCCTCCAAACAGGGCGCGCTGGTGCTGTACATCGAGGACAACCACGCCAACGGCGAGCTGGTGGCCGCGATCGTCGACGGGCTCGACGGCGTCCGGCTCCAGCTGGCGACCACCGGTGCGGCGGGCCTGAAGCTGGCTCGCAAGGAACGGCCGGACATCGTCTTCCTGGATCAGCACCTGCCCGACATCTCCGGCCTGGAGGTCCTCCGCCGGCTGCGGCGTGACCTGGCCACGCGCCAGACCCCGGTGGTGATGATCAGCGCGGACCCCGCCGCGGCGCTGGCCCACGGCCGGCTGGAGGACGTGCAGGCGTTCCTCACCAAGCCGCTGGACGTAACCAAGATCGTCAATGCGATCGATCAGGCGATGCGGCAGCCGGAGCCCGTGCTTTCCGCTTGACATGTGACTAATTGGTCACCTATAGTCCTGGGCATGGACGACGTGTTCAGAGCTCTCGCTGATCCGACCCGGCGAAGTCTCCTCGACGAGCTCTTCCGCGCGGATGGGCAGACCCTGAGCGCGCTGCAGGCCCGCCTGCCCATGACGCGTTTCGGCGTCATGAAGCACCTGCGGCAGCTCGAGGAGGCGGGCCTGGTGGCGACCCGGCGGCGAGGCCGCGAGAAGCTCCATTTTCTGAACCCCGTCCCCATCCGCCTCGTCCACGACCGGTGGGTGAGCAAGTACGCGGAGCCCTGGGCCGCCGGCCTGAGCGGCCTCAAAGAGAAATTGGAGGAACAGATGGAGAAGGTTTTCGAGATCTACATCAAGACCACCCCGGAGCGCCTCTGGGAGGCGATCACCGACCCCGAGATGCGGAGCAAGTACAACTTCGGCGCCCGGATCGTGTCGGACTTCACCCCCGGCTCGCACTACGAGCAGAGCGCCCCGGGCGCTCCCGGGCCCCTGGGCGAAGGCGAGAACCTGGAGGTCATCCCGCCGCGCCGGCTGGTCCAGAGCATGCGGGCCCTTTGGGGCGAGGACGTCAAGGCCGAAGGCACCTCGAGGATCACCTGGGAGATCGAGCCGGTCGGCGACTCCTGCCACCTGGTCGTGACCCACGACCAGCTTCGGGAGGGCGCCAACGAGCAGCTCTACGGCGGCTGGCCGATGATCCTCTCCGGGCTGAAGACGCTGCTCGAGACGGGCGAGCTGCTGACCACGCCGGGCTCGCTGATGTACGCCAAGCCGGCCAATTCGTCAGGCCAGCGGTAAGGCGTCGCTCATTTCGCCAGCGCGCTGGGCGCTGCCGCGGCACCTGCCGCGCGCAGCTCCAGCCGGCTGGCTGCGCTCACCATCGCCCGCAGCGAGGCGGTGAGGATGTTGGGGTCCAGCCCCACCCCCCAGGCCACGGCCCCGCTCTCGTCCGCAGCCTCCACGTAGGCGGCGGCTGCGGCGTCGGAGCCGGCGCCGACGGCGTGCTCCGCGTAGTCGAGGATGCGCAGCCGGATGCCGCACTCGCGCGCGAGCGCGTCCGTGAAGGCGGCCAGGGGGCCGTTGCCGCGTCCGCTGATCGTCCGCTCGACGCCATCGATGCGAACGATCGCGCTGAGCTCGGTGGCGGCCGCCTGCCCGCTGTGCCGGTGGTCGACGGTCTGGTGCTCCACCAGCTCCAGCGAGGTCTCCGGGTTGAGGTAGGTCCACTGGAAGGCGAGCCAGATCTCCTCCGGGGTGATCTCCTTGCCGGAGGCGTCCGTGATCTGCTGGATCACCTGCATGAACTCGATCTGCAGTCGCCGCGGCAGGTCGAGATGGCGGTCGGTCTTCATGATGTAGGCCACGCCGCCCTTCCCGGACTGGCTGTTGACGCGGATGATCGCCTCATAGGTGCGGCCCACGTCGTGGGGGTCGATGGGTAGGTAGGGCACCGCCCAGGCCTCGTCCTGCGCGCGCTGCGCGGCGTCCATGCCCTTCTTGATGGCGTCCTGGTGCGAGCCCGAGAAAGCGGTGTAGACGAGCTCGCCGGCGTAGGGGTGGCGGGGGTGCACCGGCAGCTGGTTGCAGGACTCCACCACCCGCCGCATCTCGTCGATGTCGGAGAGGTCGAGCCGGGGATCCACGCCCTGGCTGAAGAGATTGAGCGCGAGCGTGATCAGGTCGACGTTGCCGGTGCGCTCGCCGTTGCCGAAGAGCGTGCCTTCGATGCGCTCGGCGCCGGCCATCATGGCCAGCTCGGCCGCCGCCACCGCCGACCCGCGGTCGTTGTGGGGGTGCACGCTGAGCACCCAGCTGTCGCGGCGATCGAGGTTGCGATGGCACCACTCGATCTGGTCCGCATAGATGTTGGGAGTGCTCATCTCGACCGTCGCCGGCAGGTTGAGGATCATCCGGCGCTCGGGCGTCGGCTGCCAGACCTCGATCACCGCCTCCGAGATCTCCTTGACGAAGTCCAGCTCGGTCCCGGTGAAGCTCTCGGGCGAGTACTCGAACGTGAGATCGACGCCCGGCATGACCGCCGCCAGCTTCTTGACCAGCTGGGCCCCCTCGACGGCGATCCCCACGATCCCCGCCCGGTCGAGGCCGAAGACCACGCGGCGCTGCAGCGTGGAGGTCGAGTTGTACAGGTGGACGATCGCGCGCCGGGCGCCGGCCAGGCTTTCGAAGGTCCGCTCGATGAGCTCCCGGCGCGCCTGCGTCAGGACCTGGATGGTGACGTCCTCGGGGACCAGGTCCTCCTCGATGAGCAGGCGCACGAAGTCGAAGTCCGGCTGCGAGGCGGAGGGAAACCCGACCTCGATCTCCTTGAAGCCGGCGCTCACCAGCAGCTTGAAGAGGCGGCGCTTGCGGTGCACGTCCATGGGGTCGATGAGGGCCTGGTTGCCGTCGCGAAGGTCGACGCTGCACCAGGTCGGGGCGCGGTCGATGACGCGGCTCGGCCAGCGCCGGTCCGCCAGGTCCACCGGCGGATAGGGCCGGTACTTCCGGATCGGCATCGACTTCATACGTCCTCCTGGGTCTGGGGAATGAAAAACCTCCTGGATCGCCGGGATCCAGGAGGTCTTGCGAGCACCCTGCGGGGGCGCTCGCCTAGATAAGGAGCAGGCTGGCTACGCGGGAAACCACGAGGCTCTGAATCTTGGCGGACCCAGCGGCAGCCGGCTAGTGCGGCTCACACCAAAGCCAGGGCGGGCCCTAGTGGCCGGGCGACAAACTCCCGCTGCGCAGCATCATCAGCGAGCAGGCCACCAGCCAGGCCAGCAGCGCGGCGAAGGACACGATGTTGGGAAGGCCGCCCGCGGCCAGGATCCCGGTGGGGGCGAAGAAGGAGATCCAGGCCGCCGCCTGCAGGGCCGCCGCTGCCAGGGCGGCCAGTCCCAGCCAGCGTGGCAGCACGCCCGCGCCCAGGATCGCCGCGCCGGCGGCCCCGAGGAACAGGAGCGTGGGAAAGGTCATGGCCTGGAACGTGAAGCTCTGGAGGTCGTTGAGCAGCGCCGCGCGCGTGGGGTCCGGGTTCGGACGGTAGGCGAGGGCCTGGAAGGCCGCCACCTCGACCAGCCCGCAGGCCGCGACGATTCCGGAAGCGCCGAAGGCGGTGACCGACGGGATGCTGCGGGCCCGCGCGTGAAAGGTCGCCCCGAAGATCACCAGGAGCGTCAGCCCGATGCCGTCGGCGACGCTCTCGGCCTCCAGGCCGATCCGGTGAGCCGCGTAGTAGGCGAGGATCTCGTTCACGGCGGCCCCCGCCACCGGGGGTGGCGGCGCCAGCAGCCCCGTCAATCCCAGGGCCAGTGCTGCCAGGAGGCCGGATGCCGGAAGCCACCGAGCGAGGGGCCTCACCGGGCCGGAGGGTTGACCCAGCGGCGCTCAGGCGGCCGGACCGGCGACCTCGTCCGCCTCTTCCCGGGTCTCAGCATGGGTTCGCCAAGCGCCCGCCTCCCGGTTCCAATGCGCGTGTTCCAGCTCGCTGTGAGGTGGCTGCGGCGGATCCGGAGCCAGCACCCTCTTCTTGAGCGTTGTGAGCGTCGTGAGCATTCATGCACCTCCTACCCGCTGGAACCGGCGGCCGTGCTTTTAGCTTCCCTGGTCGTGGGCCTGACGGCGGCGAGCATCACATCGCGCAACCTCGTTTGTTCCGCGACCGGCAGCCGGCTGAACGCGTCCGGGGGCTCGAACAGCCGCCGGATCAGCTCTTCGCGCACCGTCTTGCCTTCGGGCGTGACCACCAGCGTGTTCACGCGGCGGTCGGCGGGGTTGGCCTGGCGGACCACAAGGCCGCGCTCTTCGAGGCGATCGGTCGGGTCCACGACGGTGGACGGGTTGCAGCGGAGGCGCGCCGCCAGCTCCTTCTGTGAGATCGGGTGCTCGGGATCGAGCTGCACCAGCGCCCACGCCGAAACGGGTGAGACGCAGGCGGCGGCCGCCGCCGCGTTGAGGCGTTCCTCCCAGCCCCCGAACGACTCGATCACCAGGGCCCAGATCTCCTGCGCCCGGGACCGGTAGCGGAGACCGGGAACAAAGCTCTCGCTCACGGCGGCAGTCTACTGCCGCCTGACGCCTTGATTAGAGTGGAAATAAATGGAGTACCCAACCGATTGAGTGGTGGAGGAAGTCCACTCACGGAGGAGGTCTCGCGATGAGCAACTGGAAGTTCGACCCGTACCACACGCAGGTCGAGTTCTCGGCCAAGCACCTCGGCATGATGACCGTCCGCGGCCACTTCGCGGAGGTGACGGCGAGCGGCGAGATCGACGTCGAGCACCCGGAGCGCTCCCAGCTCGAGGCCACGATCAACGTCTCCAGCATTCGCACGCACAACGCGCAGCGTGACAAGGACCTCCTGTCGTCCAACTTCCTGGAGGTTGACAAGTACCCGACCCTCACTTTCAAGAGCACCCAGATCGAGGCCGCCGGTACCGATCGCTACACCATGACCGGGGACCTGACCATCAAGGGCACCACCAAGCCGGTGACCCTGAAGGTCGTCAAATACGGTGAGTTCACCGATCCCAACATGGGACACCGCATCGGCTACGCGGCCGAGGGCAAGATCAACCGCAAGGACTTCGGCATGGAGTTCGACATGATGCTGGACGGCAAATTCATCGTCAGCCACGAGATCCAGATCAACATCGAGGGCGAGCTCGTCGAGGAGAAGGAGGCCGAGGTTGGTGCCACAACTGGCGGCTGACCTCGACTTCAGGCGTGGGGCCCCCGAGGCCGCCATCGAGGAGCGGATCGACGGCGGGATCAGCGTGATCCTGGTCCGGGAGGCGGTCGGGGTTTGATTGACTTTGGGCCGGTCTTCCGTCGCGAAGCCAGCATCCAGGACCTCGCGGCGGATCTCAGGGCAGAGGACCTGCGCGGGCTCACCAACCAGATGTGCGACCTGCAGCTGGCCGCCCTCGAGGAGGCGACCGACGCGGACGTGGTGATGGTCCCCGACGATCCTGATGCGAAGGACACTTTCGCCAGCCGGCCGGAGGACGTGGGCCTGTCCTGGACGCTCGGCCATGTCGTCGTCCACACCACCGCCTCAGCGGAGGAATCGGCCGCGCTCGCACTCGTGCTGGCGCGCGGCCTGCCGGTGGAGGGTCGCTCGCGGTACGAGGTGCCCTGGGAGGAAGCGCGCACGGTGCAGTTCCTGCGCGGGCGAATCGAGGAAAGCCGCCGCATGCGCCTGGCGATGCTGGAGGCCTGGCCCGACGAGGCTCACCTCGACAATTTCTATGCCCCCTATGAAGGGCGGCCGCCGATGAACGCCCTTGGGCGGTTCCTCTCGGGCTTGGCACACGACCAGTCCCACCTGGAGCAGATGGACAAGATCATGGGGCAGGCCCTGGGGCGGCGGTCGGCGGCCTGAGGCTTCGTTCCCCGGCCGGCCGGGGACAATGAGCCGATGGAATTCGATCGCTTCTCGATCACGCTTCTGGTCAAGCGCGCTGACGCCCCGGACCTGGACGACGCTCAGGCCAACGCTTTGCAGGATGCGCACATGGCGCACCTCGCCGACCTGCACGAGGCGGGCCACCTGCTGGCTGCTGGACCTCTTCAGGACCCGGAGCTGCGCGGGCTTTCGATTCTCAACGTCCCGGTTGAGAAGGCCCGGGCGCTCAAGGAGGCCGATCCGGCGGTCAAGGCCGGTCTGTACTCGATCAAGGCCATCCCCTGGATCGTGCCCGGCGGGGCCGTCGCCTTCAGCCGAACCCGTTTCCCGCGCTCGATGGAGGAGGCAAGCCAGCCCTGACCGTCGCCGGCTAGGCGCCACCAGCCCAAGTGATTCGCTAGACTAATTAGTCTAGCGAACTATGCCGGTTGCCAGCGCCTCTCCCGATGTCGCGGTCCTCGCCGCCCGGCTCAGGATCGCGGTCGGCCGCCTGGCGAGGCGCATGCGGCGGGAAGGTGACAGTCATGGACTTCCCCTCTCTGCCCTCTCAGCCCTGGGGTCGATCGAACGCCTGGGCCCGCTCGGCCTGGGGGAGCTGGCTCAGATCGAGCGCCTCCAGCGTCCCACCATCACCGCCCTCGCGACCACGCTCGAGAAGCGGGCCCTGGTCGCCCGCGAGCGGGACAGGAACGATCGGCGCCGAGCCTATTTGTCCCTGACGCCTCGCGGGGCCCAGCTGCTGCGCCGGACTCGGGAGGGCAAGGCGGCCTTCCTCGCCCGGCGGCTGCGCGCCTTGAGTCCAGATGAGATCGACGTCCTCGACCAGGCCGCCGTCATCCTCGAGCGCCTCGCCGACGGAGCCTGATGGCGATCGCGGGAGCCATGCTGCGGCGCACGTTCGCGTCGCTCGCCGTCCGCAACTACCGCCTGTACTTCGCGGGCCAGGTCGTGTCGGTGACCGGCACCTGGATGCAGTCGACCGCTCAGATGTGGCTGGTCCTCCACCTCACCGGCAGCGCTCTCGCGCTCGGCTTGACCACGGCCCTCCAGTTCACGCCGATCCTCGTGCTTGGAATCTGGGGCGGAGTTCTGGCCGACCGCGTCGACAAGCGCCGACTCCTCTACGTGACCCAGAGCACGGCGGGCTTGCTGGCCGCCGGGCTGGCCGTCCTCACCTTCACCGGGCGGATCGAGCTGTGGATGGTGTACGGCTTCGCCTTCGGGCTCGGCCTGGTGACCGCGATCGACAATCCGGCGCGCCAGAGCTTCGTGATCGAGATGGTCGGCCCCGGCCAGGTGAGCAATGCCGTCAGCCTCAACAGCACCGTGTTCACCGGCGCGCGGGTCGTGGGTCCGGCTCTGTCCGGCCTCGTCATCGCCGTCTACGGCACCGCCTGGTGCTTCGCCTTCAACGCGGTCTCCTACATCGCCGTGATCATCGCGCTGGCCCTGATGCGCCCCGAAACGTTCCACAGGACCCGGCCGCTGGCGCGGGGACCCGGGCAGGTGATGGCCGGCCTCCGGCACGCGGTCGGCCGGCCCGAGCTCCGCACCCCGCTGCTGGTCCTGCTCATGATCGGCACCTTTTCCTTCAATTTCTCCGTCCTGCTGCCGCTGATCGCCCGCAACACCTTCCACGGCGACGCCAGGACGTATGGCCTGCTGTTCTCAGTCATGGGCATCGGATCCTTGGCGGGAGCACTGGTGTCCGCCAGCCGCCAGCATCCGACGCAGCGGCTGATCGTGGGTTCGGCGGCCGCCTTCGGAGCCTTGCTCCTGGTCGCCGCCTCGGCACCCACTCTGCTCTTGGAGATGGCCGTCCTGATCCCACTGGGTGCCGCCATGATCACGTTCCAGGCCACCACCAACGCGTGGCTGCAAATGAATACGGACGGCGCTTTTCGCGGTCGGGTGATGGCTCTCTACATCGTCGCCTTCGTCGGGACCACTCCCATCGGGGGACCTTTGATAGGCCTCGTTGCGCAGCAGTTCGGGCCCCGGTTCGGCCTGGGGGTGGGCGGCGCCGCTGCCCTCGTCGCGGGCGGCCTGGGAGCCCTCCTCTTCAGGCACACCCGGCTGCGCAAGCCCAAGGAGGTGGCCAGGGTGTTCCCTGCGCCGGAGCTCGACTCACCGATCTGACCGCTGTGCTCGTCCACAGCAGTACCGATAAAAGGCCTCGCAACCTCCTAACCTGAGAGGTCGACGTGAACGAGAGCTGGAGCCTCGGCCGAATCGCCGGCATCCACGTGGGGCTGAACTGGAGCCTCCTGGTCGTTGCCGCTCTGATCGCCTGGAGCCTCGCGACCGGCCTCCTGCCGTCGGCCGCGCCCGGCCAGTCCTCCGGGGCTTATTGGACCGCGGGCGTGGTGTCGGCCGTGGTGTTCCTGGCCTCCCTGCTTGCTCACGAGCTCGCCCACTCCGTCGTCGCCGTGCGCCGCGGCGTTCGCGTCGAGGGGATCACCCTCTGGCTGTTTGGCGGCGTATCCCGGTTCAGCACCGAAAGCAGCTCGCCTGGTGCGCAGGCTCTGATCACCTTCGTCGGCCCCCTGACCAGCCTGCTGTTGGGAGTCGTGTTCTTCGTCGCTTCGGCTGCCGCCGGCGGGGGCGCGCACCCGGGCCTCGTGGCCGCCACCCTGTCCTGGCTGGGATACATCAACATCGCGCTCGGGGTCTTCAACCTGGTCCCCGCCTTCCCGCTGGACGGCGGCCGGCTCCTGCAATCGCTGATCTGGCTGCGCAGCGGTGACCGCCTGCGGGCCACCCGCATCGCAGCCCGCATCGGCATGGTCTTCGCGTACCTTCTGATCGCCTATGGCCTCGCCAGCTTCCTGCTCGCGGGCAACCTGATCGGTGGGATCTGGTCGGTCTTCCTGGGCTGGTTCCTGCTGAGCGCCGCCCGCGCCGAAGAGACCGGCGGCCTGATCCGCCAGGCACTTTCCGGGATCAAGGTCGCCGAGGTGATGACGCCCAATCCAGTGCAGGCCCCAGACGACATCAGCGTCGAGAAAGCACTGCATGACTATGTTCTGGCCTCTCGTCACTCCACCTTTCCAACTCACGACGCGAGTGGCCGGCCGAGCGGACTCTTGACCATGGCGGCTCTCAAGAACGTGGCAGCGGACGCTCGTGCGACGACCTTGATCAAGGAGGTCATCTGTCCGCTCGACCGGGTTTCCACGGCCAGCGCGACCGATCCGGTCACCAACCTGCTTGGCCTCTCCGAGGTCTGCAGCGAAGGTCGGACCCTGGTCCTCGAGGGCGGGCGGGTGGTCGGGATCATCTCCCCGAGCGATATCAACCGGCTTCTGCGGACTTCGGTGTCGGGTCGCACGCAAGCACGCAGTCGCCCTGCGTAACAGTCTCCGCCGCCGCTAGTGGCTCACGGCGGAAATTCGTGCACCATCCCGGCGAGATCGGCGGCCGAGCCGAAGGAAGGGGTGGCGCAACGAGGAGCCTATTTGAAATAGGTGACGAGGCGGCGCCGGGGCCCCTGACGCACGGATCGGTCGCCTAGCTCGTCGGGGGGTCACGAATTTACGCCAGGGGCCACTAGGATGTCCCCGTGGTCACTGCCGTCGTGCTCGTGAAGGCGACCCGCCAGGGCATTCGCGAGCTGGGCCCCAGGCTGGCCGAGGTCGAGGGCGTGGCCGAGGTCTACACGGTGACCGGGGACTGGGACTTCGTCGCCATCGTGCGCGTCCGCGAGCACGAGGAGGTGGCCAAGACCGTGACCCAGGGCCTGCTCGGGCAGGAGGGCATCGAGAAGACGAGCACCATGGTCGCCTTCCAGCAGTTCTCCTCTCACGACCTGGAGGCCATGTTCGGCCTGGGGATGGAATCCTCGCAGTAGCCCTGGAGGCGGCGCACGCCGGCGCCCGCGTCCTGCGCGAGCACGGCCTGCCCCTGCCGGGCGGTCCCGCCTTCGAGAAGAGACCGGGCGACTGGGTGACGGCGGCCGACCTGGCCAGCGAGCACGCCATCCTGGAGGTGCTCGCCCGGCGGGCGCCCGGGATCGCGGTGCTGGCCGAGGAGACAGGGGGCGGGCGGGCAGGCACGATGTGGGCGGTCGACCCGCTGGACGGGACCCGGAACTACACCCGCGGCTTTCCGGTGGTCGGAGTGTCGGTGGCGCTGATCGACGGCGGCCGGCCCGAGGTCGGCGTGGTCCTGGCGCCGTGGCTCGATCTCGAGTTCAGCGCCCAGCGCGGCCGCGGCGCCCGCCGCAACGGCGACCTGCTCCCGACACCGGCTCTGGTCGACCCCCGCTCAGCGCTGGTCGCCACCGGCTTTCCCTTCCGGCGCAAGCAGCGTTCGGGGCGCTACCTATCGGTTTTCGCGGGCGCCCTGGACCGCTTCGAAGACCTCCGGCGTGCGGGCGCGGCGGCCCTGGACCTGGCCTGGACCGGGGCCGGCGCCTTCGATGGCTTCTTCGAGCTGGGCCTCAACACCTGGGATGTGGCGGCGGGGGCCCTGGTGGTCGCCGAGACGGGTGGGCGGGTCACGGACTGGAGCGGCGACCCCGGCGCCTGGCTGGTGAGCGGCGACCTGATCGCCGGCTCGCCGGCCGTCCACTCAGCGCTCCTGGAGCTGGCCGCGCAGGCGCCGGAGGGGTAGCTCGACCAGGCTGCGAGCCTGCTGGCGGGCGATCAGTGCGAGCGGGACGCGGGCCTGGCGGACGCCGGTCACCGGCCGGGTGGCACGCGCCAGCACCGCCTTCCGGAAGTCGGCGGCGCTCGTGCCCCCGAACTCGGTGATCAGCCGGCCCAGGTCGTGGCGGCCGAAATGGCTGTCGGAGCCGCCGACCGCCGCCCCCAGCCGTTCCTGATGCGCACGGTAGAAGGCATGCAGGGCGGCCCGGCGGCCGGCCGTGGTCGGCGCCGTGTGCTCGATCTCGACCGCGTCGACTGTCTCGATCTCGATCAGGCGCGCCAGCATGCCCTCCTGGCAGGAGGCGAACCAGGTCGGCATGAAGGGGTGCGGGATCATGACCAGGCCGTCCTGGTCGTGGATCGCCGCCACCGTGTCAGCCAGCGACATGCCCATCCGGACCGGGCGCTCCAGGAACCAGCCCACGACGTGGGTCTGGGCCGGCCAGGCGGTGGTCACCTCCTGCCCGGGCACCACGGCCAGCCCGGCCGCCTCGCCGAGGGCGGCGGTTTCGCGGACGGAGGCCATGGTGTCGTGGTCGGTGACCGCGATCAGGTCGAGCTTCACCTCGCAGGCCGCCGCCACCAGCTCGGCGGGTCCCACCATGCCGTCGGAGGCGTAGGTGTGGCAGTGGGGGTCGGCGCGGCCCACGTCTCTAACCTTCGAAGAGCGCGGCCGCGAAGCGCGCCGGGTCGAAGGCGTAGAGGTCGTCGATCCCCTCCCCCACCCCGATCATCTTGGTCGGCACCCCGAGCGCCTCCTCGATCGCCACCACGGCGCCCCCCTTGGCCGTGCCGTCCATCTTGGTCAAGATCAGGCCGGTGATGGGAACCGCGTCGTGGAAAGCCCGGGCCTGGGCCAGGCTGGACTGCCCCAGCACCCCGTCCAGGACCAGCAGCGACTCGTGGGGGGCGCCCTCCAGCGCCCGGCCCGCCACCCGGCCCACCTTGGCCAGCTCGGAGAGCAGGTTCTGCTGCGAGTGCAGGCGGCCCGCGGTGTCGACGACCGCCACGTCGAAGCCGCGGGCCTGGGCCAGCTGGAGGCCGTCGAAGACGGCCGCCGCGGCGTCGCCGCCCGGCTTGCCCGCGAAGCTCTCGACGCCCGCGCGCTGCGCCCAGGCCTGGGCCTGCTCGATCCCCGCCGCCCGGTAGGTGTCCGCCGCCACCAGCAGGACCTTGCGCTGGTCGCGGGCCAGGCCGTGGGCCAGCTTGCCGGCAGTGGTGGTCTTGCCGGCCCCGTTGATCCCGTAGAGCAGGATCACCGAGGGCTGGGCGGCGATCTTCAGCCAGCGCGGCTGCTGGGACATGGCGGCCACCAGCTCCTGCTCCAGGAAGAGCCGCGCCAGCTTCAGGGTGTTCGGGCGCCGGCGGCGCACGGCCTCCGTGACCCGGGCCGCCAGCTTGGGACCCAGGTCGCCGGCGATCAGCAGCTCCTCGAGCTCCTGGTAGAAGCCCGAGTCGAGCGGCATGCCGGCCGCGCGCAGCCCTTCCTGGAAGAGGGTCCGCGTGCGCTGCGCGACCCGGCCCCAGAGGCCCGCGCTGCGCTCGGCTGGCTCCGCCATCGGCCGTCTATTGTGCGTGGGCGATGCGGGTGCTCGGCCTCGACCACGTCCAGCTGCCGATGGCGCCGGGCGGCGAGGACCTGGCGCGCGGCTTCTGGACTGGCGTACTGGGCCTGCCTGAAGTTCGCAAGCCCGCCTCCTTGGCCGGGCGCGGGGGCGTCTGGTTCCAGTGCGGTCCGCAGCAGATCCACTGCGGCGTGGAGGCCGAGCTCACGCCCGGCCGCCGCCACCCGGCGCTTCTGGTCGACGACCTGGACAGGGCGCGCGAAGCGCTGGAGAAGGCGGGGCGGCCGGTCCGGCACGAGCCGGAGATACCGGGCTACCGCCGCCTGTTCACGGAGGACCCGTTCGGCAACCGGGTCGAGCTCATGGAGCGGAGCTAGCGTGGACGGCTTCCGAGTTCAGGCGACAGCGACACCTCGTCGCTGGTGCGAGTTCCGGGCGCGTCAGGGACCGTTGCGGGTGGAATGCCGTCGCCAGCGATCCGGCCGAAACTCGGCGCCCGGCGGCGCGACCAGATCGAAGCCACCGTCCGGGGCGCGCTCGAGGCGGTAGCCACCCTCTGTCACCTGCGGGTGGTGCCTGCGCCGGCAGAGCGGCACCCCTTCCCGGACGTCGGTCTGGCCGCCCACCGCAACCGGCACCACATGATGGATCTCGCAGTCCCGGATGGGCACCGTGCAGCGGCCCGCGACGCAGTGCGAGAAGCGAGTGGAGATCTCCTGGCGCTGAGGCTCGCTGTGGCAGCGCCGAGCCCGACCGAAGTTCAGCGTCACCCCGCCACCATCCACCGTCTGCTTGC
>Ga0207646_10003638_pt1 | contig 17241 bp, 18 predicted proteins | sample KBSK5502metaG_FD_184343 | JGI IMG/M metagenome (GOLD analysis project Ga0207646, IMG submission 184343) | Corn, switchgrass and miscanthus rhizosphere microbial communities from Kellogg Biological Station, Michigan, USA - KBS K5-50-2 metaG... | ecosystem: Host-associated > Plants > Roots >... | reverse complement strand
GCGGCGAGACGAATCGCCGCGGCCGATGCCCATGACCATGCGGCCGTCGGAGATGTCCTGCATCGTCGCGTACCAGCTCGCCGTGATCGTCGGGTCGCGGATGCCCGGGTTCGTCACGAAGTGCCCAAGCTTGATCTTGCTCGTCTGCGCCGCCACGAGCGGAAGCGTCGCGTAGGACTCCTCCCAGAGGATGTGCGAGTCGTAGGTCCAGGCGTACTCGAACCCGTGCCGCTCGGCGAGCGTCATCAGCTCGATCATCCGCTGATACGGCGGGTCCGGCAGGACGGTTACGCCGAAGCTGAGCATCGATCCTCCCCGGTCGGTGGCAGGGGAACGAGCATAGCGCCGCGAAAACGGGTCGCACAGTGGTGTGGCCGTACCTCCTGTTCGCCTTCGCAGCCGGCGTCGCACTGCCGGTGCAGTTCGGCATCAACGCGCAGCTCTCGAGCTGGCTCGACAGTCCCGTGCGCGCGGCGTTCGTCTCGTTCCTGACCGGCACGATCATCCTTGCTGCAGCCGCGGCGCTCGTCTTCAAGCCGATGCCGTCGTTGAGCCGACTCGGTCACGCGCCGTGGTGGGTCTGGGTAGGCGGCGCATTCGGCGCGTTCTACGTCGCCGGCTCGATCGTCGCGGCTCCCCGGCTCGGAGCCGCGACCCTGATCGCAGCGATCGTTGCCGGCCAGTCGATTGCGTCCGTCCTCGTCGATCATTTCGGATGGGTCGGCTTCGAGCCGAAGCCCGTGAGTGCCGGCCGCCTCGCGGGCATGGCTCTCGTGGGCGCGGGCGTCGTGCTGGTTCGCATCTTCTAGGCGTTCGGCCGCTCATCCAGCCGTTGCCCGCGGCCGATAGAGGAAGGGCCGCCGTCATGAAGACGACCCTCATTCACCGGGGCGCTCGGGTATTCGCCTGGCTCGAGCGCGAGAGCCTGCCCGTGACCGTCTTCGGGTTGTTCGTGTGCGGCCTGATCGTGCGCCTGCCCGACCAGCTTCGTCAGGACGGCTGGCTCGCGCTCGTCAGCGGTCGCGTGGTGGCCGACTCTGGGCTACCGCGCACTGACACGCTGACGGCGTGGACCGCGCACGTCCAGTGGGTCGACCAGCAGTGGCTCGGACAACTCGTCCTTTATCGGCTCGCATCGGCGGGCAACCTCCGCCTCGTGATGCTCGTGCACGTCGCCCTGCTCGCGGGCGCGATGGCAGCAGCACTCGCCGCTGCACGATGGCGCGGCGGTTCGGCACGGAGCGTCGGTCTCGTGGCCGCACCTGCTCTCGTTGTGATCCTCATGTCCGCGCAGATGCGGGCGCAGAGCCTCGCCTATCCGCTGTTCGTCGCCGTGGCTTGGCTGTTGATCGCCGATGCACGGGCGCCGTCGCGTCGCGTCCTCCTCGTGCTTCCTTTGCTCGTGCTCTGGGCGAACATCCATGGCTCGGTCGTGCTGGGCGCGCTGCTCGCGACCGTGGCCGGTGTCCTGCTCGTCGTGCGCACGGTCCGAGACCGGGTCCGGTCACCAAGGGGGCAGCTCGCTCGTGGTGCGGTCCTGGCGGTGGCGCCGTGCCTCTGTGTCTTCACCTCTCCCTACGGCTCGTCGCTCTTCCACTACTACGGCAGCACGGCCTTCAATTCGTCCTTCGGCCGCGTCGTCAGCGAATGGCAGCACTCGTGGCCGTCGCTCATGACCTTGCCGTTCTACGTGCTCGCCGCGCTCTGTGTCTGGCTCCTCCTACGGAGCCGGCGCCTTGTCAGCACCTTCGAGCAGCTTGCGCTCCTCCTGCTCTTCGCCGCCGGAGTCGCCGCGCTGCGCAACATGGTCTGGTTCAGCTTTCTTGCCTTGATCGTCCTGCCGTTCCCGCTCGGGCGACGACTCGGGGAGGTCCGCGGCAAGGAATCCCGAACGGTCAAGACGGCGCTGGCAGCAGCAGCGATCGCGGCCGTGTCGGTCGCCGGAGCAGCAGCCGCCTCGCGACCCGACTCGTGGCTCACCACCTCCGTCTATCCGGCCGCGGCCGCGGACGCCGTCGGCGCCGCCGCAGCGACTGATCCCACTGCCCGCATCTACTCCGACGTGCGCTACGCGGACTGGCTGCTCTGGACGAGACCCGAGCTCGCGGGGCGGATCGCCTACGACGCGCGCTTCGAGCTCCTCTCCAGCGCCGAGCTGGAACGGCTCTACCGGCTGCAGAACAAGCTGACGCCGGAGTGGAAGGCAGCCGTCGCGAATCAGCGCCTCGTCGTGCTTCCAAGAGGTCAGGGATCGGCGACGGCAAAGGCACTGATCAGCCAGGACGGCGCGCGTCGAATCTACGGTGACCACTCCGTGGTCGTCCTGCTTCGCCCGCGCTCCTAATTCGTCGCGGCTACTCGTTCGATCGTCTTCGACGCGAGCCTGTCGAGCGCCCGTACCGCGAGCTCGAGGTGTTCCTCCTTCGTGTCCTCGAGCTTCGTGTGCGAGAGACCGCGCAGTGACTGCACGAACAGCATCACGGTCGGGATACCGGCGCGTGCGACTTCTGCCGCGTCGTGGAGCGGGCCACTGGGCAGATGATGCGAGGTGCCGGTCACTTCTCTGATCGATTCGTCCGCGAGCGCGATCAGTCCGTCGTCGAAGAGGATCGGCTCGATGTTCCAGATCCGCTGCCACTCGACGTCGATGTTCTCGTCGCGTGCGTACTGCTCCGATACACGCTTCGCATCGTCGAGCATGGCTGCGAGCTTCGACGCATCGAGGTGCCGCTGATCGAGGAGGCACTCTGCCGTCTCGACGACCGAGGTGACGATGCCGGGCTTCGTCACGACTCCGCCCATCGTGCAGACTGCGCCGTTGCCGGTCCGTTTTGCGATCTCCCGAATCTCGAGCTCTAATCGTGCCGCGCCTGCGAGTGCGTCGCGCCGCTTGTCCATGGGGGTCGAGCCGGCGTGCGCGGCCTGGCCGTGAAAGGTGACCTGGTGACGCTCGACGCCGAACGTCCCCAGCACGACGCCGAGAGGCAGATCGAGAGACTCGAGCACCGGTCCCTGCTCGATGTGGAGCTCGAGGTACGCGGCCGCGCCGGCAAGCTCGGCCCGCGCGTCGGCGGCAGAGTCGAGGTCGACACCGTGTTCCCGGAGGGCGTCGGGCAGGGCGATCCCCTCGGCATCCTTGCGCGCCCGCAGCTCGTCCTGATCGGCCATCGAGCCGGCCGCGGCGGACGAGCCGAACAGTGAGCGGCCGAATCGGGCGCCCTCCTCGTCCGCCCAATTCACCAGCCGCACGGTGACCGGAGGTGTTCCCTCCTCCGCGATCCGGCGCAGTACCTCGACCCCGCCGACGACGTTCAGGGCGCCGTCGAGCCACCCTCCGTTGGGCACCGAGTCGATGTGGCCGCCGATCAGGACGACCCGATCGGAGGCGCCGCGCAGGGTGAACCACTGATTGCCCGCGGCGTCGACCCTCTCTTCGGCCTCGGTCCCCGCCACTTTCCCGCGCAGCCAGTCGCGAGCGCGCTCCCAGGTTTCCGTCCACGCGAGCCGCTGCGCGCCATTCTCGTCTCCGGTCAGCTCTTGAAGCTCGCGAAGCTCGTCGACGGTCCGGCGGGGCTGGAGCGGCACTGAGGCGACTCTAACTTTCCCGGCTGGGAGTGTGGTAAGCATCGCTCGATGTCGGCGATCGCGGTCGAGTCTTCGAGGAGAGGGGCCGGTGCAATGCCGCGCGCTGCCGCGCGCGTGTTGCTGCTGCCGATCGGGCTCGCTGCGCTCTGGGGGTTCTGGGAGGGCTACCGCTGGCTCGGCATCCGCGAGCACTGGACGTGGCCGTTCACGGTCAACGACACGAACATGCCGCACCTCAGCACGATCTGGCACGCATTCGGACAGCCACTGCAGCCGGACGGGCCCCCGCTGCGGCACTACCTGTGGCACTACAGCCTCTTCACCGGCAAGGAGGCGCTCGCGGGCTTTGCGCTCGGCGCCATGATCGGCTTCCTGCTCGCGGTCGTGCTCGCGCATTCGACCGTGTTGCGGCGCGGTTTCCTGCCGTACATCGTCGTGTCTCAGACCGTCCCCATTCTCGCCATCGCGCCGATGGTCGTGGTGGGGCTGGGGACGAAGGGTGTCAAGCCGTGGGTGGCCGTTGCGGTGATCGCGGCGTACCTGACGTTCTTCCCGGTCGCGATCAACACGTTGCGAGGCCTGCACTCACCCGACCCCCGTTCGCTCGAGTTGATGCGTTCGTACGCGGCTGGACGCTGGAAGATCCTCTGGCGCCTTCGTGTGCCGGCCTCGTTGCCCTACGTCTTCTCGGCTCTCAAGATCTCCGCGACTGCAAGCGTGATCGGCGCCATCATCGGGGAGACTCCCGCGTCCTTGCAGGGCGGACTCGGCTACGCGATCGTGAACTTCAACCAGTACTACTCGACGCAGCCCGCGAATCTCTGGGCGACGATCGTCGCCTGCGCGCTGCTCGGGATCACGTTCTTCCTGGCGGTCGTCCTCCTCGAGCGGCTCGTGCTCAAGCGGGCGCCGGAGAACATCGCGTGAGTGCCGTCTCGCTCAAGGGAGTGACGAAGCAATTCAGCGCGGGCGTGGTCGCGCTCGACGGGATCGACCTCGACGTCGAGCCGGGCGAGTTCGTCTCGCTGATCGGCCCGTCCGGATACGGCAAGTCGACCCTGCTTCGGATCATCGGCGACCTGACCAAGCCGACCGCCGGAACCGCCCAGGTGAACGGCAAGCCGGCGGACCGCGCGCGCCGGGACCACGAGTACGGGATCGTCTTCCAGGACGCCGTTCTCTACGACTGGCGGACGGTGGCGAAGAACATCTCGCTCCCACTCGAACTGCTCCGCTGGAGCCGGGGACGTCGGAACGCCCGGGTCAAGGACATGCTCGAGCTCGTCGAGCTCACCGGATTCGAGGGCCATCACCCATGGCAGCTCTCGGGCGGGATGCAACAGCGTGTCTCGATCGCACGCGCGCTCTCCTTCTCGCCGACTCTGCTACTGATGGACGAGCCGTTCGGCGCCCTCGACGAGATGACCCGCGAGCGCCTCAACTCCGAGCTGCTGCGCATCTGGCAGGAGACGAGCTCGACGGTCGTCTTCGTGACCCACTCCATTCCCGAGGCCGTCTTCCTCTCGACGCGGGTCGTGGTCATGTCGGCGCGGCCGGGCCGCGTCGCGGGCGTCGTCGATGTCGACCTGCCGCAACCGCGCACGAGCACGACCAGAGAAGAGCCGCGCTTCTTCGAGCTCGTCACGCAGGTACGCGAACAGCTCGCCGCGGCGGGCGCGCCGCTGGGCGAGACCCAGGAGCCAGCTCTAGTGGAGGAGCCGTTGTGAACACCATCGTCCAGCCGATGCCGCGCAGCGTGGGACGGCAGATCGGGCGCACGGCGCTCGACTGGTTCCCCGCGCTCGCCGTCTTCGCGATCGGCATCGGGGCCTGGCAAGGCCTCGTGACGGCGTTCCACGTCCAGGAGTTCCTGCTGCCGAGGCCGACCTCAATCGCCCATGCGTTCTGGATGCAGAAGAGCGCACTGTGGAGCGAGGGGATCTACACGTTCAAGGAGGCGTTGGGTGGTTACGCCCTCGGGTCCGGCCTCGGCATCGCCGTCGCACTCGTGTTCGCCGCCTGGCGGCCCCTGGCAGGCGCCTTCATGCCCTACGCCGTTGCCGCCAACGCGATACCCATCATCGCGTTCGCCCCGATCATGAACAACTGGTTCGGTCTTCTGAATCCGTTCTCGAAGATGGCGATCGCCGCGGTGCTGTGCTTCTTCCCGGTGATGATCAACACCTTGCGCGGGTTGACTTCCGTCCATCCGTCGTCGATCGAGCTGATGCAGTCCTACGCCGCCGGACGGCTCTCCCTGTTTCGCCGTGTTCGGATTCCCAATTCGCTCCCCTACATGTTCACCGGCTTGAAGGTCGCGACCGTGCTCTCGATGATCGGCGCCATCGTCGGCGAGTACTTCGGCGGGCCGATCCATGCGCTCGGAGTGAAGATCCTCAACGACTCCTCGTACGGGAACTTCACCGACGCGTGGGCCGGGATCGTGATGGCCAGCTTGCTCGGCATCGTGTTCTACGCCGTCGTGGCTCTCGCCGAACGGCTGACGACGAGCTGGCACCCCTCTGCAAGGGCCTTTCAAACGGAATGAGAGAAGTAGAGAATGGCGACACGTCGGACTAGAGGAGGAAGAGGATGAAGCACAGGTGGGTCGTGGGGATGGCGGTGCTCGCGTGTCTGGTCGTGGCGGGAGGGGCAGCCGCCCGAACCGAGCTGGCGACGGGCACGAAGCTGACCAAGGTGACCCTGCAGCTCAAATGGGTCACGCAGGCACAGTTCGCGGGATATTACGCCGCGAAGGCAAAGGGGTATTACTCGCAGGCCGGGCTCGACGTAAACCTCAAGGTCGGTGGCCCGACGATCACGCCCGAACAGGTCGTGCTCGGGAAGCAAGCCGAGTTCGGGATCGACTGGGTGCCGAGCATGCTCGCGTTCCGCGACAGCGGGAAGAAGATCATGCAGATCGCGCAGGTGTTCTCGAGAAGCGGGATGACCGAGCTCAGCTGGAAGGACAGCGGCATCACGTCGATCGCGAAGATGCGCGGCAAGAAGGTCGGGGTCTGGTGCTGCGGGAACGAGAACGAGCTCTACGCCGCGCTCGTCAAGAACGGCATGGATCCGATGAACACGAAGGACGTCACGATCGTCAACCAGCCCTTCAACATGGATCTGTTCCTCAACCGGGAAGTCGACGCTGCCGCGGCGATGACCTACAACGAGCTCGCGCAGGTGCTCGAGACCAAGAACCCGAAGACCGGGAAGCTCTACCAGCTCTCCGACCTGAACATCATCAAGATGGAGGACGCGAAGAAGGGCGCCGGCACGTCGATGCTCCAGGACCAGATCTTCGTGCGCGACGACTGGATCAAGGACAAGAAGAACCAGGCGATTGCGACGAAGTTCCTTGCGGCTTCCTTCAAGGGCTGGATCTACTGCCGTGACCACGCGAGCGACTGCGTCAAGATCGTCCTGAAGAACGGGTCGACGCTCGGTGCCGGACATCAGCGTTGGCAGATGAACGAGGTCAATGCGCTGATCTGGCCGAGCAAGCTCGGCATCGGCATCACGGATCCGAAGGCGTTCAGCCGGACGGCGAGGATCGCGCAGCAGTTCAAGGTGATCAAGAAAGCACCCTCCGGCGCTTACAGGGTCGACCTCGCCAAGGCCGCGGTCGCACAACTGAAAGCGCAGGGTGTCGACGTGTACGGCAAGAAGTGGAAGAAGGCGAAGGTCGCCGTTACTGAAGGCGGAAAGTAGGAAGCCGGCCGAGGAGAGGAGATCCCGATGTCCGTACTGATCAAGGGCGGCCGCATCATCACCGCGGCGGACGACTACGTCGGCGACATCTACGTCGAAGGCGAACGGATCTCCCTGATCGGCGAATCCCTCGATCTCCAGGCCGAGCGAGTGATCGATGCAGCCGGGAAGTACGTGCTTCCCGGCTGCGTCGACCCCCACACACACCTCGACATGCCGTTCGGCGGAACGACGACGATCGACGACGTGGAGTCGGGCCAGACGGCCGCTGCGTTCGGCGGGACGACGTGCCACGTCGACTTCATCATCCAGCCGCAGGGAACGACCTTCGGCGATGCGATCGACGAGTGGCGCGCGAAGGCGAACGGCAAGCAGATGATCGACATGGGCTACCACATGGCGGTCACGGATCTGCGCGAAGGCGGCACGCTGGAGGAGCTCGCGTCCCTGCCCGACCAGGGCATCACGTCCTACAAGCTCTTCATGGCGTACAAGGGCGCGTTGATGGTCGACGACGAGACGCTCTTCAAGACGATGGAGGTCGCTGCGGAGACCGGCGCGCTCGTGATGGTGCACGCCGAGAACGGGGACGCGATCGACGTGCTCGTGAAGAAGGCGCTGGCGGAAGGACACACCGAGCCGCACTGGCACGCGCTGACGCGCCCGCCGGAGACGGAAGGCGAGGCGACGAACCGCGCAATTCAGCTCGCCCGGGTGGCCGGTGCTCCGCTCTATGTCGTGCACGTGTCGTGCAAGGAGTCCGTCGAGCCGATTCAGCTTGCACGCGAGAAGGGGTGGGACGTATGGGGCGAGACATGCACTCAGTACTTCTTCGTCGACTACACCTTCCTCGAGCGTCCGAACTTCGAAGGCGCGAAGTACGTCTACACACCGCCACCGCGGGCGAAGGAGAATCAGGATGTCCTCTGGAACGCCGTGCGCACCGACACGTTGTCGGCGATCTCCACCGACCACTGCGCCTTCTTGTGGGACGGACAGAAGACGATGGGCAGGGACGACTTCTCGAAGATCCCGAACGGTGGGCCGGGCCTGGAGAATCGTCTGCAGATGATCCACGAGTTCGGCGCGCGGGCCGGACGGATCTCGTTGAACCGGATGGTCGAGCTGCTGTCGACGAATCCGGCGAAGCTCTTCGGTCTCTATCCGCGCAAGGGCACGATCGCGGTCGGCTCGGATGCGGACATCGTCGTCTTCGACCCGGACCGGAAGGTCACGATCTCGGCGAAGACGCAGCACTCGAAGACGGACTACAACCTTTACGAGGGGACAGAGGTCACCGGGACTCCCGAGGTCGTCTTGCTGCGGGGCCAGATCCTCGTCGAGGGTGACGACCTCGTCGCCGAGCCCGGGATCGGCCAGTTCGTGCGACGCGCCAGGTTCGGTGAAGAACTGAAGCCTGCAGCTACCGCGGCGGCCTGAGCGCCAAGAGCGCGAGCAGCTCGAAAACGACGTTCGCCGCGGCCAACGCCGTCGGCTGTCCGGCCCCGTCGTACGCGGGCGCGACCTCGACGACGTCGCAGCCGGCGAGGTTGATCCCTCGGAGGGCGCGCAGGAAGGCGAGCGCCTCGGCGGTGGAGAAGCCTGCGACCTCAGGCGTCCCTGTCCCCGGCGCAAAGGCCGGGTCGAGAAAGTCGATGTCGAAGGAGAGGAACACGGGCCGCTCCCCAACCTGCTCGCGGACGAGCTCGCTGTAGCGCGCCGGGCCGAGGGCTCGCAGATCCTCGCTCTCGATGACGGTGAAGCCGAGCTCGCGGGCCGTTGCGAGATCGGAGGCCGCGTAGACGGATCCGCGCATGCCGGCCATGACCGATGCCGTTGCGTCGAGGAGACCTTCCTCGAGGGCCCGCTTGAAGGTCGTCCCGTGGAAGTACTTCTGGCCGAAGTAGGCCTCCCAGGTGTCCGCGTGCGCGTCGAGCTGCACGAGCGCGAGCGGGCCGTGACGTTTCGCGAGCACACGTAGCTCGGCGAGCGTGATCGAGTGGTCGCCGCCGAGCGCGACGGGAAAGACGCCGGCCTCGACGATCGGCGTCAGAGCTTCGACTACCTGCGCGTACGTCCGCGCGGTGTCACCGGGCGAGACCGGCAGATCGCCGTAGTCGACAATGGAAAGCGCAGCGACGACGTTCACGTCGTGGACCGGGTGGTACGGCCGGATCAGCGCGGAGGCGGAACGAATCGCCTCGGGCCCGAACCGCGCACCGGTCCGGTAGCTCGTCGCGGTGTCGAACGGAATCCCGTACACCGCAGCGTCAACGCCGGCGAACTCGGTCACGTGCGGCGCGCGCATGTAGGTCCGGATCCCGGCGAAACGAGGAATCACCTGTGCGTCGAGCGGCTTGTACGGCGGGCCCGTCACCGGCCTACGCTAACGCGCCGACGTGACAACTGCAGGCGCGTCGCTACTGGACCCGCCGGGGGACTGTCCCCCGACACGACTGCAACGGGCACGTCTCGACCTGGTCCGGTTCGGACGGGATGGGTGTGACGGAAGTGTGACTTTTCTTCTACAGCCGGCTCGCACGGACGCGGCTGTCGGCTCACTCCCGCATAGTCTCGACGGCGGCACGCCGCGGTCCAGAAGCTGAAACAGACAGGTCGTGCTGCTAACGAGTGCGGGGAAAACCGAGATCGACCTTCGACGTCGCCGGGTCCGGCCACCGCGAGGTCACTACCTTGCCGCGCGTATAGAAGTTGATCCCTTCCGGCCCGTAGATGTGCGTGTCGCCGAAGAGGGAGTTCTTCCACCCGCCGAACGAGTAGTACGCGACGGGAACCGGAATCGGCACGTTGATCCCGACCATTCCCGCTTGCACGTCGAACTGGAACTGGCGCGCGACCCCGCCGTCGCGGGTGAAGATCGCCGTTCCGTTCCCGTACGGATTCTCGTTCACGAGCCGCACGGCCTCGTTGTAGGTGCCGACACGCGTCACCCCGAGCACGGGCCCGAAGATCTCGTCCTTGTAGGCGTCCATCTCCGGCGTGACGTTGTCGAGCAGCGAAACACCGAGGAAGAATCCGTCCCCGTCCGGTGCGCTGTCGCGGCCGTCGGCGACTACGTCTGCACCCTGCTCCCGCGCGCCGTCGATGTAGGACGCCACCTTGTCGCGATGCTCACGCGTGACCAACGGGCCCATCTCGACGTCAGGCTCGAGGCCGTTGCCGACCTTGATCTTCGGAAGACGATCCTCGATCGCCTTCACGAGCCGATCGGCCGCATCTCCGACCGCGACGACCTGGGAGATCGCCATGCACCGCTCACCCGCCGAGCCGTAGGCGGCGCTAACGGCGGCATCGGCCGCCATGTCGATGTCTGCGTCCGGGAGGACGATCATGTGGTTCTTCGCTCCGCCGAGCGCCTGGACTCGCTTTCCGTGCTTCGTCCCGGTCTCGTAGACGTAGCGTGCGATCGGAGTCGAGCCAACGAACGACACCGCCTGAATGCCGGGATGCTCGAGCACGGCGTCCACCGCGACCTTGTCGCCGTGCACGACGTTGAAGACTCCGGCGGGGACGCCGGCCTCCTTCAGCAGTTCGGCCGTATAGAGGGACGCCGAAGGATCCTTCTCGGACGGCTTGAGCACGAACGTGTTGCCGCACGCGAGCGCCGGCGCCCACATCCACATCGGAACCATCGCCGGGAAGTTGAACGGCGTGATGCCCGCGACCACTCCGAGCGGCTGGCGGATCGAGTAGACGTCGATGCCCGTCGACGCCTGCTCCGAGAAGCCCCCCTTGAGGAGCTCGGGAATGCCGCAGCAGTACTCGATCACCTCGAGCCCGCGCGCAACCTCGCCCATCGCGTCCGACAGAACCTTGCCGTGCTCGGCCGTCAGGATTCGTGCGATCTCCTCGTGGCGCTCGTGAATGAGTTCGCGAATCTGGAAAAAGATCGCCGTCCGCTTCGAGAGCGACATCGCCCGCCAGGATTCGAAGGCTTCCGTTGCCGCCTGGACGGCCAGATCCACCTCTTCGGGCGTCGCGAAGTCGACAGCACCGGTCTGCTGACCGAGCGCGGGGTTGTAGACCGGTCCGCTGCGCCCGGATCGGCCCTCGACGAGGCGGCCGCCGATCCAGTGGCTGATCCGCTTGACGTTCTGCTCTTGTTCGACGGGTGCGGTCGCTAGCTCGGTCATCTCGATCCTCCTCGCGTGACCAGCCCAGGGTACCGCGGATAGGGTGCTGCGGATGAAGGTCGCGTGCGCATGTCTGCTCGTACTGCTGCTCGCGGGCTGCGGGAAGAAGGCAGCGGCCCCGCCAGCCGCCGCGCCTGCGCCGACCCCTGCGAAGGGCGCGGTCCCGTGGCCCGCGCCGGCCGATCCGATGAAGCTGACCCGCAAGGCAGGTTTGACGCCGGAGACGCACGAGTTCGTCTTCCTGCACGTCCACTCGCATCTCGACGTGTTTGTGAACGGCAGCCCGGTCACGGTGCCGGCCGGCATCGGGATCGCAATCCACGACCCGGCCGTGCACCAGGCCAAGCAGAAGGACGGCTCGACCGTGTACGGCTACATCGACCCTCCCTGCGCGCAGCCATGTATCTCCCCGCTCCACACGCACGACGTGTACGGCGTCCTCCACACCGAGGCGAAGAAGGATCAGTTCAACAATCTCGGCGAGTTCTTCACCGAGTGGCGAGTGAGACTGGACAACAAGTGTGTCGGCGGCTACTGCAAGCCGGCAGCCCCGATCTCGATCTACGTCGACGGGAAGGCGTATACCGGCAATCCTCGCCAGATCGGCCTCGAGAACCTGAGGGAAATCGCCATCGTGATCGGGACGCCGCCCGCGCAGATTCCATCGAGTTTTCCGCGGTAAGCTGAGGCCCGATGGCGACGATCGAATCGAATACCGAGCTCGGCCGTCAGGTCGTGGCCGACGCCAAGCAGTACGTCCTGCACTCCTGGTCCGTGCAGGACGCGGTCGATCCGATTGCCGTGGCCGGCGGCGAGGGCCGCTACTTCTGGGATTACGACGGGAAGCGCTACCTCGACTTCGCGTCGCAACTCGTGAATGTCTCGATCGGCCACCAGCATCCCAGGATCGTGGCGGCGATCAAGGAGCAGGCCGAGAAGCTCTGCACGATCGGCCCGCCGATGGCGACGGAGGCGCGCTCCACGCTTGCGCGGCTGCTGGCGGAGGTCACGCCCGGCGACCTCCAGATGTCCTTCTTCACCAACGGCGGCGCAGAGGCAAACGAGAACGCGATCAAGCTCGCGCGCTGGTACACCGGCCGGCACAAGATCATCGCGCGCTACCGCTCGTACCACGGCGCGACGGGGGGCGCGATCACGCTGACCGGCGACCCGCGCCGCTGGCCCGCGGAACCAGGAATCCCCGGCGTCGTGCGCATGCTCGACCCGTACACGTACCGCTGCCCCGCCGGACATCCCGACCCGTGTCCCGTCTGCACCGGCGCGCCGCACCTCGAGGAGATCCTCCAGTACGAGGGCGCGCACACCGTCGCCGCGGTGATTCTCGAGACGGTGGTCGGGACGAACGGCATCATCGTGCCGCCCGACGGCTACCTCCAGGCGCTCCGCGAGGTCTGCGACCGCCACGGCATCCTCCTGATCGCCGACGAGGTGATGGCCGGGTTCGGCCGCACCGGCAGGTGGTTCGGCGTCGACAACTGGGACGTCGTGCCTGACATCCTCACCGTCGCGAAGGGCATCAATTCCGGCTACATCCCCCTCGGCGCGATGATCATCCGCAAGCCGATCGCCGACTGGGTGCGCGACAAGTACTTCGCCGGCGGTCTCACGTACTCGGGCCATCCGCTCGCCTGCGCCTCCGCGGTGGCGTCGATCGAGGCATTCAAGGAGGAGAGCATCGTCGAGAACTCCGCCGCGATGGGCGGCGTCTTCGCCGAGAGGCTGCGCGAGCTGCAAGGCAAACACCCGTCGATCGGAGACGTCCGCGGGCTCGGCTGCTTCTGGGGCGTCGAGCTCGTCAAGAATCGTCAGACGCGTGAGCCGCTGGTGCCGTTCAACGCCAGCGGTGAAGCGTTCGCGCCCGTCGCCCGAGTCGCCAAGGCTGCCCTCGAACGCGGGCTCTACCTGATGACGCACTGGAACGTGATCATCGTCGCCCCGCCCTTGACGATCACACGCGAGGAGATCGACGAGGGCATCGGCATCCTCGACGAGGCACTCTCGATCGCGGACGAGTACGCGGCCTGACGGCTAGCGACCTCGACCTCATCGTTCTCGCCTACGTCGCCGGACAGGACGTCCCGCTGGAGGACGCCGAGCGGAACGCCGCGCTTCGACGCGCGCTCTTCGTCTTCGCCGCGGGGGGAGCACTCAACCGCGATCCAGGGCTCGACGATCCGGCCGTGATCGAGCTTGCCGGGGATCTCGACTCGGCGAAACGCCGGGCCGCGCTCGCCGCTGGTATCGAGGGCCTCGACGCCGACCCCGAAGCGCTCGACCGGTTGCGCAATCCCGAGACAGCCTGGCGCGCGTACGCCTGCGCTCTACTCGCCGATGCGTTGGGTGAAGACGAAGACGAGGCTTGACGGCGCGGGGCCACGGTCGTTCAATGAGCGCAGATGACGGAAGAAAAGCGTTCAGGTGGTGACCGGCGTTCCGGAAGCGACCGGCGTTCCGGCAAAGACCGCCGCGAGCGTGACGCCGGCCCACCGCCGGACGGCGACCGACGGGAAGGCGACGGCCGCCGGTCGGATCAGGAGCGGCGTTCGGGCAAGGATCGACGCAGCGGGCACTAACGCCAGGCGGCGAGCGCGGCTGCGACCTCGTCCATCGAGTTGCACACCTTCCCCGCCGCCTCGATACAGCCGAGGACGAACAGATTCAGGCCGTGGCCTTCGTGGCGAAGCGTGCCACGCAGATCCGTGAGCAGGCCAACGATGCCCTTCTTCGTCGAGTCGCTCTGCATCAGCGCGTAGAAGATCCCGATCTCGCAGGCCGTGCCGTCATCGACCATCGGCCCATCGAGCACGGCGACCACAGCGTCCGCGTCGCAGAGGCCCTGCCAGTCTTTCTCGAAGATCGTGGCGGCGGCCGTATTGCCGGTGGCGAGCACATTCTCGTGCGGGACGAAGACCTCGATGCCGTCAGCGCGCAGACGCGCAACGCACTCGTCGATGAAGGACCGCTCGTATGGAGTGAACAGCGCTCCGGCGAAGTAGACCTTCACCGGCGCAACCCTAACCGGGCCTTCACGAAGAGCGGATGATGGGACTCGAACCCACGACCTTCTGCATGGCAAGCAGACGCTCTAGCCAACTGAGCTACATCCGCGAACGACGGCCAGTATAGCCTCAGCTTTCGGCGTCTAGCGCCTCGTTGACGAGCTGGTCGGCGAGCTCGTTCTGCGCTCGCCGCACCGCGGTATAGCGCACGCGCGCGAATCTGTTCTCCAGGTCCGAGGCGTCCTCCCAGAGCTCGCGCAGCGTCTCGTTCTTCACTCGATACTCGCCCTGCATCTGTTTGACGAGCAGCTCCGAATCGGAGACCACCTCCAGCTCGCGGACGCCGAGCTCCGCCGCCTTCTCCAGGCCGGCGACGAGTCCGCTGTATTCGGCGACGTTGTTCGTCGCTCGGCCGATCGCCTCGCCGTGCGCCGCGAGAACGTGTCCGTCCTCGGCTTCGATGACGTACCCGTATGCGGCGGGGCCGGGATTTCCGCGGCTGCCGCCGTCCGTGAACAGCTTCGCCTTCACAACAGCGCGTAGACGTCGAACGCCGGCTCTTCGTACGGATGGGCCCGGCGCAGCGCTGCGATGACTTCCTCGTGTCGTTCTTCCGGAAACACCGTCTCGAGTCGCAGCTCGGCAACGCGCTCCTCGCGACCCGCCTCACCGAGTGTCGGGTTCGTTCCTTCGCCCCCGAGGAAGGTCCCCGTTCCCTGGGTGTACCAGGAGCAGTTCTCGTAGTCGCCAATGCGCCCGGCGCCCGCCTCGAAGAGGGCATTGCGTACCGTGTCGAGAGCCTCGCGCGGCACGAAGACGACGAGCTTGCGGTTCAGGTCTCGGTGTCGATCTGCGCCTTCTGCAGCTTGCCGCTGTAGTCGACGTAGATGGACTTCCATTCCGTGAAGACGTCGAGGGCGGCCTGACCTGCTTCGCGATGGCCGTTGCCGGTGTCCTTCGTACCGCCGAACGGGAGATGGACCTCGGCTCCGATCGTTCCCGCGTTGATGTAGGTGATCCCGGCCTGGAGGTCGCGCATCGCCCGGAAGGCCTTGTTGACGTCGCGCGTGAAGATGGACGAGGAGAGTCCGTACCTGATCCCGTTCGAGACCCGAATCGCTTCGTCGAAGTCCTGCACGCGGATCAATGCCGTCGTGGGGCCGAAGATCTCCTCCTGGGCGATCCGCATCTGCGGGTCGACCTCGCCGAAGATCGTCGGGCGATAGAAGTTCCCTTTCTCGAAGCCGTTCCCGGTCGCCACCTCGCCGCCGGTGAGGAGCTTCGCACCCTCGCCCTTGCCGATCTCCGTGTACGAGTGGATCTTCTCGAGCGCCTTCCGGTTGATGACCGGACCGACGTCGGTGTCGTCTTCCCAGCCCGCGCCGAGCCGCAGCTTCTCCGCCGCAGAAACGAGCCGCGACTGCAGTGGCTCGTAGACGGCCTCCTGGACGATCACGCGTGAGGCCGCCGTGCAGCGCTGGCCCGACGTGCCGAACGCCGACCAGACGATCCCGTCGGCCGCGAGGTCGAGGTCGGCGTCGTCGAGAACGATGATCGCGTTCTTGCCGCCGAGCTCGAGGTGGACGTGCTTCAGATTCTCGGCAGCGTTGCGCATCACCTCGACACCGGTCTCGCGCGAGCCCGTCAGCGTGATCACGGGCACGTCCGGATGACGAACGAGCCGATCGCCGACCGCTCCGCCGCCGCCGTGCACGATATTGATCACGCCCCCAGGCAACCCGGCCTCGACCAGCAACTCCACGAACCGCTCGCCGAGCAGCGGCGTGTCGGTGGCCGGCTTGAAGACAACCGTGTTTCCGGAGATCAGCGCCGGCGCGATCTTCCAGGACGGGATCGCGATCGGAAAGTTCCAGGGCGTGATCACGCCGACCACTCCGATCGGCATTCGCACGCTCATGTTGAACTTGTCGCGCAACTCCGACGGCGTCGTCTGACCGAAGAGCCGCCGACCTTCGCCCGCCATGTAGAGGCTCATGTCGATCGCCTCTTGAACGTCTCCCCCGGCCTCCGCCTTGACCTTGCCCATCTCGTGAGACATCAGGTCGGCGAACTCATCCTTCTCCTCCATCAAAAGATTCGCGAACCGGTAGAGGATCTCGCCGCGCTTCGGCGCCGGCACGAGCCGCCAGTCCTCGAATGCGGCCTTCGCCGCTGCGACCGCGCGATCGACATCCTCGGCCGAAGAGCGCGGGAACGTCCCGATCGTCTCACCGGTCGCCGGGTTCACGCTGTCGAAGGTCTCGCCGGACGCCGCGTCGCACCACTCGCCGCCGATGTAGTTCTGGAAGGTCTTCGTCCCCGTCAGTGCCACGGGGCGAGTCTACTCAGAGGGAGCGTCCGTCTCGGGGAAGGTGCCTGGGATCCGAGCGCGGCGCCGATCCCTGGTCTTTCGCTGCTCTTTCGCGCTGTCGGTGGGCTTCTTGCCGGCCCGGCGATCCGGGCCGGTACGCCGATCGATGATCACCGTGACGTTCGGGTTGTCCTTGTAGTAGTCGACCATCTTGTCGAACAGCTCGTCGGCGAGCTCCGGCGGGATCACGCAATAGATCACGGTCTGATTGTAAGAGCGGTGCGGCTCGGCGCCAGTGACAAGCGCCCGATCTCTCATCCAACTAGACGGGAGAGATTTCGGGAACGAGCCGGCCGTCCTGCTCGATGCGGGCGTTCCAGCGCTGGTAACCGGCGTCGAGCTCGGCCAGCTCGTGGCCGCGCTCGGCCAGCCGCACCGGTTGAGCCGACTCCGGGCT
>Ga0207646_10003637_pt1 | contig 17242 bp, 27 predicted proteins | sample KBSK5502metaG_FD_184343 | JGI IMG/M metagenome (GOLD analysis project Ga0207646, IMG submission 184343) | Corn, switchgrass and miscanthus rhizosphere microbial communities from Kellogg Biological Station, Michigan, USA - KBS K5-50-2 metaG... | ecosystem: Host-associated > Plants > Roots >... | reverse complement strand
AGCGCCGCCGTAGCGGAGCGAAGCCCTGCACGGCGCAGCGCAGCGGAGGCGGCGCCTCATCCGGCTTCGACCTTCTGAAGCGGGGCGCTCTTTCATAATGCATTGACCTTGGTTGTGAGTGAAATTGATTTATCACTCGTTGTCGCCAGGGGTCCCGCGGCGACCTCGGAATTCCGAAAGCGACATGGGGCGAAAAAAAAGGCCGCGTCTGAATCACGATCCTGCGTTCCGCAAGATTCTGGCAATTGCGGTTATCGTGTTCCAATTACGTGTCGTTACCGGGACGCCGAAAATCTTGTCGAGCTGGCCAAGGTAGCGAAGCGTTTTCATCTCGCGCCGGTACAGCCCGAAAACGAACCGGTTTTTCGTGGCAAGGATCTTCAAAAACCATTTGCCGCCCGAAGGAAGACTGAGGGGTGTCGAAGACAAAGGCTGCCCCCGTTTCGCCAAAATACTCACAAACCGAACGATCTTTGGTCCCGCGGGCTGACCCGCAAACGGGTTCCCGGATGCCAGATCGAGGACATCGTCACCCTTGCAGATCACCACCTCGGCCTCAAACGGCAATTGCCGAAGTAACTCCGCACGCAATTTGGCTTGGCTGATCCGGTTCCGCACCACGAAAGTTCCAGCGGCGCCAACATTCACAACGTCGAAGTTACTCAGTTCATTTGCCACGAGGCTCGGCCGGAAAGTTCTATGGCCCCCGACATTGACTCCCCTCAGAAAGACGACCAGCGCCATGACACCCTGATTTTCGACCAGCAGAGCTGGATTAGCGATAGCTAACTCTTACTTGCGGTCGGTGCTCTTTGAGCACCGACAATCATGTTCAATGGGGATCATTGTTGAAAACAGGCGATAACGCTCAGAACCCCGTCGCGTCGTGAGTGCTTGGCCCGGCCAATCCAAAAACTACTCTTGAAAAATCTGCAAGCGACAAAAAAATGACCGATCCAAAAAATGTGGTTCGCCATTGTCGGTGGTCGCGATTTTGAGCCTTCGCCCCCTGGGGGTACCCCTTTGCGCGGGATCACGGAGCCGCGAGCCGAAGTGCATTGGCGAAGAACGGCCATGCGGAGAAGCCCAGAACCCGCGAGGATTTAGTCTTCCATGAAGGTAGCCGCGAACGCTGCAAAGCTCTCGCCATGTCTCCTGGTCAATCACTTGGGGATTCAGACCCCGGACTCGGCAGATTTCCCGGCAGCAGCAGTTCCTAGTGAGAGATTCAGGAGCGAATGTGCCGCGTGCCAGGCCAGCGAAGATCTCGCCGTCCGAAGAGAAGTGGCTACAGGCGCCATGATCGTGTCTCGCACCGTGCTTCGAGGGCGCTGCCCTGCCTTCGGCAATCGCATTCTCCACGCCCGCGCCGGCGATTCGATCGACTGCTTCAGGAAAGAGCTTCACAAAGGCTATGGGTCAGTAGTTGTAGGTGGACGATTTTGAGGGTGACCGCCGGCTGGTGTGGACATTCATGTGGACATCGCGCACACGGCGCCCTCACATGCCACGTATCACGCTGAAAAGATTGGTCGGGGAGATGCTCTTGCCAGGAATTGGTCATGTGGTTATACTCTGGGTATGAAGACGGCGATTTCCATTCCTAATGATCTGTTTGATGGAGCGGAACGTCTTGCCCGACGTACGCGCAGGTCGCGGAGCCGGCTCTTCACTGATGCCTTACGCGAATATCTGGCCCGCCACGCACCGGACAAAGTCACGGAGTCCATGGACCAAGCAATAATGGAGGTCGGCGAGGGAAAGGACGAGTTCGTTTCCTCCGTAGCTCGCCGTAGGCTAGAGCGAACCGAGTGGTGATCTCTCAGGGTGAGATTTGGTGGGCGGACCTGCCAGCACCCACCGGCTCCGGGCCTGGGTTTCGGCGACCCGTGCTTGTCGTTCAAAGCGATGCCCTTAATCAGAGCCGCATCTCTACGGCCATTTGCGTTCCACTGACCAGCAATTTGAAGTGGGCGCTAGCACCGGGCAATGTGAGCTTGTCCGCGCGGGTTACTGGATTGCCAAAAGATTCCGTCGCGAACGTTTCGCAAATCATTTCCTTAGACAAGTCCCTTCTGAGTGAACGCGTCAGCAAGCTGCCACGTCATAAGTTGGAATTGCTCTTTTCGGGAATCGATCTAGTCCTTGGCAAATAGGCCTCATAGCCGACCCAGCTAAGTGCGACTTGCTTCCGGCATTCCGGGCAATCGCCTCGACAATATCGGGCGCCTGGCACAACAGTAGGATCCCAGATGTGCGCCGTCTTCTCGTGTCTTCAACCGTCTCATTCATCGCTCAATCATGCCAGTTTGGAGCCTTTGTAGTCGTTTCTCTCATTGTCGAACCCTCTCATCGCTGCGATCTCCGAGACCGCACGCTGTCCTTTAGTCCTACCGATGTGAACCAAGAGGTCTACGGCGCTCCCGATGTTCGCCATGATGGCCCGGTGTGGTAGTTCGATCCCGCTCTGCAAAACGCAATCCGCGAAACGAGTGACGGCTTGCCGATCATTGAGTACCTCTGCGTACTGAGACGCAGGGACTTGGCGTTTCGACTCGGGCTTGTTGAAAGGAGACACCCCTATTGAAATTGTTTGATCATTTCCGATTTGCCCTGATCCATGAACGCCCCGGAACACCAGGTTCCACTGACTTGTCGTTACCAACGAGACCCAGGCATTATCTGAGTGCGCATTTCGTAAATTTCATTCATTTCTCTCGATCACGATAAATAGCCTGATTACGCAGCAGTGTCAGCGAAGAGCTTGGCATAATGGGCGCAGCCCTCCCAGGGCCGGAAGTTTCTATCGTTAAGTGGTAGAAATCGGCGCAGCATATTCGATGTATTAATAGAACAGCCAGCGTTGGCTGGAGTCGTTGATGGGGGAGCTGTGGATGCGCTTCATGATGATGGTGATCCCCAAGGGGTATGAAACGGCAGCTGCGGACGCAGCCCCTGGCGCGGAGGCGGTGGCCAAGATGATGGAGTACAACAAGAACCTGCAGAAAGCGGGCGTACTGCTCGGGTTCGATGGGCTTCTCCCGCCTTCGACCGGAGCGCGTGTTTCAACCACAGACGGGAAGGCAACGGTTACCGATGGGCCGTTCGCTGAGGCCAAAGAGGCTATTGGAGGCTACTGGATCATTCAGGTGCACTCGCGGGAAGAAGCGATCGAATGGGCCAGGCGAGCACCGATGGCCAACAACGAGATCATCGAAGTGCGGCAGATTCACGAAATGGGTGATTTCCCCGCAGACGTGAAGAATGAAGCCGAAGGCTTCAAGGAGCTTGCGAACGGGGTTGCAACGGCGTGAGCGACATTCAGGCATGAGCGACACACATAAAGCGATCGAGGCCGTGTGGAAGATCGAGTCCACGCGACTCATCGCAGGGATTGCCCGCGTTACCCGCGACATCGGCATTGCGGAGGAACTCGCTCAGGATGCGCTTGTTGCAGCTCTCGAACGATGGCCGGACGAAGGTATCCCAGAAAAACCTGCCGCGTGGCTGATGACAGCGGCAAAGCGGCGCGCCATCGACGCTCTGCGCCGTGGCCGGATGCTGGAACTAAAGCATGGAGAGATTGCGCGAGAGCTGGAATTCCAGCAGCAGCGGCTGGGTGAAGCAATGGATCAAGCTTTGGACCAGGTCATTGATGATGATGTCCTCCGCCTCATCTTTACCGCCTGCCATCCGGTGCTGGCCGTCGAGGGCCGCGTTGCGCTCACGCTGCGCCTGGCCTGCGGACTCACAACAGCCGAGATTGCCCGGTCTTTCCTGGTGCCGGAGAAGACTTTAGGCCAACGCATCTTTCGAGCCAAGAAGACACTGTCCGAGGCTCATGTTCCCTTTGAGACTCCGCGTGGTGACGAGTTGAGAAAGCGGCTTGAGTCCGTGCTGGCCGTCGTCTATCTGATCTTCAACGAGGGATACACCGCAACCGCCGGGGACGAGTGGATGCGGGCAGCACTCTGCGACGATGCACTCCGCCTGGGACGCATGCTCGCGGAGCTCCTTCCCGAGGAGCCTGAGGTCCACGCTCTCCTGGCGTTGATGGAGCTGCAGGCGTCGCGTGCCGCAGCGCGTCGCGGACCAACCGGAGAAGCCGTTCTCTTGTCGGAACAGGACCGTTCTTTGTGGGACCACGCACAGATCCAGCGAGGAATGGCCGCGCTCCATCGCGCGCAGAATTTGGGTGGCGGCGCCCATAGTTACGCCCTGCAGGCGGCGATCGCTGCGTGTCATGCGCGAGCCAACACCGTAGCAGAGACCGACTGGGAGAGGATCGTGCTTCTCTATGACGCCCTGCTTCAGATCAGCCCATCTCCCATCGTCGCGCTGAACCGCGCGGTAGCCGTCGGAATGGCCCACGGACCGGCCGCTGGACTCCACGCGCTCGATGCTCTCGCGGCTGAGCAAGCGCTGGCCAACTATCATCTGCTGCCCAGCGTCAGGGCAGATTTGCTCACGAAGCTGGGACGCTTTGCCGAAGCGCGCGAAGAGCTGCAACGCGCCCTTGCGATGACCGAAAACCGTCGCGAGCAGGATTTGCTGACGGCAAAGCTAAACCAGACGCCGCTCAACGATCGATCGAATTGAATCAATGGAGAGAGTTGATTCTTAAAATAAGGCGCGGGCGAAGGAAAAACTTAGACCCTTTGTAGAATTCGGGTCAGGCCATTCGTCGACATAATGAAGGCAGGTCAGATCGGCCGCCCGAAGACCGATACAGGATAAAAGGAGAAGTTATGCCACACTATTTGGTTGCGATTCACCTCCCCGACAACTTCGACCCGTCCACACAGGACGAAGCGACGGTACACGATATCAACGTGCTCAACGACGAATTGGAAGCTGCTGGTGCCAGGATCTTCGCTGGCGGCCTCAGCGCAGCCAGCCAGGCGAAGTCGCTGCGGGCGCAGCCCAATGGCGAAGTGCTCATCACCGACGGCCCGTATCTGGAAGCCAAGGAGCACGTTGGTGGTTTTACGATAATGGAAGCCGCTGACATGGACGAGGCGCTGGCGTGGGCCCGCAAGGCTGTCATCGCCTGCCGGACGCCGGTAGAGTTGCGCGAGATCCCATACAGCAACCTGCCGAACGGCACACCTCACCCATCGCGCCAGCGAAAGCCGTGAGCACCCCACCGGCGAAACCGGCTCCTCCTCCGACCTCGACAACGGTCTCGGCGACGACTCCGGGCGGACGAGCGAAATGTCCACGACGATTTGTGGAATTCCAGTGCTGCCGTTCGTTAACAAAGTGAAGGCAGGTCAGACTGGCCCGCCCGGAGACCGTTCCAGGAGAAATCATGCCGCAATATCTAGTTGCCATTCACCACCCCGACAACTTCGACCCGTCCACCGTAACGGAAGAGACGATGCGCGATATCGGCGCACTCAACAAGGAAATGATGGCGGCCGGCGTCAGGTTCTTCGCCGGCGGCCTGCAGCCGGAAACCAAGGCGAAGTCGTTGCGGGCGCAGCCCAATGGCCAGGTGCTCATCACGGACGGACCGTATCTGGAAGCTAAGGAGCACGTGGGAGGCTTTTGGATCCTGGAAGTCGCTGACCTGGACGAGGCACTCGCATGGGGCCGCAAGGCTGTCGTCGCCTGCCGGACGCCGGTCGAGGTACGCCCGTTTTTTGAGATGCCCCCCTCAAAATGAGCAATCAACTCACTCGTCGCGACTTCGCTATCCGCAGCGCCGGCTTTGGTCTGGCTTTGGGACTCGCGCCCGCAGCTACGCTGGCGGAGGCTGAGCAAGCCTCGCGCTCAGAAACTTCGCCGGCGGTCGCAGATCCATATTCTCTCGTCGATCCGGAATTTCTTCCTGCGCTGAAGCAGTTCCCGCCGTTGACCTCTAAGCGGAGATAGTCCGCAAGTTCCGGCAATCGCCCAGCATGCCCCCATTGCCTGGTCCCGCGCCGCAGCCCGTGGAGCGGCATATCCCCGGACCGCCAGGTGCACCCGAGGTTCGTCTTTGGGTCGCTGATCCTGCGCCGGCGGAGAAGAGCAAGCCGGTGTTGCTTCACATGCATGGCGGCGGCTTCATGATGCCCGACCCCTGGTTGCTGCCCCGACTGCAGGGGATCGCGACAGATTGCCACTGCGTCGTCGTCTCTGTGGACTATCGGCTGGCTCCGGAGACGCGCTATCCCGGTTCGCTTGAGGACAATTACGCCGCGCTCAAATGGGTTCACGCCCATGCAGCGGAGCTCGGCATTGATCGCTCCAGAATTGCCGTGGGCGGTGAGAGCGCGGGCGGCGGCCATGCAGCGAGCCTTGCGATTCACGCGCGCGACCGCAACGAAGTCCCCATCGTCTTCCAGCTGCTCATTTACCCCGGGCTGGACGACCGAACGGGCAGCACACGTCCAGCGCCGCCCGCCGTTGGCCACTTTATGTGGAATGCGAGTGCCAATCGTCTTGCCTGGAGCTCGCTGCTCGGCGTTCCAGCAGGCTCGTCCAGGGTGCCGGCAGCCGCCGTCCCCGCCCGGGTAGCCACCGTCGCCGGCCTGCCGCCGGCCTGGATCGGTGTCGGTGCTCTCGACCTGTTCGTCGAAGAAGACATGGAGTACGCGCGCCGGCTCGTCCACGCCGGAGTCGCAACCGAACTCCTGGTCGTGCGTGGTGCCTTCCACGGATTCGATCTCGTCGTGCCGGACGCCGAAGCCTCTAAGCAATTCAGCGCGAGTTGGAAGTCTGCGCTGCGCAAGGCATTCGCCACTGGCAAAGCTGTTTAGCAGAAAAGCTGAAAGTGTCGCGGCGGAGTGCGCAGCAGTAAGGAAATTTTCCTGGACGGTTTGTCGAAATTCGGGTCCGGTCGTTCGTCGTCCTAATGAAGGCATAGGCAATCCGCCAGCCTTAAAAGCGATGAAAGGGCGGCCGCGGTCACCACCGTATTCGCGATCGAGCGCGGCCTCATAGAGAAGGCCCATTCTAAGGAGGAGAACAATGTCTAGAAAAATTAGCGCAATCGCGATCATAGGATTCGCACTGCTTGTAGTGCTCGGTACGGTGCATCAGGCCATGGCACAGGCCGCCGCAACATCGTCTCCCGCAACACCGTATTCGAAGATGGCTCCGATCGACCAGTATCTTATGGCCGACCGAGCCGCGGAAATCGCACTGGCGCGCAGTGCAGCGCCGGAGTCCATTTCACGCGACGCCGAGGTAATGATTCTTGGACGTCACGGATTTGAAACAGCGGTCAAAGGCAAAAACGGTTTCGTGTGTGCCGTGGGACGCTCGTGGACATCCACTGTGGATGCTGAATTTTGGAATCCGAAAGTGCGGGTTCCCGCGTGTGTTAACGCGGCAGCCGCGCGTTCCTACCTTCTGCGCGTCACCAAAGAGACCGAATGGGGACTGGCGGGACGCACGCCGGCACAGATGAATGAGGCAATCGCGGCTGCCATCGCTAGGAAAGAACTGCCGCCGATGGAGCCTGGGGCCATGTGCTACATGATGTCCAAGGAAGGATACGGCGGCGACAGCGTCCCCCACTGGCCTTCCCACCTCATGTTTTTCTACTCGGGTACCGACCTCGCAAGCTGGGGCGCGAATCTGCCGGGTTCCCCCGTCATTGGTGTGAGCGACTCCGTGGAACACCTGACGCAGTTCGTGGTGGTCGTGCAACAGTGGTCAGACGGAACGGAATATCGCGAAGGCCCTGCTGCGGAGCATCATCATTAGCACCGATACGCCTACCGGACCTTTGCGGACGCGGTCTTTCGAGGACGCGGTGGGTTGGTGCGACCGCTGGTAAACCGTAGTCTGGTTGATGACGAAATAACGGATCACTAGCCTCCATCACTCAATCCCGACTCCTTGAGACGAAATACCGGGGCTACCGCCATGATCTCCGGCCCATCGTATCCAACAACAGTTGGCTGCGGCAATTTGCATAAGTTAGTACCGGGAAACGCGCTTGCGGGCGGTAAACAGGCCAGTTTACGATTTGTCGGCAGTCCGGAAGGAATCGCAAAGCCATTCAACAGAACGGGCTGGCAAGCGGCCAGCCCGTCGTATCCAAGCTAAATTGTTTGTACGATTTCATGTCCCGTACTTCATATCGTTGCCCCCGCTCGACCCGTTGCGTTTCCGGTTCGCCTGTTCGATTTCCTGTTTGATCCATTCTGCAAGCTCTGCGGGGCAAAAGCGCACTGCACCCTTGACGTGGAAGCAAGGGATCAGTCCGGCCTTGGCCATCTTGTAGATGTGCTGTGGCGTAACGCCCAGCATTTTTGCCACCTCAGCAACTTTCAGGGCCTCTTTGCGGTTTTCTAATATCTCGATGAGTCTCATCGCCGTTAAACTTTTGAGTAACCAGTTCGGTCATCAAAAGCACCTCCGATTCAATCCCCAGATTTTCCTTGCCTGAAAGAGACACGAACACAACAATTGCCAACCCATTTACGAGACGAGAGTTGCTGATTGTTTGTGGGGGATTGCCAGGTAGACGCAGGGAGGCAATGGACAAACCAATATGAACCCAGCGGCACGCGAAGAGGTGCAGTGGCGCACGTCATAAACTTCTCGACTGACGCAGCTCGCGCTCGGACGGGCCTAAAAACCGGCGCTCGTATTCGTACTCTAGGAAAATTGGCTGCGCCTCTCACCCTTCAAGTAAGACTTTAAATATCTCTGAATTGTCAAAACTTCAACTAGGCGCAGGGCGATACCGCTGCATGCCGCGCCCCGCGCGGCGTTCAACGGAATCAATTTTCTTAAACAGCGTGGACCAAAGCCGCATTTGGCTTGCGAACGTAGAACTTTCAGCATCTCTGCCGCGTCTGAGTGTTCATACGTGCAGATTCGCGCTTCCCCACGAAAACCGCTCACCCCCGAGCCTCATCACCAGAAGATCCGCCATGAGGCGGGCGTGGCGGCCGTTGCCATTCGGGAAGGGATGAATCTGCACTAGCCGGTGATGGAAGCGCACCGCGATCTCATCGGCGGCCACGGGAATCTGGTAGAACGCAATCCCGAGATTGCGTTCGCTCGTCCTGAACTTGCCCGCCGCTGAGCGAGAAGTTCGTCCAGGAGCTACACCGGCGGATGCTCGGCGACGTATGGTGCTTGCAAAGCAAGATATACGCCGTGTGATCGAAGGGCTGCCGGAACCCACAAAATCTATCGTTACTTTAATTGTAGTGGGTTCTCTTCGGATCGGAGAGGTTGCAGCTTTGCGTCGGGAGAGAATTCACCCGGACCGAATCGAAGTCGTGGAGCGGTTCTACGAAGGCGATTTCGACGATACCAAAACCGATGCTGGACGCCGGAGCATCCCGCTTGACTCTTTCGGAATCTTGCGTGGGGTGCTGGATGTAGCATGGCAGCGGTCAAAACATCGGAAGCCGGGAGAACTGGTTCTCACCAATGCACGCGGAGGACCGGTGAATCGGCGGAATCTACTCCGGCGGCAACTCAAGCCCACGATCAACAAGCTTGGGTTGCCAGCTTCAGTCGATTTTCGAAGCTTCCGCACCATGCATTCCAGCTTGATGAGCAGTATTGGCGTCCGGCCTGAAGTGACGCGGGACAACATGGGACACGCTACCGTAGACGTGACCCAGAATGTCTACAACCGCACGTGGTGGGAAGAAAGAGTTGAAGCTGTGAGCTTGGCTGCGGCGACGGTGTGGCGCGAATTCCTAGCGCAACCCGTACCGGCGACGCGAATGTAAGTCCTTTTGGAAGTCCTCAAATTCCCGGCGATTCTGGAAGTTGTTGAAAGAATTGGTCGGGGAGAGAGGATTTGAACCTCCGACCCCCTGGTCCCGAAACAAAGAAAATTAGCCAAGATGTTGATTTTTCAATCCATGTGAGTGGTGCTTCAACCGCATAAACTCATGTCATTCTTGCTCGGCGATGTCAGTCATTTTCTTATGGGTGCCCCGGAATGGGTGCCCCAGACCGAAGGGATCAATCCAACTCTCGCGCGCATTCCAACCTGCATATGGGCGTAATCTCCGGCTGCCCGCTGCCAACTTGAGTGAAACTAGGCGCGTGACAAGCGGGTCAATTCTCTGTCGTGTTCAACCTTTCGCGGCTTGATCTTTTTACCGACGCCGCTGCCCAGGGCGATTCTCAGATCGTAGTCGTTCTGAAGGTTGAGCCAGAACTGTGCAGGCAAGCCGAAGTATTTCCCCAACCGAATCGCAGTGTCAGCACTGATCGCGCGCTCTCCTCGTACGATTTCATAGATGCCGGGAAAGCCTAGCGCTCTCGCTAGTTCATAGCCGCTTACGCCCATTGGCTCCATAAATTCTGTCTTGAGAATTTCCCCGGGGTGAACCGCAAAAACCTTCCGTCTTTGAGTCATACGTTTCCCCACTTCCTAGTGGTAGTCCACGATCTCCACATCGAAAGCGTTGCTATCCCGCCAAACGAAACACACACGATATTGATCGTTGATTCGAATGCTGTGCTGTCCAGAGCGATCGCCATGCAGGGCTTCCAAGTGATTCCCTGGAGGCACCCGTAAGTTATCGAGCGCGATGGCGGCATTCAAGATGGCAAGTTTCTTGAATGCTCTTCGATGCAGATCAGCAGGCAGGTGCCGACTCTTGCCCGACTGCCATAGTCTTTTTGTCTCTGTGTCGCGGAAACTGGCAATCACACTCCAGTATACTAACGCGCTACGATACTACTGTCAAGCATTAGTATGTGTTGAATGCCCGCCAAAGAGCGCTCCCCTGCGGTGTGCTCCACGGGAAAAGCATTCCTGATTTGGCACGAATGGGATCACGTAGCCTTACGTGGCCTTCGGACTGTTGAGTCTTTGCGGATAATCTGATAATCTGATAATCTGATTATATGAAAAAGACGGTTATTAGCGTGACGGAAGCGGCTCGGAATTTTGCTGATTGCGTGAACCGTGCGCACTATCAAAATATTACGTTTGTTCTGCTTAAGAATGGTTCCCCAGTTGCCCGCTTGGTGCCCGATGACGAGAAGGTCTGTGTCGGTCGAGAACTAGCCGAGGCCCTGACTAAAACACAGTTGCCCGAAGACGAGGCCAGAGCCTGGCATCGTGACTTGCAGGCTGCGCGTAAAACCCTCAAGGCCCCGGCCGATCGATGGCGATAATTCTCGACGCGGATGTCATCATTCGGGGCGAGAGGGGCACTTTCGACCTCGGAAGCTGGGTGGAGTCTCGGCCGGACGATCAATTTGAGATCGCCGCCATCACCGTGGCGGAGCTGTGGCACGGGGTAGAACGAGCCCCAGGGGCGCATAAGACCAAACGGGAGCGTTACCTCCGAACCATTCTGGAGATGTTGCCAATCATTCCGTATACGGAGCTAACCGCGTTCGAGCACGCGCGTATATGGGCAGCCTTGGAGTCGTCGGGCACAATGATTGGCTCCTATGACCTTATCGTGGCAGCCACCGCCTTGGAGCGCGGAAGTGCGGTGGCTACCTTCAACCAGCGTCACTTTGCCCAAATAGCAGGACTGAAAGTGATCGAGCCAAAATAACTGGTAACAGGTGCTGCGCTTTCGTTCGTGAGGCAGCAACAGACAATTATTGATAGGTACCGGAATTAATGGCCGCATACAGTGCACTGTAGGCCTCCCATTCATGAAGCCGAGCTCTGGAATTCGAAACAGAGCATCTCAACTGGCTCGATCTGCTCTTTCGCTGAAACCTGGACGTGACGTTCGTGTCCTACCAGCACTCGCGTTCGCGCGCACCGGGGACCTCGTCCGGCATCTTGAGACCAGCCACGTCGCTCATCTGCACGTGATCTTCGTGCGTCTTCAAGTTACCCCTACATAATACCGAGCCGGATTTTCAGAACCACAGTCGGAGCCCGAATACGAAACGATGGTCGCTTGTGGTTTCTCCCGCCTGACGCGAATAGCGGGCCGTGTTGCCGTAACCCGCTATAGGCAAACCCTTATGTACGGAGCGAATTTGCGGCTGAGCTCGTAGCGCAGCCGCACACCGGTATCCAGGTCCGAGAGACCTGATCCGATCTGGCGCGAAAGATCATCCTTACTATAGAAGTTCAACTCCGCTTTGGCTGCGCGATCCATCGCTGCGTGAGCAATAAATCGTAGGAGCCGGTCACGCGGCCGGCAACGTGGCCACCACCCCGAATATAGAGAGTTGGCACAAACTCGAAGGGGTACGGCACAAGTCCCGCGATGCCTAGCAAACAGAACTCGCAGGAGCGATTGTGCAGGAACCTACGGCGGATTTACTGATTATTCCAATCGGCCCGAAGTTCGAGGACATACGCAAGAGAATGGAAATCCTTTTTTGAGGTAGACAGATGGCCCTCTACAAACGCGGTAAAACGTGGCACACCGATTTCAGCGTAAATGGCGAACGATTCCGGCAGAGCGTGGAGACAACAGACTGGCGTGAAGCCCAATCGACGGAGAAGGAGCTGATTGCGCAGGCAAGCGAAGGCAAAATCACGCCGAAAGCTCAGGCATTTTGTGCAAGATCATCAAAATCCGCGGCGGATTCCCCAACGAAGAGGCGGCGCTGAAGTTGCTGTTTCTCGCGTTGCGGCAGGCGGCCAAGAAGTGGACCATGCCGATTCATCACTTGGCGGGAAGCATTGAACCACTTCACGATTCTGTGGCCGGAACGGATGCCGGCCTTGGAGAGAGTTTCGCAATGACAACTTGGAACGCTACTACATCGATGGGCAGGGGAAGGACACCCTTCCCCTACACCCCATCCCAAAAACAAAACCTGGCCGTTTACACAAAAGTCTTGACACACCCAACATTTTCTGGGTCACTTGCGTGCATCCGGCTTTCTAAGTGCACCATTATGGTGTATCATGGTGAAATGGCAGTAGGAAAACGGAGATCCAGAAAAGACGTGCGTCGAAGCGTGACGCTTCCTCCCGAAGTCGCCCGGCAAGTGGACACCATCGCGAAGAGACGCCGCCTCAGTGATAACCGTGTTCTGGTGGAACTGATCGAACAAGGAATTGAAGTCCGACGGCAGCAAGAGCGCGCATTTTTCGAGCTGGCCGAACGATTCCGCGCCGCCAGCGATCCCGAACAGGTGCGGCGTTTGGGCGATGATCTAGGGCGCTTCGTGTTCGGTGAATAATGCCACAGATCGAAACCTGGTCGCATCTACCTGCGGCGGTTCGTGCCCACCTGGTAGAGCGTATGCATGACCGCAAGATCAGTCTGCAAGATCTCAATCAATTGCGAGTTTGGATAGAGTCGAAGCCAAATGTACCCGAGGGACCGTGGTACAAAGACTTTGGCTCGTTCAAGCTGTGCGGGGAGGGTCGATACCCGAAAACGTTTCGTCTGTCGGGGCAAGCTGCTACAGGACAGAAACTTTAGTTCAATTCACTTGAATTCACTTGTCCGCTTTGTCCGGCTGACTACAATCAGCAGTGATGACCGCTGCGGTGAAAGAAATACGCGCTTCCACGTGGAGTGGGTTAGCCACGGTGTTGACTTTTTCAATCCATGTGAGTGGTGCCCTTCGCTGCTGTGGTCCTGAAGCCGGGGGCTGGTGAACGTCAGGGCTAAAACACCTGACGTTGTGTGCTTATACTGCGCACTGCCATCCTGAGTGTGTACCGCGGGCGATTTGCCCTTGCGCTTGCTGCCGGGATCGCTTGGCAACAAAGGGAAACAAGGCTGCCCAGTTTTAATGCCTGAGAGAGTGTAAAAAACCTTCGTAAACCCTACGCCATTTTCTTGGCCGCTTGATCTCTCTAATCTCAGCTCCATAATTTGATGAAGATAGAGACGAGCGGAACCGAGAGCCGACCCCCTGGTGCCTGCCCAAGGGTTCAACAGGAAGGCTCAAACCCACGGACCAGCGTCGCAACCAAATTTTGCTGGCTCAAACACACTTCCTCTCTAAATCTGTGCGAAGCAAATTCTTATGGGTGCCCCGATTGGGTGCCCCTACCAGCCATCGCCAGGCAGACCTAACCATTGTAGAGACGGACACTTGACTTGGGGTACCCACAAAAGCGGCACCAGGGGCTCAGTTCGAGGAGTTTGCGAAAATGTAAGCGATTGAAACGAATTGGTCGGGGAGAGAGGATTTGAACCTCCGACCCCCTGGTCCCGAACCATGAAACTACAAACTCCAAGTGCTTTATCTGGTGTCGCTTAGGGAGCAGCGTACCTCTTTTTCTCTCGCTCAGTTGTACCGATCTTGTACCGAACCGTCTGAGGTTGCAGACTCGATAGCTGTGTCGCTTGGAATCAGAAGGAGCTTCTATTTGTCTGAGTCCATGTTGCCAAAATGGCTTCGTAGTTATTACAATAGTAATAACACGTCGGAGGTCAGCTGTGGTCGAACTCAAGGTCCGCAAATTCGGGAACTCACTCGGAGTTGTCCTGCCGAAAGAGGTCATCAATCGTCTGCACACCCGGGACGGTGAACCGTTGTTCCTAATCGAAGCTTCGGAAGGTGGCTACCTGCTCACGCCTTACGATCCCGGCTTCGAGGAAAAAATGGCGAAGGCGGACGACATCATCAGCCGCTACCGCAATACACTCCACGTTCTCGCAAAGTGAAGGAACCAGTCTGGATCGACGAGCGCGATGCGTTTGCCCTGCACGATCGCCTGCTCGCGCTGCACGGCGGGGCGGTGGGATTGCGCGACGATGGCTTGTTGAAATCAGCCCTGGCTCGGCCGCAACAGCACTTCGCCTATGCCGAGTCTCCCGACGTTGTCGACATGGCCGCCGCGTATACGTGGGGCATCGTGCGCAACCATCCTTTCGTAGATGGCAACAAGCGCACGGGATTTGTGGTGGGAGTCCTGTTTCTCGAACTCAACGGTTATCGCTTCAACGCTAGCGAGGAAGACGCAGCGCAAATGGTCCTGGAGTTGGCGAGCGGGAACCTCGACGAAGCAGGCTATATCGCTTTTCTTCGCGCTCATGCATCGCTCGGAAAAAAATGAAACAGCATTTCCGTGCCCAAAGACACCGCAGAAACGAACCTTCTCTCTAATTTCTGATTCGCACCATGGTGGGTGAACTGAAGCGACACATGCTCCGGGATTCTCTACGGGACGACGGATCTGAGGAAGCAGGTTAACGGTTCGCCCCACCTGGAGATAATTGGTCGGGGAGAGAGGATTTGAACCTCCGACCCCCTGGTCCCGAACCATGAAACTACAAACTCCAAGTGCTTTATCTGGTGTCGCTTAGGGAGCAGCATACCTATTTTTCTCTCGCTTATTTGTACCGATCTTGTACCGAAGAATAACAGCGCCGCTTGCTGACAGGGTGATGTGCTGTGCTTCTCCTGCCTGCCCGAACTTCACCCGTTTACGACTATCCGGCCCCCTTCTCCAAAACCCACGTCGATCTCTACGCCGGACCGGCTACGCGAGGGAGATTTGTGCGAACATCTTTGTGGCTAAACACTGAGGATGTAATTGCGCTCCTTTGACGTTGGCCGACATCGCCCATCCGAGCGAAGCTTCCATCGTCACGGGTTTGGCGACAATACTTTAAAGATCACGTCTCGGTAACGGTGAACAGGGCGGCAAGTGACCTGGCAAGGCTCTCGAGTGCGGCTTCGTTTGGCAGCGTAACAGTGAGTCGCGGGCGGCCCTGCTCGTCGCGCTCCAGACACTCGGCGAGACGAGCTTTGAACTCGCTTGCCTTTTGCCGTGCACCGTTCGTTGGCTGACGCTGCGGGATCATTTCGCCGAGGAATGCGAATGCGGCAGCGACGAGTTGGCCTCCAGCCTCTGCCACACGCGAGCGGCGAGCGAGCCGATCTGCCTCTTGCTGCTGGCGCTGCTTTTCCGTCTCATCTACCGCGGCGTGTGCCCTCGCGCCGAGCAGCACCTCGAGGCGCTGCTTCAGCTCTTCGATGCCCGATGCGAGTGTGACCTCCCGCACATTAGATTCCATATCCAGTGCGGCGAGAGCCAGGTCATGTTTGGCCGAGAGCGTCGCCAGCAGCTTCTCCTCGATCGTCCCTTCGGTCACGAGCAAATAGACCTGCACCGGGTTCTTCTGCCCCATCCGGTGCGCGCGGGCAATGCGCTGCTCGAGAACGGCCGAACAGCGTCAGCTCGGCGCTCGGTTTCGTCAACATGAGATATAGGGGGTCATAGGGTGATCATTCCATTGGAGGTGCGAAATCCACCTCACAGCCGACGGCTTGCACTTCCGAGATCCGGCTCGGATCCACTATCTTTGCTTCCGACTCACCCGCGAAGAACGTCGTGATCCGGATGTTGCTCAGGGGGGTCTTGACGACGACATGGTGGGGACCGAACTTCACTACTCCCATCACCCGTTCGAGGGAATACGACTGCTGGGCGGCGTGCCAAAGATCACTGGCGAAACCTGGTGCTTGAATGTCTAATCCGGCCTGCGTGGCCAGCTCGTCGCCCACCCAAGTCCCGTCGCGCAGGCTTGCGGTCTCGCAGCGCTTGAGGCGGTCATGAATCGTGTTGAAAGACAGGATGGAGTCCGACAGCATGTCTGCCTGGACGCGCAGGTACTTTCGCCATATTTCCCCGTTAGCGGGCGAGAGTTCTTCGGGCCGGAATCGCACGCAACGGAAACGAGTGGCCTGTCCGATGCCCCGATAAAGCGAGACCTCTCCGGTCGGGACGCTCGGCTGATCCTCCAGGGAGGCCCACTGGTAACTACCATGTTGAATGAGCAGGGAACCGGGTGTGTCGCGATAGTCGCGGACATGATGATAGGCCGCCATCGGCGTCCTCAACTCGTTGTTTGAAAAGAATCCGAACTGGCAGTATCTTTGCAATGCCGATCCATCTCCTCTACGGGCATTTGCCCAGAAGTCGAAAAGGAAGCGGGCGCTGTCCTTGAGGGGACTGCCGAAGTAGCGATGCTCGCGCAAATTGACCTGCGGATTGAAGATTCCCGGGACGATCCAGGTGTACTGGAAGAAGTAGTCCCTCGCCGGCGGCTTGGTGGGGCTGTAGGCCAGGGGTCCGTCTGCGGACAGCCACGGGACGAGGTATTCCGAATCGATGACGGTGGAGGTAGAAAAGCGAGACCGTGCAGCCATATGGAGCTTCATCCTGCACCGAGCAGCATTTGAATGGCACCGCGCGTTTCTGGGCTCAGACTGGAAAATTCATCCTCCGTGAGCAACCCCTGCGAGCGAATCTGGGCCAGCATCGTTAGTGCATGAGAGCGCCGCGGATTGTCGAAGAGACGCGCCATCTCCCGATCACGTTGTTGGAGAATCCTGAAGATTTGGAGGTAGCGCGCATGGTGACTCGTGG
>Ga0207646_10003636_pt1 | contig 17250 bp, 14 predicted proteins | sample KBSK5502metaG_FD_184343 | JGI IMG/M metagenome (GOLD analysis project Ga0207646, IMG submission 184343) | Corn, switchgrass and miscanthus rhizosphere microbial communities from Kellogg Biological Station, Michigan, USA - KBS K5-50-2 metaG... | ecosystem: Host-associated > Plants > Roots >... | reverse complement strand
GTCGCGACCTCTTGAACCGCCCCTGGTCAGCGGGTGTGAGCTGGCCCCTGTTCGGAATGGGGGTGCTGGTCGCGATCTTCCTTCTGCCCGATGCGGTGCGGTCGTTTGCCGCTCAGGTCCAGAACCACGGCGACCTCCAGTGGGCCAGCGCTGCCGAGCACTTGATCCACCTGAGCGTGATCGCCGTGCTGGCCGGGATGAACCGACCCGGTGCTCGGCTCCTGGGCCTGGTGGCGGGCGCCGTCCTCGCCTTCCTGGGGGCGGCGGCCATCACCGTTCCCGGCGATCCGGGTAGCTGGGGAACGTTCTGGGGCGGGCTCGCCATCGTGGGCGGCCTCGGCATTGCTGCGACGGCCGCAGCCCATTGGGGACGCCTGCCCGGGACGGGTCTAGCCGATATGAACCTGGGTTATCAAGATGGATAGGACCCATAAAGCCAGGCCGATCGCCATCAGATTGGTCTTCCTGTATCCCCATCCGATGGCGGCAAGCACGAAAGCGATGAAGGCCAGGATCAGCAGGATTGTGCTCAAGCTCATGGCTGCAAATTGTGATCCAGCGCGAGCCGCCGCGGACGACGTGATGAGCGTGTTGGGAACTCAAGACCGATCTTCACTGGGGTCCGGGGACGCGTGCAAGCGATCCTCTGAGTCTGAGGACCGGCTCAGGGCCGCCCGGCGATCGCGGGCACCCGCGGCTCGGCGGGAGCCTCCGGCTCCTCGACCGCGCCCCGGAACTGCGCCGAGTACAGGCGGTGATAGGCGCCGCGGGCGGCCAGCAGCTGTTCGTGGGTGCCCCGCTCGACGATCCGCCCGGCTTCCATCACCAGGATCAGGTCGGCGTCGCGAATGGTGGACAGCCGGTGCGCGATCACGAAGCTGGTCCGGTCGGACCGAAGGGCCGCCATCGCCCGCTGGAGCAGGACCTCGGTCCGGGTGTCGACCGAGCTGGTCGCCTCGTCGAGGATCAGCAGGGAGGGGTCGATCAGGAACGCGCGCGCGATCGTCAGCAGCTGCTTCTCGCCGGCGCTGATGTTGCTGCCCTCCTCGTCGATGACGGTGTCATAGCCGTCGGGCAGGCTGCGCACGAAGCGATCGACGAAGGTCGCCTCGGCGGCGGCCAGGATCTCCTCCTCCGTCGCCCCCGGCTTCCCGTAGGCGATGTTGTCGCGAATCGTCCCGCCGAACAGCCAGGTGTCCTGCAGCACCATCCCGATGTGGGAGCGGAGGTCCTCCCGGCGCATGGCGGCGATGTCCACGCCGTCGAGCGTGATCCGGCCGGAGTCGAGCTCGTAGAAACGCATGATCAAGTTGACCAGCGTCGTCTTGCCGGCCCCCGTCGGGCCCACGATCGCGATCGTGTAGCCGGGTTCGGCGACCAGCGAGAGGTCGTCGATCAGGGGCTGTTCGGGCGCGTAACGGAAGGAGACGTGCTCGAACTCCACCCGGCCGTGCCACTCGGCGGGCACCCGCGGGTGCGCAGGGTCGGCAGCCTCCTCGGGCGTGTCGAGTAGCTCGAAGACGCGCTCTGCGGAGGCCACGCCGGATTGGAGCAGGTTGGCCATCGAGGCGACCTGCGTCAACGGCTGCGTGAACTGCCTCGAGTACTGGATGAAGGCCTGCACGTCGCCGAGGCTCATCGAGCCGTTGGCGACGCGGAGGCCGCCGATGACGGCGATCGCGACGTAGTTCAGGTTGCCGATGAACATCATGGCGGGCAGGATGATCCCGGAGATGAACTGGGCCCCGAAGCTGGCCTCGAACAGCTTCTGGTTCCGCTCCCTGAACACCTGCTCGACCTCGCGCCGGCGGCCGAACACGGTCACCAGGTCGTGCCCGGTGAACGCCTCCTCGATGTGCGCGTTGAGGGCGCCGGTGTTCTTCCACTGGGCCACGAAGAGTTTCTGCGAGCGCTTCGCGACCTGGGTTGCGACCACCATCGAGACCGGCACCGTCACCAGCGCGACCACCGCCAGCAGCGGCGACACCAGGAACATCATCAGCAGCACGCCGATGACGGTGAGCGCCGAGAAGAGCAGCTGGCTGATCGTCTGTTGGAGCGACTGGGCGAGGTTGTCGATGTCGTTCGTGACGCGGCTGAGGATCTCGCCCCGCGGCTGCTTGTCGAAGAATTCCAGGGGCAGGCGATGGAGCTTGCCCTCCACCTCCGCGCGCAGCTGGAACACCGTCCGCTGCACGACGTCGTTGAGCAGATAGCCCTGCATCCAGCTGAAGATCGAGGCCGCTACGTAGAGCCCGAGGGCGACCAGCAGCACGGTGCCCAGGGCCGCGAAGTCGATGCCCCGGCCGGGGGTGACGTGCATCCGCGCGAGCATGTCGGCGACGTTGGCGTGGCGGGCCGCGCGTTGAGCGGCGATCACCTGCGCCAGGGTCAGGCGCGCTGGCAGCTGCCTGCCGATGGCGCCGGCGAAGATGATGTCGGTCGCGCGCCCGATGATCCTGGGCCCGATCACCATGAACGCCACGCTGGTCGCGCCCAGAACGACAACCATGAAGAGCCGCACCCGCTGCGGCCGCAGGCGCCCCAGGAGGCGGCGCGCTGAGGGACCGAAGTTGAGCGCCTTCTCGGCCACGCCGGCTCCCCCGAAGGGACCTCCGCCGAACTGGCGGCGCGGCGGGCGGTCGGGCGCGGCCAGCACCCGCTGATCCTTGGTCGAGGGTCGCTCGCTCACGCGGCGGCCTCGGCGGCGGCCTGCGATTCCACGATCTCGCGATAGGTCGGGCAGCGGTCGAGCAGCTCGGCGTGGGTGCCCAGGCCGACGATCGTGCCCAGCTCGAGGACGATGATCTGGTCGGCGTCCTGGATCGTGGAGACGCGCTGGCCGACGATCACGACCGCCGCCTGCGCGGTATGCGGCCGGAGCGCGGCGCGGAGCCGGGCGTCGGTCGCCAGGTCGAGCGCGGAGAAGGAGTCGTCGAAGAGGAAGATCTCTGGCTTCCGCACCAGTGCCCGGGCGATCGCCAGCCGCTGGCGCTGGCCGCCGGACACGTTGGTGCCGCCCTGCGCGATGGCTGCATCGAGCCCACCCGGCATCGCCTCGACGAAGTCGCGCGCCTGAGCGATCTCCAGGGCCTGCCAGAGCTCCTCCTCGGTCGCCGCGGGATTCCCGTAGCGGAGGTTGCTGGCGACTGTGCCGGTGAAGAGGTACGGCTTCTGCGGCACCAGTCCGATCCGGCTCCAGAGGAGGTCGGGGTCGAGCTCGCGGACGTCGACGCCGTCGACCATGACGGTGCCCGAGGTGGCGTCGAAGAGCCGGGTCACCAGGGAGATCAGCGTCGTCTTGCCCGCCCCGGTGCTGCCGATGATGGCCGTCGTACGACCGGCGCTGGAGCGGAAGGAGATGTCGTGCAGCACGGGCGCGACCGCGCCGGGATAGCGGAACTCGACGGCGCGGAACTCGAGCTCGCCGTGCGCGCGCACCTCGCGGACCGGTTCAGCCGGCGGCGTCACCGAGGACTGGCTGTCGAGCACCTCGGTGATGCGGTCGGCGCAGACCGCGGCGCGAGGAATCATGATCGCCATGAAGGTGGCCATCATCACCGAGGTCAGGATCAGCATCAGGTACATCAGGAAGGCGGTCAGGGCGCCGATCGGCATCTGGCCGCTCTCGACGCGGCCGGCTCCGAACCAGAGCACGGCGACGCTGGACGCGTTGAGGATCAGCATCACGGTCGGGAAGATGAGGACCATCAGCCTGCCTGCGCTGAGCGCGGTGCCGGTGAGCTCCCGGTTGGCCGCCGCGAAGCGCGTCGCCTCGTCGCGTTCGCGCACGAAGGCGCGGACGACGCGAATGCCGGACAGCTGCTCGCGGAGGACCCGGTTGACGAGGTCGATGCGCGCTTGCATGGCACGGAAGAGCGGCACCATGCGGCTGATGATCACGCCGATCGCGGCGACCAGGACGGGGATGGAGACGGCCATCAGCCAGGACAGGCCCACGTCCTGCCGGAGCGCCATGATGATGCCGCCGACCATCATGATCGGCGCCGCGATCAGCATCGTGCAGGTCATCACCACGAGCATCTGCACTTGCTGCACGTCGTTGGTGTTGCGGGTGATCAGCGACGGCGCGCCGAAGTGGGAGACCTCTCGCGCCGAGAAGGTGCCCACCTGGTGGAAGATCGCCGAGCGGACGTCGCGGCCGAAGCCCATGGCGGCCTTGGCGCCGAAGTACACCGCGGCGATCGCGCAGGCGATCTGAACCAGCGTCACGGCCAGCATCCAGCCGCCCTGCGACAGAATGTAGCCGGTGTCCCCCCTGGCGATGCCCTTGTCGATGATGTCGGCGTTGAGGCTGGGCAGGTAGAGGTTCGCCAGAGTGCCCACCAGCTGCAGAGCCACCACGGCGGCCAGGATCCTGGAGTACGGGCGCAGGTAGGTCCGGAGGAGTCGTATCAACATGGCTGCGGCGGGCTACATTCTCGCCCGACCGGCGCCGCTCGCCTCAGGACAGCCTGCGCGGATCCTCCGACTTGCTGATCGGCTCCGCCAGCCGGGGACGGACTGGGCTGATGTGGATCTTGAATGGCACGCCAGGGGCGCGGAAGTTCACCGCCAGGTGCTGGTTGTCGCAGAACGGCTTGTGTTGGGAGTGACCGCAGCGGCAGAGAGTCGCACGGGGAAGTTTTTCGACGGTTCCATCCTCTCTCCGCACCTCGATGTCCCCGGTCACCAGGAGCGGCCCATTTCGGATCGCGGTCACCCTGGCGCCGCCCTGGTCCTCCTGGGGCCCGCCGTCCAGGCGACGGTAGAGGAGGGCGCCACTCGGGCATCGCTCGACGATCTCGACCACCTGGTCCGCCTCCGCCTCGTCGGGCAGCACCCACGGCCTGCGCTCGAGTTTGAAGACGCCGGGGTGGCCGCGCAGGCATTCGCCGATGTGGATGCAGATGTCGAGATCGAAGCTCACCTCCACGTCGCGGCCCCGATACACCTTGCGCACCAGGCCCAACGTTACGTCCAGCGAGCAGGCTGGGCCCGCACGGCGCGCAGCTCCCAGGTGCCGGGGCACCTTCCCGTGCCCCACTGGTCCTGGGAGGGTCCGGCCTAGGCCGCAGCGGCGTCCGGCTCGTACTCGAGGATCGCGATGCCCTTGCTGAAGGTCTCGGTGTGCGTCAGCCGGAGGGCCTTGCGGTCGACCCCGCCGGTGAACAGGCGCCGGCCCTCGCCCAGGACGACGGGGTGCAGCATGATCCGGTACAGGTCGATCAGGTTCGCTTGCATCAGCTCATTGAAGAGCTGAGCGCTGCCCGAGAGCAGGAGGTCGCCGCCGGGCTCGCGCTTCAGCTTTGCAACCTCCTCGGTCAGGTCGCCCGTCAGCAGCCTTGAACCCGGCCAGTCGACCCGCTCCAGGGTCGAGGAGACCACGTACTTGGGCATCGTGTTCATCTTTTCGCCGAACTCGCCGGTGCCGGTCATCGTCGGCCAGGCGCTGGCGAAACCCTCATAGGTCCTGCGGCCGAGCAGCAGCGCATCGCTGGCCTGCAGCTCGCGCCACTTGAACTGCCCAGCCTCCTCGTTGAAGAACGGGCCCGACCATCGGCCCGGCTCCTCGAAGATGCCGTCGAGCGATAGGTATTCGGTGGCGACAAGTCTCATCTCTGTCCTCCTGGTCCGCGTGTGGGCCTGTGTCTACTCTGTCATCGAACAGAAGGGGGGCCCTTTCGACAGGCCGGCGCGGGTAGAGGCTTGGCTACTTAGTCGCGGTAGCGGTAGACGATCCGCCCCCGGTCGAGGTCGTAGGGAGACAGCTCGACGCGGATCCGATCACCAGGGGTGATCCGGACTCGGAAGCGGCGCATGCGGCCGGCGGTGTAGGCGATCAGCTTGTGGCCGCCCTCCAGCTCCACCTCGAACATGACGTTGGGGAGTGCCTGGCCCACGACCGCGTCGAACACCACGGGAGCTTCCTTGTCAGGCACCACGGGCGCGGTGCTGGGACGCGAGCGACGGCGGCCGGATCGGCGGAAGGGTGAAGTCGAGTGAGCTCTTGCCAACGCCACCCACTGTACTTAGATGGGAGCCAACACCGTCTCCCGCCTCGGGCGCGGCCGGAAAGTTACTGACCTTCTTATGGCCGCCGGCGCGAGACTGGGCGATGGAGATCTCCCCCGGCTGTAGAACCGTGCCCTTCGATCCGGCCACCCGGCAGCTCGAGGTCGCGAGCTGATGTCCGCGGTCATGGCCGAAGCGGTGGGCTCCGGCATCCCGGGCGTCAACCTCGATGAGTACTACGACGCCCTGGGCCCGATCCAACCCCTGATCCGCGACGAGCGGGTGACCGAGATCATGGTCAACGGCATCGACCACGTCTACGTGGAGATGGGCGGCAAGGTGGTCCTCACCAACCTCAAGTTCACGGACGAGGACCAGCTGCTCAACGTGATCCAGTTCATCGTGCGCTCGGTCGGCCGCCGGATCGACGAGCGCGTGCCCCTGGCCGACGCCCGCCTGGCCGACGGCTCCCGCGTCAACGCCGTGATCCGGCCGCTGGCCATCGACGGCCCCCTGCTGACGATCCGCAAGTTCGCCAAGGACCCCTTCCAGGTCGAGGACCTGATCCGCTTCGGCACCTGCAACGAAGCCGGGTTCGGCTTCCTCAAAGCCTGCGTGCTGGCCAAGGCCAACGTCGTGATCTCGGGCGGTACCGGCACCGGCAAGACCACCTTCTTGAACGTGCTCTCGGGGTTCATCCCGGCCGAGGACCGGATCGTGACCATCGAGGACGCGGCCGAGCTCCAGCTCCACCAGGAGCACGTCTGCCGCCTGGAGACCCGCCCCAAGGACATCAACGGCGAGGGCGAGATCAGCATCCAGCGGCTGGTGATCAACTCGCTGCGCATGCGCCCGGAGCGGATCGTGGTCGGCGAGTGCCGCGGGGCCGAGGCCCTGGACATGCTGCAGGCCATGAACACCGGCCACGACGGGTCGATGACGACCATCCACGCCAACAGCCCGCGCGACGCTCTGGCCCGCCTGGAGACGCTGGTCCTGATGGCCGGCGTCGATCTCCCCGTCAAGGCCATCCGCCAGCAGGTGGCAAGCGCAGTCAACATCTTCTGCCAGCTCAACCGGCTCCGCGACGGCTCCCGCCGGGTCACCTCGATCACCGAGATCACGGGCATGGAGGGCGAGACCATCACCATGCAGGAGATCTTCCTGTTCGAGTCCCTGGGCGCCGGCAAGGACGGCAAGATCATCGGCGAGTTCAAGCCCACCGGCATCCGGCCCCAGATCCTGGACCGCATGTTCGCCATGGGCCTGCCGATGCCCAAAGAGATCCTGACCCTGTTCCCCGACCCCCGTGCCGCCGGAGGCTGGCAGGGAGGGGCCACCCGCTAAAGCGCTCCGCAGGGGCCGGCAGAGCCGCCCTTATGGCTGGATTCGAGCCTTTGAGGCCTGGGTATACTCGCCCGGTGAGGGTCGTGGTTCACGACCGCACGGGCGAGCTCCCGGGGCGCTTGCGCACCTATGCGGAGCGGAAGCTGGTCCGGCTGAGCCGCCACTTCGACCGGATTCTCGACGCCGAGGTCGAGTTCAGGCAGGAGCGGAGGCGCAGCCACGAGCCCGCCCACGTGGTCACCATCACGGTCCACATGGACGGGCGCCGGCACCCGGTGGCCAATGCGCGCGAGGAGAACCTCGACCGGCAGACCGCGCTCGACCTCGGATTGGACAAGATCGATCGACAGGTGGTCAAGCTGAAGGAGAAGATCAAGGAGCGGAAGCGGCCGGGCCCGGACGCCGGGCCGGCCCCGCTCAAGGTGTCCGGCAACGGACCCGCCCGAATCCGAGTCAAGCTCCGCCCGCAGTCCCTGCAGGAGGCCGAGGCCGAGCTGCGCCGGGACGAGGACCGGCACTTCCACCTCTTCCTGGATGAGGACAGCGGCGCGATCCAGCTCGCCTACCGCCGCGAGGATGGATCGATCGCCGTGATCGAGCCTGTGGTCACCTAAGAGAGAACGAGATGAAATTCCTGAGCCGCCTGGTCGATCCCAACGACCGGGAGGTCAAGCAGCACCTGCGAACCGCCGAGGCGATCGGCGCCCTGGAGCCGGAGCTCAAGGCGCTCGACGACGCCGGCCTACGCGCGCGCTCCGACGAGCTGAAAGCTCGAGTTGAGGAGGGCGGCGGCTCGCCCGAGATCCTCGAGGAGGTGCTGATCGAAGCCTTCGCGGTGGTCCGCGAAGCGGCTCGGCGCACGATCGGGCTGCGGCCCTACGACGTGCAGCTGGTGGGAGGCATAGTCCTCCACTCGGGCCGGATCGCCGAGATGAAGACGGGCGAAGGCAAGACGCTGGTCGCCGCGCTCCCTCTCTACCTGAACGCGCTCAGCGGGCGCGGCACTCACCTGGTCACGGTCAACGACTACCTGGCGCGCCGCGACGCCGGCTGGATGGGGCCCGTCTACCACCTGCTGGGGCTGACGGTGGCCGTGATCAAGGCCCAGAGCGAACGCGAGCACGGGTCCTTCATCTACGACCCCGAACACGTGGACGAGACGCACCCCGATCCCCGGCTGCAGCACTTCCGTCCCTGCACGCGCCAGGAGGCTTATCGCTGCGACATCACCTACGGGACCAACAACGAGTTCGGGTTCGACTATCTGCGCGACAACATGGCGACCGACCTCGCGCAGTGCGTGCAGCGGGAGCTCAGCTTCGCCATCGTCGACGAGGTCGACTCCATCCTCATCGACGAGGCGCGGACGCCGCTCATCATCAGCGGCCAGGGCGAGGACTCGACGGAGAAGTACATCGAGTACGCGCGCTACGCGGCGCGGCTCAAGGAGGAGGAGGACTTCACGGTCGACCTCAAGCACAAGTCGGTGTCGCTCACCGAAGACGGCATCGCCAAGATGGAGCGCTGGTCGCACATCTCCAACATCTACGACCTCGAGCACGTGGTGGAAGCGCACCAGATCAACCAGGCGCTGAAGGCGAAGGCGCTCTTCCTGCGCGACCGCGACTACCTGGTGCGCGACGCCGAGGTGGTCATCGTCGACGAGTTCACGGGCCGCACCATGCCGGGCCGCCGCTGGTCGGACGGCCTGCACCAGGCGGTCGAGGCCAAAGAGGGCGTGAGGATCCAGCAGGAGATGAAGACGCTGGCCACGATCACGCTCCAGAACTACTTCCGCCTGTACGGGAAGCTGGCGGGCATGACCGGCACCGCCGTCACCGAGGCCGAGGAGTTCCACAAGATCTACGGCCTCGAGGTGGCCGTGATCCCGACCCACAACCCGATGGTCCGCGACGACGCCTCCGACGTCATCTATAAAACCGAGCAGTCGAAGTACGAAGCGGTGATCGACGAGATCGTGGAGATGCACGAGCTCGGACGCCCGGTGCTGGTGGGCACGGTCTCGGTCGAGAAGTCGGAGCGCCTGTCACGGATGCTGGAGAAGCGCGGCGTCCGCCATTCGGTGCTAAACGCCAAGCAGCACGAGAGGGAGGCCGCGATCGTCGCCGACGCGGGTCAGAAGGGCGCTGTCACTATCGCCACCAACATGGCCGGGCGCGGCACCGACATCGTGCTCGGCGACGGCGTGCAGGCGGTCGGCGGGCTGCACATCATCGGCACCGAGCGGCACGAGTCGCGACGCATCGACAACCAGCTGCGGGGCCGCGCGGGCCGCCAGGGCGACCCCGGTTCCACGCGCTTCTTCATCTCCCTGGAGGACGACCTGATGCGCATCTTCGGCCCCGCGGCCGAGCGCATCGGGCGCCTGATGGACCGGCTCGAAGTCGAGCCCATCGAGCACCGCTGGGTGGCGGGGTCGATCGAGAGCGCGCAGAAGAAGGTCGAAGGCATGCACTTCGACTCCCGCAAGCACGTCGTCGAGTACGACGACGTCATGAACCTGCAGCGCAAGATCATCTACGAGGAGCGCCACAAGGTCCTCGAGGGCGCCGACACCCGTGACAACATCCTCGGCTACATCCGGGAGCTGGTGGAGCGCGGGGTGGAGGTGCACTGCCAGGGCCGCCATCCCGAGAACTGGGACATCGACGGCCTGATCACCTACCTGGGCACCTACTTCCCGCTGGCGCCGGGCACCACGGTCCCGGCCGAGCAGCTCAAGGCCGGCCAGGAGGCGCTGGTCGAGTTCCTGCAGGAGGCGGCGGCCGGGGCCTACAGCCAGAAGGAGGAGACGCTGGGATCCGAGGTCATGCGCCAGGTCGAGCGCTTCGTGATGCTGCGCACGATCGACACCAAGTGGATCGATTACCTCACCACCATGGAGCACTTCCGGGAAGGCATCGGACTCCGCGCCTACGGCCAGCGCGACCCCCTGATCGAGTACAAGAACGAGGCTCACACCATGTTCACGGAGCTGACCGAGGCCATCCAGGCCGACATCGTCGCCAACATGTTCCGGGTCGAGGTCCGCAAGGACGAGCCCCCGCCGCAGCCCGTGCAGCGGACCGACCGGCCGCGCCCGCCGGGCCCCAACGGCCGCGGTGGCAACGGCGGCCCGCGCTACTCGGGACCGCCTGAGCAGCTGCTACCCGAGCCGGCCGGAGTGGCTGCGGCCTCCAAGATCGGGCGCAACGACCCCTGCTGGTGCGGTTCCGGCCGCAAGTACAAGCGCTGCCATGGCCGTTAGCTCCGAGCGTCCCGAGGACGCCCTGCGGCGGATCCTGCGGCTGAAGGAGCATCTTTGACCTTCCTCGCAAGCAGACCCGCCTCGAGGAGCTGGACCGGCTCCTAGGCGCCCCCGGCGTCTGGGACGATCCCGCGCGCGCCGGCGGCATCGCACGGGAGTCCTCCGAGCTGCGCGGCGAGCTCGAGTCCTGGTCGGGCCTGGAGGCCCGGGCCCGGGACCTGGTCGAGCTCGGACAGCTCGCCGACGGTGACCCCGAGCTGGGCCGCCAGGTGGCCGCCGACCTCGCCGTGGTCGATCGCGAGCTGGAGAAGCGCGAGCTGGAGCTGCTCTTCAGCGACCCTTACTCGGACCACAACGCCATCCTCTCGATCAGCGCCGGGGCCGGTGGTGTCGACGCCCAGGACTGGGTCGAGATGCTCCTCCGCATGTACATGAAGTGGGCTCAGCCGGCGCCCGGTGGCGCGTCCACGCTGCGTCCGGGGGCCGACACGGAGCTGGTGGAGGCGACACCGGGTGAGGAGGCGGGCCTGAAGGGGGCGACGCTCATCCTCCGCGGACGCCGGGCCTACGGGCTGCTGCGCGCCGAGCACGGCGTGCACCGGCTGGTGCGCATCTCGCCGTTCGACCAGAACCATCGCCGGCACACGTCTTTCGCGCTGGTCGAGGTGCTGCCAGAGCTGGAGGCGTCGGAGGAGCAGGAGGTCGAGATCAATCCCGACGACCTCCGCATCGACACCTACCGGTCGACCGGGGCCGGGGGCCAGCACGTCAACAAGACCGACTCCGCCGTGCGCATCACGCACCTGCCGAGCGGGATCGTGGTCACCTCGCAGAACGAGCGCTCGCAGATGAAGAACCGCGATTCGGCGATGAAGGTGCTCAAGTCGCGGCTCTTCCAGCGCCAGCAGGAGGAGGCGGCCAAGAAGCGCGAGGACCTCCGCGGCAGCGTGCTGCCCGCCGAGTTCGGCTCGCAGATCCGCAACTACGTGCTGCAGCCGTACACCCTGGTCAAGGACGTGCGCACCGGCGTCGAGGTCGGCAACGTGCAGGCGGTGCTCGAGGACGGCGACCTGGAGCCCTTCACCGAGGGCTGGCTGAGGTGGCGCTTGACCCCCTCCCCCTAGGGGAGGGTGGGGCCGCCGGGCTAGCCACGTCCCCCTCCGGCCTGCCCACGGGCAGGCCACCTCCCCGCCGGGCGGGGAGGAGCCGGCAATAAGTGGCCTGGCTATCCGTTGACCCCGTGCCGGACGGCTTCTATACTGCGGGCACCCACCGGCGCCGCCTGTCTGGCGCCCCGTTCCAGCAAAGAACTCACTTGAGCGTCATAGCACCGGATTTCAACGGCCGGACCGTGATCAGCTTCCAGCACGTTTGGAAGCGGTATCCGAACGGCACGGAGGCCTTGCGGGACATCAACCTGAGCATCCCCGAGGGCGACTTCGTGTTCCTGGTGGGCGCCTCGGGCGCCGGCAAGTCGAGCCTGGTCCGGCTCATGATCCGGGAGGAGCGGCCGACGCGGGGCAAGCTCTTCGTCAGCGGCCTCGAGCTCGGCCGCCTGAAGCGGCGCAAGCTGCCCTTCTTCCGGCGCCAGGTCGGGCTCGTGTTCCAGGACTTCAAGCTGCTGCCCCAGATGACCGTCCAGGAGAACGTGGCCTTCGCCCTGCGCGTGCTCGGGGACTCCAAAAGCATCATCGACCGCCGGGTGGCGCGGGCCCTCGACACCGTCAGCCTCCACGGCAAGGCGGCCAAGTACCCGCGCGAGCTGAGCGGCGGCGAGCAGCAGCGGGTCGCCATCGCTCGCGCCCTGGTCCACGCGCCCCGGCTGATGATCGCCGACGAGCCCACCGGCAACCTCGACCCGGCCACGGCCTGGGAGATCATGCAGCTCTTCCTCAAGATCAATGCCGACGGCGCCACCGTGGTGATGGCGACGCACAACCGCGAGATCGTCGACCTCCTGCGCCGGCGGGTGGTGGTGATCGAAGACGGCCAGGTGGTCAGGGACGACCGGGCCGGGAGGTACCATGAGGCTGCTCAGGCATCTGCACTTCGCGCTTAACAGCGCCTGGCAGAGCTTCTGGCGCAACGCCGGCGTCAGCGTGGCCGCCGTGGTTTCGATCACCCTCATCCTCATCCTGGCCGGCGTCAACCTGCTGCTCGGCCACGCGCTGGCGGGCGTGCTCGACTCCTACAAGACGCGGGTGAGCGTGATCTCGGTGGCTGTCGCCGACCAGACCCCGCTGGCCACCGTCTACGACTTCAAGCAGCAGCTGGAGGCCGATCCCCGGGTCGCCAAGGTCGTCTTCGTGACCAAGGACGAGGAGCTGCAGCGCTTCTCGGCCGACCCCCGCAACCGGGACCTGATCGCCAACATCGAGGGCAACCCGGTGCCGGCCAAGCTCGAGGTTCACGTCAAGGACCTGCGCGACGTGGACGCGATCAACAACCTCGGCCGCTCCTGGCGAGGCGCCGACCGCACCGATCCCACCGACTACCAGGGCGATTTCATCGCCCGCATGGTCAAGCTGTCCGCCTGGTTGAGCCTGGCGGGCTACGCCCTGATGGCGATCCTGGTGGTGGTCTCGGTCGTGATCGTCATGAACACCATCCGGACCGCGGTCTACCACCGGCGGCAGGAGATCGAGGTCATGAAGCTGGTGGGCGCCACCGAATGGTTCGTGCGCGGCCCCTTCGTGATCGAGGGCGTGATGACGGGGGTGCTGGCGGCCTCGCTGGCGCTGGGGCTCCTGCTCGGGATCTACCGGCCGTTCGTGGAGCGGTTCCGAGCCGATCTCTTCTTCATCCCGCTCAGCTACGACCCGCGCTTCGTGAGCACGCTCGGCCAGGACCTGTTCCTGGCCGGCGCCCTGCTGGGGGCGATGGGCAGCTACATCGGCGTGCGCAGGTACGTGCGGATATGACCCCCCGGTGACCACCCCACAAAATCTGGCGATTTTGCGGGGACCCCGGTGACCCACCCCACAAAATCTGGCGATTTTGCGGGGACCCCGGTGACCCACCCCACAAAATCTGCGATTTTGCGGGGACCCCGGTGATGCGGCGCTGGTCACTCCTGCCGGTCGTCTTCATGCTGGCCGCGACCATGGCGGTGGCGCCCGCGCCCGCCGCAGCCGTCGACTGCGATCCCTATGACCCGCTCTGCCAGGAGATCGGCGACGCCAAGAACCAGGCGGCCGGCGTCCAGGCTCAGCTCGACGACGTCAAGAAGAACCTGGCCAACACCCAGGCCGCCGTGCTGCGCCTGGGCGCCATCATCCAGCAGCTGCAGGGGCAGCGCCATGACCTGGAGGCCAAGATCGCCGCCACCCAGGGCCAGATCGACGACCTGGCCCGCCAGATCCGCTTCAAGGAAGCCGAGATCGCGCGCCAGGAGGCCCACATCGAGGTCCGGCAGCAGTACCTCGACCAGCGCGTCCGGGCCATGGACAAGCATGGGCGGCTGGACTACCTGGAGCTGTTCGTGACGTCCAGGGACTTCAACCAGCTCCTGGACCGGGTGCTGATCATGCAGGACATCGTCCGCAGCGACCAGCAGGCGCTGCAGCAGCTGAAGATCGACCGGGAGGCGCTGCTGGGTCTCCGCAACGAGCTGGATGGAAAGAAGCGGGACCAGGAGGCGCTGCTCGCCAAGCAGCGCGACCAGAAGGCGCAGCTCGACGTTCTGATCACCCAGCAGAATCAGGCGCTGGCCATCCAGCAGCAGCTGGAGGCGCAGTTCGAGGCGCAGCGCAAGGAGCTGGAGGCGGCGCTCAGCCTCGCCAACGCCCAGGTGTCCTACCTCCAGCAGCAGTACGACCTGGCGGCGCAGCAGCTGGGCGGCGGCAGCGGACAGTTCCTCTGGCCGATCAACACCCGCTACATCACGCAGCCGTTCGGGTGCACGACGCTGCTGGGCGAGCCCTGGTGGCCGAGCTGCGCGACCAAGCACTTCCACACCGGCATCGACCTCGCCGGGCCTTACCTGACGCCGATCCGGGCCGCCGACGCCGGGATCGCGACCCTATACCCGGGTAGCTACGGCTATGGCAACTACGCCATCATCGTGCACGGCAACGGGTATTCGACCTTGTACGGGCACATGGACCACTACGCGATTGGAAACGGGCCGGTCGGCCGCGGGCAGGTCATCGGGTACGAGGGCTCGACCGGGTACTCGACCGGTCCCCACCTGCACTTCGAGATCCGTTACAACGGGAACCCGAACAACCCCTGCCTCTGGCTGGGTTGCTGAAGACCAGCCGTAGAGCAATGCGGCGCTGGGCCGCGCCCGCCGCCACTCTCCTGGCAGGAATCCTGCTCGGCGCCGGCGGCGGCATCTTCGCCGACCAGGCCTATCCGGACTACGTGCCTGCCTTTGGGCTCTCGCACGGCCGCGGCCACCTCGACCAGGCCACGCTGGACCAGGCCCTGCGCATCATCGAGGCGCACTACTACGACTCCAAGCTCGACTACCACAAGCTTTCGAACGGCACCGTGCAGGGGCTGGTGCAGGCGCTCGGCGACCCTTACACCTCATACCTCAGCGCTGACCAGTACAAAAACCAGCAGGACAGCTACGCCGGCCGCCACTCGGGCGTGATCGGCATCTACGTCAGCTTCGACGGCGTCAATCCGACCGTGTCCGGGCTGGTCCCCAGCTCGCCCGCGGAGAAGGCGGGGCTGCGCACCGGCGACGTGATCGTCACCATCGACGGCCGGGACACCACGGGTCTGACGGCGGACCAGACCTCGGTGCTGATCCGCGGGCCCGCGGGGACCAGCGTCCAGCTCGGCCTCCGGCGCGGCGATCAGCTGCTCACGGTGGCCGTGGAGCGGAGCACCTTCGACAGCCCGATGGTGATCTCCCAGATGCTCGACACGAGCATCCTCTACATGCGCGTCTACCAGTTCGGGAACGACACCCAGGCCGAGTTCGACGCCCAGCTCAAGGCCGACCTGCCCCAGTCCAGGGGCGTGGTCCTGGACCTGCGCGACAACCCGGGCGGCTTCATCGACGCCGCCACCGCCATGATCAGCCGATTCGTGAGCGACGGCGAGGCGTACGAGCTGCGCGACCGCGCCGGAACCGTCGACCGGCGCGACGTGGCCGGCGACCACCCGGCCGCCTCCCTGCCGGTGGTCGTGCTGGTCAACGGCAGCACGGCCTCCGCCGCCGAGATCGTCTCCGGCTCGCTGCAGGCGCGCCACCGGGCACAGCTGCTGGGCAGCAAGACGTTCGGCAAGGGCTCGGTCCAGGTCGACTTCCAGCTCTCCGACGGCAGCGACCTGCACCTGACCATCGAGCACTGGTTCCTGCCCGACGGCCGCCAGGTCGACAAGGTCGGCCTGCAGCCGGACGTGGCGGTCGACCTGGCGCAGAAGACCGACATGTTCGACGTGGTGCAGCCGGCGCTGGGCTACGCCAGGGACACCCAGCTCAACAGGGCGCTCGCTATCCTCGAAAGTCGCTAGAGGGAGAGAGGGGGGCGGGCGGGGGGAAGGGCTTGGCCCGGCCCGCCCGAGGGGGAGTCCCCCCACACTTACATCGGGCGGTTAGCTCAGCTGGCTAGAGCGCCTCGCTTACACCGAGGAGGTCGGGAGTTCGAAACTCTCACCGCCCACCATTTAGCTTTTGGGCGAGCCCTGGCCGGGGACGGGCGCAACGACGCCCGCTCCGGTCCGGCAGTATGCGGCAGGATCAGCAGTTCGAGGTGGCTGGAGAGTCGGGGAAGTACGCGCAGCCGTAGGTGCTGGCGATGGTGTTCCCATTGCCGCCCAGGATGGCGCCCCATGGACCAGCTGCCGTGTTGCTAAAGCCCCCGCTCACCGAGGCGAAGGTGCCGGTGGCCGTGTTGTAGCTGCCCCCGCTTATCGAGGCGTCGCCGCCGGCGAAGGCGTTGCCGGCGGTGTTGTGAGTGCCCCCGCTTACCGAGGCGCCGCCGCCGCCGGCAGTGTTGTTAGTGCCCCCGCTCACCGAGGTGAAGACCTCGCTAGCCGTGTTGCCAAAGCCGCCGCTCACCGCAGCCCAGAAGTTGCTGGCCGTGTTGAAGGTGCCCCCGCTCACAGAGGCCGCCGCGCCGCTGGCGGTGTTGCGCGCGCCCCCGCTCACCGAGGCGAAGGGCCCAGTGATCTGGTTAGAGCCGCCAGCGAGCAGCCCGCCGTAGGAGGTCCAGCCGCCGTTGTCGCCGGTGATCAGGTTGTGCGAGCCCGTCCGCCCGAAACCTGACGGGTTCTCGGCGTAGCCCACGATGAGGTTCCCCAGCCCGTTGGTGGTTTCCTCGCTGCCGGCCCCGTTGACCACCTGCAGGTTCATCCCTGAGAAGGTGAGGGTGTCGTAGCCGTTGGCATCCGGAGCCCGGCTCACGCCCTTGAGCAGGCCCTGGAGGCTGGCGATGTTGCCGGTGTCGGTGGTCACCTGGATCTGCAGGCTGGCCACCTGGCCCTGCAGCGTGGTGATGTTGCTGGTGTCGGTGGTTACCTGGCTCTGCAGGCTGCTGATCGCGGCCTCGTCTGTGTTGAGCCGGGTGAACAGGTCGGCGACCCCCGACTGTTGGGCCACCGGGGGGATGGCCGTCGTGTTGCTGGGGCAGGTGCCGCTGGCGGCGTAGACTACGATCCCA
>Ga0207646_10003635_pt1 | contig 17251 bp, 14 predicted proteins | sample KBSK5502metaG_FD_184343 | JGI IMG/M metagenome (GOLD analysis project Ga0207646, IMG submission 184343) | Corn, switchgrass and miscanthus rhizosphere microbial communities from Kellogg Biological Station, Michigan, USA - KBS K5-50-2 metaG... | ecosystem: Host-associated > Plants > Roots >... | reverse complement strand
ACCCTTGCTGTTCACATCTGCAGCCTATTTGAATGCACTGCACAAGGAACTGGGAGAGCAGACTGCCCCGGCGCAGCCAGCAGCTACGCGCTCTCCTGTCCTGGGCGGAGGCTTGATTGCCCCGGTTTTATTGGATACACTGGGCGAGCAATTAGATGCACAGGACCTGGCAGGAGCAATTTCAACGGCGCGCCGTTATATTCAATTGGGACATGATACGCGCGCCCTATTCGCCGCTATAGGCCTTGCCGCCGCTAAAGCGGATGCTGCTGCCGACCAGGGGCATACGCTGCAAATCGTGCAGGCAGGCGGTGAAGAATATGTGGGATGGCCATCAACTCTCGCGGGTATTGGCATCGAGGGATTTCTTCATGTAGCACTGCGCGCCGCGGCCTTTGCCAGGCGTAATACGCTGGTCGACAATGTGTGACGCTTGAAAGATAGATCTAAGGGCGCAATTATCGCGTAGGGGTGGGGTGGAGTGGAGTGGGGACCCTTGGGTCGCCCCAGGCAGGGATCATTCTGCGTCTCCCTGGTTTGCGACAAAGGGCACGCGGGGCGATGCTTCGCTGCGCTCAGGATGACAGGGCTGGACCGTCTGTGTTTGGTGGATGTCTTTGAGGAGAAAAATAAATGGGTATTGGCAAGAAGAAAAATACAATGCTAATTTCACCGGTGGTAGTATGTTGCATGGCTCTACTCTTATCCTCTTGCGAATTATTTGGAGGAAGCAACACGAACATACCGGCCAAACCTGTAAAAGCTCCACCCAGCCAGCAGGTCTACGTTGCCCCCATACTGGGGGCTTCGGATATTACGACGTTCGACCCGGCGCTGGCGTATGACGCTTCATCCATCACGGCCATTCAAATGGTATTCACAGGACTGGTGCAACTCAATGACAAACTCCAGGTACTGCCGCAGCTAGCGCAGTCCTGGGATCAGAGTCCCGATGGCCTGACCTGGACATTTCACTTGAAAGCCCACCTGAAGTTTAGCGACGGCAGCCCGTTGACTTCGGCAGATGTGATTTACAGTATTGACCGCGCATTGCAACCGGCTACCAAGTCCACGGTTGCTCCAATCTTCCTGGACCTGATTCGCGATTCTGATAAGCTGCTGGCAGGCCAGATTTCGACACTGATTAACGACAGCCTGCTAGCTCCCGATGCAAACACGGTGGTGATACAGACAAAGAAGAAGGCTGCCTACTTTCTGGCGATGCTTACGCAGCCGTGCTCTTACGTTGTCGAGAAGAGGTTGATCGATGCATTCGGCGCAAACTTCGCCGACCACCTGACACTGGGCGGGGGAGCCGGTCCATTCAGGGTAACACAGTATATCCACGGCAAAGAAATCGACTTTGCGCCTAACCACAATTACTACGGTGCATTGCCACAACTGCAAAAAGTGATCTTTCCGTTCTATCCAGAAGAGGAGGCCGCCTACCAGGCGTATCAAAAGGGCCAAGTCGATGTCACCGGCGTGCCCATCACCGCTTTTAGCCAGGATAAGAAGCGCGCGGATTTCCAGCAGGTTCCACAGTTGTGGATCAATTACTACACGATGAATTACCTGGTCAAGCCGTTCGACAATATCCACATCCGCGAAGCATTCGCACTGGCTATCAATAAAACAGAGATTGCGAACCAGGTCTGGCAAGGGACGGTGCTACCAACAAATCATATCGTGCCCCAGGACATGCCGGGCTACAACCCAAATCTAACAGGCCCCGACGGAACGCAGTCATTACTAGGCAATCCCGACAAGGCCAGGGCGCTACTGCTGCAGGGTTTAAAGGAAGAGAACTGGTCAAGTGCTGCGCAGTTACCTCCCATCAAATTGACCTACGCGGCTGGTGTGAGCAACTTCGATCAAGAAGTGAAAGCCATGATTACGATGTGGCAGAGCGTTCTGGGCGTCACGGTCACGCCTGACCCGGTAAACTATAATACACTGCTCGATGAAGTGACAGCAGCGACGAGCAATGCGCAAGGCTTGCAGTTCTGGGGCCTGGCATGGGTCGCGGAATATCCGGACCCACAAGATTGGCTGACACGCCAGTTCGACAGGGGCATGCCCAATAATAGCATGAATTATGGTGAAAATTACGGCACGAATGCAGCCCAGCAGCAAGCTACCCAAATGCAGTTGGAAGCAGCCGACGCCAACTTTCAACAGGACGCCCGGATGCAGGCCTACCAGAAGGCAGAGCAGCAGTTGGTTAACGATGTCGCCTGGATGCCAATGGAGCAGGTAACAAGTGTCTATTTACGCAAACCCTATGTGATCGGCATGGTGAACAACGAGCTAGGGCTGATTCCCCCCGGAGATTGGGCCAACATCTACATCCTGCAGCATTGACCGGCTGCGTGAGATTTCAATACCCCCCCTGACGTAATACTAGCATGCCACCCGTTCGTAGCGGTTTCTATATTTACGGCTTTTCCAGTATCCGGCCTACTCCGTTTAATTCGGACTAGAAAAAGGAGAAATCACACATGCGACCTGGCAAGAAACGCTCTTCAGCGTTCTTAACCGCGCTGCTCTGCGCAGTCGCCCTGATGATGGTAGCCTGCAGCGGAGGTGGAACTACCAGCACACCAGCGGCGGTGCATACGAAAGCCGCCCAGAGCCAGCAGATCCTGATCAGCGGCGCTGAGGTGGGCACCACGGATATTTTGTCGTTCGACCCGGCGCTCGCACCGGATTTTTTCTCTGCCTCGGCCATTGAGAACGTCTTTACCGGACTGGTGCAGTTAGGTGACGACCTCCAGGTGCACCCGCAGCTTGCATCAAGCTATCAAGTCTCCCCCGACAACCTGACCTACACGTTCACGCTGCGGCCCAACCTGATGTTCAGCGACGGTACCCCGCTCACCTCTGCGGACGTGGTCTATAGCATGGACCGCGCATTGCAACCAGCCACACAATCCAGTACCGGACCGTACGACCTGCGGTACATCAAAGACGCCAGCAAACTCGCTGCCGGCTCCATCAAGACGATCATCGGCGACAGCCTGCTGGCTCCTGACCCCAACACCGTCGTGGTCAAAGCCGCCTCGCCGGTCGCCTTCTTTATCCAATCCCTGACCTACCCAGCCTCGTTTGTAGTCGAGAAGAGCGTGGTCACGAAGTATGGTAAGAACTGGACCGATCACCTGGCGGACAACGGTGGCCAGGGCGGCGATGGTCCTTTCAAGGTAGAGGAGTACGCGCACAACAAGCAAATTGTCTTCGTGCCAAATCCCACCTACTACGGCCCGAAGCCGCAGTTGCAGAAAGTGATCTTCCCTTTCTACAAGGTAGCAGACACGGGCTACTCGGCCTACCAGGTCGATCAGCTCGACGACACCCCCATTCCCACTATAGTCTTTCAGCAGGTCAGGGGACACTCTGATTACCGTAATACCCCGTTCCTGGCGATCGACTACTACACGATGAACTACCTGCAGAAGCCGTTCGACGTGACCGCGTGCCGGCAGGCATTCGCGCTGGCCATCAACAAGGACCTGATCGTCAAGACCGTGTGGAAGAACTCCATCATCGCTACCAACCATATCGTGCCGCAAGGGCAGTATGGCTATGATCCGGGCCTCAAGGGGCCAGATGGCACCACCAGCACCGCGGGCAATCCAACAATGGCCCAGCAACTGGAAAAGCAGTGCATGACAGCCCAGGGATATGCCAGTGCTGCGAACTTCCCACCCATCACCCTGACCTACTCGAGCGCCGGCTCGCAGGCTGCCAGGAATGAAGTGGCCATGATGCAGCAGATGTGGCAGATGACCCTGGGTATCAGCGTCAAGACGGACGACATCGACCTCTACAAACTGTTCGCGGACGAGGCGCTTGGCTCCAATAACCCGCTGCAGTTCTACACCGGCCCCGCGTGGATCGCCGACTACCCCGACCCCGAGGACTGGACCACCCTGCAGTTTGACAAGGGCGCCAGCCAGAACGGTATGAACTTCGGCCAGAACCACAGCCCCGATGCCGCCGCTCAGCAGGCGGTGCAGGCCGAGATGGAAGCCGCCGACCTCATAACCGGAAACCCGGCGGCCCGCGAGCAAGCCTACTGGAAGATCGAACAGGAGCTGGTCAATTATGTTGCCTGGTTCCCGATGGAGCAGGAAGAGCAAAACTTCCTGATCAAGCCCTGCGTGCAAGGCCTGGTGCTTAACGCCTTCGGCCTGACACCACCCGATGACTGGCATAAAATCTACATCTCTACGGATACGCCTTGCGCTAAGACTTCGTAGCGCTGGAAGGAGGGAGAAACCGAATGGCAGGACGTTTGACAAGAGTCCAGGCGTCACATACAATATTTGAAAGTTCATCCCCCTAGTATCTGCCTTCAGTAATATCGAGGTGTGTCTATAAAAAAAGTGCCGTTTCATGGGTGGGCCTCGGCGGCAGGACTCATAGTATGCGAAATGTACCACGGATGGCTCGCGACGCTATCTGCAGTGTTGCAAGCGCGAACAAGAGAGTAGAGGGTACAGTATGGTTCAGTTCCTTATTAAAAGGTTCATCGGACTGATTTTTGTAGTCATCGGTGTAACCTTTATTACATTCATTCTGGGATATTTTGCTCCGGGTGATCCGATTCGTGGGATGCTAGGCAATCATTTTATACCGTCGGTCTACCTCAGCCTGAAACACAGCTACGGGCTGGACCTGCCCTGGTACCAGCAGTACTGGCACTTTCTCACCAACCTGGCCAGATTCAACTTCGGGCTCTCATTCGTCACCCAGAACCGACCCGTGTGGGACATCCTCAAAGACGGCGTGCCAGTCTCAGCCGAATTAGGTTTGTGGGCACTGACTATATCGGTACTGGTTGGAGTGCCAGTTGGCATCGTATCTGCGCTCAAGGCCAACACCTGGGTTGACACCGTCAACATAGGCGCCATGCTGGTCCTGTATGCCCTGCCTGCTTTCGTACTCGCGATATTCGCCCAGTTAGTCATCGTCTGGTTTGACACCAGCACCGGCAACACCTGGCCCGTGTCGGGCTGGGGCAACCCCTGGCAGTACACATTGAGCGACCTCCAGCTCAAGATCGTGCCAATCCTGGTCCTCGCTGCGACCGAAGCGGCCTTATACGCCCGCCTCGCCCGCAACAGTATGCTGGAAGTCTTACGCCAGGATTATGTACGCACGGCACGAGCAAAGGGCATGCGCGAACGCACGGTGATCTATCGCCACGCCTTTCGCAACGCGATGATTCCGCTGATCACCATCTTTGGCCTCTCGATTGGCTTGCTTGTCACAGGCGCATTTTTTGTCGAACAGATTTTCAACATCCCCGGCATCGCGCAGGTCTCGATCACCTCCATCAACGCCCGCGACTACCCCGTCATGCAGGCTACAGTCGTTTTGCTTGCTATCGCGGTGGTTATTGGAAACTTGATAGCGGATATACTGTATAGCGTCGCTGACCCACGTATCAAGGTCGCCTAGGATAGAAGGCAAGTAGAACATATGGACACGGAGGATAAGGATTCGGAACTTGCCTCTCCGGGGGCGATGTTCCCCGATTCCTCGATGTCCCCCCTTATTTTTGAAGAGGGAGTGGCAGTAAACGGTGCGGAGGCCGCCGGGCAAGTACAAGTACTTCCGGGACAGCGGCCACAGAAGTCACCGACGCCTCTCCGAGACTCGCTGCGGCGGCTGCGGCGCGATAAGCGAGCCATGATCAGCCTGGCGATCATCGTCCTCTTCGTCTTGATTCCCCTCTTCGGCCCTCTCATCTACCAGCACATCGGCGGTACCTATCAAAGTGCTCTAAATGGTAGGATAGGCCCCGCGCAGTATCACAACCCATTCTGGCAGGAACTCACGAACCAGGATCAGCTCCCCTCTAGCATGTACTGGCTGGGCACCGATGCGATTGGACGTGACATATTAGCCCGCCTGATGCAGGGCATGCTGGTCTCCCTGGCGGTCGTCATTATGGTGGAGATCATCGATATCGGGCTGGGCGTACTGGTTGGCGTGCTGGCAGGCTTTTTTGGCGGCTGGATCGACCAGTTGCTGGCGCGCTTCACCGATCTCATGTTCGCCTTCCCTGGCCTGCTCTTCGCTATCCTACTCACGAGTATCTTTGGCAACAGCGCCGATGACGCTTTTTCCCATATCCCCATCATTGGCCCAAACGGGAACGCGCGCCTCGTCCTGGTCTCGATCGCCCTGGCTATCACTATCTGGCCGCTGATGGCGCGTTATGTGCGCGGGCAAACCCTGCAGCTCAAAGAGCAGCAGTTTGTGGAGGCGGCACGAACCGCGGGCACCACCAATGTGCGCATCATGTGGCGCCATATCATCCCCAACCTGTTCAGTGTCGTGGTAGTGGCCGCGACCCTGGACATGTCTGCCACCATCATTGGTGAAGCCGGCTTGAGTTTCCTTGGATTGGGTGTACAAGCACCCGGCTCCAGCATCGGGCTGATGATCTCGGATGCCTCGGATGCCATCGCGGTGCACCCGTGGGAGGTGATCGTGCCATCGGTGGCTTTGGCGGTTATTGTGCTGGCATTCTCCTTCCTGGGTGATGGCTTGCGCGACGCCTTCGATCCTCGATCAAAAGATTAATGACCTGTCCGTCCCAACTGGTTTCTGTGTGTCCTGATGAGAAGCAGCTCGTGAGAGATTGGGAGTTGCTCCTGCACCGAGAAGAAGGGAGAGCTTACAATGCATACGGTGTTAAAAGATTTCTCAGCCTCCTCCGTGGTCGACGCCATGGAGATCAATGCCCATGAGGCATGGATACGCTTCGCGCATGGGCTTGGAGCAACGGTTTATGACGAGCCTCACATGCTCTGGTTTTTCTCAGGCCTTCCCGTTCACCTCGCCAATGGCGTCGTCAACGCTCGCTTTCCAGAGGACTGTCTGGAGGAGATTCTGGGTGAACGCCTGCGGCAGCTCGCCGCCAAACAGGTTCCCATGGCCTGGTTGATTGGTCCATCCACTCGTCCAGTGGATTTAGGAAGTCACCTCCAGGCGCATGGCTGGATGCTTGGGGACGAAGCGCCTGGGATGGCCATCGAACTGCAGACCCTGGATGAAGCCTTTTCCTCACCACCATCCCTCACCATTGAACGAATCCATGACGCAGAAACATTGCGAACCTGGCTTCGTGTCATGACCGTTGGTTCAGACATTCCAGAAGAGGGACTGAAGCTCCTCTTAGAGCTGGTGTCCAAGCATGGTTTTACGGATGATCCCTCCGTTCACTATTATCTTGGCCTGCTTGCAGACAAGCCAGTAGCCACATCGCTGCTGTATCTGGGTGGAGGTGTGGCCGGGATTTACAATGTTGCCACGCTGCCAGAGGTCCGGCGTCAAGGGATTGGAAGCGCCCTGACGGTGGCTCCATTGCTGCAAGCGCGAACTTGGGGCTACCGCATCGGCACGTTACAATCGTCGCCGATGGGGCTCAATCTGTATCGTCGCCTTGGATTTCGGGAGTATTGTACCTTCAGCGCCTATTTCTGGCAAGGAGAGCAGTAGCGTTAAACTCATTAACCCCCACGGAGTGTCACAACTAACCCGAAATGCTCACCTGATCAATTGTTGTGTGAGATTCAAATATTCCTGAACGTAGTAATTATATGCCGCCGTCCGAAGCTGCTTGTAGACGGTTTCCAGTATACACCCTTATCTTAAGGCAATTATTATATGTGCATGAACGCACAATGTACGCCCTATAGCGAAAGCTTGTGCCTGCAAGCTTAGAGCTGACCAGTCGCCAGACATCATGCTCTATGAAAGGAGGGTTCATCAAGAAAAGCTGGCAAATTTACGTTAACTCCTCCTGCTGGAGGAGGAAGCAGAGAAGCAGTGACGACCTCAGCAAGAAGGGAAACGGTTCCCTTCATGCCAACCCTCCCTCAGTCCATCGAGGGAACATAGCATACAAAGTAGTATTTCATACATGAGAAGAAGGAGAAGTCACGAATGCGACCTGGAAAGAAGTTAGTGACAAGGCTTCTACCGACTTGCCTGGCCTTGATGGCCATGCTGCTGGTGGCCTGTGGTGGTACAACGTCGACGGGACCGACAACCTCCCAAAAAGCTCCGGCAGCCCAGCAAGTACTGAATTTTCCTTTTGAAAACGCCATTCCGGACCTCAAGACGATGGATCCAGCTCTATCGACGGATGCAGCATCCATCGCTGGTATCGACCTGGTATTTACCGGCCTGGTGCAGTTTGACGACAATTTGAAAGTCCAGCCACAACTTGCGTCGTCCTACGTCCTGGGCTCCGATGGCCTGACATGGACGTTCCACCTGAGACCCAACTTGAAGTTCAGTGATGGCACCCCGCTGACCTCGGCGGACGTCGTCTACAGTATTAACCGCGCACTGCTGCCCGCTACCAAATCTGTGGTCGGCCCCACCTACCTGGCTCTGATCAAAGACTCCGATAAGCTGAACGCGGGCAAGATCCAGACCATCATAGGCGACAGCCTGTTGACACCCGATGCCAACACGGTCGTCATCATCGCCAACAAGAAAGCTTCTTACTTCCTGGACGCACTGGTCTACTCGACTTCCTACGTGGTTGAGAAGAGCGTGATCGACCAGTATGGCGCAAACTGGACCGACCACCTGTCTGACAATGGTGGTCAAGGCGGCGATGGTCCATTTAAGGTCCAATCGTGGACACGCGGCACGAATATCACGTTGGTGCCGAACCCCAACTACTACGGTCCCCACCCGCAATTGCAGAAAGTGATCTACGCGTTCTACAAAGATACTGGCACGAATTTCAAAGCGTACCAGGCGGGCCAGACCGACTACTCTCTAGGTGTTCCAACCTCCGACCTTGCAACGGCCAGGGCGCTGCCGAACAACCAGTTCATGCTGATACCGCAGTTGTGGATCAACTACTACACCATGAATTACCTGGTGAAGCCGTTCGACAATATTCACATCCGCCAGGCGTTCGACCTCGCCGTCAACAAGGACCTGATCGTCCACTCAGTGTGGAAGGACACCCTCATCGCCACGAACCATATCGTGCCGAAGGGCATGCCGGGCTACTCCCCGAATCTGACAGGCCCCGACGGCGTGACGGCCACCAGTGGCGACACGACCAAGGCCAAGGCGCTCCTCCAGCAGGGATTGACGGAAGAGGGCTGGACGAGCGTCTCTCAGATGCCCCCGGTCACGCTGACCTATCCGAGTGGTAATCCAGACGAAGACAATGAAGTTGCCGCCCTGGTACAGATGTGGCAGAACACGCTGGGTGTCAGTGTCAAAGCGGCTCCCGAGGATTTCAACAAGCTGCTCACGGATTCTGAGGCAGCCTTGAACAACCCAAAGGGCCTGCAGTTCTGGGGTATCGCCTGGATCGCCGATTATCCCGACCCGCAGGACTGGACCACGCTGCAGTTCGGCGCAGGCGCGCCCTACAACCAGATTAACTACGGTCAGAATCATTCAACCGACGCGGTCCAACAGCAGCAAACCCAGCAGGCGCTGGCAGCGGCTGACGTGAATCCCGACCAGACTTCCCGCCTGGTGGCGTATAACCAGGCCGAGCAGCAACTGGTCAACGATGTCGCCTGGTTGCCAATGGAGCAGGTGGCAGTCGCCCAGGTGCTCAAGCCGTACGTCAAGGGCATGGTCTTCAATCCACAGTTGTTAATTCCACCCAATGACTGGGGCAACATCTTCATCGCGACTCACTAACGTAGTGAAGCTGCTGCTAGACTTGTAGCAATGTTCAGAATGTGGGGCAGCGATCCCAACGATTGCTGCCCCACATTCTGAACATTCAGCTTTGTATCCCCGCGTTAAATACGGGTCATGAGATGAAACGCATCGCTGACACGGGCCAGCAGCAAGAAGCGAGCGGGTTTGCATGTGAATAACGAGCCCAGTTCGCCTTGACAACGGTAGAAATGTCTCTTAAAATTAGTAAAAGCTCACTTTAGGTAACCCTGTAGATTTCACCTTTCGGTTTTGTCTGTGAAGTGGTGCCGTTTCACGGGCAATTCTTTTATAACAGGGGCGATAAATGAGCGACGAAACAATGGGATTGAGATGGCCCTTTGGGCCATCTTGAGAACATAACAGCCTCTTACAAGGGAGCAAGGGGTATTCTATGGTTCAATTCTTGATCAAAAGGTTCATCGGCCTCATCTTCGTTGTCATCGGCGTCACGTTCATCACCTTCGTGATGGGCTATTTTGCTCCCGGAGATCCAATCCGCACATTGATGGGGAGCCATTTTGATCCAGTGAACTATGCCCAATTGAAGCACGCATACGGGCTGGATCAACCTTTCTTTGTGCAGTACTGGCACTTTTTAACGGGTCTGTTCAGGTTCGACTTTGGATACTCTTTTGAATTCCAGAACCAGCCAGTCTGGACCATTCTCAAACAAGGGGTACCGATCTCGGCGGAACTTGGATTCTGGGCGCTGGTTCTGGAAGTGTTGATAGGTATCCCCATCGGCATACTCAGCGCGCTGAAAGCGAATACCTGGATTGATACAGTCAATATGGGGATCGTGCTGGCGATGTATTCGCTGCCGGTATTTGTCTTCGCGGTATTTTTCCAGGTCATCGTTGTATGGATTGACGTCCATACCGGTGCCCAATGGCCGGTCGCCAACTGGGGCAACGCCTGGCAGTATTCCTTGTCCGATCTACAGCTCAAAATAGGGCCGATTGTGATACTGGCGCTGGCCGGCCTGGCATACCTGGCACGCCTGACGCGTACAAGTATGCTCGAGGTGTTGCGCCAGGATTTTGTACGCACCGCGCGCGCAAAGGGTTTGCGCGAACGAGCGGTCATCTACCGTCACACACTGCGTAATGCGCTCATTCCCCTGGTCACTGTCCTCGGTCTCTCACTCGGTCTGATCGTCACAGGAACGTTTTTCCTCGAAGATATCTTCAACATACCCGGTATCGGCCTGGCGACGCTCAATGCAATACAGAACCGCGACTACCCGGTCATCCAGGCGACGGTGGTCCTTCTGGCGGTTGCGGTTGTCCTGGGCAACTTGGTATCGGATATTGCATATACGCTGGTAGACCCGCGCATTAAAGCTGTGTAAGAGGTTGACAAAGAGATGGATACGAGAGATAGGAAGAACCAGGAAATAGCTGCCGAAGGATTTATGGCTCCCGATGCGGACATGAGTCCGGCACAATTTGACCCCGACCTGGCGTTGCTCACAGACAATAACCTTGCCACTACGCTCGGCGAGAACGAACTGAAAGACCTGCAGGAAAAGCAGAAAAAGCCAACAACACCTTTCCAGGACTCCATGCGCAGGCTGAGACGCGATAAACGCGCCATGGCAAGCGTCGGGATCGTTGGCTTCTTTGTGCTACTGGCGATTTTTGGCCCGCTCATCTACCAGCACATCGGGGGCATTTATCAAAGTCCAATCTCCGGACCTATCGGTCCGCAAGTATACCACACGTACTATCACAACGAACTCACCCGGCAGGACGAATTGCCGTCACTCCAATACTGGTTGGGAACAGATCAGCTTGGTCGCGATCAGCTCGCACGCCTGATGCAGGGAATACTGATATCGATAACTGTCGCTTTGCTGGTAGAGGTGGTAGATGTCGGCGTGGGGATCACCGTGGGAGTCCTGGCCGGCTTCCATGGTGGGGCGATTGACCAGGTGCTGGCGCGTTTTACCGATATCATTTTTGCCTTCCCCGGCTTGCTGTTTATCATTATGGTGGCCGGAATTTGGGGTGGTTGGGCCGATACCGCCCTGAGCAACATCCCTCTTATCGGGGCGAATGGCAACGCTCGCCTGTTACTGGTCTCGCTGGCTCTTGCTTTCGTGGCGTGGCCACTGATGGCGCGCTATGTGAGAGGGCAGACGCTGCAGCTCAAAGAGCAACAATTTATCGAGGCTGCGCGGACGGCGGGTACCAGTGATATTCGTATTATTCTACGCCATATTATCCCCAACCTGTTCAGCATCGTGGTAGTCGCATCAACGCTGAACATTGTGGGTACCATTATCGGTGAGGCCGGCATCAGCTTGCTCGGCCTTGGCGTTCAGCCCCCAGGCGCCAGTATCGGCCTGATGATTTCCCAGGCGCAAAATGTCATTGATTCTCATCCCTTTGAAATCCTGCTGCCCACTGCCATGCTGACCATTTTAGTGATGGCATTCTCCTTCCTGGGTGATGGCTTGCGCGACGCCTTCGATCCTCGATCAAAAGATTAGTGAGCGGAGTAACAGCTATGACAGAGAATCTGCTTGAGGTAAACAACCTCAAGACGTACTTTTTTACACGTGGAGGGGTAGTGAAGGCTGTCGATGATGTCTCTTTTACCATCAAGCCTGGTGAAACCCTGGGATTAGTAGGTGAGAGCGGCTGCGGCAAAAGCGTTACCGCGCTTTCTGTAATGCGCCTGGTAGCCGACCCACCGGGCAAGATCGTTGGCGGCGAAATCAACTTCAGCGGTGAAAATATCCTGGAGAAGAACCAGAACGAGATGACCGATTTGCGCGGCAGCAAAATCTCGATGATTTTCCAGGACCCGATGACCTCGCTTAATCCTGTGTTCACCGTAGGTTACCAGATTTCTGAAACGGTCAAGCGGCACCGCAAAGAGCTCAATAAAGACCAGTCCTGGAAACGCGCCATCGAAATGCTCGACCTGGTGCGTATTCCAGATGCGAAACGACGCGCCAAGAACTACCCGCACGAGTTCAGCGGCGGCATGCGCCAGCGCGTCATGATTGCTATCGCCCTGGCATGCAATCCTAAACTGCTGATTGCCGATGAGCCTACTACGGCGCTGGATGTGACCATCCAGGCCCAGATTCTGGAGCTGGTGAAGGGATTGTCGAAGGAATTCGATACGGCGGTGATGCTGATTACCCATGATCTCGGCGTGGTAGCCGGTACATGCGAATTTGTGAATGTGATGTATGCTGGACATATCATAGAGTCCGCGCCGGTCAAACAGATTTTTGAGACCCCGGCGCACCCCTATACGGTGGGATTGCTGCACTCTATTCCGCGCCTGGACGATCAACGCGGCATCAAGCTCACGCCTATTGGAGGCCAACCGCCAGACCTGCTCAATCCACCTACCGGTTGTCCCTATGCGCCGCGTTGTCCCAAAGTGCAAAGCCGCTGCCGGCAAGAACGCCCCGAGTTGATGCCAGTAGGTCGTGGCGAGCAAGTAGCGGCCTGTTTCTATCCAGACTAAGGGGAGGGAATGGTATGGCACAAGAAGTACGAACGCCCGAGACGACAGGGACTACCCTGGTCGATGTCAAAGGCTTGAAAGTCTATTTCCCCATCAAGGGGGGAATCTTTAGCCGCACTGTGGCAACTGTTAAGGCGGTCGACGGCGTTGACCTGTTTGTCCGTCGTGGCGAGACCTTAGGGCTGGTGGGAGAAAGCGGCTGCGGCAAATCGACAACAGGGCGAGCCATTTTACAGTTGGTCAAACCGACGGCAGGCAGCGTTAAGCTGAACGATGTTGAACTGACGAAACTTCCAGCGGGTGAGATACGCAAGAGGCGGGCAGATATGCAGATGGTGTTCCAGGACCCATACAGCTCGCTCAGCCCGCGTTTCACGGTTGGACAAATCATCGCAGAGCCACTCGAGAACTTCCACCGGGGCAATAAGAAAGAAATTCAGGATGAGGTAGCACGCACGATGGAGGTGGTGGGCCTCAACCCGTTCTTTGTAAACCGCTTTGCCCACGAGTTCAGCGGTGGCCAACGCCAGCGCATTGGCATTGCGCGAGCCCTGGCCCTGCGACCCTCATTCATTGTGGCAGATGAGCCGGTGTCTGCGCTCGATGTGTCGATTCAAGCGCAGGTACTGAACCTGATGGAGGAGCTGCAGGGGCAGTTTGGCCTGACTTACCTGTTTATTGCGCATAACCTCTCGGTAGTCAAGCATATCAGTGACCGCGTGGCAGTGATGTACCTTGGACGGGTAGCAGAGCTGGCAAAGAGCGAGGAGTTGTATGAGCTGCCTTTGCACCCCTACACGCAAGCGCTCCTTTCGGCTATTCCAGTGCCTGATCCTGAAAAAGAGCTGCGGCGAAAGCGTATCATCCTGGAGGGCGATGTACCAAGCCCGGTCAATCCGCCCTCTGGCTGCAACTTCCATCCGCGCTGCTGGAAGGCCCAGCAGATCTGCCGCGAGGTCAATCCTCCCCTGGAAGAGAAACAACAGAATCACTGGGCGGCCTGCCACTTCCCCGGATAGAACCGTTGACACTCTGCTCGGGCTAAAGCCCAACAGCTTCTGTAGGTAAGCGGACCCCTACAGCAACACGCGCAACTGCGGAACGTACCCGCAGCCGGTGGGGGATGCCATGGCCCCGACTACGTGGCGGCTCCCAAATTCGCCACGATACTTGGCACGGATATTCGCGGCCCCAACCCCATCGCGATGCCCCTGCCACTTGCATATCTTGTTCGTGCACCCGAACACCCGCCCCCGTGGACTGCTCTTGCGGCGATGTCCACAGACCAGGCAGGTGCGTGAAGTGTAGCTCTCCTCTTGTAGCACGACGCACATCCCCAGACGCTCTGCCTTGTAGGTGAGCTTGTGGCGAATGCTGCCAAAGGACCACTGATGGAGTTTCTGATTGGTCTTGGAGCCTTTATCCAGGCCGTGCCGGATCGTGCGCACATCGCCAATGACCAGCTTCTCGACGCCCTCCCGGTGCAGCGTGTTGACCAGATAGCTGGTAAGTTTGTGCTCGATGTCCTGGATCTGGTGCTTGAGCTTACGCAGCCGCTTCTGCTTGGCGCGGATCAGTTTCCTGCGCCGCTTGCCTCCCTTCTTGCAGCGGGAAATCTTCGCGTCCATCCTGGCGATGAGCTTGTTGCGGTATTGTCGCTTGCTGCGCAACAGGCGCCCATTGAGCAGGTGAACGCGTTGCCCATCGTAGGAAACCGCCGGATGCACCTCACCCAGGTCGATGCCCGCGCTGTGTTCCGCTCGCCGTTCTTGCGGGGACAGCTCCTCTTCCTCCGGCAGGCCTTCCCCGATCTGATAGGTCGCGATGGCTTCGTACTCGCTCCCCGTCCAGTGGATGATGACAGTTTGAGGAAGATCCCACTCCCAGAACAAGACCAGCGGGGCGTTCTCACGACCATTGGAGAGGATGAGCAGCGAGTCTTTGAGTGTGATGGCGCTGGATTTGTACTCAATGCGGAAATACCACTTGCGGTGGCGCGGGGGACTGGCGGCGGGGTCCGTCTTGCGTCGTTCTCGCCAGCTGGAAAGCCCTGCAAAGAACGCCTGGATGGTTGCATCCACGGTGTGGGCATGCAGCAGCTGCTCAGGGTCGGTCGGGATGAGCCGCATGAGATGCTTGGGCTTGAGCCAGAGGCCCTTGTGCCGGACTGTGCGCCAGAAGAAGAGCAGCGTGCGGCTATAGACTTGCCCGCACGCGTGCGCCAGTTCATCGAGTTGGGCGGTTCTGCCCAGGTGAACCCGACGTACGCTGTACTGCGGTTTCGTTTTCGTTTTCATCTCATCGGTACGCATACCGACTTTTTCTTTTTGGCCTATCTATAAGCGGAAAGACAAGAGCTGAAGCCGAGGAAAACCCGCCTCTCCGCTCGGCCTCTGCGGCACAGCAGCTTGCGGCGGGTTCAATGGTGTCAGTCGTCATGCCGTTCCATGCGTTTCATACGTGCAAGCAAATGGATGCGCGCTATTAAGTGGCGCGCATCAAATGGTTTGATCACATAATCATCGGCACCGGCGTCAAATCCGGCAATTTTGTCCTGGAGGGTTGTGAGGGAAGTAAGGAGCATAATGGGGAGATTGTGCAGCGAGGGCGTGCTGCGAATAAAACGACAGAGTTCCAAGCCGCTTTCCTGCCCAAGTAACACTTCGCAGATTACCAGATCGGGCATATACTCCTTCAGATATTGCCGGGCCTCATCTAAAGAGTTAGCACTATAGAGTAAGAATTCACTTTCTAAAGCCCGCCGTATTTTTTCGCATGAACCTGGATCATTGTCAACTAAAAGAAGATGTAATCGACGCAGTCTCTGTAGTTCAAGCACTGTTATTCTCGTTCAGCGTGCGACTCTAGCAAGTAATCCATACGACGTTGCCGGTCAGCCGGTGTCAGGTGTAAGACTCGTTCTATAGCTGCATTAAGCGCTCTCGGCTTAAATGGTTTTGTAAGATACTCGTCAACGCCTGAGAGCCACCCTGTCATCTGATCTTCCTCACGAGTCATTGCGCTCAGGATGATCAGAGGAATGTTGGCGGTGCGAGCATCGCCTCGCAGGCAGCGAACGAGTTTATACCCATCCATGCGCGGCATCTTGACATCGATAATAATGCAATCGGGATTTTCGCTATAGACGGACTTTAATCCTTGCTCACCATCGTAGGCGGCGACAACCTGGTATGCGCTCTGCAGGTTTACAGCATATTTTATTAATTCTACAATTGTCGGGTTATCATCAATAATTAAAACTTTTTTCATAGTGTCCCGCTGTTCCGCTTATTCAATGTTACTACAATCGGTCACTTTTGCATTGTAACACAGTTGGCTGTAACTGCCAACCTGATGCTAAACGCCCTTTACAGAACTCGGCCCAGAAAGCCCCGTTCTTTCTAAGACAGGGATGAATGGGCGTTCCTTATCCGGGGCAGGGGTGGAGGCAGGAACCTCTTCGTGCTCGCTTTGCTGTTGAATGGAGTGTGCGATGGTTTCGCGGCTGAGATTGTCTGCGGTCGAGATGAAAGAGGAAGGCGACCACAGCACAGGCAATCTTCGCGAATGGACGAATTCCTGGCGTAAGAGGCACGAAGAGCGTCCCTTGATCAGCCTAGGGATATCCGATGGAAGCGTAGACGGGAGGGTGCGCACAAACAGGTGAACCTAATCGGGTTGAATCGCCAGTTCGATCAATTGCCACTGGTGCTCATGGACAAGCTCATAAATAATCTGCTCGAGTCGCTTTTTCACCGGTCCACCAAGAAGAGCACGCCGCTAGTTCGGGCAAAAGATCAGATGATAGACAAGAAAGTGGACACTGTGTCGATCCTGGCGGAAAGCGCCGAAGAGCACGAAGGACGTCACCGCCACGTCGTCGAGTTACCGGAAGAAGACGGCACAGAAAGAAGAGCTTCGTAGCGGGTGAAAGTTGAGCCAGAACAAGGGACGGGACGGCTGCCCGTCCTTTTCTGAGGAGATGTACTGCATCGGAAGGCAGGGCGAATGATGAAACGAGCCAGGACACCAACCT
>Ga0207646_10003634_pt1 | contig 17251 bp, 12 predicted proteins | sample KBSK5502metaG_FD_184343 | JGI IMG/M metagenome (GOLD analysis project Ga0207646, IMG submission 184343) | Corn, switchgrass and miscanthus rhizosphere microbial communities from Kellogg Biological Station, Michigan, USA - KBS K5-50-2 metaG... | ecosystem: Host-associated > Plants > Roots >... | reverse complement strand
GCCGGCCGGTTTTCGTCAGGCGCGGGTCGTCGTCCGGGGTGTTCGGGCCGCCGACCCTGTCCGCGTTGGGCACCATGCTGCGGAACTTGTACATCTTGAACTCGCGACCGCCCATGCCGACGCGGCGCCCGCCGTAGAAGATGGGCCCGTCGCCCTCCGTCCGGATCCTCAACGCGATCAACCCGATGACCGGCGACGCGAGCACGAGTCCCACCGAGGCCAGCGCGACGTCGAACGCGCGCTTGGCGGCACGCGATCTTCTCAGGAGTAGAAGTCCTTGACCGCGCCCGCGACCTCGAGGACCTGGTCCTCATCCAGCTCGTTGTTCAGCGGCAGGGACAGGACGTTCGCGCACAGGGCTTCGGTCTTCGGCAGATGGAAGTGGTCCAGGCCGACGGGCTGCTTGTGGTTGGGGATCGGCCCCGGCGAGACAAGCGTCTCGATGCCGCGCGACGCGAGAAACGACTGCAGGTCGTCACGGCGCTCGGCCTCGATCACGTAGTTCTGGTAGATGTCGAAGAACGGGCCGCCGTCGGGGTCTGGCGGCCGCTTGACCTGCTTGACCTCAGTGAGCGCCTCGTCGTAGATCGCCGCGAGGCGCCGTCGCTGGCCGATCCACTCAGGGACCTTCTTGAGCTTCAGGTCCAGGATCGCGGCCTGCAGGTTGTCGAGGCGGCAGTTCCAGCCCCAACCGGAAAAGCCGGTCTTGGAGACGCGTCCGTGGTCGCGCAGCTCGCGAAGCTTCGTCGCGAGCTCCGGCTCGCTTGTCACCACCGCGCCGGCGTCGCCGTACGCGCCCAGGAGCTTGGCGGGATAGAAGCTGAACGCTCCGGCGAGGCCCCAGGCGCCACCGCGCACGCCCATGTAGGAGCCGCCGAGTGCCTGCGCCGTGTCCTCGATCACGAGCAGGTTGTGCTTCCGCGCGATCTCCATCACGTGGTCCATGCGCACGAGCCGGCCGTTGAGGTGCACCGGCATGATCGCCTTCGTCCGCGGGGTGATGGCCTTCTCCAGCAGGTCCACGTCCATGTTGTGGTCGACACCGACGTCCACCAGCACGGGCGTCGCCCCGACGTGGTGGATGACCGCCATCGTGGCCATGAACGTGTGCGAGACGGTGATGACCTCGTCTCCCGGACCGATGCCGACCGCCTCGAGCAGCAGGCGCAGCCCGTCGGTGCAGTTGCTCACGCCGACCGCGTCCGTCGTGCCGACAAAAGCGGCCAGGTTGTGCTCGAAGTCGAGCATCTGCTGGCGCATGACCAGGTCGCCCGCGCGCAGTACGCCGCGCATCGTCTCCATCGCTTCCTCCTCGATGCGGAGGAATTCCTTTCCGGGTTCCCAGAACCTAACCGACAAGTCCGTAGCTCCTCGCGATGATGGGTTGGATGGTCTTCATCACGCCCTCCTCGTCGAGGCCGTGAAGAGCCTTCAGGTACTTCTGGTCGCCGACAACCTTGTTGAACTCGGGCCGCAGCCCGATGCGCTTGAGGGGCGCGTGGCCTGGCTCAAGCTCGGCCAGCACCTCGGCGACGGCGCCGCCCAGCCCGCCCTCGACGCTGTGCTCTTCAAGCGTGAAGACGAGCTTCGTCTGCGTCGCCGCGGCGACGACAGCCTCGCGGTCGAGCGGCTTGATCGTGTGCATGCTCAGCACACGCACCGAGAGGCCTTTGGCGGCGATCTGCTCGGCGACGGCGGCGGTGGTCGCGAGCATGCTGCCGGAGGCGATGAGCGTCAGGTCGCCGCCGTCGCGCAGCGTGATGGCGCGGCCGAGCTCGAAGCGGGGCTCGTCCTGGTGCACGACCGGCTCGCCCGCCTTGCCGAGGCGCAGATACGCGGGCCCGTCCTGCTCGACCAGGGCGCGCGTCGCGAGCCCGGCCTCCACGGGATCGCCCGGCGCGACCACCGTCATGTTGGGGAGGGCGCGCAGGATCGCGACGTCCTCCGACGCGTGGTGGGTGACCCCGAGGTTGCCGTAGGCGAGGCCGCCGCCAACGCTCACGACCTTGACGTTGGCGTTGTGGTAGCAGACGTCGTTGCGGATCTGCTCCAGGCAGCGCAGCGTGCCGAAGTTGGCGATCGAATAGGTGAAGACGACCCTGCCCGTCATCGACATGCCGGCCGCGATCCCGATCATGTCCTGCTCCGCGACGCCGGCGTTGAGGAACTGGTCGGGAAACCTCTCGGCGAACTCCTCGATCACCGAGTAGCCCAGGTCGCCGACGATGAGGCAGACGCGCCTGTCCTTGGCGGCCAGGTCAGTAAGCGTCCGGATGAACGCCGTCCTCACGAGGCTTCGACTTCCGCCAGCGCCTTGTCCAGCTCCTCGCCGACCGGCTGCCTATAGTGCCAGAGCACCTTGCCCTCCATCCAGCTCACGCCCTTGCCTTTGATGGTGTGGGCGATGATCGCGGTCGGACGGCCGCTCTCCAGCGGCACGCCGCCCAGGGCCTTGCGCAGCGCGGCGACGTCGTGGCCGTCGACCTCGAGCGGCGCCCAGTTGAAGGCCCGGAACTTGTCCGCCAGCGGCTCGAGGCGCAGGGTCTTGTTGACGTCGTCCAGGCTCTGGATCTTGTTGTAGTCGATGATCGCCACGAGGTTGTCGAGCCGGTGATGCCCCGCGAACAGGATCGCCTCCCAGTTCGAACCTTCGTCGCATTCGCCGTCGCTCATGACCACGAACGTCCGCCATGACTTCTTGTCGCGCTTCGCGGCCAGGGCCATGCCCGCGCCGACCGGCAGCCCGTGGCCGAGTGAGCCGCTGGCGAACTCGACGCCTGGCACGCCGACGTGCGTCACGTGCCCGTACAGCTGGCCGCCGTTGTGGGCGTATTCGGCGAGGCGCTCCAGCGGCATGAAGCCTGACTCGGCCACCACCGCGTAGGTGATCGCCGCGGCGTGGCCCTTGGACATGATCAGCCGGTCACGGTCCGGCCACTGCGGGCGCTTGGGGTCGATGCGGAGGATGCTTCCGTAAAGCACCGCGAGGATGTCGGCGACGGACAGGCAGGAGCCGATGTGGGAGGTTCTGGCCTGGCTGATCATCCGTAGGGAATGCGCTCGCAGCTTCCGGGCTAGGTCACGCAGCTCAACGTCTGTCGCCGGCCTCGTGGCCGTGGACACGTCACGGAATCCTAGCAAACGCGATGTAGGGGTCGAACTCCATGCGCTCCAGCTGCAGCCGTCCCATCCCGACCGTGTCCAGGACGGCTTTCGTCTCGCCCGGCCACAGCGGGTTGTCGAGCTCGTCGAAGGCCACGATCGCGCCTTTCGGCATGCGGGGGACGAAGTTTTCCAGCGCCGCCTTGGTCGGGTCGTAAAGATCGAAGTCGAGGAACAAAAGGCTGACGACGACGTGCGGATGGTCGGCGATGAACGCCGGGATCGTCTTCGTCGCGTCGCCTTTGACCAGCTCGACCTTGCCGATGTGACCGAGGAAGCGGTCCTTGTCGTACAGCTCGATCAGGCGCTGCAGCTCGGCGTAGGAGTCTGCCCGCAGCGCGCCGGGCTCCGCCGTCTCCCATTTCGGACCGGTGCGGTCGTGGTCGCCTACCGATGGAAATCCGGCGAAGGTGTCGAATCCGTAGATCCTGCGTGTCAGGTTCGTCGGCTCGAGCAGCGCGCTGAGCTTGGCCCACGCCATCAACCCGTAGCCGCGATTGACGCCGCACTCGACGATCGAGCCCTTGACGCCAAGGATGCGCTTGAAGATCTCGTAGAGGGCGAGAAAGCGGGTGAGGTGCTGGCGGCGAACCCATTTGGGAAAGTTCTCGATGCGAGTCTCCAGCGGGTCGGGGCTCTCGGCGAAGATCTTTGCGATCTCCGCGCCCACCATCCGCTCTTGCTCGGTCCGCAGGGGTTTCTCATCGATGTTGCGCGTCATGGCAGCCGTTTAGTGTGCCGGATTCGACAAGGATCTAAAAGGTAGGATGCGGGAAATGGCTGACGAGGTGCCCCTGGAGGCCGTTGCGCCGCCGGGTTCCACCATCCGCCGCGACTATGTGACGACGTTCGTCACCGAGATCCTCGTCATCGCGAGCTGGCTCGTCGCATTCCGCCTCGTCGCCATCCAGTACGGCGCCGGCGCATTCGGCGAATACGCACTGTCTCGCCGCGCGTTCTCGCTCCTCTCGCCGCTCGTGGTGGTCGGGCTGGACGTCGCCATCGCGCGCTACGTCGCCTACGCGGTGAGCCGGCGCTCGCGCACCGTCGGAGGCTACGCCGGCACCGCGCTGGTCGTGATGGCGCTGACCGTCGGCGTGACGTCGATCATCCTGCGCCTGATTCCGGGGCCGGTCGCGTTCCTGCTCTTCGGAGCGGCGACCTACGCCAGCCTGGTCACGCCGCTGCCGGTGATGCTCACCGGGAGCTGCATGCATGTCGTCAGCTACGGATTCCTGCGCGGGCGCTCGCAGATCCAGCGCGCCAACCTGCTGATGGCGCTCAACCAGGCTGCCGTCCCCGTGGCCGCCGTCTACCTCGGCCACGACGTCCACACGATGCTGCTGCTGATGGGCGCCGGGTGGATGATGGTCTCGGTCGTGTTCTTGGTCATGACCCGGCCTTCGATCGTCGGCTTCCGCAATGACGCTCGCGAGCTGCTGCGCTTCGGCCTGCCCCGCGTCCCGGGCGACTTCCTCCAGCTCCTCCTGTTCGCCCTTCCCGGCATCCTGGTCGCGCACATCATCGATGTGAAGACGGCCGGCATCGTCGCCTTCGGCGTGGCGGCGCTTGGCATGGTGGGCACGGGCCTTGCCCCGGTGAGCTTCGTCCTCTTGCCCGCGGTGTCCGGCATGTTCGCCCGCGGCTGGAACGAGCAGGTGCGCGAGCGCGTGACGGAGATCATCCGCATCGCAGTGCCTGTGCTCGTCGTCGGCGTCGTGGTCCTGGAGCTTTTCGCCAAGCCTGTGGTCGCCGACTATCTCGGCGGCCAGTTCGCGTCGGGCGCGGATGTGCTACGGCTGATGATCGTCGGCGCCCTGCCATGGGGCCTCTACGTGACGCTGAAGAGCGTGGTCGACGCGCGTTACGTGATGCCGGTCAACGCCATCAACCAGGCCATCGCTTTCGTCACGTTCGTCGTCCTGGCCGGGGCGTCGCGTTTCTTCACCACCGCCTACGAGCCGATCCTCATCTCGTTCGTCGTTGCGCTCTATGTGCTGGGCGCGCTAACGCTGTTCGAGGTCCTCCGCATCGTGAACCGCGCCACCGACCGCGGCGAGATGCGGGCCGAGGAGTCGCGGCTGCCGGCGGTGGAGGTCGACCTGCCCGGCCGCGAGGAAGTGTCCTCCGACCGCATGGGCCGCTTCGTCCGCGACATCACGATGTACATCCAGGACACCGGGCTCCTGCTGCTGCCGGTGCTCTCGGTCTCGGCCATCCTGCTGCTGCTCGGCGCGTGGGCGATATTCGGCCGCGAGGTCCTGCTGGTCCTGCTGACGGTGCTGATCGCGATCGTCAGCATCACGGTGATCATCCAGCTCGACCTCAACCGGCGTTCGCAGGTGTGGGACTACCGCCAGGTCGAGTCGCTGTTCTCCGTCTACGCGACGCTCAACGTCGCCCAGCCGCTGCCGCCGATGCGCGGCTGGGGCGTCTCGCCCGATTTCGCCAACCTCACCATGTCGCTGATCCACGAGCTCAAGCCTTCCGTCATCGTCGAGGCGGGGAGCGGCGTCTCCACGCTGATCGCCGGCTACACGTTGAAGAAGGAGGGCGGCGGCCTGACCGTCTCGCTCGACCAGGACGAGAGCTACGCCGAGATCACGCGCGCCAACGTCAACCGGCACGGCCTGGGCGACTTCTGCTCGGTCCGCTTCGCACCCCTCTGCAAGGTGATGATCGACGGCCAGACCTGGCTGTGGTACGACCTGAAGAAGCTCGAGGACGTGAAGTCGATCGACATGCTTATCGTCGACGGGCCGCCGGGGAACATCCAGCGAATGGCGCGCTACCCGGCCCTGCCGCTGCTGGTCGACAGGCTGAGCGACCGGGCGGTGATCGTGCTCGACGACTGCTTCCGCCACGCAGAGAAGGAGATCCTCGCCCGCTGGCTTCGTGAGTTCCCGGGCTTCACGCACCAGGTCGTGGCGACGGAGAAGGTGACGGTCATCCTGCGCAAGTCAGGCCCCGTCGCGATCTCGCCGATGGAGATCGAGGTTCCGTTCCTGGACGCCGCCCGTACCGACGTCTAGAAACAGCTAACCTGGGGCGTTCGGTACGCCCAGTTTGCCTTTCCCACGCACCGCACCGCCCGACGTTCTGCCCAGATAAGGGACCAACCTCAACTGCCGGGACACGCTGCTCATGCCTTGCTAGTGGCTCTTGACGGCTCTCACCCCGATTGCTCGCTTGACGTTGTGAAACTCAGGGGAGGAGCGGAAGTGGTTGGCGGCTGCCGCCAGAAAGTCATCGTCGAGCCCAGGATCGTAGAGGTTGTGCGAGCTCCAATAGTCATGCACGGCTGTCGCGGAGTCAAAAACCACTCGATTCTCGAATCTCGAGCTGGTGACCTCGCCGAACAGGTCTCCTGCCCAGACCGGAAGATCGTCTTCCATGAGCTTTGCTGGGGTGCTCGGCTCCGGGGTCGCCTGGCCGTTCAAGGCTGCCTTGAACGCTATCAACTCGGCGTTGTTGTCCCTCGCCGGGCCGCAGACGAACATCACTCCCCCGGGCCTCAGCCGCTCGTAGATCTTCCGCAGCACCGCCCTCGGGTCGCGCGCGTAATACAGCGAGTAGGAGCTGACGGCGCGATCGAATAGCGGCAGCACCTGCATCTCAGCGAAGTCGTCCAGGCCTATGCAGTGAGTGTCGATTCGTTCACCGACCCCCGCACCGGCCGCCTGCCGGCGCAGTTCCGCCAACGCATCGCCGGATATATCGATGGCGGTCACGCGTCCATCCTCACCGACGATTCGGGACAGCGGCAGCGCCTGCTTGCCTGTTCCGCACCCCAGGTCGAGCACGCTCATACCGGCGTGGACGTCGAGCTCCGCGAAAATCCAAGAGTTGAGGTCGGCTGACCCGTAGCGCTCATTGCTCTGGATCCGCTGCTTCAAAGCGGCTGCGTCGGAATCGAATTGCCCGATCTTCATGCACGCTCCTCTGTGGTCATCAGTTGCCGACCGCTTCGCCGTACGGCTCGAATGGTTTCCGACAGGCGACGGTCGAAGTCGGCGGCGAATTCAGTGCTCTTGCCTTCAGTCTCTTCGCGGAAAAACACCTGCAGCCGATCGGCCGCGGACATGTGCGTCGAACCCCACCAGACTGGATGGATCAGCAGCTGCAGGAGAGGTTTCTTCGGCCGCAACAGGCTCGGGATCGGAGGACCCTCCCGCCACCGCCCGGCTGAGTCGGACAGATACCAGTCCATCAGCTCTGCGGCACATCCGCTGACCTTGCCGGCGACCCGCAGCGGACCACGCAGCAGCTGCTTGGCGGGACGATGGAAGGAGAGCGACTCGACAGGGGCTCCTGTGATCGACTCGAGCTGCGTCGAACCGAAGGTTACGTAGTCGATCAGGCCTGCGGACGTGGTGCTGTCGTCGAGCATGCTGTCGGGAACCTGCACATGTAGACCCACCTCATGTCCGAGCGCAATGAGCTCCGCCAGGCCGGCGCCGACCCCATCGTCGTCGAGGCCGTACAACAGACAGTCGGTCATCACTAGGTATGTCGCTCGCAAACCTAGTCGGGCCTCCATCCTGGCCACCGGCAGTACGAATCTAGGTGCGACGTCAATGTCATGACGGATGAAGACAGTCCGCCCCGGTGTGCCCCTGACGACCACGGGTGCGTCGCGGAGGAGCTGGCTGGCAAACCCCGATTTGACGATGGCGGTCAGGATGCTGTTGAGGCAGTCGTAGCTGAAGTCGGCGGACCACTCGAGGTCGGCGGTCGGTACGGCGTGGGCCACTTCAGCTGGCGTCCTTGACCAAGCCACGGCTCGGGTGCTCGCGCTCGGGCACAGTCCTCGCGGCTGAGATGGAGAGCCTGCCTGACAGCAGGTAGCCAGTGCAGATCAGCGGCGCAAGGACAAGGCCTAGCGAGAACGTCATAGCCATGATGCCGCTTATTGGTGCGGACGCCGCGACCATGAGGAGGCAGGGGACGTAGCAGGCCAGACAGAACGGCTTGTCAGAGAACACCCGCATGAGCTCGATCACGATCGCGAACGCGAACAGCCACAGGCACGCGATTATCACGCCCACGTAGCCGAACTCCGCCCACCCGTCACCCAGAAAGCCGGTGTATGCGGACAGGCTCGTCAGCCGGTACCCGGCCTTGCCGTAGTACGCCCACAAGCCGACCATATTGGCCGGACTCTGGTAGCCCGCGGACAGGACGCGCCACGGCTCCCAGCCGTGTCCGTTCAGGAAGGGATGAGCGGCCGGGAAGAAGCTGAACCACTGGTAGGTGACGTCGGCGGGACCGGAGCCGATACGGCGCACCGTCAGATCCAGCAGGTTCGCCACGGCCCCAGGGAGCTGAACTCCGCCGATCGACTTGATCGGCTGTTCCCCCGCAGGGGGCGCGGTGCCGACATCTGGCGGCACCGTCGCCGGAGCAATCGGCGCGCCGATGGCGTGGTGGATGGTGACGCTTATCTGCTGCGACTCGGTGATCAGGTAGGCGGGAAGCAGGCTCACGATGAATCCGACGACCAAGACCCACGAGAACGTCCGCCTGCGGTCGCGGACCGCGATGGCGACGAAGGCGCTGAACAAGAAGATGAGGGAGGGGAACTTGTCCAGCGGCGTCGTCACGTAGACGAGGCCGAAGATCCCGATCGCGATCGCACGCCAGCGCCAGCGGAACACGATCGCGGCCACGAACAGGATGGGCAGCAGGATGCTCGTGTTCCAGCTGAAGAAGTACTTGACGATCGAAGGCACGTTGAGGAGCTTGGCCGCGTTCTCGCGGTCGATCGCGGTCTGGTAGAAGTCCGTGTATCCGCTGAGGACCTCGAACAGCGGAACTTTCGGCATGAGCATGAGGTGGACGACGCCCAGCGCAACGGCGACCGCGGCGAGCCCGTACCACCAGTACGTCGCAAGGCGCGTCCAATCCACCGGCGCACGGCTTTCGGTTGGGGTCAAGCGCGAGCGGACTGCTTCGCCCAGGTGGCGAAAGTAGCTCGAATCGAGAAAGCGCTGGAGAGCGAAGAACGTCAAGTTGCCCAGCGCGATCGAGATGTACATGTTGTCGCGTGGCGCGCCGGAGTAGCCACGCAAGATCCCGAACAGCGTCACCTGGATCGGGATCAGCGCCAGCCACGCAAGAGGGATTAGAAGGGCAGCGTCGATGGGCCGGCGCAGCCGCCACAGGGTGGACCCGAGCAGGACGACAGTGGTGCCGATCAGAGCGGCAAAAACGATGAGTGTCATGAGGCTCGCAGGAGGATACCTTGATTCACCGGGGCGTGGTCTCCAGCACGGCAACGTATCGCTCGGCAAGGCGAGGAATGTTGTGGTTGGCCATCAGGTAGTCGCGGCCCCGCAACCCCATGGCCTTCCTCTCGTCTGGGCTGAGCGCCACCAACTTCTCGATCGCGTCCGAGATTGCGTGCGGATCGCCCGGCGGCACGCTGAACCCCGCGTTTGCCTCGGCCACCGGGTCGTAGGTGGAGCGCCCGAAAAAGATGATCGGCCGTTCCGAAGCGAGATAGTCGGCAAGCTTGTTCAAGCTGATGCCGTAGCGGTAGAGGGGAATGTCGCGCAAACCGTAGATGAACGCGTCGGCGAGCGCCATCGCCCGCCAGATCTCGGCCTTAGGCACGGCGGTGGGGAACTCCACGTTGTCGAGGCCGAGCTTGCGTGCGCGGTCGATGATGCCCGCGCGGTCCTGGCCCGAGCCGATGAGCAGAATCGTGATGTCCTTGCGGCCCCGCTCCTTCAGTTCGAGCGCCGCGTCGAGGATGGTGTCGAGGGAGTTGGCGGAGACGAACCCGCCGAGGAAGACGACCTTGAACGGGTTGTGGGCCACGCCGTCGTAGGTTGCGAGCGAGTCGTAGCGGCTCAGCTCGACGCCGTGCGGAATCCATACGATGCGGCTGCGCGACACGCCCTGCGACTCGACGTACTCATCGGTGTGGCGCCAGAGCATCACGATCCGCTCCGAGTGCTTGAAGAGGAAGGTCTCTAGGCGCCGCATGTAGCGCGCGCGCCGGGACGAAGCGGGCAGCATGCCGAACTCGATCAACGTCTCTGGCCACAAGTCGGTGACCTCGAAGAAGAACCGGGCGCCGCGCAACTTCGCCATCACCCAGCCCGCGGACGCCGCGAGAGGGTGCACAGAGACGCCGATCACGACGTCAGGCTTGGGCCGGACGATGCCCGCGAGGACGGCGAGCGTGCTGAACGTGACCATGTTCAGGACGCGGCGCCAGTCGTTCTTCGTGTAGCCCGGCCCGCGGAGCCAGACCATCGTCACGCCGTCGATGTCCTCGTTGAGCCACAGCCGCGGGAACGGGATGCGGCGGACCGGCTTCAGGTGGTAGTGGCTGAAGTTGGAGACGAAGATCGTCGTCGGGCGGCCGCCCTCGACCCACCGCTTGCCGAGGTCGAAGCTGCGCGTGGCAAGCCCGTCGGGCGGATCGGCGTAGTGGTTGACGACCCAGATCTTCACGAGAGAGGCTGCGATTCCAGCTCCATGGACGCGTCCGGACGGGTGGTGATGGAGTGCACTTCGAACAGGGTAAGCGCGCCGAGGACGTAGAGGCTGATGACGAAGACGCCGGCGACCGCCTGCGCCGGAGCGTGGAGGACGGCGAGCATGGCGGCGCCGGCGAGGAAGACGGCGAAGGCGACGGCCATGTTGCGCGCGTTGACCGGCCGCACGTGGTGTGCGTCGATCACGCTCGCCAGCGCCATGTAGATCCCCCAGGGCAGGGCGGCGGGGGCGATGACCCGGAGGCTCTCCGCGGTGCTGCCGAATCCCTTGCCCAGGTAGAGGTCGACGATCTGGGGCGCGAACAGCTCGACGACGACGATCCCCACCACGAGGACGCCGGCGGTCAGCGACGCGAGGTTGACCACGCGGCGCCGCAGCTCCGCGACATCGCCCGCAGCCATCATCCGCGCGGCGACGGGGAGCATGACGAAGCCGATCGGCGACAGCGCCGTGCCTAGCATGCCGACCGCGGCGACGCCGAAGGCCACCGCGCCGGCGACCGAGATGTCGGCGACGTGCGCCACGACCACGCCGGGCAGGGAGAACAGCGCCAGGCGCAGCAGGTCGCCCGGCACGCGGGGCACGCCGAACGTGGCTAGCTCGCGGACCCGCTCTGGGATGCCGTCGAAGGACAGCGGGGCGACGGCGAGGAACGCGAGGGCGGCCAGCGTCCAACCCGCGCCCATGAGCCACAGGATCCGCGACACGGAACCGCCCGCCAGCGGGATGGCGAACAGCGGGACCAGCGCCTGGTTGATGCCGACCAGCACGTTGGCGCGCTGGATGCGGGAGCGACCGCGCAGGTAGCCATATGCGATGCCGTGCAGGCCGCCGCCGAAGATCAGCAGCGGCATCGGCGTGATCAGGTCGGAGTAGTGCGAGGAGCCGAAGAAGAGCTGGGCCATCGGCCCGGGGAACAGCAGAAGCACTGCCGCCAGCACGACAGCGGCTGCGATCACCAGCGCCGCACCCGCCGGCGCGTAGCGCCGGGCCCGGTCAGAGCCCTCGGCCAGCGCGTAGGCGACGTACCGCGCCACCGCCACGTCCAGGCTCAGCGCGCCCAGCGGCATCAGCACGGCCAGCGTCCGCCGGGCCAAGGCGTACTCGCCGAACCCGGACGCGCCCAGCTGCTGGGCGACCAGGCGGAACGCGAGGAGGTAACACACCACGACCAGGCCCTCGGTCAGGAAAGTGGTGGCGAAGTCCCGCTTCAAGACACGGGTTCAAGCGCATCCAGGAGCTGGGACGCCAGCTTGGGGATGTCGTGGTGCTCGACTGCGTACTGGTGTCCCTTGAGGCCCATCTCGATCCGCTCGGCGGGGCTGAGGGAGAAAAGTTTCTCGATGGCGTCGGCGATCGCGACAGGATCGTCGGGGGGCAGGCTGTAGCCGGCCCCAACGTCGGCGACAGGGTCGTATGCGGAGTGGCCCGAGAAGATGATGGGCCGTCCGCCCACGAGGTAGTCGGTGAGCTTGTTCATGCTGATGCCGTACTCGTAGAGAGGCAGGTCGTGAAGCGTGAGAATGAAGGCGTCGGCCTGACTCAAGATGCGTCCGACCTCGAACTTCGGCACCGGGTCCGGAAAGTGGACGTTGTCGAGACCCTCCTCCTGCGCCCGCCTGATCACGTCGTCGCGATCGGTGCCTCGGCCCACGAGCATGAACTCGATGTCGGTGCGCCCCCGCTCCTTGAGGATGCGTGCGGCCTCCAGGCTGTTCTCGATCGCCTGCGACTCGACGAAGGCCCCTACGTACATGACCCGGAATGGTGGCCGGGCGGCGCCGTCATAGGGGACGACGTCCGCGTAGCGGCTGAGCTCGACGCCGTTGGGGATCCACACGATCTTCTCTACGGGCACGCCGATCCTGGACATGTATTTCTCGGTGTGCGGAAGGAGCATCACGATGCGTTCGGCCTTTCGGCAGAGGAACTTCTCGAGGAGACCCAGGCCCCGCGCCAGCAGTGAGTCGCGCTTGATCCGGCCGAGGTCGATCAGTGTCTGCGGCCATAGGTCGGTCACCTCGAAGAAGAACCGGGCGCCCTTGAGGCGGGACAGCACGTAGCCGGCCCATGCCGCCAGGGGGTGCACGCTGACGCCGATCACGACGTCCGGGCGAGGCTTTTCGAAGAGCCCCGCGAGCAGGACGACTGCGGTGAAGCTCGCCATGTTGACGGCGCGGCGCCAGTTGTTGACTCGGTAACGGGGGGTCCTGACCCAGACGAAGCGCACACCGTCGATGTCCTGGGCGCGCCACAGCCGCCAGCCAAGCTTGACGATCGGGGCGAACCGGTAGTGGTTGAAGTTGGAGGCGAAGATGGTTGTCTCGGTCCCGTGCTCGACGAAGCGTCGCGCAAGGTCGACGCTGCGGGTCGCCATGCCGTCGGGTGGATCGGCGTAGTGGTTGACAATCCAGATCCTCATCGGGTGGGCGGGGGTCGCCTGGCGCTGGTGGTTGGTCTCGCTTACGTCGACCGAGCCACGGACGAGGTCGATCAAGATGGGCGCCAGCCCGCGCAGGGCCGCAAGGTCGGTGTCGCGGTGCTTGACCGCGATGACCACGGCGTCGAAGCGCTTGTCCTTCGGCAGCTCTCGGACGAGGTGCATGTCCGCCGGCAGATGGGCCTGCTCGACGATCGGGTCGTAGACCTCGACATCGTGGTGCGACGCGAGGCCCCGGGCGAAGCGCACCGCCGCCGACGCCCGGGCGTCGGGGTAGTTGGGCTTGTAGGTGGCGCCGACCACCAGCACCCTGGCCCGGCCGATGCCCTTGGCCTTGAGCAGATTGCGCAGGTGCGCGGCCACCCGCTCGCTCGTCTTCTCGTTGCCCTCGACCGCGTCGTGGAGGATGGGCATCGTGAGTCCCGCCTCGTCAGCCGCCTGGAGCAGGTACTGCGGCATTGTGGGGATGCACGTGCCTCCGGCCCCGACGCCGGGCTGGTGGGCCATGAAGGCGAAGGGCTTGGTGGAGGCGGCGTCGATGACGTCGGCGGCCGTGATGCCGAGCCGGCGGCACAGCTCGGCGAACTCGTTGATGAAGGCGATGTTCACCAGCCGGAAGGAGTTCTCGAGGAGCTTGGAGGCCTCGGCGACCTCGACTGGCTCGACAGGATGGACAGTGACGCCGGTCTTCGCGTAGAGCTGGAGCGTGAGGTCGAGCGCCTCCTGCGTGGTGGCGCCCGCGACCCGTGGGATCTCGCCTAGCTGGGCGCTGCGACCGGGGTCGAAGCGCTCGGGGACGTGGGCGACCAGGGCGCCATGGTCGCCGAGGCGCCTGGCCAGGCTCTTGGTGAATCCGATGGGCACGGTGCTGGCGACCACGATCAGGCGCTCGGCCGTGGGCAGCTTCCGGGCGTTCTCGACGAAGCTGTCGAAGGCGCCCATGCTCAGCTCGCCGGACGGGGCGAGGTTGGGCAAGCAGAGGACGAGGACGTCGCAGGACGCGAGGTCGCCGAATTCGCAGGTCGCGGTGCCCTGCGGCTTGGCCGCGGTCGCCTTTTCGCGGATGGCCTCGACCCGACGCGCGTCCACGTCGTAGCCGACGGTTTCGTGACCGGCCCTCTGCCAGAGGGCCATCTCTTGCGATCCGATCGTGCCGAGCCCGACGATGCCGATCCGGGGGTTGGGTTTCAACGAACGTGCATACGGTATCAGGAGGGGGCCGAACTTAAGGGAAAGCCCGAGGGCTGGCGGCACGCATGGAGCTTTGCGTCTAATTCAGCGTGTAAGTCAAGTTCGCAACGAATTCGTAGCTCAGCGCCGGCTTCGCTGCGTGATGTTGTAAATAATGTTCGCGACCCGTTCATAAGTCGAGACCGCGCCCGGACGCGAGGTCATTGACTCATCGGCGGAGTACAGGGCGCGACGGTCAACCCATGGTGTAGGTGTAGCCGGAGGTGGCGTACTCGTACACCGCCTGGCTGCCCTGGTCACGGACGTCGACCTCGATGTGATAGACGCCGGCCGCCGGCTGGTTGGCTTTGGGCCAGGTGAAGGTGGCGCTGGTGCTGAAGTCCTGGACCATGCTCCAGCGGTTGCCCGGGTCCTCGACCCAGAAGCGGTAGGTGGGCGTGCCCGGGCAGGTGGCGGTGGCGGTGAGCACGATCGGCCCGGCGCCGTGGACCGCGCTCGCGGGCGAGCCGCTGAGAGTGGCTCCGGTGCAGCCGTCCAGGGTGTAGGTGGTGTTGTAGACCACGTCGTAGGCGGTCGTCTCCGAGGCGTCGCGGACGTCGACCTCCATGCGGTAGACGCCGGGCCAGAAGGTCTGGGCCCACACGTGGGTGTTGGCGGCGCTGTAGTCCTGGACCATCGACCAGCGGGAGCCGGGGTCGCTGACCCAGAAGCGGTAGCGCGGGTTGGGGCAGGTCGAGCTGCCGCCGGTCATGGTCACCGCGATCCCTGTCGCACCCGGCGAGGCCGGGCTCACCGAAAGCGTGGCCGCGGTGCAGGCGGGGGCGGTCTTGAGGACATAGGGCTGGTCGTTGACGATGTCGTACGCGGTGGTCTCCAGAGCGTCGCGGACGTCGACCTCGAACTCGTAGTTGCCCGCCATGGCGGGCGAGTGCCACGTGTACGTGTTGCTCGCGCTGTAGTCCTGGACCATACTCCAGCGCCGGCCGGGATCCAGCTCCCAGAACCGGTAGCGAGGGTTGGCGCAGCCCGTCGACGTCCCGGTCCATGTGACCTGGCTGCCCGCCGCCTGGGGCGAGGCCGGGCTGGCGCTCAGTCCGGCGGTGGTGCACGGTGGCGGACCCAGCTTGTACGTCATGTTGGAAACCACCTCGTACGTCGCCGTGACACCGACGTCACGCACGTCGACTTCGAGGTAGTACGTGTCCAGCGGGAAGCCGGTCGTGTCCCAGACGTACGTGTTGGATGGGCCGTAGTCCTGCACGATCGTCCATCTGCCGGCCGACGAACGCCTCCAGAAGCGGTACTGCGGAGTTCCTGGACACGTGGCCGTGCCCGTGAGCGTGACCTTGATGCCAGGCATCTGAGGCGGCGTCGAGTCCGCGGTCAGCTTGATCGCGCTGCATCCGGCGACGGGGTAGCTGATGTCGTCGACTGCGTCGTAAGCGACCGACGATGTCTGCTGCCGCGTATCGACCTCGAACCTGTAAGCGCCGGCCGTCGAGGTGCCCGCCCAGTTGAACGTGTTGCTCGCGCTATAGTCCTGGGCGACGGACCACGAGCCGCCGGGCGGCTGAACCCAGAACTCGTAGTTGGGGTTGCTGCAGGTGCTGGCCGACGCCGTGAACACCGTGCCGCTTCCCGTGGCCCCCGAGGCCGGGACCGCGGACAGCGTCGGCGCAGTGCACGGGGGACTCGGGATGAACATGGCAGAGGTGCTGTCGGAACCATCGGCATTCGTGGCCGTCACCGTCGCGGTGTAGGGCTGGCCGTTGGTGAGTCCATGCACGCTGGTCGATGTGGCTGTGCCAGGCAGCGTGAACGTCATGTTCCCCGGATTGACCGTGACCGTGTAGCTGGCCACCGGGAGATGGCACGTCTGCACGGTCCAGCTGATGGTTGCCCCGCCGTCGAATGGCACGAAGGTCGGATGCGTCATCAGGTGCGGTGGGCTCGGCAGCCGCTGCGCGTAGATGTTCGCGTAGGACATGTAGTAGGTCCAGTTCCAGTACGGCCCCGGATCCGTGTGATGGTCTTCGCCGCCGTACAGGCCCGGGTTGTTGGGGTCTGGGACCTGGTAGTGGCCGATCACGTGATTGCGATCCATCGGCACGCCGTATCGCGAGCAGATTGATGCGGTGAGCTGTGCGCTCGCCTGGTATTCGTCAAAGGTGTAGCCGCCGGTGGCGGCGTAACCCGCGTGCTCGATGCCGATGGAGCGCGTGTTGTAGTCCCAGTTGCCGGCGTGCCACGCGATGTCCTTCTCCTGGACCATCTGCGTGACGGAGCCGTCATAGCCGATCACATAGTGCGCCGAGGCTCCGTAGCCCGGCGTCTGGAACAGCTTGATGCCGGTCGCGGCGGTGCCTTCGATGTCGTGGATCACGATCATGTCGATCGGATAGTCGTGGGTCCTGTCCGCGACCGAATAGTTGGACGGATCGGCGGGAACCCACGTCGCCGGCGAGTAGTCCGGCGTTGCGGAGACGGCGGCTGAGGCGGAGCTCGAGGTGGGAAGCTGCAGAGCGAGGACAAGCAAGACGCCCAGCACGTACGATCGCCAGCGCATCCGCGCCACCTTACGTCAGGACTGGGCCGAAGTTCCGACGATCGCGTAAACGTTTTTCAAGCGCCCATCCGTGGCTGCAATCAGCCGGGTTTTACCTTTCTCTGACCTTTCGGTCCTTCAGCTCATGGTGTAGGTGTAGCCAGAGGTGGCGAACTCGTAGACGGCCTGGCTGCCCTGGTCACGGACGTCGACCTCGATGTGATAGACGCCGGCCGCCGGCTGGTTGGCCCTGGGCCAGGTGAAGGTGGCGCTGGTACTGAAGTCCTGGACCATGCTCCAGCGGTTGCCCGGGTCTTCGACCCAGAAGCGGTAGGTGGGCGTGCCCGGGCAGGTGGCGGTGGCGGTGAGCACGATCGGCCCGGCGCCGTGGACCGCACTCGCGG
>Ga0207646_10003633_pt1 | contig 17257 bp, 16 predicted proteins | sample KBSK5502metaG_FD_184343 | JGI IMG/M metagenome (GOLD analysis project Ga0207646, IMG submission 184343) | Corn, switchgrass and miscanthus rhizosphere microbial communities from Kellogg Biological Station, Michigan, USA - KBS K5-50-2 metaG... | ecosystem: Host-associated > Plants > Roots >... | reverse complement strand
CGCGGCAACGGCAATCCATCGCTCGACGAAACGGCCGAGCAGAAGAAAGAGCAAGACGGCGTTTGCAATGTGAATCGCCACATTCACAACGTGGTATCCGGACGGATCGAGGCCGCCGACAAGATGATTCAGATAAAACGTAAAAAACGTGAGTTGCCGCAGATGGAAAGGATTGAAGAAGTGCCAAAACTGCGCCGGGTTGGTGACATTGGTGTCGTTGGTGATCAGAACATCGTCGAAATGAAACGGATCATTGAACGACGGCGCGAAAAGCAGAACACCCACCAGAAGCAGGCCAGCCGTGACTTTCAGGGCATGGGGGTCGTTGCTCAGCTTCATGTTGACTGTGCTATAGTCGCCGGACCGATTATATGAGAGTCGCCGTCGTCCACGACTGGCTAAACGGAATGCGTGGCGGAGAAAAGGTCCTTGAAGCGATTCTGGAACTCTATCCCGAGGCCGTCGTCTATACGCTCTTCCACGAAGCCGGAAGAGTTTCCCAGCGCATCGAATCGCATCAGATCGTCACTTCCTGGCTCGATCGCATTCCCGGGATCTATCGCCACTATCGCAACCTACTGCCGCTGTTCCCTGCTGCTATCGGGTCGTTGGATCTGCGCGGGTACGATCTCGTGATTTCGTCGAGCCACGCCGTCGCAAAGGGCGTTCGTGCCGGCTCGGCGACGCATATTTGCTACTGCCATACTCCAATTCGTTACTTATGGGACGCGGAAGCGGACTATGCGTTCAATGCCGCATACCGACTTGCAATGCAGGTGGTGCGCGAGCCCTTACGACGATGGGACCGCGAAAAAGCACGCAAAGTCGATCACTTCGTCGCGAACTCTCGATTCGTGCGCGAGCGTATTCGCAAGTACTATGGCCGTGACGCGGTCGTCATTCAGCCTCCGATCGACACGCACTTCTTCACGCCGGAAGCCTCGCCGACAGCTTCGGATAACCGCGAGGATTTTTATCTCATCGCCGGTGCGCTGGTTCCCTACAAACGCGTCGATCTCGTGATCGGCGCATTCAATCAACTTGGCCGCCGTCTTGTAGTTGCCGGAAGCGGGCCCGCCCTGAAGTCATTGCGGCAGCTCGCTCGAGGGAACGTTGAGTTTCGCGGCTGGGTAACCGACGACGAATTGCGTCGTCTATATCGCAGCGCGAAAGGCCTCGTGATGGCAGCGCGCGAAGACTTCGGAATGGTGGCCGTCGAGGCGCAGGCATGCGGTTGTCCGGTGATCGCTTTCGGCGCCGGCGGCGGATCAGAAACAACTCAGGATGGGATCAATGGAGTTCTTTTCGCGGAGCAGCATGTGGATGACATTGTCCATGCGGTCCGTCGACTGGAATCGATGACGTGGCCTGTGGATCAGGTTTGGCGTCAGGTGGAGATATTTTCTCGTGAAAACTTCCAGGTCCGGTTTCGGAAACTCATCACCGGGTGCATCGACGAAAAATCGGAAGCTCGCCGTCGCGAGCGCCAGCCCGCATAAATCCCTTCGAGGATTTTCCGGCTTCCTGAAGCGCTTCATCGATGTGACGGCTGCTGCCTCGGCTCTCGTTCTGCTTTCGCCATTGCTCGTCATCATCGCCCTGGCCGTCCGGATGAACGGGCGCGGCCCGATCCTTTATCGCCAGACTCGCGTTGGCCTGAATGGCCGTCGCTTCACGATCATCAAGTTCAGAACCATGCACGAGCATGCCGAGCGGGATCTCGGCGCAATCTGGTCGGTGCCGGCCGATCCACGGTGCACTCGAATCGGTTACTACCTCCGCCGTTACGGCCTCGATGAACTGCCTCAACTGTGGAACATCCTGAGCGGCGATATGAGTCTTGTCGGACCGCGCCCTGAGCGTCCCGAGTTCACCCGCGAATTTCGCAAAGACCACGTTCAGTACGACGAGCGCCACACCGTTCGAGGCGGTCTCACCGGATACGCGCAAGTCCACGGCTGGCGCGGCTACACCAGTCTTGAAGAGCGTCTGAAGCACGATCTTTACTACGTGAATAACTGGTCGCTTGGGCTGGATATATACGTCATGCTGATGACGTTTCTTCACGGCTGGAGCGAGCGGACCAGAATCGGCGTCTAGAATTTTTCCAAAATGGCGGGTTTGTGACTGTGGAGATGCAGCTTCAGGTGACGGGCGTCCAGCTGGACCTCAGAGTCTGCAGTTCGCTTCCGGCATAGGTAACGGCTGAGGACGAACCGGCTCAACCGCTCGAGGACCTGCACTGGTCCCAATCTCAAGATTCCTTCGAGAATTTGTTTTCCGCGCCGGGCGACAATCTCCCCATACATTTCTCGATGGCGTTGAACCTGGAAATTGGGAAAGCGCCGCCGAACGAACGGATTCGCAGCGATGAAGCGATCGTACGTGGTTTTGCCGTAGATCGGCTTCAGCGATGCCACCTGCTGCGCCGTGAAAAGATCCGTTTCCGGGAGCGGAAGGGCCGCATCACTGATCAGATAGTTCATGCACAGACGCCTTCGCAGGCCTTTGAACTTGGCCCACACCATCGCCGATAAGAATACAGCCCACAACTTGCCGTCCTCGACAATCATGAACAGATCCACATCTTCCTTTGATGTCATGTTGCGGTGAGCCGTGGAACCGGAGAACGCAATCATGCGCACGAAAGGCATCGATGCGAGCGTTCGAAGATGTGGCTGAACCTCGCGGATCGCATCGTCGCTAATCTGTTCGCGCTCCGCTCGAAGCTCCATCAGATGCGTATCTGGACTGAGCTTCAACGAATCCAGAGTGCGTGTGAACGTTGGTTCATCGATTTCAATGTCGAACAACCTCTCCCGCAGCTCATCGGGCCGGAGTGGATATTGAAACAACTTTGCGTATTCGATGGTCTTCTGAATCGCAGCGTTAATGGAAAGCGGGGCTGTAGTCGCGGGCTTTAGCCCGCGCCCCACGACTTCCCGATACACCTCCATCGTCAATTCCGCGGTCCGCTTCCACGAAAACTCCGCCGCGCGCTTCAATCCGCGCGCCGACAGCTCCCGCCTCAATCCGTCATCCTCCGCAACCCGGGCCATCGCCTCCGTGATTTCGCGCACGTTCCGTGGATCCACCAGCACCGCCGCATCTCCCGCCACTTCCTTCATTGACGAATTATTCGACGTAATCACCGGCGCGCCGCACGCCATCGCCTCGACAATCGGCAATCCGAAACCCTCCAGCAGCGACGGATAGACCAGCGCGGTCGCTCCACTGAATAATCGAGGCAAATCCCCGCGCGGCACATACCCGAGAAATTTCACCCGCTCATTCAAGCCCAGTGCCCACGCCTTCTCCTCCGCGGCGCCGCCCTGATACCAGCGGTTCCCGACAATCCTCAAGTGATGATCCTTGTCCGGTACTCTCGCGAAGGCCTCGATGAGTCGCTCCAGATTCTTCCGAGGTTCAAGATTTCCCACGTAGAGGAAATAAGGATTTGAGGGCCTCACCGGCACCGGCTCGAATTCCGGAGAAGCCGCGAGCGGCGTCACTCGAATACGGTCCTCGGAAATGCCGAGATGCCGCACGATTTCCCATTTCGAGTACTCCGAATTCGTGATGATCAGCTTTGCCTTCCGGGCGACATGAGGGACCAGCCGCCTCGTATACAGCCGCTTCGTCAGCGGATGCGCATCGCGCAGCGTCTCGAGTCCCATGTCGTGAATAGTGACGACGTATGGCCGGTCTTCCGAAATTGGCGCGAGGAAATTGGTGTAGTGGCAGATGTCCGGCCGAACGCCGTCGAGAACTTTCGGCAGCAGGAGGTGCAGATAAACCGCGCGTATCGGAAAGTATGCGGAATCGGAGAACTTCAGATTTCCGTTTGAAGACTCGAAGCTAGCCGTAAGTCGTTGATGCGAAAACACGAAGAACTGATCCTCGTGATTCGCCGCGAGCATCGCCTTCAGCAATTCCTCGCAGTAATACCCGACACCGGACTTCCGGCCGTGCAGTACGGTCCCGTCAAACGCAATTCGCATTCAAGCGGCGCCAGTGTACAACACGACCGGTCTTAAACTTGTCTCGAACTTGTCAAATCTGACGCCCCACCTCGTTTAAGCTCGGACGCTGTCACTTATGGCTGGCTTCGGGTTCAACCTAACCCGTAGGTTTTTAAGATTCTCAGCACCGATTTGGGGTGGATATTGAGGAGCTCGGCTGCCTTCTTCCGGTTTCCATTCGCGGCGAGGACGGCTTTCATAAAGTATTGACGCTTTACGTCATGGACGGCTTCGTCCATCGTCATCCCCGACCGGCTTCCGGTTCGCCAGTCCAATCAGAACGCAAACAGCCAAAAACTTTTTTCCGACATCGATTCCCGCACATTTCTCGACTTTCACTTCCAGCATGGCTCCTCCTTTTCCAAGAGAGACCGACGCCTTTTAGGTTCATTTTGTCTCGCGGGCTTGATAGCACCAATCGGAGGTTCGTTCTACGTCGGCCAGACCACTTTCCTTAACGGGGTGGTTTCCACCATTTTCAAGCTCGGCCATTTCTCTTCGTGCCTCATTCTCGCCACAGGGCAGGACTTTACCTTGCCAAAGAGAGGGGGTGAGGCGTACAAGTCTATCGTCCGAGGACCTTATGAAGAGACTGATGTTCGTCCTTGTTTTAATTCCTAGCTTGATTACGCAGCAACCCAGAGAAACAACCAACGCCCTGCCCGCCCTCCCGGCCGACATTCCTACGGCTGCCGATCATTACTCGGTGTTCATCATGGGCAATCCGGCCGGTCAGCAGGCGGTGTGGACCGCGCAGGATGGCACATTACACATGTTCTATCAGTTCAACGATCGCGGCCGCGGCGCGAAGACAACCAGCATCCTTACACTGAACGCGAGCGGTGTGCCGGTGGCGGAAACCGTGACCGGCAATGATTACTTGAAGTCGCCGGTCAGCGAAACCTACACGCTGGAAGGCGCCATCGCGCGTTGGAAGAACGATTCCGAACGTGGCGAGAAAACACTTGTCTCACCCGCAATATATGTTTCGATCAACAGCGCGCCCGCAGAGCTAGCGGTCCTCGTGGATGCGGCGCGCCGCAGCGGCGGCAAGATTGCTTTACTGCCGGAAGGGGAAGCCCGAATCGAGCGCCTGACCGAACGCGATCTCGAGAATCTCGGACAAAGAACGCATGTCGCGATGTACGCGGTCAGCGGTCTCGACTTTTCTCCTGTCTACGTGTGGCTTGATGAACGCGATAAATTGTTCGCCTCCCTCAGCCCTTGGATCACGGTCATTTCCGAAGGCTGGGAAAAGCCAGCGCAATCGCTCGAGATGGTTCAGGATCAAATCTCGCAGGCCCGCGCGGCGGAACTCGCCCTCAAGCTAACCCATTCGGCACCCGGCGGCATCGTGTTCACGCATGCGAGCGTCTTCGATGCGAAGGCTGCAACGATTCGTAAAGATCAAAGCGTGGTTGTAATCGGCAATCGCATCCGGAGTGTCGGACCCGCAGGCCAAATCACCGCCCCGGCAAACGCCGAGGTGATCGACGCTGCCGGTAAGACCCTGCTCCCCGGCTTGTGGGACATGCATGCGCACGTCGATGTCGCCGACGGTCTGCTGAATTTAGCGGCAGGTGTGACCACAGTCCGCGACCTCGCCAACGACACCGATACGCTTCTGGCGCGACGCAAGCGCATTGAGGACGGTAAGGAGATCGGGACGCGGATCATTCTTGCCGGCATTATCGACGGCCCTGGCCCGTTCCAGGGCCCCACGAAAGTCCTGGTCTCAACCGAACAGGAGGCCCGCGCCGCCGTCGACAACTATCAGCGTCTCGGCTATGTGCAAATTAAAATTTACAGTTCATTGAAACCAGATCTTGTGCCCGCCATCATCGATGAGGCGCACAAGAATGGGATGCGTGTGAGCGGACACATTCCCGCTGGGATGACCGCTGCACAATGTGTGGAACTGGGCTACGACGAAATCCAGCATGCGAATTTCCTCATGCTCAACTTCATGCCGGACGTGAAGAACACGAACACCCCTGCGCGCTTCACTGAAGTTGCCAAGCGTGGCGCCGATCTCGACCTCAACTCGCCACAGGTGCAGTCATTCATCAAATTGCTACGGAACCATCACACCGTCCTCGATCCGACGCTCAGCATCTTTGAAGAAAGGTTCACTGGTGCGGGCGAGATTCCGCGCGGCTTTCTGCCAATCGCCAAACGTCTGCCGGCGACCGTGCGTCGCGGGCTACTGTCCAGCGGTCTTACACCTCCACCCGGCATGGAGAGTCAGTATCAACAATCGTTCACACGGATGACCGAACTGGTCGGGCTGATGTACCGCTCAGGAATTCCGATCGAAGATGGCACCGATTCCATGGCAGGCTTCTCCCTCCACCGTGAGCTTGAACTGGATGTGCAAGCCGGCATTCCTGCCCGGAAGGTTCTGCAGAATGCCACACTCAATGCCGCACGCGTTATGGGTCTCGATCGCGAACTTGGTTCCATCACATCAGGCAAGCTCGCGGACCTGATTTTGGTGAACGGGGACCCAGTCACGAACATTAGCGACATACGAAAAACAATGTTGGTGGTGAAAGACGGCGCCTTGTACAATCCGGCCGAGTTGTATTCCGCGATCGGTGTGGAACCGTGACGGCCGCTGACGGGCAACGAAGTTCATCTCGATGATGACTCCGTACGCCGTGTGTAGACACACCAATTAGCAAATCGAGTCGATCAAGATGATCGGCGTTTCTTAATTGACTGTGTCGTCAAGTTGACGGGTGAGTAGGCCCGGGGAGTCGCAACCCGAGACCGCGTAATGTCCGGAATCAGGAATCATGCGGCCTCGCGATAGTAGTGGTTGAGCAAGCCACCAACTCGCTCACGCTTTCGCACGGGTGCCGCACAGTCGAAGATCGCGGACGTTTGTGTTAGGAGTTGGTTGTTCAAGCCCTGATGATTGCGCTCTTCGTGATACAACTCGACAACGAAATACCCATATTAGCGAAACACGAACGGTGCATTACCCATGGCATCCGTGGCGAGGTCGCAGTGTGTCGATGGACGAAACAATCGAGAAGAATGGGAGTGTATTCTTTCGATGCCATGTTGAAGAGACATTGCATCTGTGCGTGGCGAATTCCAAAGTTCGTTGATTCCAGGGCCATTACTGTGCAGGTTCTGTTCTCCGTTACGGAATGTTACGCGTTCCCGTCCCACTGAAGTACTGTTCGTAACATCGCCTATCGCGCCTGAGAGCAGCGCAAAATCAAAACCAAGCGCGACGGTTTTGTGCCAATGACTTCAATCGCTTCGCATTGGACAGTACTGTGGTCCGCAAAGACCGCCTCCGACTGAAAATCACATCGAATCAGGAAATTCCGAAGTTGTGGGGGATGCTATCGGCCATGTGGAGTCTTTAGTGTTCGTTCAATTGACGCGCACTGCTCTGGCCGTGCTTGTTGACGTGCTGGCTTTTTTCGTCAGATCCTGCGATCACGCAGCCCTCGCCGCCGAACATCTGTTTCTCCGCAAACAACTGGCGTTTTACGTCGAGCGGAAGAAGGGGCCCGACGGGCTACTGATTCCGCTCGGTTCACACTGGCCCGACTAATCAGGTTCTGATCGCTCCATTTCCAGGCCGAGCCATTTAGCTACTGCTCGCTCCACTTCACCGAATGGTAGGTCAGGAAGAACACCGATCTTGCGGATCAACTTAGCATGAGGCACTGTAACCAAACTCTGCGCGTCGAATACGCCATCGCGCAGAAACCTGACCGCGAGCTTCACTTCAAACTGCGAATTACGTGCACTCGTCGTGTGAGGAACCAGAGTCGCTAAGGCGCGATCCTGTTCCGTTGCACCGATGCTGATCACCAAGCAGGGCCGTACCTTGGCAGCCATGCCGAGATCAACCATCCACACTTCGCCGCGCCGCGGCTCATTCATGGAGTGATTCGTCTTTGTCTAATTGAAGGAAAATCTCGTCAGCGGTGAGAAGCAATGAATCGTCGGATAGTTGTGGCATGTCGAAAGCGAGAGAACGCTTGATGATTTCAGACGCCAACTCTCGTTTCTCAGCTTCTGGCAACTTCTCGAATGAGTTCAAGAGTTCTTCAACCGATTTCGTCATCGTATTCAAGACCGATACCATTATAGCTTGAGCCCTTCAAATCTGAGTCGTCGCGAGCACCCCCACTGCCCTCACCGAACATTCGCAGAATCCTGGGCGCATGCACCCCTACAATGTCCAAAAAATTGCGTTCACGCTGCGTCCACGAGCCGTCCTCGGCTCTCTTCTATCGTTGGGTCCCGCGCCTTCAAATCCCTTTTCTGGCTTCCCAGGTTCGGAAGATTTATTTTGCCCCGGCCGTCCCGGAGGCCCTTTCCCGTGACCCTCTTATAGAGGCGTGAACTTGAACGAGCAACTCGGGAGAGGTACTCCAAGCACGTCAAGATGGCCCTCCAGGTAGGTCAACTTCGCACCGGCGGCTACCAGACTGTTCTCGGCTACCCAGCGGAGCTGGTACCGATTGAGAATCCTTACAGCGTGAAAGTTGGAAGCACGCTAAGCGTTCGAGTGCTGGTCGAGGGGCGGCCAGTCGCCAATCAGTACATCCTCAGCGCAGGCCACGCCTGGCGGTAATCTCGTTGCGGAAACATCGACGCGTCCCGATGCCGCCGGCGTTGCGCGCGTACCGCTGACTTCTTCCGGCCAGTGGTACATCAAATTCATCCACATGACTCCCACACCCGGCGACAGCGTGGATTATGAATCCAAGTGGGCCACGCTGACCTTCGAGGTAAATCGGGGACAGTAAGGATTGGAAGTCGATCTGGCTGCCCATCGGGTGTTCGGGGCACCTTCCAGGCCTTCTTAATGCCCGGCGGGTTTGCCTTGGCCGCCCTCGTCCCGGCCGGCCGCGCTTCACTTCCCCAGGTGGATGCGGTCCTTCTCGTTCTCGGTACAGACGTATTCCAGGAGATCGCTGTCCGGTATCAATCTCAATCCCATTTTGATGGAGAAGGGCCGCGTGTAGTACTTCGGATCATTGAAAGTGATCTCCAGATCCATGTGGCCGAAATCGCGGCGGCGATAGCGTTCAGTGATGCGCATGGATTCGCTGCGCGGATGGCCGAATGCGTCGAGCCAGGCCCGGTCATTGAGTCCGGCCGTTTCGACGACGAGCGTATCGCCCTCCCAATGCCCAACTGAATATCCCATCCAGGTCGGATCCGGATCCCTGGGGAGCGGGCGGCCATCGGTGTGAATCTGGCGAGGCGGATCGGCGGTTTCAGACAACAGCACGATCTCATACGGCGTTTGAATGATCTTGAAGGTGAAAACCAGCAGCGCGAGAGGTATGCCACCCGGAAGACATTGAGTGTGGGGATACTCCAGTGGTTTTCCCGCGCGTTGCTTCATGATTGCAGCGGCTTCCGGCCGAAGCGGCTCCTCTTCGGGCTTCATGCCCCAAAATACGTTCAGCACATGCTTGGTGATGTCGTGTGTGTCCACCTGCAGACCGGTGAATCCTTTACCGAGCACATTGTCGTATTCGCTTTGGGGAGTCCGTTCGGCCTGCCACAGCCCGGAGACGTCCGGCTTGCCGTTCAGGCGTGGTGCCGGAGCAGTCAGGTTCGGCTTGCCGTCTTTCGTGCGAGGCGTGCGCGCCTCTGGATAGTTCAGCCATTGCGCATGCGCGTACGTGAACACGCCGGCGAGCATGATGGTTGCGATGAGCGTGATTCGATTGCGCATGTGGCGCATCTTACCTCCGGTTGCTCGGAGAAGCTATAAGTGAAGGTAAAATGCCGCCATGAGAAATCGAACGACCCTGCGACTCGCGACGTGCGCAGGTTACTAGAAGTGTAGCTTCAAAGCGAATTCAATGATTCTGGGCGGGCTGGCCGTTCCTGTGATCTGCCCGAACGTGAGTGAAGTCAGCGTAAACAGACGATCCGGCGGATTGAAACTGGGTGTGTTGGTGAAGTTGAAGAACTCCGCGCGGAAATCCAGATATTTCTGCTCCGTGACGGAGAACTTCTTACCCAGGCCGAAATCCCAGTTGAAATAACCGGGCGCGCGCACGGAGCCCACGCCGGCGTTGCCGAAAGTGCCCAACGCCGGTTCAGCAAAAGCTACGGTGCCGGAGAGTCCGGCACAGCCCCCGTTGAGCGGGTTATAGATATAGCAATCGGGATTGCTCGTGATGGTCGGTTTTCCGAGTTGATCCGGACGCGCCGTCCCGCGCGGGTTTTGGAGTGACCGGTCGGTCGTCGAGATGGTAAGCGGAAAGCCAGTGTGGGCGCTGATGATGGTGCTCAAGCCCCAGCCACCCAGAACTGCGTTTACGGCAGGATGCCAGTTGCTGCCCCACGAATGGCCCTTGCCGGCTGGAAGATCATAGGTCCCCGACCAGGTGAAGTTATGCGTCGCGTCGAAGAACGCCGGACCATAGTTGTATCCGCGCCGGTTGTAGTGATTGCCCGAGTACGCACCCTGCGCGGATACGCCGAGGGAGCCGTAATAGCCGAGGTTGTCGGTCATGGTCTTGCTGTAGGTATACGACAGTAAGTACTCCAGACCCCTGGCGTAACGTTGTCGCGCGCTAACCTGCAGCGCATTGTAGCGGCTGACCGCCCATGAAGCTGTGCCACTGATTTGCGTCACGTCCGGCAAAACGCCGTACAACGGCCGGCGTTGCTGGAATGGAAGCCAACTGGTCGCAGGTCCGGTGCCGGGCAGCGGTTGATTCCCATCGGTTGGCGCGACAAGGTGCGTTGCGTTATGTCCAACGTATGCTGCCGATAACGACATCGAGTTCGTGAATTGATATTCAAGCGAGAAGTTGTACTGCTGAGTGAATTGCGGACGCAGGTGCGGATCCCAAACTCGAATCAATCCGGCAGGTTTATCGCGCACGATCGCATCGGTAAAGCCTCTGGAGATCGCACCGGGGCCGGTGCCGAGGTCGTATGAAACGTCGGCTTCGGCGAAGAAAGGCGGATTGAGCGGAAGACGCAGGTTCGATCCTGTGCCTTCCATGTATTGCGTGATGCCGTAACCGGCGCGCACAACCAACTTGCTCTGGAATCCGCCGGGTGTCCACGCGAAGCCAACGCGCGGCTCGAAACCTTTTCGGAAAGGCTCATACAGCGCGCGGCTGTTGCCATCCTTTCCCGCGAAGAGTTGGCGGCCGCTGTAAAGCTCGAAGTTCGATTGCCTGTCTTTGACTTCATAGACCGGCGACGTGTACTCCCACCGCATGCCCAGGTTGACCAGCAGATTGGAACGTACCTTGTAATCGTCCTGGAAGAAAATGCCAATGCGGTTCTGTCGATGTCCCCAGGTTCCTTTGTTCGTGCCGCTCACACCGCCCAACGCTTTCCGGCTCAATTGGTCGAGCAGAAAATCGGCGAAGCCCACACCCGTGTATTGTGTTCCGTAGTCGAAGATGCCGAGCACTCCGTTGTTGCCGGCGTAGTAACGGTTCTGTTGATAGTGCTGCAACTGGCCTCCCATCTTTAGCGAATGACGGGCATGCAGCCATGTCAGGTTGTCCCCGTAATGAAAAGTGTTGGGCGCGTTGACTTCGTTGGTCCCGGCCGCGCCGATCATGGTCAACCCGCTTCCGAGTGAAATCTGACTGACTCCCGGAGCTGCCTGGCCACCTGGGATGCCCAACTTCTGATTGCCATTCCCGATGCCGGCCCAATCGAATGCGTTGTCCGTAATGAAGACTGCACGGTTGAATCCGACGCGGGCTTCATTAATTACAGCCGGGCTGATCGTGCGCGTCCAGTTGAGCGCGACATTTTGTGGCCGGCTGAACTGCGCGCCGGTGACTGGAATGACGGGAAGCGTCCAGCGATTGGTTTTGTTGTCGAAGTTGCCGAACGAGTAGCGGCCGGAGACGTTGTCCTTATCGGTCAAGCGCGCATCGAGTTTCACGTCGAACTGTTTTCCATCAACCGAGGCTGCTGTGGCGACATCCAGAATGCCGGTTCCGTTGCTCGCGTCGATGCGGCTCGGCAAGGGGTAAAGAGTTGGATCGGCAAAGAGCGCCCTCGCCACAGGATTGACAATGCGGTTCACCGGAATGATCCCGCCGGGAAAAGTGCGGCAGGTCGATGGGTCGCGGAGGTTCGTGCAGGTTTGCGGATCGCGGATGGGCGTGTTCAAACTGGACAGATCACCCACGCGCCAGGCGGCGGGAGCAACGCGAACAAAATTGCCACTGCCGGTTACGATGGGCGCTGTTCGTTGGACGATGCCCTGATAATCACCGAAGAAGAAAAGTTTTTCCTTAATGATCGGCCCCCCGATTGTGCCGCCGAAGATGTTTTGTCGCAGCTTCGGCTTTGTCGTGTTACCAACGCGATTGTTCGCCCACGTCTGCGCATCGAGCGCATCGTTGCGCAGAAACTCGAAGACGTTGCCGTGAAAATCGTTCGTGCCCGACTTCAATGTCGCGTTGATAGTTGCGCCGGTCACGTTGCCGAACTCGGCCGACGAGTTGCTGGTTTCGACTTTGAACTCGGCAATAGCATCGACGCTGGGCTTGTAGCCGATGCGATTGTCGATCGTCTCGTCGACCGAGATGCCATCGAGCAGGAATGCATTTCCCTGTTCGCGATTACCATTCACATAGGGACGGCCTTGCGCAGTCTGGCCGACGCCGTTGAAGCCACCGGGATTCGGGTTGATGGTACCCGGTACGAGCAGCGTCAGCTGCTGGAAGTTGCGGCCGTTGAGCGGCAGGCCGGCCGTCGTGTTTGCCGTAATGACCTGGCCTACGGTGACCGACTCCGTCTGCAGGATCGGCGCCACGCTCTCAATGGTCACTTCCTGCAACAGGTCTCCGATTTGTAGCCTCAAATCCACTCGCGCGATTTGATTGACCTCCAGCGTAATCGGATTCGAAACCAGACGCCGGAACCCGCTGGCCTCAACCGTCAAGACGTATTCGCCAACAGGCAGAAACGGAATGGTGTACACGCCCACGTCATTGGAATGCGCAACGTATTCGAGTTTTGTTCCTTGATTTGTGGCAAGCACTTTCGTGTCAGGTACTACGGCGCCGTTCGGATCAGACACTGTGCCGGTCAAAGTGGCAGTGTAGGTCTGGACTGAAGCCATTGCTGTCAAGCCGGCAAACAGTTCCGCAGCCAACACGCAAACGCACAAAAACTTTGCTGTAGCCCTCATTTCGCCCTCCTCCTCTTTGCTCATCTCGCGATCCGACTGGAATCGGTTCGCATTTTAGGCCAGTCTATTGCGCTGTCAAAACTTCCCGACAGCGCCGAGAGTCGAAAAGAGCGCACATCATCTGCGTTACGTAGTACGCTTTTGCCGAGTTTTGCCGACCGTGCAAAACAGGAGTTCATGAACAGGCGCATTCAGATCGTCTTCACATTACTGGCCGCCTTGGCACCGCCGGGCGGCGTAGTCGGCAGCGCGCAGCGCGGCGGGGGCGGCGGGACACAGGGACAGGGCGCGCGCCAGGGTGGCACAGCGGCCGACGGCGAGCAGCCGCTCGGCCGGGGCGCCTACCAGCCCACGCTCTGGTGGGGCGACGACATGTTCCCGAAGTGGCCCTACCCGGCGGGCGACGCCGTGTATGCCGATCTCGACGGGATGAAGATCAAGGAATACATCAACGAGATCACCGCGATCTCGCGCAAGAGCCGCAACGACGGCAATCAGTACTGGGGCCGAATCACCGGTTCGCCCTACGACAAGATGACGACGGACTGGGTGGCCGCGCAGTTCAAGCGCATCGGCCTCGAAACACGTGTGCAGGAGTTCACGGACCTGCCGCCGCAGTGGTGGCCGATCGCGTGGGAGGTGACCGTCGCTGGTGGCGGAAAGACGTCGCCGCTCAAGACGGCGTTCCCGCTCTATCACTCGGCGCCGACGAACGGCCAAGCCGAACTGGATCCGGTCTGGGTGGGCATGGGCACCGACGCCGACTTCCGCGGACGCGACGTGCGCGGCAAGGCAGTGGTCGCGTACGGGTTTCCGAATCCGGGCGGGCGTGAAAACACTGCCCTGACCTGGGGCATCGTCAAGCGCGCAGAATCCGAAGGTGCCGCGGCGCTCTTCATTGTTCTCGGCTTCCCTGGCAACGTCATGAACGAGCCGACCGCCGGCGGAACGGCGGATCCCGCGCGGATCCCGGTCTTCATGCTCGGCAACCAGGACGGCACCGCAATCCGCCAGATGATCGAGCAGGAACTGTCGCCGAGGCTCCGATTCCGCCTCGCGGTGGAGCTGCGGACCGGCCAAAAGACGGCCAGCGTGTTCGGCGTCCTGCCCGGCTCGACCGACGAGAACATCGCGGTGATGGCGCACACCGACTCGTTCTTCGAGGGCGCGATGGACAACGCGTCCGGCATCGCGACGATGGTTGCGCTCGCCGAACACTATGCGAAGATCTCGAAGGGGCAGCGCCGCCGCACAATGACGTTCTTCACCACCTCGGCGCACCACTCGCCCTCGGGAGAGAATGCAGGCGCCCGGTGGGTGCACAACAACATGAAGCAAATGTTCTCGAAGACCGCGCTGCTGGTAAACTGCGAGCACACCGCGCAGGTCGCCACGTTCATGGTCGGCGATACGCTCTACGGGTCGAACCAGATCAGCGCGCGCCGGTGGTTTGTCGGTGGCAGCGATCAGCTCAAGACAATCGTCATGAAGAATTTCAAAGACTACGGAATGATGCTGCTGTCGCGCGCTGAAGGACGCCCCGGCGGAGAGCTTGGCGTCTTCTTCCAGGATGCCCCGAGCTTCCACATCATCGACTCCACCGTGTACCATACGGACATGGACAATCTGAATGTTGTGCCGGCCAACGGCCTCGAGCAATCGGCACACGTCTTCGCGAAGATCATCGACGACGTCAACAAAGTCGATATGAGTGCGCTGCTCGGCGCGCCCGTCAGAACGCGTTAGGTCTGCTGCTGGTCAACGTTTTAGCTTAATCCTCAATGGGCTCGTCTCCGTCCGTAGCATCAACGTCGAGGATCTTTTTCGCATCCTCCGCATCCTCGGCTCGAACGAGGAGTTCCACGCGCTGAGTGAGTGGCAGACCGACGTAATAACGGCGGGCAGTGTCATCTCCTCGGATCATCGACTCGATTCCAGCCGCTTCCAGGACCGTCTTTGCAAGATTTGCATCAAGACCACTTTGATAGGTGCGAACAACGACGAGTTTCGGTTCTCCTTCAAAACGATCCGATTCAAAGCCACGGGAAACCCCTTTCGGCACTGGCGTCTCCACTGGCAGATAGTCGACGAGTTCGACATCACAGTCAGAGCACCGAATGAAGCCGACACGATACTCCGCTTTGCATTGGGGCAGAACATCGTTACCTCCGTTGTTTCGTGGGCTTCTCGGGGGATCAGCACTCGGTTGGGCAGCAGCTTCTCAAAAACATCTGTTTTTGCGACGAGTAAAATGCAGGTGATTGGGGTCGCATTGTCACGGCTGCAAGGTACCGGCTGCGGAGAGGTTTTAGCCGACAACGCGGTTTTGGTTAGTGCGGACGACCGCTTGAAGGAAAAACATGGCAAAGGTGACTTCCCACAACCGGACTTCTGAGGAGTTTCAGTTTGAAATCCGATGTGGCACGTATTGCGTTCAAGTGCCCGCTAGGCGTTCGACGGTGAATCCAAAAACGGTGGCCTTTCGTACTGATTACGTTCGGAGCCTGCCACATCAGAAATCGGAACTTCCGCGAGGATTGATCTGGACTATCGTAACAAGGAGCAATTCAACCAAAACGTATGTCGTCGCAATCTGGAGAACCCTCGCAATGAAGGCCTGGGTCGGAACAGTTCTCCTTCTTGTTTCGATTGTGCTGCACGGTCAGCAAGCGCCAGTTCCGAATTCGTCCATCTCGGGGCGTATTGTTCCTCAGTTCACGAGAGTTGGGGTTGGTCTTGCGCGGTACGGCTATGACGATGACGGAGAGCCAAAACTCACGAATGTTGCTGTTGCTCGCACCAGTCTCGAGATCGGCAAGTTTGGCGAGTATCGCTTTGAGAACGTTGAGCCGGGCGAATACTACATTTATTTCAATCCGTCCTTCCTTTCTCCGTCGGCTCCGAAGGGAGAGGCATTCCCAACGATTTATTACCCAGGCGCACAGGATCTTGCGACAGCCACGAACGTCATAGTGAGAGCCGGTGCGCCAGTGCAACTCGGAGATTTGAACCTGTTTTCCGTGCGGGCGCCGTCGGTTCGCGTCCGCATCGTCAATGCAACTGGTGATCCTGACATTGCCAAGGGCTGTGTCACTGTTACTTTGAAACAGCGAGGTACACCTGACGATGCCCTCAGGCCGCCTTTATCCGGTCGTTGTGGCACCGGAGAATTGCTCAGCTTTAATCTGGGCGCGCTCGCACCGGGAATGTACGACCTGTATGCGGGATGGGCAGCCCAGGGCAACAGCCAACCCGCCGAAGGTGCCGTGGCTTCGTTTGAGGTTCGAAACCTCGATCTGGACGTCGAGGTTGTCGTATCTCGTGCCCGTGTATCCGGCACGATCATGATCGAGGAACCAGACGGAAGCTTCCAGCCGGCGAAAGGGCTGCAGATGAATTTAAGTCCAAAGCGTGAAGGACTGGGGCCCACCGAGTGGGTTGAGACCGAGGCAGACGGTTCATTCCTTCGTGACCGTGTCGGCCGCAACGAATACATTGTCGAATTCACAAATCTGCCTCCAAACGCGTACGTTGCCCAGTTGAGGCAAGACACGCGCGACCTGCTCGAAAATGGACTGGAGGTGGGAAGCACGGACGTCTATATAGATGGTCGTATCAGTTTCGCAGGGGCAACTCTCGAAGGAGTGGTCTCGAATACCAGAAATGAGGAAGTACCTCATGCGGTGGTCGCCCTAATTCCAGATGCGGCTCTTCAAAGCAAGCATCTTTATCGAGCGGTTAAGGCAGACGAAAATGGAGGATTTACCATTCGGGGAATCGTGCCTGGATCGTATCACCTGTTTGCGTGGTCAAAATTAAACGGGGCGGCCTACAAAAATGCAGAGTTCATGAATCGATATGAAACCGGTGGGCAGGCCGTCACTCTGGAAAGAAACAACCATTTCACAGTTGACGTCAAGTTACTCGATTGACAAACGTTTGAGCGGTAGCCGCATCGATCCTGCTCAGTTCCTAGATTGAGACTTCGGGGTCGTTGAATTCATTTTGGTGAATGCTGTCCCGGCGCGAACGTTCGATGACAGACGTTGCGTGTATACTCTCG
>Ga0207646_10003631_pt1 | contig 17259 bp, 14 predicted proteins | sample KBSK5502metaG_FD_184343 | JGI IMG/M metagenome (GOLD analysis project Ga0207646, IMG submission 184343) | Corn, switchgrass and miscanthus rhizosphere microbial communities from Kellogg Biological Station, Michigan, USA - KBS K5-50-2 metaG... | ecosystem: Host-associated > Plants > Roots >... | reverse complement strand
TCGGGCGCGCTCGGCTTCTCGGTGTTGGCGAAGGAGTTCGAACGCGAGCGAACCGGGAGGCGCGGCCGCTTCGGAACGGGTCGCATGGGCCACGATGGCGTCCGCGATGGAGCGGTCTCCGGCGGGTCTGGGATAGGCGTTGAGTACCTCCTGTCGCAGGCGGTCCGCTACGGCGTCGGTGATTCGGCCTGCGTCTATGAAGACCCCCTGGTGCGTGAGGGAGGTGAGCAGACCGCGCCGGTGAGCGATGCCGAGAGACGAGTGCAGCGCGATCGCCTCCCAAACTCGGTCGATGTCGCGTTCGGCGACGCTGTGCCTCCGAAGGACGGCAGCAGCCAGATCGGCGCCCTCGACCTCGAAACGAGCCTCGCCTGTCGCGTGCTCACCGAGTCCAAGATCGTGCAGGGCGGTGGCGGCGAAGAGCAGGTCCTCGTCATAGTCGGCGTCATTCAGACAGCCCTCATGGTCGGCCAGCAAGCGGGCGAATAGAAAGCTGCGGATGCTGTGATCGACGATCGACCGGCTAACCGAGGAGCGGGCGATTGCGAGGCTCGCATCGGCAAGCGCCCCCGTGGGGAGGACGAGGATGTCGTTCATGTGTCTCGAGCGTACGGAGATCGCGGTCCGGCAAACAGTGGCCCGAGAGCCATATACCGCTATGATCGGGCCATGATGTCCAAGCGCTCCCATCGCGTCGCCGTGCTTGGGCTACCGGCCGTGCTCCCACTGGAGCTCGGGACCGCGACGCAGATCTTCGGCCGCGACCCGCATTACCGCCTGACCGTATGCGCTGAAGGTCGGTCTGCGTCGCTCCCTGGTTCTGGGTTGACCATCAATACCCCCGCAGGGCTTGAGGGACTCAAGCGCGCGGATACTGTGATCATCCCGGGATACGAGGACGTCGACGCAACCGTTTCGACGGCAGTCCTCGACGCCATACGTGCGGCACACGCCCGGGGCGCCCGACTGGTATCGATCTGCACCGCCGCTTTTGCCCTCGCCGCGGCTGGTGTCCTCGACGACCGTCCCGCCACCACCCACTGGCGGTGGACCGCTGAGCTCCAACACCGCTACCCCAAGATCGACGTGTTGCCCAACCGCCTCTTCGTCGACGACGGCGACATCCTCACGTCGGCTGGCGTAACCACTGGTATCGACTTGTGCCTCCATCTCATCCGGCGCGACTTCGGCTCCGCAGCTGCCAACACACGGGCCCGCGGCCTCGTGGCTCCGCCACGGCGTCAGGGATCGCAGGCGCAGTTCATCGAGCGGCTCATGCCAGACGCGAACGGCGACCAACTCGGCCCCCTTCGCGACTGGATGCTCGAAAACCTCGCATTTCCGCTCGACCTCGGCACGCTGGCGACGCGGGCACACATGTCTCGGCGAACATTGAGCCGTCGATTTCGTGAAGAGACCGGCGTGTCTCCGATGGCATGGCTCGCTGATGCACGCATCGATCGAGCGCGCGAGATATTGGAGACGACCACCGAGCCGGTCGAGAACATCGGCCGCCTCACCGGACTCGGCGCGCCGGCCTCGGTGCGAGCGGCCTTCAACCGGCGGATCGGCATCTCACCGAAGGAGTACCGTGCTGTCTGGCGGGGATCGTCGTCGTCAACGCAGGCGACGGGGACGGTTCGACGCTCCTATGTCAAACGAGCGTCGTTGAGCGTGGTGGAGGTCGGCGAGGAGCAGGGGTACAGCTCGCGTGCTAGGTAGCGCTTGAGTCCCTTAAACTTAAGTACCCGATCACCGAGAGTGAGCGGACGCGGTAGCCGCCGTCGCGCGTACCGCCGAGTATGGATGTCTACGGATCAAGTAGGCTTCTCTGCTTTCTTGGATGCAGATCAGCCGTCCGGCGCGACGCTGCCTGCCTATACGCCCGGGCGTGCAAGCTTGAGCACCCGGTGACATCGGTGGGAGGGTGGCTGCCATGTCCTTTGCTCCGGTACCGGTCACCGCGGCGTGGCAGCACCGGGTTGCGCGGTCCGGATTCGAGGTCGTGTACTTCGACGCTCGCGGCGACGGGTGCCGGATCGAGGGGTGGACGACCGCGATCGAGGACGGCGCGACCTGGGCGGTCCAGTACGCGATCGACGTCGATGCGGCCCGGGCAACTCGCAGCGCGGCGATCCGCGGACGATCGGCGGCCGGGCTGTGCTCGGCCTTGCTGGAGGCCGACGGCAACGGCCGCTGGCTGGTCGACGGCATTCCCGCGCGCCGCCTGGACGGCTGCCTGGACGTGGACCTGGAGGCCTCGGCCATGACCAATGCGCTGCCCGTGCGACGGCTGGGGCTTCCGGCGGCCCCAGGGGCGGCCAGATCACCGCTGCGCCGGTCACCATACCGCTCATCGCCCACGACCCCGTCACGGCTCCTGCGACCGTTCCCTCCAGCCAGGCCCCACCCGGCCAGGACGCCCCCGGCACGACCCGGCCCGGCCGCTGATATCTGCGCGGCCATTCCAGCAGCAGCACCATCACGCTGTCCGCGGGAAGCTCACGCCGCACCGCGCCAAGCCACACCATCACTCCGCCACCGCCCCCCCAGCCGCCGGCGGCCGCGACACCGGAATCCAGGATGCAGCGACCGGCCCGGGGACCTCACCGCACTTCGCGGCACCACGAATCTTCTCAGGTCAATCGCCAGCACACCTCCTTCGTCCTGGTCATGTCCTGCCACAGCCATGCTCGGCCACTACGCGTGGCCTTCCCGTGTCCTTCCCGGCCGTGCCAGCCCCGCCGGCCGGCTCCAGAGCCCGGTCCCAGGCCAGCCCAGGCGACCACCAGAGGCGGGACCAGCCCGGCCACACCGGATCCGTCACGACGGGCATCACCGCATCATCGTGAACATCACCCGAGGAGTATCCGCCAAGCCGCCTGATGCTCCCTTCACCCGGGGGACATTCGGAGTTCGCAACGAATGACGGGCAGCACAGACTCACCGACCCAGAACGCGGCCGGCGTCGGCAACGAATGCAAAAAAAGGGATCTGGCTCACATTTCGTAACCATCCCGGCCTAGCAGCTCGTCGATCGCCTCCGCGCGTGCCTTCATCTGCTCGGCGGACGGCGTAAAGCCGACGCCTCCCTTCCCACAGCCGATCAATCGCCGCTGCTCAGCCGTGGGCCCATACCCGGTCAGCGCGTGACGCACAGCCGAATGGCACCACCACATAGCGGCCGCAGTCGACACGGGATTGACAGCTGTGCGCACGCGACGCACGATCCGAATCATCTCGCCTCCCGCTTGAGCGCCGACCCCACGCACCCCATGGTCCGCCGATCACGACGAAGATGCGAACCGCCGACGATCGCCCGCTCCCGGCCACTGCCGTGCACGAGGCAGGCCAAAGCACCCCAGGCGCAGGCCGAGACACCGAAGTGCCCTGTCGGCGCCCAGAACGCCCGGATATGGACGCTCAGCTGAGTACCCGATTCTGACGACGCGCCCGCTCAGAACGAGCCATCGTGGTGCGTGCGCGGATGGCGGGTACGGGCCTGTTGGGCGCCGTGGGCATGTGCCTGTCGCCTGGCCCGGCGTTGTGAACCTGCCTGGCCGTGACGTCGGGCGCCGCGGCGCGGCTGGTCCCGGGAACGGCGTGTGATCTGCGCCGTTACAGCTGGTATAGGGGATCATTGCCGTGATGGTGTGGCGAACTCCCTCGTCGGCATGGGAGGCGGAAGATGGCTCAGAAAGTGACCGTCGCGCTGGAAGATGACCTGGATGGCGGCCCGGCGGACGAGACGGTGCGTTTCGGGCTCGGCGGTACCGACTACGAGATCGACCTGAGCGCCAAGAACGCCCGGGCCTTCAGGAAGCAGCTCACGCCGTTCATCGAGCACGCCCGCAAGGTGAGCCGCGGGCCTGCGCGCCGGACGGCGCGGACTTCGGCCGGTCGGCGGCGCAGCGGTGAGGTCCGGGCGTGGGCCAAGGACCACGGCCTGACGGTCAGCGAACGCGGCCGGATCCCCGCCAGCGTGATAGAGCAGTACCAGGCCGCCGCCAAGGGGCGTTGAACACGGCAGAGGCCGCCGACTGCTGCGCCCGCAATACGTGCCCGATCACCGAGCGTGAGCGGACGCAGCACCTGCCGTCGCGCGTACCGCCGACTCGGTATCTGGACTGCTCATGCTTTCAATCACGAGGACCGCCGCACCGAACATCCATTCCCGTTCGGTCGCCGATCTTGCATGTCGGCCTTGGTTGCGAGCTCGTTCATGGCTGCGCCGGAGTCCCGCTGGGTCGCCGGCCTGGTGCCAGGTCCGTCCCTCCTTCCCCGGTCGGGAATCGCGCGGGCTCCGCCGCCCGGGCATCGTGGCGATATGGAGATGCGAGCTGAGGTCGTCATCGGCGCCGCGGCCGGGGACGCGTGGGTCGTCGTGGGTGAGCTGTTCGGGGAGATCGGCGGATGGGCTTCGGCCATCACCGCGTCCTCAATGGATGGTCCGCCCGCGGCGGCGCAGGTTCGGACCTGTCATGTCGCGGGATTCGGGCCGGTTGGTGCGGGGGTCATCAGGGAACGGCTGGTCAGTTTCGACCCGGCGGCCATGTCACTGGCCTACGAGGCGGTCGAGGGCATGCCGGCCGTGGTCCCCCGCGCGGTCAGCCGCCGGTCCGTCCACCCCGGGCCAGATGGCACGTGCACGGTCCGGATACACGCGACCGTCACCCTTCGCCGGGCCGTCCGCCCGCTGGGCCCGGTGCTGCGGTGGCGGATGCGCGCGGACATCGGCCGGGTGCTGGCCGAACTCCGGCACCGGGTGGAGACCGGCGCGCCGCACGCCGGGAAGCTCGCCGCGCTGGCCGCCGGGCGGGCGCCGCGGTGAGCCCGGCGGGGCTGGCCCGGGTGCCCGCGGGACCGCAGTAGCATCTTGCGATGGCCCAGGGCTTTTCGCGGGTGAGTCCGTTCGGCGGTCACGTCCGGCGCTGGCGTGGCATCCGGCGGATGTCGCAGCTGGATCTGGCCATCGCGGCCGGCACCACGGGGCGGCACCTGTCGTTCGTCGAGACCGGCAGGTCACGGCCGGGCCGGGACCTGGTGCTGCGGATCGGCGACGCGCTGGCCATGCCGCTGCCCGAGCGCAACGCGCTGCTCGCGGCGGCCGGCCTCGCTCCGGCATTCCCCGCCCACGACCTGGGCTCACAGGAAATGGAGTCCATCGACCGGGTGCTCGGTGCGGTACTGCGCGGCCACGAACCATACCCGGCCTGGGTGGTCCGGCGGCCCTTCACCTTCCTGCGGGCCAACGCCAGCGCCGAGGCGCTGTTCCCCGGGCTCACCGAACTGCCGCCCGATCAGCTCATCGACCTGTGGTTCGGACCGGGCGCCTTCCGGGACCAGGTGCGGAACTGGGCCGATGTCATTCAGGCCGCCCTGGCAGCGCTCCGCCGCGACGCGGCGCAGGCCGCCGATACCGAAAGCGCCCGCCTGCTGGAGCGGGCGGAGACTCTGTCCCGGAGGTTTCCCGGCAGGCCAGCAGCGTCAGCCGAGTCCGGACCGGTGATCTGCCCGATCTTCGAATTCGGCGGGCATATCGTCCGGACCATCTCCGCGGTCATGAGGTTCGACACCGCCACCGAGGTCACCACCTCCCAGCTGCGGATTGAGCTGATGTTTCCCGCCGATGACCAGGCAGAGGCCTACTTCCAGGCCCGCGCGACCCAATGACCAGAACCGCAGGATCTGGGTGCTGCGCAAGACCCGGCGCGGGTCAGCCATCGGCAATCAGGCGGATATCGCATTAGCCATGACGTCGGCGGCCGGTCACGGAGCGCAGTGGCGCTGATTAGCGACTGCCGCCGGTCAAAGGGCGCCTGCCGACTATGAATGCCTAGCGGATCTATAGACATTCACGGCGCGGCCGTGCGTATCGACCAGTTCAGCGCGGCGGGCGGAGCGGTCATTATCGGCCGCTTTGGCTGTGCCACGGGCCTGAGGCGCGGCAGCGGCCAGTGGTCACCGACGGTTGCGAGGACCGCGCCGACTCCCCACGCCGGCGGCGGGTGGCGCAACCGATGCTCAGCGCCAGCCCGTAGCTGGCCAGGCGAAATGCGGACGGAAGCTCGCTCGCGCGCGGACGCCCTGCGCGCCTGCGCCAGCAGCATCCACCCGCTCGAACCAACGTGATCTGGCGCCGCGGGTGAGCCGGCTGTGCTGGTGATACCAGCACGGCGGGCCTGGTTGCGCGGGCCCGCTCACCCAGGTCGCGGTCAGCGCATGGCGGCCTGCTCGATGCCGGCTCGCTCGGACGGCGTGAGCTGTAGCGGGAGTCTCGCGCTGGCCACCGTCCGCCCAGGCGCGAAGGCCAGCGGCATGGGAACGCTACCTGCCGGGGCGCAACGAGACGCCCGCCAGCACGCACGGCTTCTCCCACGGAATCCGCCACGCATGCCAGCTGCCTTGCCGCACCAGGCAGTCGCCCGGCCCGAGCTCGACCTCGCCGCTATCGAAGACCAGCACCGCTCGTCCGCTGACGATCACGCTGAAATCCAGCGTGTCCATGGCATGCATGCCCGGCTGCCGAGCCGGATCGGACATCGCGGCGAAGTCCGGGAGCTTCTCTTGGACCTCGCCGAGCAGCGCCGCCGGGTCGCTTTGGTCGATGCGGCTGTCGGGCTGGAGAGTGACGCGAACGAAGCTGGCCGTGCCCGGCGGGGGCTGGAGGTGGAATGGCCCGGTCGGATCGCCGCCGGCGGACGGCGAGGCCGGCGGGAGGGCGACCTCCCACAACGCCTCCCAGGTGGTGCCACCCATGCGCTCCACCACCACAGTCTGTGGCGCCGGCCCGTCACTGACCACCGCTGAGCGGCTGTCCGCTTCTTGCCCCGTCACGACTCGCCGCATGATCGCCTCCCCATCTGGATGGCCAGAGCGCTGATCCCATGACGTAAATCGCCGGCTCACACCACCGGGCCGTCCCGTATAGCTGCAGCTGAAACTATGACACTTATCGCATTTCAGGGTGCCCGGAACGGCATGATATACCTAAGCGCCGAGGCAGCAGCGATTGCCAGCTGATATACCTAATGGCGCATCTGTCACGCGCTTGCATTTCAGTTCGGCGGACAGCCTGCGCCATAACGAGCCATCGGCGTCCGCCCGCCAGAAAAGCTCAGTCACTGTGCGAACACCGCTGGGTCCGTTATCTCGTACTTGCGGGCGACAGCTTGGTGATCGCCTGTCAGGGCCGTCCGGACAGGCGACCCGGGATGGCGGCTGTTACGGACGGTGAGCGCCCGGCAAAGGCGACAGCCAGGGGAACCGGGCAAGTCGCCGGCGCACCCCGGGGATCCTGTGGTCGCAATGGAGGTCCCCGGCTTTGATGCGCACCTGATCTTGTGTGAACAATGCCATCTCTTTTCTCTGGGGTTGAGGGATGGCACGCACCTGCTGGCCGCCCGGACCTGGGACCCCGGCCTCTTGCCCGGGCCAGGCACAGCAGACCGGCAGCGCCCGTGGGTGCCAGGAAACCCTCGATCCCGGCCGACAGATCGTTCGAAGGACAGCCCGAATGGCGTCAGCCGATTCGGAGTTCAGGCCGGAACCCAGGCCCTGATTATACCCCCGCGCCAAATCAATGCCAGGGAGGCAGGGCCGAAGGCCTATCTATCCACCGCCTCACTGCTGAATTTGGCGTGGCACGTGATCCCGCCCGTATCGGGATAGGCGAATGCGGATTTCCAATTCTGGGTACTTAGGCGGGACTCCGCGTGTCACGTGATATGCACGGTGCGCCCCAGGTGGCAGACACGCGTTGGCCCTGGGCCTTGCCGTGCCGACAGGATCGACGGGCAGCCGCCTTCGTGCCTGGTTCATCCGGGATCGGACGTCTGGCGCGCAGTCGGTGGCTCTAGCCTTTACAAATCGTAATGGTCTCGCTATTAAGAGCTATATCAACGTGGAGGTGTCGGCGGAGGGGTTGCCATGAACGCTGTCACGGATCTTGACATGCTGAACGGTGCAGAAAGGAAGCTGGTCAAGGCGGCCGAGCATGACACGGTCGCGGACCTCCGCGGGCGTGAAAACGGTAAACGGCCGGTGATCCGTGCCCGGCTGCTGCGCGAACTATGCACCGGCCACCGCCAGTGGGACGTCAAAGACCGTATCCGTATGAGCGGCGGGCGGGTCGAGGGGCGCCTTGACCTGTCGGACGCCCACCTGGCCCACCCGCTTCACTTCACCGATTGCGTCTTCGAGGAGATCGACCTGCGGAAAGCACGGGCGGAAAAATCACTCGTGTGGTCCGGCGAGCAGGATGCCAGTATCGCCGCGATCATCGCTGATGAGTTCGAAAGTGACGCCAGCCTGACAGTGTCCGGGGTGACGGTAACCGGCGTCATCTCCCTGCACTGGGCGAACGTGCGGGGTGACCTGCGCCTGACCAACAGCCACCTGATGCCCCAGGGCGGCCAGGCCCTCGCCGGGCGGGATGTGCGAGTGGGTGGGACGCTTTTCATGGACGGTCCGGACTTTCATGCCGAAGGCGAGGTGTGCCTGCGTTCGGCACACGTCAAGGGTGACATCAACTGCCGTCACGCTCGCTTCGACAATCCGTCGGGCCGCAGCATCGACGGCGACCATCTGGTCGTGGATGGCGAAATCCTCCTGCAGGGCTACCACGATGACAGCCTCGTACCTTCGCATTACGGCAAGAAGGAGGACTTCCACTCCGATGGCGAGGTGAGCCTGCAGTGGGCCCAGGTTCACCGGTTGCGGGCCACCGGCGGCAAGTTTGCCAACCCCTCCGGTTTCGCCCTTCACGTGGATGCCATGCACGCCGAGGATGGCGTCTACCTGGACCGCGGGTTCGAGGCGACCGCGGAAGTGCGGCTGGTCGGTGCGCGCATCATCGGCGAACTGTGCTGCACCAAGGGCATCTTCAACAATCCGAGCGGGCTAGCACTAACCGCCGAGCGGATCGAAGCCGACGACGTCTACCTCGACCGCGGCTTCACCGCCAAGGGACAGGTCAGGTTCACCGACGCGCAGGTCAAGCGCCAGTTCAATGCCACCGGCGGTGACTTTCATAACGAGCGCGCCGGAGCAGGAGAGTACGCGCTTGACGCCGACGGCCTCGTCTGCGCTGGTCAGGTCTTTCTGAACGAGGGCTTCCACGCCGTCGGCGCAGTGAGCCTGACCGGCGCCGCGATCACCGGGCAGCTGAACTGCACAGCCGGGACCTTCCATAACTCGGGCGGGCACGCGCTGTTCGCGGACGGGCTGACCACTCCCGGCACTGTCTACCTCGATCACGGCTTCCAGGCGATCGGCGAAGTCCGCTTCGCCCGGGCGACGGTCGGCCGTCAACTCATGTGCACAGACGGCGTCTTCGACAACCAGCACGGCATCGCGCTCGACCTCACCGGGGTCGTGTGCCCAGGGGATGTCTTGCTGAACTCCACCGGAAACGAAGGCAAAGTCTTCCGCGCCACCGGCGAGATCCGCATCAAGGACGCCCAGATCACCCGGGACCTGGACGTCACCAACGCCAGGCTGCACGGCGGTGAGGGACTGGACGCTCGCGGAATCAAGGTCGGCGGCGCCCTAACCTGGATCCTCGACCCCCCACCAGAAGGCCCCATCAACCTGTCTCGTGCCCAGATCAGCAGGCTAAACGACACGGCAGGAAGCTGGCCGAAAGGCCGCTACACACTCACCGGAATGACCTGCCAGACGGTGGGCGACCTCCTCACAATCGAGCAACGGAAAACCTGGCTCCGCCAGACCGATGTGTACTCAGCCGATGCCTACTACCAGCTCGCCCAGGTCTACCGGCAAGCCGGACAGGAGCCGCAGGCGCAAGAGATCCTCATCGCCGGCCAGCGAGACCTGCGTGACAAAGACCGTGGCCACCTTCCCTGGCGATCCAGGGCCTGGAGCCGGTTCATCGATGTCTTCGTCGGCTACGGCTACAAGCTGCACCGGCCGTTCGTGCTTCTCCTGATCGTCGGGCTGGCGGGAGGGGTGATCTTTTTCGCCGCCCAGCACGCCCACGACCTCATTATTCCGACCGGAAAAGCGCCCGCCCCGCCCTTCTATCCCTTTGCCTATTCCTTCCAGCTCCTGATCCCGGGGCTCGACCTGCGCGAGACAGCCAACTGGCTGCCAAACGCAACCCAATCAGGTTGGGGTCTGGCTCTAATGATCCTCACCTGGCTGATGATCATATTCGGCTGGGTATTGGCCACTGCTGTCGTGGCAGGCGTTACCAGGCTCTTCCGCCAAAGATGACCTGAGCAGTGGCCCCTGGAGGGCCACAGCCATCGAGCGCCGCGGTCCTGGACCCGCACAGATCGCGAGCTACTTTGGGCCGCAACGGCCTTGAGATCGGAATTACCGTGGCTTGGCACCTGGGATATTGCGGGAAGCGACCCCGGATCGGCCCGCGCCTGCGGCAAGGCATCATTCCAATGTGACGAGCTCGCCCACCTTACCGCAGCTTCCGCAGCCTCTTGGCCCACCTGGCCACCCGCAACCAGGTCCAGTTCGCCAGGCCACCGTGGCCATGCTGGCCGAAGCCACCGCAGACCAACGCGGCGCCTTCAAGCTGGTCGGCGCCGCGATCCCGGTGACCTTGACGTAGCCAGAACAGCCACAACCGGGAACGGTGGATCCCCAGCTCAGCTGGGGATCCTTCCGTCATACGCGGCGCAACTTCGGGCTAATGTCCGCTGCGCGGGACCATTTCTGGTGTCCGCGGCGCGCGGCCAAGGCCGCCGGTCAGGCCGCGGGAGGGGCGAGGATCAGAGTCCCGAAGTCCTTCGTGGCCGCTTGTGACGTCGACCGCGACGTTGCCGCTTCCGCGTGCGCCGGCGAAGATCCGGTGCTTGCCCGCCCGTCGACCTGGTAGGTGGCCGTGACTTGCGGGCCTGAAGCGGTCATGCAGAGCATTCCCCCCTCGTGCAGTTCGAGCACGCCCCCGCTCATGACGATGCGTTTCACTGCGCTGTCGGCGGCGCCTCCGGCGCCGCAGGGGGAGGCCGTGTGGTCCTCGACTAGCCCGGTGACATCGGTGGCGGCCCCAACCCTTCTACGGTGCCGGTCCCGCTCAGGATCAGCTCGACCATCCCGAGGTCCGCCGTGACCGAGATGGCGCTGGCGGTGAAGGTGACGTCGAGCAGGCCGGCAGCTTCGCGTGCTGATGCGGCCTCACCGTCGTACGGCTGCCGGGCTGTCACCGAGCCTAGCCCCGCCGCATCCTTAGTCCCCGACCAGCTCGCTGTCGTACCGGGCATAAACGGCCGCGACCGCTCCAGGACCAACTGCCGCATGGTCGAGACCTGCTTGCGCTCCCGCCTGCCCAGCCCGCTCCAGCCGGAACATCTCCTCGGCCAGGCCGATGACGCCCGGCGTCGCCACCGGCAAGATCCCGGCCGGATGGGCAGACCGATTCGCGAAACCGTGGCTGCAGCCTCGCGGGATAACAAAGAGACCGGCCCGGTAGATCTGCTCCGCCTCGGCCAGCGTGAATGTGACCGTGCCATCGAGGACGTACACCGCCTCGCCGTAAGACCGGCGCAGATGCCGTTCGGGACCGCCAGGCGCCGCGGCGCTCGGCGAGCGCGGCGAGGGCGTCGTCGATCAGGTCGTAGGTGTCGCCGCCGCTGCGCGGGCCGGGCCTGGGAGTGGTCATGGCTGTCTCCTGCTGGTGGTTACCGCCGGGCTGGGCTGCCGTCAGGACAGGGATGAGCCACGGGTAGGCACGCTCTTATCAGGACAGGCTGACCCGGGTCCGGCGGCGGAAAGGGTGGGCTGGCGACGGGCCGGCAGATCGTTCGAAGGACAACCCGCGGGGGTGTCAGCCGATTATCGGGCCAGGCCCGCCGCCAGGATCGGGTTAGTTCAGGGCCCGGGGCAGGTGGTGGCAGGCCTCCCGGGCGACGTACCGCTTGAGGACCCGGATCACCTCGGGCTTGGACCGGCCCTCGGCCAGCCGGCGGGCCATGTCGGCCCGGGTGCGGGGGTCGTTGCGCAGCCGGGTGATCACGATCCCCCACAGCGCCCGGTTGGCCTGGCGGTCCCCGCCCCGGTTGAACCGGTAGCGGGTCACCTTCCCCGAGGAGGCCGGGATGGGCGCGGTGCCGCACAGGTGCGCCCAGGCGGCCTCGGACCGCAGCCGCCCCGGGTTGTCACCGGCGGTCACCAGCAGCGCGGCCGCGGTGTCGACCCCCACCCCGAACACCGCCAGCAGCTGCGGCGCGGTCTGGGTCACCAACACGGCCAGCAGGGCATCGATGCGGGCCTTTTCCTCATCCAGGGCCAGCACCCGGCGGCCGAGGATCCGCAGCGCGGTCATCGTGGTTGGCACGCCGCTCGACTTCCGGCTGGTCTTGGTCGCGGCGATGACCGGGTCGGCGCCTTCCCCGGTCGCCGGGCGGAGCGCCCCCGCCCGGGCGGCCAGCTGCTGGCGGGACACTCCGGCCAGCCGCTGCCGCAGCCCGTCGGGCGCGGTGAAGCTCAGGTGGCGGATCTGGTTCAGGGCCTGGATCTTGGCTGAGCGGGCCGAGCGCTTGGCCACCACCAGCGCGCGGATCGCCTCCACGTTCCCGTCCCGGGACTTGGCCGCCCCGCACGCCCGCCCGGACAGCGCCGCCCGGGCCGCCTCGACCGCATCCAGCGGATCGGACTTGCCGGCCCGGCGGCGGGCCTGCCGGTTCGGCCGGTCCACCTCGACGATCTCGACTCCAGCTCCGCGCAGGAACCGGGCCAGGCCCGCCCCGTACGAGCCGGTGCCCTACGAACCCGGACAGCCAGCCCAGCAGGTCACGGTGCCCAGCCGAGGTGGTGGGGAACTCCGCCACCCCCAGCAGCCCGCCGATCCCATCCAGCGCGGCCGCCACGTTCACGTCCAGATGAGTGTCCACCCCGCCCGTCACCAAGCGCCGCGCAACGTCGAGGTCCGCACGCATTTCTCCGCTGCCCGTCACCGGGCGCACGGCATCTACGATGGTCACTGTCATCCCTTCCGCTCGGTAGGTGTCAAGGGATGGCGCCGCCGCCCGACAGCGCGGCGGAGGTGCGATCGCCCTGTTCCCGCAGGGCGATCCACCGCGCTAACAGCGATGGCGCCACGTCAGCCCTGGGCCCGGCCGGCGAATCGTTCTCAGGACAGGCAAGCCGTCAGCCGATTCTCGAGCCAGGCCGGAACCTAAGCCAGGCCGACAGTACACCCCCAACAGCCGCAAAGTGGCGGATTGTCACCGATCACCCTTCTCTCCGCCACTCCCTGCGACCGTGACCGATCGGCCTATCCACATACTCCCTGCCGATTCTGTATTCGGTGCAACGCACGGATGGCTGGTCACAGTGACGTGCAGAACATTCGCTCTCGTGCAGTTCCCGGCTACGCAGCAGCCGCAGGTGCTTCTCCAAGGAGCGGAAGCCAATTCCGCGCACTTCCGTTAACCATGATCGAACCATGCCCCCGAATGCAGATCGACCTGAGCGGCTGCGTCGAGCCCGGACAGCCCTGCCACGGCGCGCGAGATCGGTTGACGAAGCATCCACCAGGCTTCGAACATCCGGCGGACGCGGTCGAGAAACGCCGTGATGCGGAGAACTTGAGTCGTTGGCACAGGTCAGTTGTGAGACAACGCCCTTATTCGATGGTCGCGTGTTCACGCGCCGACGAAGATCTTGTCCTGCGGTTTGCCCGGCGCTGGCGGGCCGCTGTGTCAAAAGACGACCGCAATTGCGACTACCTCCTTATGGGCGTCTACAAGCCTCGAGGCCGACATTGTCCCTGGCCGGAGCGCGTGCCGTCTTTTGCGTTTCCGCGCCTGCGCAGTTGATTGCTGGCTTGTCGCTGAAGGCCCCAGGGTCTTACGCTGACCGCATGGTGGGGGCGGCCGTGAGCCGTCGCGCCGGGCTGGGATCAGCGGTCACGGCGCTAATGGTCGCACTCATCGCCGGCGCAGGGTGCGCAAGCCCGGCGGTACGTCATGCCCAGGAGCACGTTCGCCCGCGTGCCCAGGCGATTGCCCAGGAGCCGAAGTTCGCCGTCGTCACGCTTCCGCGCGTGCCGGGCGGCCTCCCCTGGCCAGTCACGCTGCGCACTGCCGACGGCTCATATGTCATCGCGCGCAGCGGGGCAATCCATCGGCTCCGGCAGCCCGCCGCCCAGCGCCCGCGAGCCTCGGTCCGCCACCCGGCGGGCTTCGTCTGGGTGAACCAGCTTGCGGGCACCTGGGCGACAATGCGCCATGGCCACCTGGTGATCATGCGGAACCAGACGGTGATCTGGCAGAGCACGGCGCGCTACGCAGTCCAGGACGCCGCACACATGTACCCCATCCTGACCGGCCGCTCGGGCATCGCATTCGAGATCCACCAGTTCGGCCCGTTGTTCATGGCGGGGTGGCACGGGTCCGAGCACCTGGTAGCCGCCGCAGGGTGGCCGGAAATGTGGACACGCTCCGGGAACCTCATCGCCGTGCTGCACGCACGCCGCAGCCGAAACTTCAGCTATGCGGTCTTCTCGCCCTCGGGCACGCGCCTGGCCACGCTCGCAACCGGACTAAGTGTGTCGGAGGTCGACCAGCGTAACGACGACCTTGCTACCGGCACCTTCTGGTACCTGACTGGCAGCGGGGACTTGTTCCGGACCGACGGGGCGGCAACCAGCGTCATCGCTAACACCCGCGCCCTCGGCTTCACATCGGTGCCCTACGTCGGGATCATCGGCGGCGGACTGATCCAGCTCCTGTCGGCCACCCGGCGAGGAGGGCAGGACATCCTCTACCCAGACGGCCAGCTGTTCGCGAGCATCCCCGCACCAAAGGGCCAGGTGGCTGGTTTCGGGAATCTCTCGGCCAGCCCGGGCCGCCAGATGGTCGCCTACATCCTCTACGAAGGCTCCGGCCTTGCGCCGACAGTCTTCCTGGTCCGGCCAGGGAGCGCTCCGGTGACCGTGTACCGGACCGCCCACGGGGGCTCGCCATGCTCACTTCCTCCGCTGGCTTGGCACGGGTCGTGGCTGCTGTACGCCCCGCACTGGGGCCGCGCGGTGCTCATCGACACCGCGGCCAGTCACAAGATCATCCGGCTCCCGTCTGCCCTCCCGGCCAGCCATGGGCGCACGGTCCGCGTTCAAGCCATCTCCTGGCGATAGCCCACCGCGTTCCGCCAGCCTGCTGCGGGACCCTGGCCCGCGGACCTGGTGACACCCGCAAGGACACTTGTCCATGTCGGCGGCTGTGGCGCCTGCTTTGAGGCGGGTTGAGATCGTCCCGATCACCTCCGGGGTGCGGACGAGCGCACTGGTCAGCTGGCCGTGTACCACAGGTCGACTTGATCTTGATGCCCGGCCCAGCTGAGGTTCAGCGTCCAGCAACCCGGAGCCGGAAGATTGACGAACGACGGGCCCGGGCCATCGGGCAGTTTCCGGCGACCGACGAGATGGGTGCCATTCAGCGTTGCCCGGATGGTGAGCGGTGATGGCGAAGTGACGGGCAGCGGTAGCCGGGGTACCCAGAGAATCTTGTTGTTCTGGTCCCTGCGCGGCGGAGCGTACAGCGAGGTCTTCGGGCCGCCCCAGAGGATGGCGACGATCTGGCCGCGCGCGCCCATCACGTGCCCGATCGACACGCCGGGCGGATGAAATCCGGCCCGGGCCCACACCGGCAGCGGCCCGTTCATACGTCTGGCCAAGCAGCCGACGGCCGTAACCGGCCCGGCACTCTCTCGCGGCAGGTCCTGGCTTTTGTGCGATGGCGCCACGGAATGACCAGCGGCGGAACATGCCGTTGTCGCCGCGGCGGCGATGACCGCAACGGCCATTCCGTACCTCACGACTTCGACGGTACGCCGCCTGGTAGCGGGCGGCGAGCGGTCGCTGTGAACCTTTCTGATGGCGCTGATGCCAATAGCCGTGTCTTCGTATCGGTCCTCTGAGTCCTGCGAAGCCTGCCGCAGATCGACCTTGTTGAGCACGCGCCGCGAGCAGCCCGCCGACTGGACCTGGCGCTCGCCAGCCCGGGCATCGCGCATCGAAGCGGACTGTCTCATCTGACGTTCGTCACTTGAGACAGCGAGCGGTGCGGGCACCGGCCGCCCGCACGCACTCCCAGCTCATTAATAGCGTTCCGTTACGCAGGGCGCGATCCCGTCGGGAACCGGGGAGAGCCCGGGTGGCCCTGTTCCGAAGGAGCCGTGCACGGCCGGCCCGGGGCGCTTTGGGTCCCAGAAGCGAGAGGCGAGCACAAGGAAGTACAGATCGCGCGTCGACACCCTCCAAGGGTGACCGATGAGATGGGCGTACCCGCGTGAGTCGGTGACACCGGCGGCCCAAGTGTGGTCCGGGTTGTTGCTCGCGCAGTCATTGCCCACCAGCTCATAGGTTGTGTGCGGCCGGGCGCTTCTGATGACCGCCGACACCACAACCTGCGCCCGCCCGGCGGAGTACTGCGCCACGAAGACGGTGACCTGCCCAGCGAGCGCGCCGAGGGGAGGCAGCGGGGATTGCGCCGCGAAGACAGTGACCTGCCCGGCATGCGCACCGTGCGGAGGCCGGGGAGATGTGCTGCGGTGCTGGACCTCATCGCGGTAGTGCACCGCCACGGCGATAGCCGCGGCCAGGGCCGCAGTCATCAGCACGATTGCTACCCACGCGGCCCGCGGGCGGATTTGCGGCCGAGCGGAGCTCCCATGACGCCAGCGCCTGGGCTCTCGGTCCGGCCCAAACCTGATCGTGTCCACAGACGTCGAGTGTGCGCCTTTGAATGCGGCGGCGCCAGCGGCCCGGTGAGCCCTGACGACGGCTGCTACCAGTTTGGGTTCTGAGCCGGCGCCGGACTAATCGCGGCGTCGCGAGGCCAGTCCGGAAGACGGCCTTCGCTTGGGGGAGTCGCGCAAGATGGCCTATCCGGTGACCGGCCCTTCCCCATGATCCGACGTCGAGGCCAAGCATGGCGTAGAAGACTCGTTGCGCAGCTTCTCGGCGGGAGGCATCTGCCGACCAGACCGCGGGAATCACTACCGCCAAGAAGGATCCCAGAATCCCCACTCCAACCGCCAGGGCCACGGGAATCCAACTGCTCGCGCTAAGAGGCACCCAAATCGCCGCTAGCGATGCTCCGACTGTGATGGCTGCTAGGCCGATGAGCAGGGGTGGTCTGCCCCGGCCCGACGTTAGCTCCCCCACGATCCGGTGGACGTTCCGCGCCGCGCCCTGCTCCATCGACGTGTACTGGTTCCTGCAGCCAAGGCTGCAGCGCGGCCCGGCCCGCGCCCCGTGCCGGGCCCTCTGCCATGACG
>Ga0207646_10003628_pt1 | contig 17267 bp, 14 predicted proteins | sample KBSK5502metaG_FD_184343 | JGI IMG/M metagenome (GOLD analysis project Ga0207646, IMG submission 184343) | Corn, switchgrass and miscanthus rhizosphere microbial communities from Kellogg Biological Station, Michigan, USA - KBS K5-50-2 metaG... | ecosystem: Host-associated > Plants > Roots >... | reverse complement strand
ATCAGGTGAATATGCACGTGGAGGATGCTCTGACCGGCCGCCGGACCGACGTTGATCCCGACATTGTAGCCATCGGGCTTGAGCTCGCCGGTTAGCGCCTCGCGCTCCGCGACCAAGAGTTCCATGCACGCGGCCATCTCGTCCGACGTGAGCTCGAAGAAGTCGGAGCAGTGGCGGAACGGGATCACAAGCGTGTGCCCCGGACTCACGGGGAAGCTGTCGCGGGTTGCATAAGCAAGCCCGTTCTGGCGGATGACCTCCCGGGGAGTGCAAAACAGACAGGGATTATTGGGGTCCCTCACGCTAGCCTGGCCGGGGACGCCTCCCGGCGCATACCGGCACTGTGGAGCATGGCCAGCGTCCGGTAGACCATGTGGGCGAACTTCGAATACGGAAGGTACACCAGCAGGAAGAAGACCAACAGGAGATGGACAAAGTACATCGGATAGGCCAGCGGGCGTACGTCGGCGAGCCGCAGCCCCTGGGAGGCGAAGCCCGTGAGCGTCGTCAGCAAGAGAATCACGAGGAACAGCCAATCCGAGTACGTGCTCTTCCCCGCGGCCCGCTGATCGGCGATCCGCCGCCAGAGGAAGACCGAGAGCGCGACGATGACGGCCGCCCCACTCAGGTTGCCGAGGATCTTCACGGGATGCCAGAAGGGCCACGGGGTCAGGTAGCCGAAGGCATAGATCCCGATCCCAACCGATGCCGTCGTCACCACGAGCCCCAGGAACCCCCAGAAGACCGCGAGATGCGCGCGATGCACGTGCTCCTTGCGCGTTCTCCGGGTTCCCGGCGGCTCCTCGTTGCACTGGCCGAACCTGGTGTGGCTGAGGATGTCGACCAGCGTTGCCGCGAGGCGTCGGCGCAGGTCGTGGCCGTTTGCAGAGGCTGCGGACGCCGCCCGCATGGCCTTCCAGTACCGGACGCCGCCGGCCGCGGCGCCCAGCATGGAGAGGCCGATGGTCGCAAGGAAGACCGCTTCGATATACGCGATGGGAATGAACTGGGAGAACACGATGCGCCCTTGCGGGAGCGCCGTGAGGTGGCCCAGCCAGCCGAGGACAGCCAGGAAGATCACGGCCGGGATGGCGAAGAGCAGCGGGAGATAGCGCGGCGCGCTGAGCGCTCGTCCCATGAAGGCCGGCACCGCGTAGTGCGTGATGCTGTAGTCGCGCAGCGCCGCCATCACGTTCGCGGGCTTGGCATCGCGCGGGCAGTAGGTATTGCACGTCCCGCACTGGTGGCACATCCAGATCGAGGCGTTGCCGAGTGCCCGCTCCTTCAGCCCCCACTGCACCCAGACCATCTCCTTGCGCGGGAAGGGGTTTTCGGCCGTGGAGATCGGGCAGACAGCCGTGCACGTCCCGCACTGGTAGCAGACCGAGAGGTCATGGGCGTCAAGGTCGAGGATCTGCCGCTTCCAATCGAAGTCGGGCTGGACGAGAATCGCCACGCTAGAAGCCTTTCATCGGATTCGGTCCAATGCCCTTGATGACGCGGACGAACTCTTCCAGCATGGCCGGAATCCGGTCCGACTCCGAGATGGCCAGCTCCATCACCTGCACGCGCTCCGGCTCAAGCGCGAGCCGGCCCAGGGTCTCCTGGACGTTCCCCATCCGGGTGCCGAGCAGCTCGCTGCCACGGATGAAGTGGCACTGGTAGTCCTCCCCGGGCTTGCAGCCGAGCAGCGCCACGCCATCGAAGCCGCGCGAGACCGCATCGGCGATCAGGATGCTGTTGACCGAGCCCAGGCAGCGAACCGGAATGACGCGCACCGAGGCGGGATACTGCAGCCGGCTGATCCCTGCCATGTCAAGCGCCGGGTACGCGTCGTTCTCGCAGGCGAGCGCAAGGATCCGCGGCTTCTCCTCGTCGCCTTCGGGGATTTCGACGGCCTTGATCATGGACGACAGCATGTCAACCGAGTAGTCGTTGAACGAGATGATCTGCACGGGGCACGCACCCATGCAGATCCCACACCGGCGGCAGCGGTTCGGACTCAGCACCGGGTTCTTCTTCTCGTTGAGCTCGAGGGCACCGAACGGGCACTCCTGGGTGCAGCGCCCACAGGATGTGCACTTGTGCATGTAGAACTGCGGATATGACAAATCCCCGACCCTCGGGTGGACGGCCTGCCCGGCCGAGGACTTCTCGATCGACTGAATCGCCTTCAGCGCCGCCGCCCGGCCGTCCTGGACGCTGGCAGCCAGGTCCATCGCCGAGCGAACCGCACCGGCCGAGTAGATGCCGGTGCGGCGTGTCTCGTACGGGAAGCAGACGAAGTGCGAATCGGCGTAGCCAAACTTCGTGGTCGGCACGCCCCGGCCCTGGAGATAGGCCAGCCCGAGGGCGTCCTCCGGGCCGAGCGTCGAGGGCTCCATCCCGGTCGAGACGACGAGCAGGTCCACCTCGAGCCGGATGTCCCCTCCGAGGAGCGTGTCGCTCACGTCGAGGACGACGCGCCCTCCGGGGTCCTCGGCGATCGACGTCACCTGCCCCCGCGAAAACAGGATGCCCGGGTCCGACTGGACGCTGCGATAGAAGTACTCATATTGCCCCGGAGTCTGCATGTCGCCGTAGAAGACGAAGGCGGTTGTGTCGGGCTGCTGGCGCACATACTTCGCCTGCTTGAGCGCGACCAGGCTCGAGACGCTGCCGCCGTAGGGCAAATGCGCGTCGTCCCCGTTCCCGTCACAGAGCACGAAGGCGACCCGCCGGGGCGGAAGGCCGTCGGACGGCTGACGGATTCCGCCGGCCACGGCCATCGCTTCGAGGTCCATGCTGGTCACGACATTCCGGTACCTGCCGAGCCCGTACCGCTCGTACTTCTCCGTCGCCGCGGGCCGCCAGCCCGTCGCGAGGACGATCGCGCCGGCCGTCACTTCGTGAGAGCCCGTGGCCGCGGCGATGCGCACCGTGAAGCGGCCGGGCTGGCCCGTGATCTCCTCCACATGGGCGCTGGTCAGCACCATCACCCCCGGCAGCGCCTCTAGCTGGGCGACCCGCGCGGCGATGTCGGTCAGCTGGGCGGCCTCGTACGGCGGGCGCTTGGGGAACTGTTGGTGGAGCATCGCGGCGTAGCCGCCGAGCTTCGGCGCCTTCTCGACGAGCACGACGGCGAAGCCGCTCCGCGCCGCGCTCAGCGCCGCGCTCACCCCCGCGACGCCGCCGCCCACCACCAGCACCGTGCGCTCGTTGGCCTCGGTGTACGGCGTGGGCGGACTCGCCTTTTGGGCCCGGACGATCCCCATGCGGAGATAGTCCTCGGCGAGGCTCTGGGTTTCGTCGAGGTTCGGCGGATGGCTCCACGCCACCTGCTCGCGGATGTTCACGCGCTCGACGAAGGCGGACGGCAGACGGAACACGTCGGTGTTCACTCGGGGCGAGCAGGCCGCGATCACCACCCCGTCCACGCCTTCCTGCTCGACATCGGCGCGGATGACCCGGGCATCCTCGAGGCAAAAGGCCGGCGAGGTCCGCACGGGGCCGCCCGCGGCGGCCGCAAGGCCGACCAGCTTGCCCATGTCCAGCGCGCCGCCGATGCCGCACCCGGAGCAGACGTAGACACCGGTCTTCTTCGCCACGCGCTATCTCCGCGCCGCGGTCTGAATCGTCTCGATCGCGAGGGCCGCCGCCGCCGTCGCGTCCTGAACCGACGTGGCCACGTCGAAGGGCCCCTTGGCGCACCCGGCGGCGAAGATCCCGTCGGCCGTCCCCGGCTCGATCACGAAGTCGTCCGTGTCGAACGCGACCGGTCCGGCCACCTTTCCCTCCGACAGGCTCGACATCATCCCGGTCGCCAGGACGACCAGATCGACGGCGAGCCGGACCTTCCCGGCCGCGAGGATGTCCTCGGCCTCGACCACCAGCTGCTTCGTCGCCGGATCCTCGCTGATCCTCGCCACTTTCCCCTTGGTGATCGTGATGTGATCGTCGCTCAGCACCTTTTGGGAAAAGAACTCGTAGGTCCCGGGCGTGCGCAGGTCGATATAGAAGATGTGGGCCCGCGCCTCGGGGTTCCCTGCCCGGAGGTAGGTCGCCTCCTTCAGCGAGGCGAGGCAGCAGATACCCGAGCAGTACCCCAAGTGGTTGGTGTCCCGCGAGCCGGCGCACTGGACGAAGACCGCGCTTTGGACCTCCTGACCGTTGGAGGGTCGCAGGATCCGGCCCTTTGTGGGCCCGTTGGGCGCCGCGAGCCGTTCCATCATCACGTTGGTGATGACGTCGGGGAATTTTCCGAAGCCGAGGTTGTCGATGCGGCTCGCGTCATACGGCTTCCAGCCGGTGGCGACGATGACGGCGCCGGCCTTGAGCGAGAGCGTCCGCGCCTGCATCGTGAGGTCGATGGCGTCGTACTCGCACACCTCCACGCACTTCGCGCACTCGCTGAGCCGGCACGCGGCGTCATCGATGGCGTACTTCATGGGGAAGGCCATCTCGTGGGCGAGGTAAATGGCCTTGGTTTTGCCCATCCCCAGGTTGAACGCGTTCGGGCGCTCCGACGGGCACACCGCGACGCAGGCGTTGCAGGCCGTGCAGCGGTCGTTGACGTACCGCGGGTGGAGGCGCACCGTGACGTCGAAGTTCCCCGGCCCGCCCGAGATCCGCTCGACCTCCGCCATGGTGTGGAACCGGATCCGTGGGTTGTCCTTGATCCGGCGGAAGTTGATCTCGAGCCCGCAGTAGGGCGGGCAGAGCTTGGGGAAGTACTTGTGGAGCTGGGCCACCCGGCCGCCCAGGTACGGGTTCTTCTCGATGATGGTGACGTCGTACCCGGCTTCGGCCGCCTCGAGGGCGGCGGTCACGCCGGCGATGCCCCCTCCGATCACGACGATGGGCCGGTGGACACCCAGCGCCACCGCCGGCTGCGCCCCGACCGCCGCTTCGCTGACACCCGCCTGTACGGTCACCACCCCTCCTCGCCCTGTCGCGCCGTCAGGGAATCAGGGCGATATAGGGTTTCTTGGTCAGCGTCCACTCGTTCTTCTCGGCGTCGTAGCGCGAGGTCGTGAAGCACTTCCAGTTGGCCTCGTCAAGCTTCGGGAAGTCGCCCCGGTAGTAGTAGCCGGGCCAGCGCGTCTCCTCGCGGAAGAGCACGTGCCGCGCGTGCGCCTCGGCGCAGTAGTAGCGGTCCCACACCTCCCACGTGCGCAGCAGATCGTGCAGGTCGGCGGCCCCCACCTTCGGCAGGTCCTCCCTGAGCATCGCCAGCAGCTCGAGCCCGCGCTTGAGCGTCGGGGCATTGGTGATGTAGCCGGAGCCCTGGCCGGCGCAGTACTCGTCCATGATCTTCTGGAGCCGGAGCAGCGCCTGCTTCGGCGAGATGACCTGGGGGTTGACCGCGCCGCGCGTGACCAGGGACCGGCCCTTCTCGTGCACCTCGAGCGGCGCGAAGAGGTCGCGCTTGATGGCCTCCACGCGGTCCTGGTCGATCGTGGGAGCCCCGCCATTGTCCTGGACGTAGGCGACGGCGGCTTTCCCGGCCAAGCGCCCTTCGGTGTAGGAGCCCGATGAGAACTTGTGGGCCGAGGCTCCAACGCCGTCGCCGGCGGCGAAGAGCCCACGCACCGTGGTCATCCGGTTGTAGCCCCAAAAGTACTCCTTGGGCGCGATGTCCTCGGGCCCGCTCGCCCAGACGCCGGTGCCGGAGGCGTGGGAGCCCATGAGGTAGGGCTCGGTGAGCACCACCTCGGACGGAGTCTTCGCGGGGTCGGTGTTCTCCGAAGCCCAAAGCAGCGCCTGGGACATGGTCATGTCCAGGAAGTCCTCCCACGCGTCCGCCTCGATCTCGCGCATCTTCTTGGGGTCGTTGTGAACATCGGCGTACATCTTCTGCAGGGCCTCGTCGGTGCGGAGATAATGGGGCCCGCTCCCGGCCTGGTGGTCTTGGATCATCTGATGGTTCCGCAGCGGGGTCGGGATGGGCTTGCCGCCGCCGTAGGGCAGCCACTCCTTGAGCAGGTCCGCCCACTTCTCCTCGACGAGCTCGCCATAGGCGTTCTTGAGCACCGCCTTGAAAAGCAGGAACCACATCCCGACCGGCCCGTAGCCGTCCTTGAAGCGCGCCACGACGAGCCGGTGCTCCATCTGGGTCATCTCGGCTCCGGCCATGATCGCGAGCTTGTACGCCGAGCCCGTGTTCCAGGGCGCGTACCAGATGCGGCCAAGGCCTTCGCCGACCGAATGGGGCCGGAAGACCAGGGTGGCGCCTCCGGCGGAGGAGATCACGGCCTTGGCCTTGAAGACGTAGGCCTTCTGGTCGCGCACACTGAACCCGACGGCGCCGGCCACCTTGCCGGGGTCGTTCTTGTCGAGGAGGATGTGGGACATGAAGATGCGCTCGTAGATGTTCTTCTCGCCGATCGCCTTCTTCGCCGCTTCGGCCACGATGGGCTTGTAGGACTCGCCGTGGATCATCACCTGCCAGCGCCCCTCGCGCTTGTAGCGCCCCTCGGGCGTCTTGAAGAAGGGCAGCCCCCACTCCTCGAACATGTGGACCGTCGAGTCCACGTTCCGGGCGATGTCGTAGACGAGATCCTCGCGGCAGAGGCCCATGAGATCCTGACGCACGTAGCGGACGAAGTCCTCGGGCTGATTCTCGCCCCACTTCATCCCCATGTAGCAGTTGATAGCCGAGAGGCCCATCGCCACCGCGCCGCTCCGCTCGATCGCGGCCTTCTCCACCAGGACGACCCGGAGGCCCTTGGCCTGGGCCCAATACGCCGCCTCATAGGCGGCGCCGCACCCGGCCATCCCACCGCCACAGATCAGAACGTCACACTCGACGGTTTCGGTTTGCAGTTCGACCATGCCGTGCCTCCAGGGTCAGCGGTGACCCGACGAATTCGAAGTTACTGCTTCGCCGCGGCGGGAAGCTTCTCGACACCAAGATACTTCGCCTGTCCGCTGAGCCCGGGCGCCTTCGCGCCCTCGGGCGTGGGAGCCGGCAGGCCCTGGTACGGTTCGATGGAGCCCCAGGGAGTGGTGCGGATCGCGAACTTGAAGCGCTTCATCTGGCCGTTCCGGAACTTCACGGTCCACATGATCGAGTCCGTTCCCCTGAGCGGCGTCAGACTGGCGCCAAGCGGCACGACGTCGCCGTAGCCGCGCATGTCGATGGCGGACTGCGGGCACGTCTTCACGCAGGCGTAGCACTCCCAACATAGGTCGGGCTCCTGGTTCCATGCCTTCCCCAACGCCTTGTCGAGGGTCATCAGATCGTTGGGGCAGATGTACATGCAGGCGGGCCGGTCCAGCGCCTTGCACCCGTCGCATTTGTCGGGGTTCACGTAGGTCGGCATCGCTACCGTTCTCCCTTGGCGTGTTTGTGGAGCGTCACGTCCACCTTCTCCTCGAGCGTGGCGTAGTACTCCTTGAGTATAGCCAGGACTTCGGCCCGGCTGAAGTGCTCGGGCACTTCCCCACCTTCCGACAGCGTCTTCCGAAGCATCGTCCCGCTCACGTTGACCCGATCCGCTGCCCCGTGAGGGCATGTGCGCGCCGTCGCCATCCCGTCGCACCTCGTGCAGTAGAAGGTCACGTCGATCTTCAGCGGCTTGAGCTCGAGGGACCCAGGAGGGATCTCATCGAAGATCTTCTGGGAGTCAAAGGGGCCGTAGTACTCGCCGACTCCCGCGTGATCGCGTCCCACGATCAAATGGCTGCAGCCGAAGTTCTGCCTGAACACGGCGTGCAGCAAGGCTTCGCGCGGCCCCGCGTACCGCATCTCGAGAGGCACGCCGGCCTGCACGCAGGTGCCATTGACGAAGTAGCGTGAAACGAGGACATCCACGGCCCGAACGCGAACCTCGGCAGGGATGTCGCCCGGTTTGAGCTTGCCGAGGATCTGCTGGATGAGCACCCCGTCGCACACCTCGACGGCGATCTTGGCCAGGTACTCGTGGGACCGGTGCATCGGATTGCGAAGCTGGAGCGCCGCAACGGTCTTCCACCCCTTCTGCTCGAAGAGCTTCCGGGTCTCACCGGGGCGCATGTAGAGCCCGCGGTACTTGGCCGGGTACGGGCCCTCGCTCAACACCTGCACCGGGCCCGCCAGGTTCACGTCGCCCTGCGCCATTACGGTGGTCACGCCCGGATGCGCGGGGTCGGTGGTGCGGAAGACTTGCCGGCACTCGTGCGCCCTATCGATCTCGTACTTCTCGCTCACGGTGAGGATCGCCATGAGCTCGCCCGTCTCGGCGTCCGCCAGCGCGACCGCCTGCCCCTCCCGGATCCGCCCCGCCTTCTCCTGCGTCGTCGAGAGAGTGATCGGGATCGGCCAGAAGGTCCCGTCGGCGAGCCGGTACTCGTCGCAAACGCTCCGCCAGTCGGCCTGGCCCATGAAGCCCTCGAGCGGGGTGAAGGCGCCGATGCCCAGCATGATCACATCCGAGGTCTCCCTCGAGGTGATCGGGAGGCGCGGCAGGGTCCGCGCCCTCTGCTTGGCCGCCTCAAGCGCGGCGCCTTCCTGCAGCAGCGGCCTGAGCCGCTTCTGCTTCCCGTGCGGGTTTACCAAAGTCATCCCTCGTCCCCTTGAAGGAGCGATCGCTCCACGTCGCCCGCTCTGGGCGGGTCCTGTCGTCGCGGCGCCCGCCCGGCCGCCGCGCTCAGGCGGCGCGCGGGCAGATCTGTCAGCGAGCGATGCCGGCTACTACTGCGACGGGAAGAACGTGGAACTGAGCCAGATGAGGACACCCAAGAGGATCACGCCGGTGACGAGGCTCCACCCGATGAGCTTCTTCTCCACCGGCAGCAGGGGCTCCGCTGGCATCGCCTTCATCTCGTCCGCCATCTTCCGTTGTTCGGGCATGGCCATTGCCTCCCTGGCGCGACGTCGTTAGCCGGTCGCGAGCGGCGGCTTGATTCCGTGAAAGAACAGCCACGAGACCAGCAGCCCGACCCAGATGATGAAGCCGAACAGACACAGGAGATAGATGCCGGCCAGCTTGCCGAGGCCCTCCTCCCACAGTTTGCGGACATTCGACATGACGCCGATGGTGAAGAAAGTCATCACGAAGAAGATGCCTCGGAACACGTTGGCTTCGCCCATTGCCGTTTTCGCCTTACCCATCAGGGCGGGGGCGCTCACGCCGATGAAGAGCACGATCAGGAACGTGACCACGTAGCCGATCACGAACTTGGGGAACCGCTCCCAGATCTGACGCGGGCTGACCCGCTCCCCTGGCCGCCGCTCGATGGCCGATGTCCAAATGATCGCCAGGATGAACGCCCAGACACCGATGAAAATGTCGATGAAAACTTTGACCGTGGTGGTGGTGCCGACCATCCAGCCTTCCTTATAGTTCACGCCCTGCACCGCCAGGGCCTTTGCCCGGATCAGCGAGTCCGTGATCGCCCCGCTCGCCACGGCGGCGCCGTCCGTCTTGACGGCCAGTCCCATCCAGGCGCCGGCGACCATGGGCTCGGTGTAGAGAAAGGCCTGGGCCAGGAACGGCAGGATCAGCAATTCGACGCACGAGAAGACCACCACCAGCGACGAGATCATGATCGGCACGATGGGTCGGGCCTTGATGGCGCCCGCGGTGGCGATCGCCGCCGACACCCCGCAGATCGAGATCCCGGAGGCCAGGGGCGCGGCCCACTCCCGGCTGAGCCCGAACCACTTCCGCGCGACAAAGTAGACGACCGCCCAGTAGATCAGGTAGGCCTCGATGATCGCGCAGAGTCCCCGGAACATGACGGAGGTGGCGAGCCCCAGCCGCTCGGCGGCCGTGATCCCGAGGAAGCCCCCGAGAATCACGATGGCCGTCTTGATGTACCACTCGGGGCGCGTCGCTTCCTTGATGGCCGCGCTCACGCCCGGAAAGAGATTGCCGATGGCGAGCCCCACGATCAGGGCCACCAGAAACCCCGCCTCGGCAGTCAGGTTCAGGGACCACGGAATCCCGAACGCCTTGAGCTTGTCCGAGGTCGCGGCGATGTAGGCCCAGCTGCCGATGATCCAGCACACGTAGCTCGCCCAGAAGACGACGGTGAACCCCCCGATGAACTTTCCGATGTTCGCCCGGAGCAAGACCGCCCCGACTGTCATGACGATCAGCAGGAAGACATACGTCGCGAGGAGCGAGCCGACGCCCGAGAGGCCCGCGTACGCTTTTGAGACCGGCGCCAACGCCTTCGAGACGTCGGTCCACACGGCGGTGGTAACCCCCCAGCCGAGCACATCCGCCCCGACGAACACGCCGAGCGATAGGACGAAGATCAGCAGTCCGATCCACAACGACAACCAGTCTTCGCTGACACCTTTCGCCGCCTGCTCTGTCGCCACCATTAGTCCCTCCCCGATCCGAACGGCGCCGCAGTGTTGGGGAGAACCCTTCCGCCTGACGCAAACAGCTGGGCGCCCCGCCCCTCTCTCACCTCCCCGCTCAGGCCTGCGTGTCGCTTATTCCTGCGTGAGGCCGTGCCTCTTTCGCGGCCCGCCTGCCGTCGCGCGCTGCTTGGGTTCGTGGGCGAAAGGTTCGAGGTGCGACTTGCCGTAGGTCTTGGCGAATTCGCGGAACCGCTCGCCAACCGGAGAGAAGTACTTCTGGCTGCGGTAGACGAGGTTCATGGACCGAATGAGCCGCCAGCCTTCGATGGGAACTCGCCGCAGCACTCCCGTGAGGCACTCGGATTCGACGGCGAAGCTCGACACCATGCCCACGCCGAGGCACGCCTGTACCGCTCGCTTAACGCCCTCCGTTCCCGGCACCTGCATGGCGATGGAGATGGGCACTCCGGCCTCGCGGAGCTTCCGCTCCACCATCTGGCGGGTTCTCGATCCCGTCTCTGGCACGATGAACGGGAGCCCCGCCAGGTCCTTCAGGGCGACCTTCCCCTGCGCCGCGATCGGATGCGACGGCGAGGCGATCAGGACCAACTCGTCGGCGCAGATCGACTCGATCACGAACCGCCGGTCGTCGACGGGCCCGCCGACGAGGCCCATGTCCAACACGTTCTGCTGGAGCTTTTCCAGGATCTGGTCGGTGGTGCCGATGTGGAACAGGATCTCGGTCTCGGGCCACAGAGTCTTGTAGGCCTGGACGATATGGGGGAGCACGTACATTCCCCCGGTGGTCCCGGCCCCAAGGATCAGCCTTCCCTTGCTGCCGCCCCTGAGCTCGCTGATGGCGCGCTCGGCCTCGTCCTTGGCGTGCAGAATGGACACGGCCGCGCGATAGAGCACTTCGCCCGCCTGGGTCAGCCTCAGGCTCGGCCCTCCTCGCTCGAAGAGCGGCAGCCCCAGCTCCTTCTCGAGCGTTTTGAGCTGGAGACTGACGGCGGGCTGGCTGAGCAGTAGCTCATTGGCCGCCCGCGTGATGCTGCGGCGCTGGGCCACCGTATAGAAAATCCGGAGGTGGTGGAGGTTCATCTGCCTGGGATTACTGACCCTCCGGGCTCATGGCTCACGGAAGAATGCCAGCATGTGGGGATGGAGGCAAATAAATAATGGCCGGAGGAGGCATAAGGAAAATGGTATGGCCCCGCCGGCCTGTCCACCACTCCAGTGACCGGTTGGCCGCGTCAGCGGCAGTTCTGCATGCAGCGGGCCGCCTTCGTGTCGGGGCGGTCGTCGGGAATGAAGCCGTCGCGGTTGGGCATCGTCACCTTTGGCATGCTGGTGGCGTCCATCACCGAGTCGGCCGGGATCAGGCCATTGAGATTCAGGATATAGGCCGACACCGCGTAGATCTCGTCATTCGTCATCGTCTGTGGTTTGTCCATGGGCATGGTGCGCCGGATGTAGTCGAACAGGATCGGGGCGTAAGGATACATGCTGCCCGGCGTGACCACGCGTGTATTGGTCGTGAAGGAGCCGATGCCCCCGACCATGGTGCCATACACCGAGCCGCCCTTGGCCTCTGGCCCATGGCATTCGCGGCACTTGCTCTCATATACGCGCTTGCCGTCGGCGACCGACCCACGGCCGGCTGGCAGCCCGCGCCCGTCGGAGGTGCGGATGTCGATGTTCCACGGCGCGATGTCCGCCTCGCTGATGGGTTTCCCGAAGCCCACCGTCGGCGGCGGGCTCTGCGACATCCTCGGCGCCGTCGCGCATGCCGCGGCGATGAGCGCAACCGCGAGCCCCGACGCAACCACGCTACGCGATCGCATTCTTGACCTCCCCGCTCCCGCCGACCGCCCAGGGGAAGACCCCGTTGTGATGCTGGACGAAGCCGACGATCGCGCGGACCTTCTTGATGTCCTCGACAGTCGGCTGCACGTAGCCGGTGCTGTCCACGGCGCGGCTCGCGATGACGGCCGGGCTGCCGTTCCAGTTCCAGCGGAAGCGGAAGCGCGTGAGCATCTTGTCGAGCGCCGGGCTCTCGACCGTCGCCTCCTGCCAGTTTTTCCCGCCGTCCAGCGTGACGTCGACCGCGGTGATCCGGCCCCGGCCGGACCAGGCGAACCCCTGGATCTCGTACACTCCCGGGCCGGCCAGCTTCATGCCGCCCGAGGGACGCGTGATGACCGACTTGCACTCCATCTCGAAGCTGAAGATGCGCCATTTGCCGCCCGGCATGGGATCGGTGTAGCGCGCGGTCTCGCTGCGGAAGTACCACGGCTGGTCGGAGACCTTGATCCGGCGCAGCCACTTGACCGAGACATTGCCTTCCCAGCCCGGGATCAGCACGCGCAGCGGGTACCCCTGCTCCGGCCGCAGCATTTCGCCGTTCTGGCCATAGACGATCATGGCGTCGTCGAGCACCTTGTCCAGTGGGATCGAACGCGTGTGCGTGGAGCCATCCGCGCCCTCGAAGAGCACCCACTTCGCTCCGGGCTCGAGGCCCGCTTCGTTGAGCAGCCAGGAGGCCGGGATACCGGTCCATTGAGCTCCGGACAGCAGTCCATGAGTCTGCTGTACCGTGGTGGACGCGTTTTTAAGCCAATCGGCGAGCGTGTTCCCGGAGCATTCGAGGAAGTGAAATCTGGACACTGAGGGATATCGCAACAGGTCGTCCATCGTGAAGACGAGCGAGCGCTTCACCATGCCGTGGATGACCAGCCGGTGAGCTTTCGGATCGATGTCGGCGACGCCGGCGTGGTGCCGCTCGAAGAAGAGCCCATTCGGCGTGACAATGCCGAGCTGATCCTGAAGCGGGGTCATGCTCCAGTCGGCGAGGTTCTGGCGGTTGACGAACACGTCGGTACGCCGGCGGAGGACCTTGGCCTCGAACTTCGAGGGCATCCCGTATTCGCTGGCCGGAATGGGCCGACCTGGCTTCTGCTCGCTCTCGGGAATCGCGAGCGGAGCCCCCTCGACGACTCGAGGGCCCGCCGACGAGGCGATGAGGGCGCCACCGACCATGGCCGCCCCCTCGCGAAGGAATCTGCGGCGACTGTGGACGTCGGCCTCGCCTCCGGTCTCGTTACGCGGGGTGGGCGGTCTGCGCTCCGGTCCGGTCGTTTCCATGGCTGGCCCTCCTGAGGAGTGGTCCCCTGAGCATCGTTGCTCCGCCGCCCTCGTACACCGGCAGTGGGAGCCAAGTCAAGCGAAATGTCCCAATATGTCATGCCTGGGCTGATTCCATCAGCGGCGCGGGCGGACAGAGGCAGGGCACCACGATGATTCCCTCCCCGGCGGCGCACGTTTCGCACAGCGCCGCTTTATGCGCTCGCGACGCGGGAGTGCTTCGGTGAGAAGGTCATGGGAACCGCCTATGGCGGCGTCTTCCTCGTCTCCTGCCTGGGGATGGGAGTGGGCGCCTTCGGGGCGGATGGCTCTACGATCGCCTGGGCAGCTATGCCTGGACGTACGGAAGCGCCTCCGCCGTCGGCGGCCTTGCCGCGCTCCTGGCGCTGACCTTGCGTCCCCGCGCGGCAGCGGTCGGGTGAGCCTCGGCGCCCCGTTACACTCCGCGCGGTAGTGCGAGGCGCTCAGGGACGGAACACGTCGATCCAGATGCGCAGCATGACCACCACGATGATCGTCACGAGCACCGTCCGCAGCGCCGCGACGGGGATCCGCCGGCTCACTCGCCCGCCGAGAGGCGCGCCCGAAAGCGAGCCCAGGACCAGCGCTACCGATTCCCAGAGGGGCACCTGGCCCGTCGCCGCCTTGCCGACGAATCCCGTCGCCGCCGACATGCCGACCATGGCCAGTGAGGTGCCGATGCTCAGCCGAACGGGGATGCGCATGAGCCCGATCAGCACCGGGACGAGCAGGAACGCCCCGCCCGCACCGACGAGGCCGGACATGAGACCGATGGCGCCTGGGTAAATGATCGCGGCGGCCCGGCTGAATGGCACCGCGCTCTCACCGGGCTCGTCGGCCGGTCCCGCCGGAGTCACGAGCATCAGTGGCAGTGCGAGGGTCGCCATCAGCGCGAACACGATGAGCAGGGCGCGACCGCTCACGTATCGTGAGGCCACGGCGCCCGCCAGCGAGCCCGCGGCCATGGCTGGCCCGCCCGTCCAGGCCAGGGCGCGATGCACCAGGGCGTGCCGGCCGTGGCTCCAGGTTCCGACCACCGCGGCGGCGAGCACCTGCGTCATGGTGAGGCCCGTGACGATCTTGATATCGAAGGCTCCGACGGACAACAGCGGCGGGACGTAGAGCAGCAGCGGGATCATCACGACGGCGCCCCCCACTCCCACGAGGCCGGAGGTGAAGGCGCCGATGAACCCGAGGCCGAACAGCGTCAGTGCCATCGGGAGCGTCAAACCGACGCCCCCGTCAATCCTCCTTCATGGTAGTCGGTCACGACCACCATGATATCCCGGATATCCCGTCGGACGCCGTCGCCTAGCGAAGACTCGAATAGTACGCTGCCAGGTCGGTGAAGGTCTCGTCCGGGATGGTCTTCATCAGCGCCTTGAGCGCCGCGAGAGCCGGATCACCCGGGCTCCGATTGTCCGCCTTGAACCGGAGCATTTGCTCGCGGAGGTACCCCGGCGGCTGCCCTGTCAGATTCGGGACGAGCTTGGCCGGATCTCCGCGGCCGTCGGTGCCGTGGCAGATCACGCACTGGGCTGAGGCGGTTCGCCCGCGCTCCACCGCGGCGGCCGAGATCTTGATGGGCGTGGGTTGACGGTTCTGGCTCGCGAAGTACCCCGCGACTTCGTCCACGCCCAGCAGCAGCACCATTTTGGCATAGGGCTCCATCTCCGGTGAGGACCGCTTTCCCGCCGCGTAGTCCTGGATCTGCTTCTTGAAGTAGGCGGGATACGCGCCGGACAAGCTCGGCATGGAATCCGAGAGGCTGTTGCCGCCAGCGCCATGGCAGGCGGTGCACGTGAAGACCTTGGCGAATCCCGGCATGTCCACGGGGCCGCCCGCGACCGCGCCCTTGGCCCCGACGGTCGACAGCGCGGCGAGCAGGAAGAGAACGAAGGCAGCGCACGTGAAGAGTCTTGATCGCATGGTCATCATCACTTGCCCCCTTACGCGAGCATGTCGTTCCAGATGCTCTGAGCCCAGCCGACGGCGTGCTGGCCCCACGCCTCGCTCTGCGACGGCGTGAGCTTCTGCTCGATTTGGACGACCTTGCCGTTCTCGATTTTGTAGGCATTGACCACCGCGATCGCTTCGCGGTCATTTACCCAGCTATAGCAGGTGTTGCCGGGCGCCATGGCCGGCGCCTCCTTGCCGTTGAGCTGGTGGACGATGCCGATGGCGGTGATCTTGCCCATGTTGTTGGCCACGTTGCCCGACTTGGGGACAGGCAGCCCGATGGTCGAGTCACCGATCACATGGACGTCCTTTTGCTTGACTGACTCGTAGGTGAGGTGATTGACCTCGCACCAGCGCTTGTCGGCGCCGACCAGGTCCGCCTGGACGGCGATGGTGCCGGCCCGCTGGGGCGGAATCAGGTTGATCACGTCGTAGCGCACGCGGTCGAACTCGGTGCGGACTTCCTTCACGCTGGGATCCACGCCGACGACCTTGCTCGACGCCCGGTACTCGATATTGGGGTATCCCTGCCAGGCTGCCCGGAACAGCGCGGTCTTGGACACGATGTTCTGATTCGCGTCGAGCACAATCAGTTTGGATTTGGGCTTGTTGTTCTTGAGATACCAGGCGACCTGGCAGACTCGCTCGTAGGGGCCCGGCGGGCAGCGGTAGGCCACTGGCGGCACGGTGAGCACGAAGACGCCGCCGTCGGACATCGAGTGCAGCTGCTGGGCAAGCGCCACGGTCTGAGGACCGGCCTTCCAGGCGTGCAGTACCTTGTCCTGGTTCTGGGCCAGGCCCTCGACCTGCTCCCACTGGAACTCCACGCCCGGCGAGACGACGAGCCGGTCGTATTCCAGATAGCCCTCGCCCACGCGCACGCGCTTGCGATCGGGCTCGATCGCAGTCGCCATCTCGTGGATGATCTTCACGTCGTTGCGGCGTAAGCCGGCATACGTGAAGGTCAGGCTCTCGATCTTCCGGACGCCGCTCAGCACGAGATTGCTGAACGGGCACGAGACGAACTCCCGATTGGGCTCGATCAGGACAACCTCGATCTTGGGATCGAGCAACCGGACGTATTTGGCCGTCGTGGCCCCACCCCAGCCGCCGCCGATGACGACGACCCGCTGCCCGGACTTGGGAGCGAAGGCGCCCTTGACGCTGGTCGCGCATCCGGCCACGCCGGCGCCACCCAGCAATCCGAGACCCGCGCCGATCGCCGACGTCTTGAGAAATTCCCTGCGAGAGGCGTTCATGGTCATGCCCTCCTCGGCAATTCCACCTTTCTTGACCGGGATGGCGAGGAACCTACAAGGCTACGCTCCGCCTGTCAAGGGATTAGTTGGGCGGTTAGCGTGCGACGGCCCGCTTGACCTGAGCCAGGATTTTGTCGGGATCGCCGTCGAGATGAATGGGCGGCTCGAGGGCCGGCGGCGGGTTCTTGATGCCGCAGCCGGTGAGGACCAGCAAGGCGCGCGCGCCCGCATCGAGCTGGCCCGCGCTCTTGAGCTGGATCAGCGCGGCCAGCGCCGCCGCGGCCTCGGGCGCGGTCCAGATGCCCTCGGTGCGCGCCAGCAGCCGCTGCGCTTCGACGATCTCGCGCTCGCTGACGGCGCGAGCGGATCCGTCCGTGTCGCGGAGGATCTTGAGCATCTGCCGCCCCGCGAAGGGCCCGGGCACCCGCAGTCCCGGGGCGTTGGTAACCGGGTTCTCCCAGAGCGCCGTGTTCTCGGCCTTCTCGTTCCAGGCCTTCACGACCGGCGCGCATCCCTCGGCCTGGACGGCGATGAAGCGAGGCTGGGCGGGCTTGATCCAGCCCATGGCGGCGAGCTCTTCATACGCCTTCCAGATGCCGACGAGGCCG
>Ga0207646_10003626_pt1 | contig 17278 bp, 14 predicted proteins | sample KBSK5502metaG_FD_184343 | JGI IMG/M metagenome (GOLD analysis project Ga0207646, IMG submission 184343) | Corn, switchgrass and miscanthus rhizosphere microbial communities from Kellogg Biological Station, Michigan, USA - KBS K5-50-2 metaG... | ecosystem: Host-associated > Plants > Roots >... | reverse complement strand
GCTTTCGCAGCAAAGGTCGAGTCCTGGACTCGGTCGAGGGCAAGACCAACACCTCGGGGCTGCGCTTCCACCTGCAAGCGGGAGCTGACGGCAACCAGGGCTGGCTCAGTTGGAACGGCGAGCGGATCCCGGCCCTGATCGACTGGCAGGACGAGGTGGTCCACCACGGACTGCAGCAGCGCGTCAAGTACGTGCGCCTGCTGCGCCAGCGCGCCTCCTCTCCCCAGGTACGAGGCGCCGACTGCCGCGGCTTTGTGTATTCGGTACAGCTCATTCTCGAAGGTCATCCCTTGCAGAAACCCAAAAACATGCCCGGCAAGGGCGTGGTAGGACTCGATCTCGGGCCCTCGACGGTGGCCATTGTCCCCGAGGTCGGCCCGGCACGCTTGCTGCTCTTGGCCGAGGAACTGGCTCCCGATGCGCGCAAGCGCCGCCGACTGCAACGCCATCTGGAGCGGCAACGGCGGGCCAACAACCCGCAGCACTACGATGCACAAGGCCGCATCAAAAAACGACGTAAAGGCCAGGGGCGGCGCGTGTGGCGGGAGAGTCACAGCTATCAGAAGACCCGCCGGCGTCTGGCGACGACCGAGCGGCGACTGGCCGCGCACCGGCGCAGCCTGCATGGCCACCTGGCCAACCAGATCATCCGCCTGGGCGATGATCTGAGGATCGAACAGGTCAGCTACAAGAGCTGGCAACGCTGCTTTGGCAGAAGTGTGGGGATGCGTGCCCCTGGGCGCTTTGTAGACGCCGTCAAGTGCGTGGTTGCAAGAACTCGCACCGCCCAGCTGCATGAGATTCCCACCTTTCAAACCAAGCTCTCGCAGTATTGCCATCGCTGTGAGAACTACACGCGTAAGCCGCTTTCGCAACGGTTCCACTGTTGTCCCCACTGTGGGCTCGGCAGCGAGGAGCTGATCCAGCGGGATCTCTATTCCGCCTAGCTGGCGAGCATGCTCGATCCCATCAGACTCACCTTCCCTTCCGGGGGCCAGTTGGGCATTCACTGGCAAAGCAAAGATATGATATCTGAGAAACCACAGAGGAATGGGTTCAAGTATTACAACGAAGGCCGGCTGCTTGATGTAGCCGACCTTCGTTTCTCAATGAGTTGACTTGTGCACTAGCTGTTAACTTGAACCTGGCTGATATGCGTGTACCAGTTCGCTAGAGCAGTGCGGGTCATATTGCAGCTAAACAGTGGTGAACTGCCGATAGGTACAGGTCTGCCCGATGTACTCCGAGGCGATCCAGACGGTGTTCCCTACTGGCACAGCGCCACCATAGTCGCCCCAACGAGGACGTGGGACACCATTACCGGTGGGACTGAAAACCTTAGTCTCAGTAAAACCATCTTGTGGACCGAGTCCAGCCGCAGCAATATGGATAGGTCCAGTGCCATTCTGCGCATCAATAGAGGTGTAGGCTGCACTTGGGAAGTTGTTTGGACCAACGAGCGTGAAGGCCATCACGCCCTTGCCGCTTGTTGTCACGCCGATGGCCGGGTAGGTCAGATTTGCATTGTTCCCTCCAAGGTAACCCTGGTTGATTACTTTGGATGCCACTGGATTCACAACGAACCACTCGATGCCAGCTTCGTTGACATTATTCACTGTCACGCTCGTATCAAGAGCGCCCCAGAGTCTTCCGTTTGCGTAGGTTACCTGCTGCATGCGTGTGTCATTGACATCCAGCGGACCCTCGGCTTCGGTGAACGGATTTGGCCCCCCTAGTATAAGGGTTGCGCAAGATGGCGTATTCAAGCACGTTATTAAGGGAGTATTACCTTTCTTCTGAAGTGCCAGTGCAGGGATGCTATACGGGTTGACCGAAAGCATGACGTTACTCAACAAAAGGGCAGGACTCGCCGTATTGAGTGATGACGTGTTTGCGAGTGTCCAGACGATCAAGTGTCTCGAGGCGCCATTTCCATTGGCCTCCGGGGCAGCATCCGAGCTCATGAAGTACTCGCTCCCGAGGAGATTCGTGGCGTATTGTGTATCAGGGCTAGTCGCTGGCCAGACGGTGAAACCAGGGTTGCCAGGTAGACCAGCGCCAGGGCTGTTGACAAGGCCGATCGTATCTATCTGAACGACGGTGACCGACGCAGCATTCGCGGCAAGGGCTTGCTTAGGAAGAGCGTAGATCTGCGCCGCATGGAATCCTAATCCGGGTGCAAAAAACCCATACTCATTGGTGGTGATGTAGAAGCCGTTGGCATCGGCACCAATGTGGGGATAGTCGCCCAGGCATGGTCCTAAGCCAGTTGGGGGAGGTCCCTGGCGCTTGTGGCTCGGCGTCCCGCCCGTGCCGTCATCTATGGTATTGATGTGATAAAGGGTAAACGCGCCAAGTGGGCTGGATGTCTGACTCACCGCGAGGTCGAGCTGGTTCGCACCGGTGAAAGCGCCGGTCTTCGGGGCCAGTCCAAGGGTCAGCACATTGTGGAACCAGCGCTGCGTCGGCTTATCGAAGTAGCAACTCGGGTCGGTGAGCTCGGGGCCGAAGACACCAGTGGTGCGGTTGATGGAAGGCGGATAGCCGTAGAACGAGTTGAGGGCGGTTACACCTTTCAACGTATTCCCATTGGCGTCATACACCGCTAATGCGCCGTTTACCGTTTCAAAGATAAATCCATTGCCAACACATAACCCCTGGTCGGGGGGCTCGAGCGAAAATTGGTTTCCATTGTTGGCGAGTCGCTGCTGGCGGTGGGTAATGCCATCGAAGCTCTTTAAGAGTTCTGTACCAGAAGTGGTTGCTGTGGTACCCTGGGCTGAGGGACTCGCAGTCACAGTTTATCAATCTGGTGCCTGATATGGTTATGATTTTGAGCGAGGCGAATATGTTCAGTGGCTGGAATCGAGAGAGCAGCAAAACCGTTGGCTGAACGTGGCAATGAAGCTGATCTCGATAAATAAGCCCACGACCGCTTCAAGCGCGGCGAGCATTACCAATGGATCGTGGAGAGAAGTCGCCCACGGGATGTGCAACAAGGTTGAGAGGCTGTCCAGAGGCAGGCGACCGCTTCTAGCGAAGCGGTCGCCTGCCTGCTGATCGAGGAGGCAGGTCGCCTTCCACCTGGAGAGGATTATCCCGGAATGCTAGCCGGGCAAGGATTGTTCGCGAAGATCTGGCGGAAGTTGTTGAAGCGTGTGTTCGTCGATCCTCCACCGCCAAATGTCAGGTAGACCAGTGGCAAGAGGGAGCCATATTGGTTGTTTTTCCCGAAGTCCGTGGTCGAGCCCGGAATGGTACTGCCCAGCTGCCAGGCACAGGTGGTGCTACCCAGCGAGGCAGAGGTAATACTGTAGTAGGGATAGAAGGCGGCAGGCGCATGAGTGTCGTCAGTGGTTGGGATCAGCGTGCAGCCGCTGCCATCGGTGAGGCGGTGGCAAACAGTGGGATCCTCGATGCGCGGGAGGTCCGCCTCAAAAGCCGATCGACTGTAGTTCTGAGTGTAGGTGAGTCCGGTCAGCGGACTGGAGAACTGGATCGGTGTTGGATGCAGCGGGTTGCCATCGGGCCAGAGGTTCTGATAGGGCACCCCGTCAAAACCGCTGTTGGTGAAGGTGCATCCGGTCACCCTGACAAGCGTCGACGAACCCCTGTCGAAGCAGCCTAAGTCATCGCCATCGGTATGCTCCAGGTCGCCTGGGGGATACAGGGAGGGGGGGAGCCCTTCCTGCCCTAAGCAGTTTCCTCCAAAGCCCGTCACAGCCGTGCAGTAATCGAAGTGGCCGATCTCGTCGGAGAAGGCGATGTTATACGAATGTGCCGCCCAGATCACGCGAGTTGCCTCTGACGAGGTAGCGTACATGGGATGGAAGTCGTAGGGAAGAACGTTGCAGCTCGTCCCAGTTGGATCATACTGTATCTGGCCGAACCCGTTCGCCGCGCTGGCGGTCATCGACCCACTCTGGCTGGTCGTCAGGTCGTTGAGGACGATCTGTAAACCGTTAGCGGTGTCGTGCATGGTGACTGCTATATTGTCCCCAGAGTTCATCAAGAGGTCCTTCGTCGGATCAGCCGTGAAGGTGGCCAGGGTTGAATGGAATGGATCGGCTGGAGCCTGTGGAACGCCGCTCTTCGTGATGAGGGCGAAGTTGATGTACTCCAGACCGCCGAGGAGCTGATTTGCGCAGGTCGCATTCAACGTTGTCCCCTTGACGGGATCCTCAGCCAGGCTGTCGATGGTGACTGCAGCGCACCACTGACTGGCGGTGCAGCTCGTGCCGGTGACAAACTCAGGTGCTACCCAACCGGGAGGATAAAATTGCATCTCCATGAAGGCGGTGCCCGGGTGATTGGGGCTGACGGCCGGGTCGACGATGTTGCTATCGCTATCGGGTGTGCAGGTGCTGACCTGCTCGGGATAGGATTGCGTATCGCACATGGCCATACCAAACCAGAAGGCTGGATGGAGCTGGAAGTTGAAGGATTGTCCCGCTTTCGGCACTCCGTTCGATTTTGGCGTGGGATCGCTCGGGAGCTTGAGATGCCACTGATTGTTGTTGCCCGAACCAGCTACGTTGGAGTAGAAGAGGTTCGACGGCTCGTCATGCCCGACGTACTTATAGCCGGGGAAGGCACTCGCAGGGTCCGCTACCTCTGCGCAGAATGAACTCTCTGCACAGTCGACGAGTCGGCCGCCGCTCACCTCAGCCTTTGCGGCATGGGCATGGGGGGTGGCGCCACGTAACTCAAGGGAAACCAGAACCCCGGCAATGATCGTCAGCAGGGCGATCACAGAGACGAGGACTCTCATCTTTGAGCGAGAAGAGATGCGCATAAGCTTGCCTCACTTTCATGTGGGCTCTCATCCTCCAGAGAAACACGATGGCAGCCTGACTGGATCAGCGGGGTTTTCACAGGTCACAGGCACCAGTGCCCTTTTCCCCCATGCTCCTGAGAAGATGGAGAGCCTTAAAATACATTGATAACCGTAGCGAAGATACAATGAACTATGGCAATTATGGAAGCAAAACACGAGCAGAAGAAGGGAGAGAAAGTTGTGATATGGTTGAGATCAGGTTACAGTTTGCTGATCGTGTGCCTGATATGGTTGTGATTTAAACGAGGTGCGTATCCTGATAGTTTAGGAGGGCCTTCAGGGTGAGGAGAGACGATAGTTCTTCCTGCGTGATCGCTGGATAGACCAGGTACTTGCCCTTGGCGGCAATATACCCTTGATCGGTGAATTTGCCGGCTACAATCTGCCCACTGCTATTCACGACCGGACTGATCTCAAACCACGCTGCCCCGTCACGCGTTACCGGGTCGCCACCCACCGCGACTGCCGAATCCAACACCCCAAAGAGGTGCCCATTGATGTACTGCACCTGTTGCATGCGGCTATCGTTGCTAAAGGTGGCCAGGGACAGCCCATTGGTGGTGAGCGCAGGCACCGGGAACCCATAGATCTCACTGGTGATCGTCGTCGCGCTCAGCGTCGGCACGCCCCCCGTACTGACCACCTGTGGATGAGCGAGCGCCCACAACCCCAACGTGTTCGAGATTGTGTTATCAACGAGTTGCGCCTCGTCGGCATAGGGGAAGGCATTCAGCAGGAACTCTACGTTTGAGGTACTGTTGGTAATCGCGGGTTGCAGGGAAGTGACCCCGATGCCCGCCAGGGCCAGGTTGTTAAAGACCGCTGTATGTACGACGGATGCCCCCGCAACGAGCCGGGACTTCGAGATCGCGATCAGCGAATCGCCCGTCTCAAAGGTGAGCGTCGTATCGAATTGATCGACCGTGATATACACGTTTTGTTGATCGATGCCGAGCTTGGGCTGGTCACCCAGGCAGGGACACTTGCCAGCCGTGTTGGTGGCGAAGGTCACGTCCACCCGGAAGATGAACATGCTCAAATCCGCCGCGCGCAGTACAAGAATATCGACATGATTGGAGATGACGGCTGTGGGATCGATGGCGAGCACGGTAAAGAAAAACGCTTGTGTTGATGGGTCAAAGTAGCAGCGCGGATCGCTTATGAACTCGACGGCAGGCTCATTAAAGAAGACATTCAGATTGGCTATGCTGCTCAGCGGTTTGCCGTTGGGCGTGTAGAAAGTCACCACGTCATTGATGATCTCACTTACCGCTGCGGTGCCCTTCAGGTTGCCAACGCACAGGCCCTGGTCCGGCGGTTCGAGCAAGAAGCCATTGGCTTTAAAGTTGTCCACGCTGTTGAGACCGGCGAAATTCTGCAGCACCTGGCCGACGCCGGTCCCTGTGGCGATGCCCGCATCGGCGGCACGAGCGACCTGCGATCTGACGGCAGCAGTGGAGCTGCTACTTGAGTGACGGGGGATCAGGGGCAGGCGCGGACCAACCCCAGTGGGGAGTCGCCCGGTGCCGGTCACCGGGAACTGCATTGTGTGTGCCAGGGCGATCGTGCTCGGGGTTCCTTGAAACTGGGTGGCCGGAGCACTGGCATGGGTAGTCGGCCCACGCATAACCACGGACACCATGAACGCACTGACAATGGCCAGGATAGTGATGAGCGAGAGGAGGATGCGAACGTTGGCACGTAGGGAGAAACGCATTACGAAGAATTTGTTGCTGTTTCGACGAGAAACGCGCTGAGAAGAGTTTTCATGCCGATGCGCGTTCTCTTTGCTCTTTGGTTTACCCCTGCGTGGACAGTTGCACCTGTGCTTCATGCAGTGTCGCGTCTGGTGTGCGGAGCAGTATGTGTATCTCCCAATGACCACTCATCGACAGTTCACCTTGCGCGCTGTAATGGCCGTTCCCACTGGAGGGCAGGTTGAGAAAATCGGTTCCCATCGCCATATCGAGCATCGTGGTGGAGAGTTGCACATGGAGATTTGTCGCAGGTTTGTCACTGCTGGAAGTATCCACGTTCACCGTAAACGTGTTGAAGCCGAAACGATCCGGGGACACGCTGAACTGGAGCAGATACATCCCATCGGATGTTTTGAGCGTGGTATGAAATGCTGAGTTTGCTCCTGCCGGCTGGGTTTGCGAACTGCTTCCAGCGGAGCACGCGGCAAGCAGCACTCCCACGAGCCCCAGGAAAAGCAGCATTCCGCCGATCCTCGACATGTGACGGATACAGGTCATCTTCGACTCCCTCTTCTCTTTGCAGGAACGATAGTCATCTTTATTATAGCAAATGCCTGACTCTCCACCCCCTCTCGAATACAAGGACGATAGACTGGGGGGGCGAGGCATTGCTGTGCTCCTGGTCTCATCAGCTGTATACCTTAGGGTGAAAAATAGGGATTCCCCCCAATAGACAACAGGGGCGATCCGCCGTATATTCAGACGAGATTGGTTCACACCCATCCTGACCCGGTTCAGGTTGAGGAAGCTCCCAGAGCTTTTGAGGACAACAAGATGCACGCGATCTCCTTGCATGCATCCGTTTCCTCTATTGAATTGAAAGGTTGAGACATCTTCATGTTACTCTCACGGAAAGCGCTCCAGCGCATACTTGGAGCATTGTGGCTGATCGATGGGCTCTTACAGTTCCAGCCGCAGATGTTTACCATGAACATGGTGAATGGCATCATGAAACCGATGCTGAATGGTCAGCCCGGGCTTTTCGAGCCCAGCCTCCAATTTATCGTCAACCAGACGACGCTCCACCTCACGGCGGTCAACCTGCTCATTGGCATCGTGCAGGTCTGTCTTGGTCTCGGCTTCCTCTTTTTCCCGGATCGCTGGGTGAAATGGCTCGTGTTCGTCTCCATCGTGTGGGCATTTATCGTCTGGTATGGAGGTGAGGGCATGAGCATGCTGCTCACCGGACAGGCGAGCATCCTCACAGGCGCGCCGGGGGCGGTGCTGCTCTATCCACTGTTGGGTTTTGCCGTCTACCCGCGCCAGAAGTCCGCTGCGGACTCTCAAGGCGCGACAAGGAAAGCGGGTGACGACGGTTTGCTCTCACGGAAGTACCTGCGCTGGGTCCTCGCGGGCTTCTGGTGCTTTGCGGCGCTGCTCCAGCTGCAACCCAACTGGTGGCAGCCGGGTCAGATCTCCCAGGCCATTGGGGCGATGGTCGGCCAGGGTGGGCTGAATACCGTGCTGGTGGACCCCGTGCTACAGCAGGTCTCCAATATCACAGCCAACATCGAGGTTCCGCTCAATATCGCGCTGATCGCCGTGTTCCTGGCGCTGGGCATTGGTCTGGCCGTGGTCAAGGAGGAGCAGCTGCGCCCGTTCTTGATCGCGTCGATTGTCGCCAGCGTAGTGTTCTGGTACCTCTCTGAAGCATTCGGCATGATCCTGACCGGTATGGCGACCGATTTCAATTCAGGTTTGCTGGTCGTCATCATGGCGCTGGCCTGCTGGCCGAAGGTGCAAGCTCTACGGGCAGCACGCGCGCGGGTGGCCCGCGAAGCGCGAGAGACGCAAGAGTCAGGGACGGCGCAACGAGCATAGTGTGATGGCTTTCTTTCACTCCACCAGGCGCTGCTGGTGCAGGTGGCAATCGACTCCTGCTTTCGCCTGCCTTTTGGCTCAGGCTCTTTAAGACGACGGAAGCGAAGATGCTTTCTGCCTGCACCAGTCTGGTGTGCTTGCCTGTTTGCAATGATAGGTAAGGCCTCTCAGTCTTTCCCCCGTTCCAAATGAAGTAAGACACCGACACGGTGCCTTGCGACCATTTTTCGTTGCCCCTTCCCCAACATACGGACCATAGGAATCCTCGCACAGCATCTGTTCTATAGAAAATATATTGTGCTGCTTATAAATAGTAGATGAGCTAATATAAATACTTGACAAGGCGACAGGCACGCCGTATACTTTGTAGGGCGAATACAAGAAGACTCCGTTCTTGATGCGTCATTGTCAAAAAGGCTCACCCCCTGGGCAGACATTGGCGGATTAGAGAGCATTTCCTCGTGGTCTCGCAAACAATTGGAAGGATACCGAACAGCCCCTATTTCTTATGAGAGCAGCAGAAAGGAACGACGCAGATGGCCACAACCGCAGCTACGACGTATCAGTTGGAAGGACGTTTGTTAGACGTCTGTTCGTGCAATGTCCTGTGTCCCTGTTATGTGGGAGCGGATCCAGACGGTGGGACGTGTGACTCCGTGGTCGCCTGGCATATCGACACCGGTACCATTCAAGGGGTCGATGTCTCAGGACTCACCATTGCCATGAGTACTCATATTCCGGGCAATATCTTAAAGGGGAACTGGCGCGTGCTGGTCTATGTCGATGACAAAGCGACGCCAGCGCAGCAAGACGCGCTCGTGTCGGCGTTTACTGGAAAGCTGGGCGGTCCGATTGCCGACCTTGCCGAGTTGATCGGGGATGTTGCTGGGGTCGAGCGTGCCCCCATCACGTTTACGGCCGACAAGGGCAGAGGTACGCTGACCATCGGTGAGACGGTCCAGGCAGAGTTAGTCCCTTTCACTGGACTGAATGGAGAGACAACCACACTTCACGAGAGTATCTTTTCGACCATTCCAGACGCCCCAGAGTATGTGGGCAAAGCCCAACGCTACCGCTTGAAGATTCCGGCGCTGGGTCAGGATCTGAACTTGCAGAACCACAACGCCGTCCAGGACGAATTCCGCTTCGTCGCGTAGGGAAAGGGGGACCCGATGCCTGTGCTGCATACGAGCGCGATAAATCGGCTCTCTACAACCAATCAAGAGCAGGCGAGAGAGCAAACCCGACGCGGGCGTCGGGCCCTCGTGCTATGGCCCTGGCTGCTGGTCACCGTTGCCTGGGCAGTGCTCATCCTGGCGACGCTGGCACACCAGACCTTCTTGCTCGACCACCACTACTTGCTGCAAGCCAGCGGCCTCTCCTGGCTGGCGGCACTGGAAGTCTTCCTGCTCTGCTGGCAGGTGATGACGGTGGCGATGATGCTGCCATCGAGTATGCCCATGGTCAACCTGGTGGTGTATGCCGGTCGCAGACAAGCACGGCCCGTCGCGGTCCCCCTGGCGTTCCTGGCCGGCTATGCCGTGATCTGGACGGGCTTTGCTGCAGGGGCCTTTCTCGGAGACACGCTGGTGCACCGCCTGGTGGCTCTGTGGCCGTGGCTGGCAATTCATTCCTGGCTCATCGGTGCGATTACATTCTTTCTCGCCGGCCTGTTCCAGTTCAGCCCCCTCAAGGAGCGTTGCCTGAACAGGTGCCGTACGCCGCTGGGTTTCTTCATGCACTATTACCGGAAAGGCGTGGGTGCCGCCTGGCACCTGGGTTTACGCCATGGAGGGTTCTGCCTGGGCTGCTGTTGGGCCTTGATGCTCGTCATGTTCGGGGTCGGCATAGGCAATCTGGCAGGCATGGCTGCGCTGACGGGCGCCATGGTGATCGAAAAGGCGGTGCCAGGCGGCAAGCGTCTCAGTCCGTTGATCGGGGTCATGCTCCTGTTACTAGGGGTACTGTGGCTGGCACATCCCGTCTGGCTTCAAAGAGCGGGCATATAAGATCACTGCGGGCTTTTTCTTCTTACACGCCATGCGACGACGACTCATTGGAGCCCGTGACCTCATCATTGAGAGCGCACCCATTTTGGCTTGGAGACCCCGCGATCCCGTCGGGCATGCTCCTGCTCAGCATCCACGCCTCTTATTATTGGACTCTCGGGTGCATACCTTCCCCTGTCGCGGTTCAGGACTCCCTATCTTCTTTCTGCTTTCGCCTGCAAATGTCCATGATGCTCCTTTTGCACAACCATTGCTGGCATAGGCCGTGCATCTCTATCATTTATCTGGTATCATACGAGAGTGAAGAGTCAGGAGAAGAAAAAGCGAGGACACCTATGACAAGATCTGCGCCAATAGGAGGGGTACTCTTTTGGCTTACTGAGTGGAACTGGCAACCCTCTATTATTGGAGGAACCATTCTCATCATTGTCCTGTATACCTATGCAGTCGGGCCTTTGCGTGAAAAGTTCCACCTGGCAGACGAGATCCCTCTGGGCCAGGCCCTTGCTTTCCTCCTTGGTGTCAATCTCATGTTCCTCTCACTCTTTTCAGCCCTGGATGAACTCGGAGACCGCTATCTCTTCAGCGCGCACATGCTGCAGCACCTCATCCTCTCGATGGTAGGCCCTCCGCTCCTGCTGCTAGGAACCCCAGGCTGGCTCATCCAGCCGCTCCTGCGCCATCGTGTCGTCCTGAGTATCGGCAAGGTGCTCACCCACCCAGCTGTCGCTTTTACCCTGTTCAACGCCGATGTCTGGCTCTGGCATGCTCCACCGCTCTATGACGCGACCCTGTTCAACCAGAACCTGCACATCCTGGAACATCTCAGCTTCGTTTTCTTTGGCCTGCTCTACTGGTGGCCGATGTTCAGCCCTGTCAAGGAGGGCCTGCCACGCCTCTCCATGGGAGGACAGATCCTCTACCTGTTCTTCGGCTCCATGCCGATGGTCTTGTTAGGAGCAGGGCTGACCTTTGCGCCGCCGCTGTACGCTCCCTATATCTTTGCGCCACGCGTCTGGGGGCTCTCTCCCGCCACCGATCAGCAGCTCGGGGGACTGCTGATGTGGGTTCCCGTCAGCCTGTACATGATCGTGATTATGAGCGTCCTGTTCATTCGCTGGATGCAGCAGCAAGAGCGTCAGCAACGTGAAGAGGAGAGCAGGTGGGAAGCGATGCATCGTGACACTCCACCTGCATGGCAAAAATGATGAGGTGGTGCTCCCTTCTGGACAAGACTAAACATGGAGAATCGCCCGCAGACTCTTAACCGGAAGGACGACTCCTGCCTGTGGGACGTATCCGTTCCCTAATCCACCGCCAGCGTAGGGATTCCTCCTATAACGCATTCATACACCCTTACAACGAGGAGTTTGAGGAAGCGAGGTCTGTCCTGTGATATACTGTAAAATATCTGGATGGAGGTCCGCTGGACTTCCTTGCCCGCAAAGGGTAGTCCGCCAGGTTAGCTACTCCAGGAGATATTTTATGGACAACATGGCTTCGAGTCAGAACGCAGCAGCGGAGAAACCCGCTACCGAGCACAGGCAAGCTTATGGCACTGCAAAAACCGAGAACTTGAGTGACTCGGGTCTATGGCGCATCCTGTTGCCGGGCTTCGTGGCAGCCAGCTGCCTGGTGCTGCTTGCAGTCCCCCTGATTATCTTGATTGAGCTTTTTGTCGAGTCGCTGGACCCTACCGCCGCCGCTAACCAGGCCCACATATCGCTCACCTGGTTATGGATCGTCACGATGCTTGTTGAGCTAGTTATTATCGCTGTGATCATCCGAGGGCTTGTCGGGACATTCATGACACAGGCAGGTAATTACCGGAACCGCTAGTTTTTTGCCGATCACCCATCATTGCCTCTTTTGATCGGCAAAACTCACCCGGTGCTCGATTTAGCGGGTCTTTACCTGAAGGCCTTCCAGCGAAAGCAACCACGCTTTCGTAGGCAAACCTCCACCATAACCTGTGAGATTGCCATTGCTGCCTATTACACGGTGGCAGGGAACTATAATCGCTACTGGATTAGCGCCGTTCGCAGCTCCAACCGCGCGCACGGCTGCTGGCCGACCGATGGCACGAGCAATCTCTCCGTATGAACGTGTTTCCCCATAAGGAATACGAGTTAGCTCTTTCCACACCATAATTTGAAATGCCGTACCGTGCAGGTCCAATGGACAGCTAAACTGAACACGCTCTCCCGCGAAATAGCGCTGTAGCTCATCCTCTGCTTGCTGCAGAGGAGCAATTTTTTCACCTTCAATCAATTGCTCAACCTGCATCTTGCGCCTGAGCCACGCGAAGCCTTCGTCTATGGGCGTTCCTGGAGTTCCTGCCCAGCAAACACCACGTTCTGTCGCCATGACGACACACGAGCCTCGCGGGCCAGGTACGCTGCTCCAATAAAGCAGCGTGGTTTCCGGCACTGTTACAACCATGACTAACTCCTTCCTGAGCGAATATTTGTTCGACAAGTTTAACATGGAGCACAACATGGTTGCAAGTGATGAAAAGTTCTGCCAATAATGGGGGTTAATTGATTCGCCACCCGGGGCGATGCAAGCATCCCCACCCTACCCCGCACCGCTCCCGCCCCTACTGGACGATAACCGTTCCTTTCATGAAGGGGTGGAATGAGCAATGGTATGTAAATGTGCCGGGAGTTTTAAAAGTGAAGGTGAAGGTGCCAGTTTGAGCGGCAACCGGATTCGAAGTACCTGAATCAAATGTCTTGCCACCATCGTCGCTCGTGACAGTGTGGGCAACTGTTGTAACATTCTTCCAGGTGACGGTTGTCCCGGCTTTGATCGTTATGGTGGCAGGGCTGAAGGTAAAGGTGCCGCTGCTGTCCGTTGTAATCATGACTACTGGCGCATTGTTCGCTTGAGTAGGCGTAGTGGCTGTAGTTCCTGATCCTGTGCCGGTAGAACTGCCTCCGCAGGCAGCCAGAAGCACAAGCGCGCTCAGTACCAGCATGCATAACGACGCCACTCTGAGGTGTTTTCGTACAGGTGTTATTCTCATAGTTACTGGTTTGTCCATAAGCATTTTATTTCTTCTTTCACAAAGGCTGTTTGTTGATCTTTACCGGGCATTTGGCCTCTCTCGCATGGTAAGCAGGCACCCCGGTCAATTCCAAGTTTCTCTAATAGCATATACGGGGCGAGGTTACATGCCCCAGCCTTTACAACTTGCAGGTATAGTTCAGATAATTTTCATAGCCGGGCTTAAATTTACCATTCCAGGCCAAAAAACCCTTGACTTTTACAAGCTCTACTAGTACACTCCTAACACAGGTTTATCGTTGCTTAGTTTGCAGCAAGTTATGATTACACGGATATGTAAAGGGGGTGAGTTCTATGCAGAATGTACTCGTGAGTACCGCGCAATACACGCGAAGCGATGGAACTCATCCGTCAAGCAACTCTGGAGCGTAGGGATATATTCCTGTATGCTGATAGGTGTTGCTGCTCGGGTAATAGTTCGTCCGAGCATTTTCTTTGCCCCAAACCTTCCTCGTGTTGCGCAGGATTCCTCACTAACGAAAGTATTGAAACTTCACCGATAGAGAAAGCTGTATGAAGTACCGGAGCTTTGAGCGTTTAAAGTTTGCTGAAGTCTGTCAAAGGCATATCCACACAAAGAAGAAAGGTACCACCGGTTTGCTCAACTTAGTCTACGTCTATGGCCAGGATCGGGTGATCGGCACTTTCGATGGAGAGGAGGTGAGAGCGTGAGAGGAAAGCTACGTGACAAGCGCCCGGATTCCGGGAAGGACCGTATCAAACGTGAACTGACGGAGCGGCGCCGCACTCCAAAGCGCGCCAGTCGTGCCACAATCCTGCACTTCCAGAGGTTGGAGGAAGAAGACTCCGTGCTGGATGACGAAAATATGCAGCTTGTAGGCGCGCAGGATCAGCAAAAGTAGGGGCCGCGCACTGCCAGGATGACCATTTATGGGGGAGGAGCAGCTTGTATGGGGGAGGAGCGGCTTGCAGGGCGGGGGCAAGCCCCGCCCCTACTATATACGATTTATTAAGGGATGTCTATTTCGGGGAACAGGCGACGCGCTATCACCAAACGCTGAATTTGAGCGGTGCCTTCAAAGATATCGAACACTTTGGCATCGCGGAACCATTTGTTGATGAAGTGTTTGCGCTCAGAATTTTCGCCAGGGGCTGTGATCCGCACAGCCGCTGCTGTCACCTTCATCACTAATTCCCCGGCGTAAGCTTTGCTCATGGATGCCTCTTTAGAGTTGGGTATGCGGCGATCGGCCATCCATGCCGCGCGCCAGACGAGGAAACGCGCCATCTCGATTTTCTGCCGGAACTCTTCCAGTTCGTCCTCGATCTCGCGCCGCTTCTGCGGTGGAAATCCCTTTGGCAATTCCTCGCACACCCATTCACGGGTGGTTTCATAGGCCGCCCGTGCGATACCAACCGCCAGCACGCCCACCATGGGCCGCGTGGCATCGAGCGTTCCCATCGCTGCCTTAAAGCCCGCCTTCTTACTGCTCTCGCGTCCACTGAGCAGATTATCCTTAGGTACGCGGCAATTCTCGTAGATCAGTTCGGCAGTTTGAGAGGCCCGCAAGCCCATCTTCTCCTCAATGCGCCCGACAATGAAGCCTGGTGTCCCCTTGGGGACGACAAACGGGCGAATGCCTTCTCTGCTCAGGTTTTTATCAACCGTGGCAAAGGTCACAACTAAATCGGCGCGCGCCCCGTTGGTGATGTAGTGCTTATGACCATTGATCACCCATTCGTCACCGTCCAGCACAGCGGTTGTAGACATACCCGCCACGTCGGAACCAATCCCCGGCTCCGTCAACGCCAGCGCGCCCCAGTGCAGTTGCCCATCCATATAAGGGCCAAGGAAGCGCATTTGCTGTTCGGGCGTACCCTGAGAAAGGATCGGCGGAGCGGCCAGCCCTGGTCCAGGAATAGCGGTGGAGAGGCCAGCATCGCCCCATGCCATCTCTTCCTGCGAAAGAATCGAGAGGATATTTTCCTGTTTCTCGTTCTCTTCCCGGGCCTGCATGCGAGCCTGGCCAGCCGCGCCTGCCCAGAAGCGCTGCTGCATGTTCTTAAAGAATGATTCTGGAATTTTCTCAGTGCGATCACATTCCAACGAAATCGGGCGCATCTCTTCTAAAGCAACCTGGTGGGCATAATCTCGTGCCGCCTGTTGCGATTTGGTGAGGGTAAAATCTATCATCGTGCTTCACTCCATAGCTGCTGCGTTGCGCATCCACATCTCGACGGGATGATCCTGCATAAAACCAGCGCCGCCGAGGATCTGAACGGCGTCGATCGTAGCCGACTTCGCAATCTCAATTGCCTGGTGCTGCGCCGTCGCGGCCTCGCGCACAAGTGTATCAATTTCAGCGCCGCGATCCCAGCTTGCAGCGGCCCGCCAGAGCAACAAACGGGCGGCATCAAGCTTCATTGCCATCTCCGCTACCAGAAAGGCGATGCCCTGGTATGAAACAATCGGCCTGCCAAAGGCGATCCGCTCCTTTGCGTAATGCATGGCATATTCCAGGGAGGCGCGAGCCATGCCGCAGGCCACACCCGCACGCAGAATCTGGTAGAGTGTCGCGGCTCGTATCACGCCGCTCTGACCGGATTGGCCGAGCATATCCGTCGCAGGAACGGCCACATGCTCGAATCTGAACGAAACGCTCGGGGCGGCTACCAGTCCCAGTTTCTCCATATCAGTAACGATATGCATACCTTGCGGTTGTCCCGGTATGGACAGCAAAACGAGGCCAGCGGTTCCGGTCGTTCCCTCCAGGCGGAGCAGCACGACGCGCCGGTGCGCATGACCGCCGTGAATCACATCGCGCTTGGTACCGTTGACGATATAGTGCTCACCCTCTTTTCTCGCGGTTGCACTGATCTCTTCAAGTGAGTAGCCGCCTGTGTGCTCGGCGAAGGCGAAGCTGCCATAGCGCATATATCCCTCTTGCTCATCGCTAAAAGGGGTGATGTAATGGCCCTGTTGATTTTCATCTCCAGCCAGCAACACGGCTACCGGGCCCATCAGCGAGCCGATGATATTCATTGCCAGGCCACCATCGCCGAAGCCCAGTTCTTCAGCGATCAGCGCATACGTTACAGCCTCGATTGCTCCAGACCCGCCGAGTGATTCGGGATAGGGTGTCGTGATGCCGGTCTGCATGAGCGTATGCATCAGTTCGAGCGTTATGCCGCCGCGCTTCTCCGCGCTGCGAGCCTCTGGCCGCAGTTGCTCGACAGCTAGAGTATGGGCCAGGGTGCGTATCTCTTCCTGCTCCTCAGTTGGGGCAAAGTTGAGCATAGCCTATATCCTTTCGATAATCATGCCGTTTGCCATACCCCCGCCTTCACACATGGTCTGAAGGCCGTAGCGACCACCAGTACGCTCCAGTTCGTTCAAGAGGACGGTGGTAAGACGCGCGCCGGAAGCTCCCAGTGGATGGCCTATGGCAATTGCCCCGCCGTTGACGTTGACCCGCTGCATGTCTGCGCCGGTCTCACGCTGCCAGGCCAGCACCACACTGGCGAATGCTTCATTAATCTCGATCAGATCCACCTGGTCCAATGTGAGGCCAGCCCGCTGCAGCACTTTAAACGTGGCGGGTATGGGCGCAGTTAGCATCATGATGGGGTTATCGCCTGCCAGGGAAAACGCGACAAAGCGGGCACGCGGCTTCAGGCCAAGTCGCTCGGCGGTTGCCCGTTCCATGACGAGCACGGCTGCTGCCCCATCGCTGATCTGGGAGGAGTTGCCCGCGGTAATGAGCCCATCTGGCTTGAAAGCGGGTTTAAGGCTGGCCAACTTCTCTATGCTGGTATCGGTGCGG